>ENA-OPSH01000887-OPSH01000887.1-human-gut-metagenome-genome-assembly--contig:-NODE-887-length-14868-cov-2.828529_pt1 | contig 14868 bp, 9 predicted proteins | sample MGYA00241802_ERZ501895 | MGnify/ENA primary metagenome ERZ501895 (study PRJEB25962, sample SAMEA2042304) | human gut metagenome | biome: human gut; feature: human-associated habitat; material: faeces...
GCGTGAAGCCGTTCAACAACGGCGACGGCCTGTGCTTCATCGACGAGCGCGGCAAGCTGCAGGGCTTCCGTGTGAACCGTGCCGAGGGCAACCGGCTCTATCCGCAGGAGATGCCGCGCATCAAGCCCCGCACCGTGCTCTTCCGCAACTACGACCAGGCGTTCGACAAGGCACTCTCGCACAAGACTGCCGAGCGGCGCATCCGGGTGGACATCGAGCTGGGCGAGTGTCCTTTCGGCTTCACGCTGGGCATGACCGACGAAGACGGACTGCGTGCCGTCCTGAGCTTTGACTACCCGAAGGAGTCTGCCCGCACCCCGCAGGCGGACAACCTGCGCCGTCAGCTGGACAAGCTGGGCAACACGCCATTCGAGCCTTCCGCCATCCGCCTGTCCCTGTCGGGTGAATGGTTCATCCCGGCATCGGTCCTGACGGACTGGCGTCGTCGGGTGGTCGACAAGCTGTTGCAGGTGCGCCGGATGACCTGTCCGCGTGAGACGGCACGCATCAGCCGCCGTCCCGTGCCCTTCCCCGTGCAGGAGCTGACCTACCTGGGCAATGTGATGAACGGACAGGCGGAGCAGTTCTACCGCGAACGCGGAGTCCTGCGCATCGCTCCCGCCTTTGAGAAACGTCCGCCGAAGGACGCCGTGCTGATGTTCTGCAAGCACTGTCTGCGCTACAGCATGGGCTGGTGTCCGGTGCGTCAGAAGGGACGTTCCCCCTATCGCGAGCCTTACTACCTGGTCGCTTCCGACGGACAACGTTTCCGCCTCGACTTCGATTGCAAGAACTGCCAGATGAAAGTGTCCCATGAAACTGATTGAGTGGATAGGAACGTTGCTTGTCGTGGGCTTCCTGCTGGTGTCGTGTCACTATCCGGAGCCGGACTACTCGGTGTGGAACCTCACACGTGAGCAGCGCGACTCGCTGGAGTTCCGCTCCACCCACCATTACGGCGTGAACTACAACTTCAAGGTGCTCGCCGACTCGCTGCCCCTGCGCGAGATGCTCAGCGCCGACTCCCTGTGGGTCCGCCGTGGTGACGTGCTGGTGGTGGCGGACTTTGCCCGCATGACGTCCGACACGGTCCATGCCGTATGGATCAAGGTGGCACGTGACCAGCACACCATGGGGTGGGTGCCCGAGGAACATCTGCTCGAGAGTGTCGTCCCGGTCGACCCCATCTCACAGTTCATCCACTGGTTCTCCAGCCTGCGCAACCGGGTCTTCCTGTTCATCGGCTGCGCCTTCATCCTGTTCTACCTCGTCCGGCGGTCGCGCCGCAAGTCGTCCACGCGCTCGTCGGTGACTGCCTCCCGTGTGGACAGCATCTATCCCGCCGTGCTGTGCATCTGCATCGTGCTGTCGGCGACGCTCTATGCCAGCATGCAACGCTTCGTGCCCGAGACGTGGGTACACTACTACTTCAACCCCACGCTCAACCCCTTCGGGCTGCCCCTCCTGCTGGCGCTGTTCATCGCGTCGGTGTGGGCGGTCCTCCTGTCTGCCCTGGCGCTGGTCGATGACCTGTTCCATCAGCTCGACTTCTCCACGTCGTTGCTCTACCTGCTCGGACTGGGCACCCTGTGCCTGTTCCTCTACATGATTGTCACGTGGAGCGTCTACTACTACGTGGGCTATGCCCTGTCGGCAGCCTTCTTCTTCTACACCGTGCGCTACCTCCTGCGCACCAGTTTCTCCACCTATGTATGCGGCCATTGCGGCGCCCGTCTGTCCCGGAAAGGCGTCTGTCCCCACTGTGGCTGGGACAATGAGTGAAAATTGTCGTGCGTTTCAAATTCTTTTCAGAATTGCCGTCTAGCTTTGCCTTCAGAAATACCAAAAGCAACAAGACTATGAAGACAAGAAGACTGACAACTGTGAAGAGTATCCAATGGATGAGAGTAGCCACGCTGTGTGTGGCAGGTATGTTCGCATTCACGGCATGCGATGACGACGAGGACAAGTTTGCCGCCCCCGAAGCCGTCCGGACAGCCTTCAGCCAGCAGTATTCCGGTGCCACACGGGTGGAGTGGGAGTATGAGCGCAGCGGCTATATCGTGGCAGAGTTCTGGAAGGACAACAAGGAGCACGATGCCTGGTACACGGCAGACGGCAGCTGGATGATGACCGAGATTGACCACGGACGCAACATCGACGCGCTGCCGCAGGCCGTACGCGACGGGTTCTATGCCAGTGCGTATGCTCAGTGGGTGGTGGACGACATCGACGAGATACAGCGTCCCGACTACGAGGCAATCTTCAAGATTGAGGTGGAGCAGCGCGGTCAGCAGGACCATGACCTGTACTTCGATACCAACGGCACCCTCTTCCGCGACGTGACCGACCAGGACGACGACCGCAACGAGAGCCTGCTCCCGTCACAGAAGCCTTCCGCTATCGAGGACTTCATCAACGGACGCTATGCCGGTGCCCGCATCGTGGACATCGACCGGGAACAGGGCGGCTATGAGGTGGATGTGATTTATAACGGGAAGAGCATCGAGCTGCGTTTTGATTCTTCCTACAGCTGGTTGTGGAGTAAGGCGGACTGCGGACGGGACATCCCTGCTGTCGTGACGAATGCGCTCAGCGGCAAATATGCCGGCTACCGCATCGATGATTGCGACTGGGTGGAGACGGCGTCCGGCGAGAGCTATTACCTGGTTGACCTGGACAATTACGAAATGGACGTCCGCATCACCGAAGACGGACAGACTTCCGAGGTGAGGGACTGAGTGAACGGATACACGTGCCTTCTCCCTCCTCATCCTGGGGGAGAGACAGGCAATGAAGCCGGCTTAGATGGACCTAAGTATTATACTTAGCCTACCTAAGTATTATACTTAGGGTGCCAAAGTATTATACTTAGGTCCATCTAAGTCCGGCTTGTTCATTGTCTGTCCCTGGGTTTGACGAGGTCAATCCCCGTGTTGTTGTGCTGCACGGAGCAGCCCTTCCACGATGGAAGCCGGTGCGCGGAAAGTCGTGCCGTGCTTGTGCCCCTGCGGGAAGGACACCTGGTCGGTGACATCGGTGAAGTGGATGAAGTCGCGCGTGGTGCTGGCACCGTAGATGTGCCGGCGGTAGAGGTCGTAATAGATGTAGTAGGTGTCGCCCACCCGGCTGACGGACGGACCTTCGGCGAAGATGCCCGTGAAGGGGCGCGACAGCGGATTGGTGTACGGACCTTCGGCATTCCGGGCAAAGGCTACGCGCAGGTTGCTGTTTGCCTTGCGGTTGTCCTTCGCCACGAGCACATAGTCCCCGTCGCCCCGTTTCACGATGAAGCCGTCGATGCAGCTGTAGCCCGCATCATAGAGCAGGCGGGGTGATGAGAACTCGGTAAAGTCGCGTGTGGTGACGTAGTAGAGGCGGTGGTAGTCTCCGTGTTCGTTGCGCCGTCCGGTGCAGGTGCCGTCGTTCACGACGGCGGTATAGACAATCAGGAATTGCCCTTTCACCTCGTCGTAGAACAGCTCCGGCGCCCACACGCTGTAGGTGTCCGCCACGTGGTCCATCACGGGGATGCGCCGCTGTTCGCTCCAGTGTATCAGGTCCTTCGAGGAGGCATAGCCGATACCCGTGTCGCCTTTCCACGCGATGGTCCACACCAGGTGGAACGTCCCGTCGGGTCCGCGTCGGATGGACGGGTCGCGCAGGATGCCGGCGCCCAGCTTCGGGGCAAGCCACGTGCCGGGAATGCTGTCCCAGCGGATGCCGTCGGTGCTGTAGAGCAGGCGAAGCCCTTCGTCAGCCGGTTCGTGGAAGGAGGTGGAGAGGTAGTAGTCTGTTTCGGGAGTAGAGGCGGAAGCGGACGGGGTCTGTGCCGTTGCCGTCAGTGAAATGGCGGAGAGCAGGAGTGCCCCCGCGAGCAGGGAGTGTAGTCTTTTCATTGTGTCTCGTGTTTGTCGGGGTGCAAAGGTAAGGATATTCATGGAACATCCGCGAAGGAGAGCATGTCTGTCCCGGCTCTTCTTCGCGGATGTCGTTTGTCTGCGGGAGCGTCCGCCTTACAGCAGGCTCCAGGTGACGGTCAGTCCTGCCATGACGATGGCAACCATGCTCATCAGCTTGATGAGGATGTTGAGGCTCGGACCGGAGGTGTCCTTGAACGGGTCGCCCACGGTGTCGCCGACGACAGTTGCCTTGTGTACCTCGCTGCCCTTGCCGCCGAAGTTGCCTTCCTCGACATACTTCTTGGCGTTATCCCAGGCACCGCCGGCATTGGCCATGAAGACTGCCAGCACGAAGCCGCTTGCCAGTCCGCCAATCAGCAGACCCAGCACGCCCGGCACGCCGAAGATGAAGCCGGTCACTACCGGAGCGATGATGGCGAGCAGGGACGGAAGTACCATCTCACGTTGTGCACCTCGGGTGGAGATTTCCACACAGCGTTCGTAGTCCGGTTCGGCTTCTCCCGAGAGGATGCCTTTAATTTCGCGGAACTGACGGCGTACCTCAGCCACCATGTGTGAGGCGGCACGTCCCACGGCGTTCATGGTGAGTCCGCAGAAGAGGAAGGCCATCATGCTGCCGATGAACATGCCTGCCAGCACGTTCGGGTTCATGAGGGTCACGTCGTAGTAGTACATGAAGTCGGTGAAGGTGGCATCGGCGGTGTTGATGGTGCGTCCGTCAGCCAGCGTCAGCACATCCGTGCCGATGCGGTCGAGACCGATGCGGATTTCCTCGATGTAGGAAGCCAGCAGGGCAAGTCCCGTCAGGGCGGCAGAACCGATGGCGAAGCCTTTGCCGGTGGCGGCTGTGGTGTTGCCCAGGGAGTCGAGTGCATCCGTGCGTTGGCGTACCTCCTTGCCCAGACCGGACATCTCGGCATTACCGCCTGCGTTGTCAGCAATCGGACCGTAAGCGTCCGTTGCCAGGGTGATGCCCAGGGTGGACAGCATGCCCACGGCGGCGATACCGATGCCGTAGAGACCCATGCTGACGTTGCTCAGGTCGAAGTTAGCTGCGAAGAGGTAGGAGAGGATGATGCCGATGACCACCGAGATGACCGGGATGGCGGTGGACAGCATGCCCAGTCCGATGCCCGAGATGATGACCGTGGCAGGACCCGTCTTGCCGCTTTCGCTCAGCTTGCGGGTCGGAGCATAGGATTGCGAGGTGTAGTATTCGGTGGAACGTCCGATGACAACGCCCATCAGCAGACCGACTACGACCGAGCAGCTGATGAGTGCCCAGTTCTCAAGTCCGAGCAGCCACAGGATGAGGAAGGTGGCGACGATGATGAGCCCGGAGCTCAGGTTGGTGCCCACGGAGAGCGAACCCAGCAGGTCCTTGATGGTGGCTTTCTCCTTCGTCCGTACGGCAAAGATGCCCAGGATGGAGAGCAGGATGCCCACGGCGGCAATCAGCATCGGGGCGATGACAGCCTTGAACTGCATCACGGTGTCGCCCGAGTGCAGGAAGGCGGCAGCACCGAGTGCGGCGGTCGAGAGGATGGAGCCGCAGTAGGATTCGTAGAGGTCGGCGCCCATACCGGCGACGTCGCCCACGTTGTCGCCCACATTGTCGGCGATGGTGGCGGGGTTGCGCGGGTCATCTTCCGGGATGCCGGCTTCCACCTTGCCCACGAGGTCGGCACCGACGTCGGCAGCTTTCGTATAGATACCACCGCCCACACGGGCAAACAGTGCCTGCGTGCTGGCTCCCATACCGAAGGTCAGCATGGTGGTGGTGATGACACAGAGTTTCTGAGTGGGGGAGAGGGCGTCTTCGGGGATGACGGCGTTCAGCAACAGGTACCAGAACGAGATGTCGAGCAGGCCCAGTCCGACCACGATGAGTCCCATGACCGCACCGCTGCGGAAGGCGACACGCAGACCGCTGTTGAGTGATTCACGGGCTGCATTGGCGGTACGTGCCGATGCATACGTGGCAGTCTTCATGCCGAGGAAGCCCGAAAGACCGGAGAAGAAACCGCCTGTCAGGAAGGCGACAGGCACCCAGGAGTTCTGTACACCGAAGCCATAAGCCATGATGGAGAAGAGGATGACGAGTCCCACGAAGACCCATCCGACGACTTTGTACTGTTGTTTGAGATACGACATGGCGCCTTTGCGGACAGCCGCTGCGATGTGCGCCATCTGAGGCGTGCCTTCACTCACCGTCTTCATCTGACGGTAGAAGTAATAAGCATAGCACAAGGCGAGTACCGACGATACCGGCACAAGCCAGAAGAGTAAATGTTCCATGATATTAAAGTTGAATAAGGTGTTTTTCTTCGCTTCAAAAGTAGGCAAAAGCCTGTACGTGTGCAAATGTTTGTCTGCTTTTTTGTAGCATTTTGTTCATGGGAGGAGGGTTGGGTATGTCTTTATTTCTGTCTATCTTTGCGGACGGAAAAGATTTTGGATTATGATAAAAGCATTGTTTTTTGATATTGACGGGACGCTGGTGAGCTTCCGTACACATGCCATACCGGCTTCCACGGTAGCGGCGCTTGAACAGGCCAAGAAAGCGGGTGTAAAGATTTTCATTGCGACGGGACGTCCCATTGCCATCATCGACAACCTGGGTGCCATCGAGCATCTGATTGACGGCTACGTAACTACCAACGGGGCATTCAGCTTCGTGGTCAAAGAGGTGGTGGCGTGCAATCCCATCCCAGCAGAGGATGTGCGCATCATGGCGCGTCTGTCCGACGAGATGCACTTTGCCTGCGTCTATGTGGGCGAGAAGCACATCGTCCTGCAAAACCCCAACGACCTGCTCTATAAGATTTTCTACGAGTACCTCAACGTGCAGCACCTGCCCGAGAATCCGCCGCTGGATACCATCTTTCAGGAGCGCATCATTCAGATAACCCCCATCATCGATGAACCGACGGAGCGCATCGTCCTGCCGCAACTGCCCGGCTGCATCTCCGGACGTTGGCATCCTGCCTTCACGGACATCACAGCCGACGGAGCCGACAAGGGGAAGGGCATCGAACGCATGGCTGCCCGTTTCGGTATCGGGATTGAGGAGACGATGGCTTTCGGAGATGGCGGGAACGACGTGGCGATGTTACGCCGTGCCGGCATCGGTGTGGCCATGGGCAACGCGAATGATGCCGTGAAGTCGCAGGCAGACTATGTCACGACCTCGGTCGATGAGGACGGGGTCCTTCGTGCCTTGCAGCATTTTCTGGGTTGAGGAGCAAGCCGGATACAGTGAACCCATGCAGGGGCGTGCAGACCGCCTGTCCCTGCATGGGTTCACTTTATTTTGTCTTGATGATATCGAACAGATAGCTGAGCTTGACGGTGATGGAGGAGTTGCCCGAGCGACCGAAATAGTCCTTCTTGGTGTTCTTGAAGATGTCTCCCAGGCCGTAGTAGTAGCGTCCTTCGAGCACGAAATGTCCGACCTTCGTGCTCCAGTCGATGCCTCCGCCTCCGCAGATTCCGTAGTCGAACGAGTTCTCGGTGTCTTTCCCGTATTGTTCCACCACGTTGTTCGGGCGGTTGGAGGTGTCCCACGTTCCGCCGCCGTACTCTTCTTTCTCGCTCAGGAAGAAGTTCATCTGCGGACCGGCGTTGATGAAGAACTTCACGCCGCGCTGCTCGCGTCCCCAACCCATGTTGAACATGAACGGCACTTCCAGGTAGTTGGTCGTGCGCTGGTAGGTATTGCCGCTGCCGTCCTCGATGTCTTCCTTCCATCCGCGCTGGGCGTAGTTGATTTCCATTTGCAGGGCACAGATGGCGGTGAAATATTTCTCACACGTGTAGCGGATGGTCAAGCCGCCGCACATGCCCATGAGGTTGGTGGTCTTGATGGTCGGGTTGAACGTCACGCTGCTCAGATTGATACCGCCGTTGACACCGATGGCAAGGTCGCTGCGTGCTTCGCCCACCTGGGCACGGGCAGGCAGGAGACCGCCCAGGAGAAGGACGGCGAGAAGGAGGAGGGTGCTTTTGAGTGTCTGCTTCATCGGTCAAAATCCATTTTAATCAGTTCATGGTCCTTGGTGAAGTGGATGAAGAATACCTTCTTGTTGATGAATCCGCCCCAGTTGTTCACCCGTTCGAAACGGAAGCTGGTCTGGATGGGAGTCACACGTATCTTGTCCAGGTTGTCCTCCAGGTTGTTGCCGTAGCGTGACAGTCCCTGCAGGAGGAAGTTCGCCGTCTCATAGCCCAGGATGGCATACTTCGGGTAGGTGTTGAGGATTTCCTTGTGATACCAGCGGCGGAACTCCTGCTGGAAGTTGACGACATCTACCGACAGGTTGTTGGCATAGAACGACGTGTAGAAGTAGGTGTCAAACGTGTAGAAGTCGTTCAGGTGGTCGGCGGTGTAGGTCTGCCATTCCGGATAGCCGAAGAGGTGCAGGCTGTACTTGTCGGGCGTGCCGTCAGCCTCCCACGACAGCTTCAGGGCTTTCAGGTAGGGGAGGAGCTTGATGAGGGCAATGTTGCTGCCCGAGGTGGGGATGAGGATGTTCTCCGTGCCGGCACTCAAGGCACTCTCGATGCTCTCCTTGCTGTTGGCAAGAATCTCCTTGTAGGATACTCCCTGATTCTTCAGCTCCTGCTTGAAGCCTGCGATGAAGTCACGCTTGTCCGTTCCGCCATCGGCTGCATTCACAAAGATGATGTTTTGTCCGCGGAACTTGCGCAGGAAGTGCTCGTACACCTCGGAGTAGAGGTAGGATTGCGGCGTATTGACCTGGTAGAGGTAGGGGTTGGTGAACACCTCGTCACACTTTGACGTGAAGGGCACCACCAGACGGATTTTGTTCTCCTTCGAGAAGTCGGAGATGGCAGGGATGTAGGTCGAGTGTCCCGGACCGATGATGAGGTCCATCTGCTTCATCTCGTTCTTGGCGAGGATGTTGCGGATGGTAGAGGCATCGTCGCGGGTATCGTAGGTGTAGATGTCGAATGACGTCCCCTTCTGCTTCAGCTCGTTGATTGCCATCAGGAATCCCTGGTAATACTCCACCATGCGTGCCTGTTCCCCCTGTCCCGAGCCGTCGAGCATGAAGGGCAGCATCACTGCTACACGCAGCCGGCTCTTGCTCTGTGTGTCCGGACGTACGCTGGCAAACAGTTCGTTGTCCGTCGGGATGGTGGTGGGGACTGTGGGTGTCACCGGACTCTCCTTGTGATAAGGGATGCGGAGGTAGGTGCCTTTCTTCAGGCTGGCACTGCGCAGTTCCGGGTTGGCGGCAATCAGTTCTTCCTCCGTGATGCCGTATTCGCGGCAGATGCTGTAGATGGTTTCCCGACGCTTCACCTTGTGGATATCCTGAACCTCTTGCTGCCGGGTCACCTGGACCGGCTTGCTCTCCGGTTGTGGTTGTGCGGGGGTCGCGGACGCGTCCGACGGAGGGATGATGATGACCTGTCCGCTGCGGAAGTTGCTGGCGCTCAGTCCCGGGTTGGCGTCGCAGATAGCCTTTACCGTCACCCCATATTGCTGCATGAGGCGGTAGAGCGTTTCGCCCGGCTGGATGGTGTGGTAGCGGGTGGCACTCTGGTTGGCTGACTGGGGGATGCGTAGCTGCTCGCCCGCCTTGATCAGCTTGTCGCTGCCCGGGTTGAGGCGGATGATGTCGGCAACCGATACATTGTAAGTGGCGGCGATGGAGGTCAGACTCTCGCCCCGTGCGATTGTATGGAGGAAATAGGTGTTTGTCTGTGCCGAAAGACCGAAGGAGAGGCCGGCAAACAGACCGATGCATAACCAACGTCGTAGGAGTTTCATTCTTACTTGTTTTAGGAGCCGTTCAACTCTCGCAGACCCAAGAGGTAGTTGACGGATTGACAACTGATAAGTTGAGCGTATGCGAAACTTGAGTGAGCCACGATTTGTCCGCAAAAGTATAAAAAAACTCCCGGCATCGAGTGCTTCCGCTTAAATATTCTTCGGTCTCATGTCCATAAATTCACCTTGAAGCATTATTTTTGCAGGGATATGGTTCGCCAGACACTTTCATTCAGAAGCAAGACAACACTATGACAGACGAAACGGAAAAGATAAACGTGTACGGTGCCCGCGTACACAACCTGAAGGACATTGACGTGGAGATTCCACGCAACAGCCTGACGGTCATTACGGGTTTGAGCGGAAGCGGCAAGTCGTCGCTGGCTTTCGACACGATTTTCGCCGAAGGGCAACGCCGCTACATCGAGACCTTCTCGGCGTATGCACGCAACTTCCTGGGAGGCATGGAGCGTCCCGATGTGGATAAGATCACGGGACTGAGCCCCGTCATCTCCATCGAACAGAAGACAACCAACAAGAACCCGCGCTCCACCGTGGGGACAACCACTGAAATCTATGACTACCTGAGACTTCTCTTTGCCCGAGCCGGTACGGCGTATTCCTACCTGTCGGGGGAGAAGATGGTGAAATATACCGAAGAACAGATTATTGACCTCATCCTGCGCGACTATGCCGGCAAGCGCATCATGCTGCTAGCCCCGCTGGTACGTACCCGGAAGGGACACTACAAGGAGCTGTTCGAGCAAGTGCGGAAGAAAGGCTACCTCTATGTACGGGTTGACGGAGAGGTGCGCGAAGTGATGCACGGGATGAAGCTGGACCGCTATAAGAACCACGACATTGAGGTGGTGGTCGACAAGCTTGCCGTCAGTGACAAGGACGACAAACGACTGACGCAGAGCGTGGCGACGGCAATGACCCAGGGCGAGGGACTGCTCATGGTGCTCGATGTCGCCACGAATACCGTCCGTCATTACAGCAAACGGCTCATGTGCCCGGTCACGGGACTGTCCTACCGGGAGCCGGCACCGCATAACTTCTCGTTCAACTCTCCGCAGGGAGCCTGCCCGCGTTGCAAGGGACTGGGCTTTGTCAACCTGATTGATGTCGACAAGGTGATTCCCGACCGCAGCCTCTCCATCTACGAGGGTGCCATCGTCCCCCTGGGAAAATACAAGAATGCCATGATATTCTGGCAGATTGCCGCCTTGCTGGAGAAGTATGAGGCTACGCTGAAGACACCCGTGAGCGAGTTGCCCGACGAAGCCATCGACGAGATACTCCACGGTTCGGATGAGCGCATCAAAATCAAGAGCACGCTGCTCCATTCCTCGTCCGACTATTTCACGACCTTTGAGGGACTGGTCAAGTACATCCAGATGCTGCAGGAGAGCGATGCGTCCGCAACCCAACAGAAGTGGGCGGAACAGTTTGCCAAGACGGCAGTCTGCCCCGATTGCGGAGGGGCACGCCTGAACCGCGAGGCGCTGAGCTTCCGCATCCACGACAAGAACATCTATGAATTGGCGACCATGGACATCAGCGAACTCTATGACTGGATGCTCCATGTGGAAGAACACCTCGACGGCAAGCAACTCCGCATCGCCGAAGAAATCCTGAAGGAGATACGTACCCGTCTGAAGTTCCTCCTCGATGTGGGACTGGACTACCTGTCGCTCAACCGTTCGTCGGTCACCTTGTCGGGCGGTGAGAGCCAGCGCATCCGCCTTGCCACACAGATTGGTTCGCAGCTCGTCAACGTGCTCTACATCCTCGATGAACCGAGCATCGGTCTGCACCAGCGTGACAACATCCGCCTGATTAACTCGCTCAAGGAGCTGCGGGACATGGGCAACACCGTGATTGTGGTCGAGCATGACCGCGACATGATGCTCAATGCCGACTATGTGGTCGACATGGGACCGAAGGCAGGACGCCTGGGCGGTGAAGTGGTGTTCGCCGGTACCCCCGAAGAGATGCTGAAGACCCACACCCTCACCTCGCAATACCTCAACGGGGAAATGAAGATAGAGATACCGGCGGTGCGCCGTCAGGGCAACGGCAAGTCGTTGTGGCTGCGCGGTGCCTCGGGCAACAACCTGAAAGGCGTCGACGTGGAGTTCCCCCTGGGACGGTTCATCTGTGTCACCGGCGTCTCGGGCAGCGGCAAGTCCACCCTGATCAACGATACCCTGCAACCCATCCTCTCGCAACATTTCTACCGTTCGCTGCGTGACCCCTTGCCCTACACCGCCATTGAAGGGCTGGAGTATATAGATAAGGTGGTCGATGTCGACCAGTCGCCTTTGGGACGCACGCCGCGTTCGAATCCCGCAACCTATACGGGCGTCTTCTCCGACATCCGTTCGCTCTTCGTGGAGCTGCCCGAGTCGAAGATTCGCGGCTACAAGGCGGGCCGCTTCTCCTTCAATGTGAGCGGCGGACGCTGCGAGGCATGCGGAGGCAACGGTTACAAGACCATCGAGATGAACTTCCTCCCCGACGTACTCGTCCCTTGCGAAGTGTGCCACGGCAAGCGTTACAACCGCGAGACGCTCGAAGTGCGTTTCAAGGGCAAGTCCATTGCCGACGTGCTCGACATGACCATCAACCGGGCAGTGGAGTTCTTCGAGAATGTGCCGCAGATACTGAATAAAATCAAGGTCCTGCAGGAAGTCGGCCTGGGATACATCAAGCTGGGGCAACCCTCCACCACCTTGTCGGGCGGGGAGAGTCAGCGTGTGAAGCTCGCCACCGAGCTCTCCAAGCGGGATACCGGCAAGACCCTGTACATCCTCGACGAGCCGACGACCGGACTGCACTTCGAGGACATCCGTGTCCTCCTCACCGTCCTCAACCGACTGGTGGACAAAGGCAACACGGTCATCGTCATCGAGCACAACATGGACGTCATCAAGGCTGCCGACTACCTCATCGACATGGGTCCTGAGGGCGGACGGGGAGGCGGACGTCTGCTGTGCAGCGGCACGCCCGAAGAAGTGGCACAATGCCCGGAAGGATACACCGCCAGGTTCCTCCGCGAAGAGCTGGCACGACAATGAGCAACTGACGCAGGCGGTTACCCCGTCGGGGGAGACCTGCGGAACAGACCAATCACAGAAAAAACAGAATCGCTGACTTATGAGCAACAAGATAAACAAGACCAATGTGGCACGTCTGCTGGACAAGGCAAAAGTGCCCTACGAACTGATTCCCTATGAAGTGGATGAAAACGACCTGAGTGCCGTCCATGTGGCGGCAAGTCTGGGAGAAGACATCGAGCAAGTGTTCAAGACGCTGGTGCTCCGGGGCGACAAGACCGGGCACTTCGTCTGTGTCATTCCCGGCGAGCACGAGGTGGACCTGAAAATGGCAGCCAAGGCGTCCGGCAACAAGAAGTGCGAGATGCTCCCCCTGAAAGAACTGCTTCCCACCACCGGATACATCCGTGGCGGCTGTTCCCCCATCGGGATGAAGAAGCACTTCCCAACTTATATCCATGACACCTGTTTGTCCTTCCCCTACATCTATGTAAGCGCCGGCGTACGCGGTTTGCAGATAAAATTGGCACCGCAGGACCTAATTCGTGAGGCACGCGCTGAAGTTTGTGCGCTATTTGTGTAGAGAGTTGAAAAATATGTCTATATTTGTGACCATTAAAAAAACCTACTATTAATTATCTAATATCTTAACTTATGTTTGAAGGACAACCAAAAGGACTGTATGCCTTGGCGCTCGCAAATACCGGCGAACGCTTCGGGTATTACACCATGTTGGCTATTTTCGTGTTATTCCTGAAAGCCAACTTCGGATTATCGCCTGGCGTAGCCGGAACGATTTATTCCACATTCTTAGCGTTAGTTTATTTCTTACCATTTATCGGAGGTATCCTGGCTGATAAATTCGGTTATGGGAAGATGGTAACCATCGGTATCATTGCGATGTTTGCCGGTTACGTGCTCCTGGCTTTGCCGTTGGGCACCGGTACACTGGGCATGATTGGCATGTTTGCCGCCCTGATAGTCATCAGTAGCGGAACAGGCCTGTTCAAGGGCAATCTGCAAGTGATGGTGGGTAACCTCTACGATGCTCCCGAGTATGCCTCCAAGCGCGACTCCGCATTCAGCATTTTCTACATGGCAATCAATATCGGCGCCCTGTTTGCACCGACGGCTGCCGTGTCCATCATGGAATATGCGCAGAAGACGTGGGGCGTGAGTGTCAATGATTCTTATCACTTCGCATTTGCAGTGGCCTGTGTTTCGCTGATTGTCTCCATGGCCATCTATTATGGCTTCCGCAGCACGTTCAAGCACGTGGAAGGCAGCACCAAGCAGGCGAAGGACAGCAAGGGTGCGAAGGCCGAAGTCGAAGAGATTTCTCCGCGTGAGACCAAGGAGCGCATTGTCGCCCTCTGCCTTGTGTTCATCGTGGTCATCTTCTTCTGGATGGCATTCCACCAGAACGGTCTGACATTGACTTACTTCGCCGACGAATTTACGGCTAAGAGTTCCGAAGGTCTGGAAAGCATGATGTTCAGTGTATGGAACCTTGTGGCTGTCATCTTCATCGTCTATGCGTTGTTCTCCCTCTTCCAGTCGAAGACCGGCAAAGGCAAGGGTATCTCAGCCCTGGTCATTGTCGCTGCACTCGCCTTCCTGGGTTATCGTTACTCGGCCATTGAAGGAGCTACTCCGGTAGATGCTCCCATCTTCCAGCAGTTCAACCCCTTCTTTGTGGTTGCTCTGACTCCGGTATCCATGGCAATCTTCGGTTCGTTGGCACGTAAGGGAAAAGAGCCTTCCGCTCCGCGCAAGATTGGTTTGGGTATGTTGGTAGCAGCCTGCGGTTACATCCTGATGATGTTCGCTTCGTTCGGTCTGCTGACTCCGAATGAGCAAGGAGCTGCCTTGGAAGCCGGAACAGCATCGTTCGTGTCTCCCAACTGGTTGGTATCGACTTACCTGGTATTGACTTTCGGTGAGCTGTTGCTCTCTCCGATGGGTATTTCGTTCGTGTCGAAGGTTGCACCTCCCAAATATAAAGGTATGATGATGGGTGGTTGGTTCGTGGCTACTGCCATCGGTAACTACCTGACTGCCGTAGCCGCTTGGCTGTGGGGCG
>ENA-OPSH01000894-OPSH01000894.1-human-gut-metagenome-genome-assembly--contig:-NODE-894-length-14824-cov-2.477080_pt1 | contig 14824 bp, 10 predicted proteins | sample MGYA00241802_ERZ501895 | MGnify/ENA primary metagenome ERZ501895 (study PRJEB25962, sample SAMEA2042304) | human gut metagenome | biome: human gut; feature: human-associated habitat; material: faeces...
TCAGGTAATTGTAAAAAAGCAGAATGGGAACATAACGGGTTTTCATATGGAAGGGCATGCCGGATATGCGGACCGGGGCAGTGATATTGTTTGTGCTTCGATTTCTGTTCTCGCCATTAACTGTGTAAATTCAATTGAAGAATTTACGGAGGATTCCTTCTCGGAGGGTATGGATGAGGAAAGAGGAATGATTTCTTTTGATTTAACAGGAGAAATTTCGGAGAAAACACAGTTATTGTTACAGTCTATGCTATTAGGAATCGAACATATTGCCGAAGAATATGGAAAGAAGTATGTTCAAATTATTAATCGTTAGGAGGAAAAGACCATGATGAAATTGAACCTTCAGTTTTTCGCTCATAAAAAAGGAATGGGTTCTACTAAGAATGGTAGAGATTCTGAGTCTAAGAGATTAGGCGCAAAAAGAGCTGATGGACAGTTTGTTTTGGCTGGAAATATTCTTTACAGACAGCGTGGCACCAAGATTCATCCGGGTGTTAATGTTGGTAAAGGTGGAGACGATACATTGTATGCTTTGGTAGACGGTGTTCTTCGTTTCGAGAGAGTAGGAAGAGATAAGAAGCAGGCTTCTGTATATCCAGTAGACAACGAGTAGTTTACAAAACCCCGACTTTTTGAGCCGGGGTTTTATCGTTATGTAGGAGAGAGATTATGTTTGCAGACCGTGCAAAAATTATTATCAAATCAGGAAAAGGCGGAGACGGACATGTGTCCTTCCGTCGTGAAAAATATGTGCCGAACGGTGGTCCGGACGGTGGCGATGGAGGAAAAGGCGGAGATGTCATTTTCTTAGTAGACGAGGGAATCAATACGCTTGCAGACTATCGGCACAGACGAAAATTCGCAGCAGAACCGGGCGAAGAAGGTGGCAAGAAAAACTGCCATGGAAAAAATGGTGCAGATCTGATATTAAAAGTTCCGGAGGGAACAATTATAAGAGATGCGGCATCCGGAAAAGTAATTGCCGATATGTCAGGGGAAAATAAGCGTTCTGTCATTTTGCATGGCGGCCGTGGAGGACTTGGCAATCAGCACTTTGCAACTTCCACCATGCAGGCTCCAAAATATGCGCAGCCGGGACAGGAAGCCATCGAGATTGAAGTTCAGCTGGAACTTAAAGTGATCGCGGATGTGGGACTGGTTGGTTTCCCGAATGTTGGTAAATCCACATTTATCAACACCTTTGCCGGAAAAGCCTGTGCCAAGACAGGAAACAAGCCGGGCGTGACAAAGGGAAAGCAGTGGATCAGGCTCAATAAAAGTGTTGAGCTGCTCGATACCCCGGGCATACTGTGGCCGAAATTTGAGGATCAGACAGTGGGACTTAGACTTGCGCTAATCGGTTCGATAAAGGATGAGATTTTAAATGTTGATGAGCTTGCCGTGGAGCTTGTAAAGTTCCTAAAAGCAGAGTATCCGGGGCTTTTGGCACAAAGATACGAGGTAAGCGAGGAAAATGATATCATAGAGCTTATAAGTGCTGTCGCTGTCAACAGAAAATGCCTTTCAAAGGGAGGAGAGCCTGATTACAGCAAGGCGGCTGCACTCATCATAGATGATTTCAGAAGCGGTAAATTAGGCCATATCACTTTGGAGAGACCGGAGATATAGAAGAATAGTTACGAAGAATAGACGATAGGACAAGGATATGTCAGCAGAAAAAATAGGCGATATTAAGGAACAACTGAAAAGCATCACAGATTCACAGCTTGCACAGTTCATTGAGGCATACGGCTCAGATGAAAGGGGCGGAGTGATTAAGCTTGTAGACAGTGCAAAAAAGCGACTGGACAAGTATGAGAAGGAGCTTATCCGCACTGAAGGTCTCAAGAAATATGAGCGCGAGTACGCATCATATGCTCATATTTGCGGCATAGATGAGGTGGGACGCGGACCGCTTGCAGGTCCGGTTGTGGCATGTGCGGTTATTCTGCCAAAGGACTGTGATATTTTATATATCAATGATTCAAAGAAGCTTACGGCTGCAAAGCGCGATGAGCTTTACGATGTCATAATGGAAAAGGCGGTTTCTGTAGGAATAGGTATGGCATCGCACGAGCGGATAGATGAGATAAATATATTGCAGGCTACATATGAGGCGATGAGACAGGCAATCGGAAAGCTTGATCCGGCACCGGATTTGACACTTAACGATGCAGTCACAATCCCGGGGGTGGATATAAAGCAGGTTCCAATCATAAAGGGAGATGCCAAAAGCATATCAATAGGGGCAGCCAGCATTGTGGCTAAGGTCACAAGGGATCGGATGATGGTTGAGTATGATAACATATATCCCGGCTATGGATTTGCATCAAACAAGGGCTATGGCTCGGCAGAGCATATCAAGGCACTAAAAGAGATAGGACCATCACCGATACACAGGGCATCGTTTATACACAATTTTATCTAATATATTACAATTGTGCGGTTTTTACGAAGGTGCCTGGGCACTGAATAGTTACACATTCTGCTAAAAACCGTCAGTTCACAATAGGAGAGAAAATGACACTTCAACAACTCAGACAGGTACTTACAATTGCAGAATCCAATTCCATGAATGAGGCGGCAAAGAAGCTTTTTGTTTCACAGCCCAATCTGTCCGCCACAGTACGAGAGGTGGAGGAGGAGCTTGGAATCACGGTATTCATGAGAAATAACCGTGGAATTACAGTCACAGCGGATGGCGAGGAGTTTTTAGGATACGCCAAACAGGTTGTGGAGCAGTATCATCTGCTTGAGAACCGGTATCTGAATGTGGAGTCCAAAAAGAAATTCTCGGTTTCCATGCAGCACTATTCATTTGCAGTAAAGGCCTTTGTACAGCTTGCTAAAGAGGTGGGCATGGATGAGTACGAGTTTGCTGTCCACGAGACAAAGACGAAAGAGGTAATAGACAACGTAAAGAACTTAAAGAGTGAGATTGGAGTTCTTTATTTAAGTGATTTCAATGAAAAGGTTTTAAGAAAGCTTTTTAAGGAATGTGACATCGAGTTTAAAGAGCTCTTCACATGCAATACATATGTGTATCTCTGGAAAAAACATCCGCTTGCCGGCAAAAAAGAGATTACACTTGATGATTTGCAGGAGTACCCATGTCTTACCTTTGAACAGGGCGTGAACAATTCCTTTTATTATGCTGAGGAGATGATGAGTACATATGAGTACAAGCGTGTCATAAAGGCTGATGACAGAGCCACAATGCTCAATCTCATGGTGGGGCTCAACGGATTTACACTGTGCTCAGGTATTATTTCTGAGGATTTAAACGGTGATGACTATGCGGCAATTCCACTTAAGGAAAGTGAAATAATGCATATAGGTTATATCAAGCATAAGGGCACGAAGCTTAGCAAGCTCGGTGAAATATATATAGATGCGTTAAAGAATTATGAGAATAAAGTTTTATAAATGAAAAATTGTAAAAAATGAATTTAAATTAATTAAATATCGTACCATTTTTATAAGAATTTCACAGTTATATTGTTTTTTAAAAAAAACATGCATGAAAATATAGTGAAAAATCGGTTACGCAAAAGTTATTTATTAAAATAAATGACATGAATTGACGGAAAATGACGGATTATGATTTTTTTGACAAATGAATATCAGATGTTATAATAGGCGCAACAATTGATTGACATGTGCGAAAGCACTATGTTTTAGATTATAAAGGTGGTGTTAACTATGTACAATAAGGAAACAGTAATCAGACTTAATACATTGGATGATGTTCAGGAATTTGTTGGGGCTGCTTCTAAGTGCGATTTTGACATTGATCTCAAATATAGACAGATTCTTATTGATGCGAAATCACTTCTTGGAGTGATTGGAATTGGTACAAACAATGACTTTAAGGTCTGCTATATGGGCGATGACCAGGCATTTGATAATGTGGTTGATAAATTCACTGTAGCGTAATACAATTGAATAAGGTCCTTTGGGAGAGTTTCTTCTTGGAGCTCTCCCTTTTTTATGTTCAGTGTATTAAAAATGTCTGGAGTTAGACTGAAAATATTTCCGGAACACAAAACCGTTAACATAATCCGGAATATGTAGGGAGAGTACATGACAGAAGCTGGAAATAACTATAGTGAAAAGAAAACACAATTACATATTTCGGTCAGAAACCTTGTGGAATTTATTTTCAGGGAGGGTGACATAGACAACCGGTCATCCAGAGCTATGAGTGCCGATGCCATGATGGAGGGAACACGCATTCACAGGAAAATCCAGGGCAGCATGGGGAAGGAGTATCAGGCAGAGGTGCCGCTTTCCCTTGTTGTTGAAGGTGATTTGTATGAGCTGACTGTCGAGGGCAGGGCAGATGGCATCTTTACGGAGGATGGAAAGTGTTTTGTCGATGAGATTAAGGGAATGTACAGAAGGGTTGAGCTGTTTGAAAAGCCGGTTTTTGTTCACCGTGCGCAGGCTATGTGCTATGCATATATTTTTGCTCTGCAAAATAATATGGAAACGATAGGCATTCAGATGACCTACTGCAATCTGGAAACGGAGCAGACTAAGTATTTTCGCGAGGAGTTCTTATTTGAAGAGATAAAAAAATGGTTTGATGACCTGATGGAAGAGTATGGCAAATGGGCAACGTTTCAGTGTGAAATAAAAAATCAAAGACAGACTTCAATCAAAGAACTCGATTTTCCATTTGAGTACAGACCGGGGCAGAAAAAGCTTGTTTTGGATGTCTACAGGACAATTATGCGTCAGAAACTTCTTTTTATGCAGGCTCCGACCGGTGTGGGAAAGACTATTTCTACTATTTTTCCGGCAGTGAAGGCGGTTGGTGAGGAGCTGGCAGACAGAATCTTTTACCTGACAGCGAAGACAATCACCGCAACAGTCGCAAAGGAAACGTTTGCGCTGCTTGAAAAAAATGGTTACAGGGCAAAAACTATTCAGATAACGGCCAAGGAAAAGCTATGTCTGTGTGATGAGATGGAATGTAATCCGGTAACCTGTCCGTATGCAAAGGGGCATTTTGACAGAGTAAATGATGCGGTTTTTGACCTGCTTCACAGATGTGAAATGATTGAGAGGGATGATATTTTATCACAGGCGGATAGGTATACCGTTTGTCCGTTTGAGCTTTGTCTTGATACGGCTAGCTGGTGTGATAATATCATCTGCGATTACAACTATGTGTTTGATCCAAATGTTTATCTTAAGAGATTTTTTCAGGAGGGGATAAAGGGAGATTATATTTTTCTCATTGATGAGGCTCACAATATGGTCGAAAGAAGCAGGCAGATGTATAGCGCTCAGATTTATAAGGAGGATTTCCTTACTGTGAAGCGCATTATGAAGGAGCACAGCCGTTCTATTGAGAAAGCGCTTGAAAAGTGCAATAAGATACTGCTTGGGATGAAGCGTGAGTGTGAGAATTATACGGTATATGATACGTTTGGCAATATGGTATTTTCATTTATGAGGCTTATGACACTTCTGGATGAGTTTTTGCAGAAGGCTAATGAGTTTCCGGGGAAAAAGGATGTTATGGATTTTTATTTTGAGCTTCGCAATTTCCTTAACATTTATGATCTGGTGGATGAGCACTACGCGATGTATTCCGAGCTTGAGGCTGATGGCAGGTTCATGCTAAAGCTTTTTTGTGTGGACCCGTCGCTTAATATACAAAAGAGGCTGGATAAGGGCAAGTCGGCTGTGTTTTTTTCGGCGACATTTTTGCCTGTAAACTATTACAAGAGCCTGCTAAGCACAAAAAAAGACAACTATGCCATATATGCTGACAGCACTTTTGACAGCAAAAAGAGACTGCTTGCGATGGCAACCGATGTGAGCACGAGGTACACGAGGCGCTCAAGGAGTGAGTATGAGCGCATTGCAGGGTATATTAATGCTGTTGTCACGCAAAAGACTGGAAACTATATGGTTTTCTTTCCGTCATATAAGATGATGAATGATGTGGCAGATATTTACTGTGAAAAATATGCAGACGAAACAGAGCTTATGCTGCAGAAAAATAATATGTCAGAGGCTGAAAGGGAGGAATTTCTGGACAGATTTAGTGAGGAATCGGACAGAACACTTGTGGCATTTGGCATCATGGGAGGCATATTCGGTGAGGGTATTGATTTGAAAAACGATAGACTGATAGGTGCTATTGTTGTCGGAACGGGACTTCCGCAGATCAGCAATGAGAGAACTATATTAAAGGATTATTACGATGCCGAAAACGGCTGTGGCTTTGACTATGCTTTCAGGTATCCGGGCATAAATAAAGTCCTCCAGGCGGCCGGAAGAGTAATCAGGACGACGGAGGACACAGGTGTCATTTTGCTATTAGATGAGAGATTCTGGCAGAGAGAATATGATTTGCTCTATCCACGCGAGTGGAGTGACAGAAAGCCATGCAATATAGCAAATGTCGGAAAACTAGTTGCTGACTTCTGGGAGCAGATTTAAAAATTCCTCAGTGGATGCTGACACGGGCATTGTAGTGTTTACGGACACAACAATCTGGCGTGACGGCATCTTTTCTTTTGTCTTCAGCACGAAAAGCTCCTTATTCTCATGGTTGATGCAGTAGTCAGGCACGAATGCTATACCCAGTCCGATTTTGGCCAGGTCTATGAGTAGATCGTTACTGCTTAGCTCAATTTCCGGAATCAGGTCAACCTGGTGCTGTAAAAACAGATTATGCAGGAATTCACTGGTGGTGCTGTTTCGGTCGAGCATCATGATAGGATATTTATTGAGCTCAGAAAAAGCTATCTCCTGCTTGCGAAGCTTGAAATAATTGGGATTTGCCACAAAAACATCGGAAAAGTTGCATATGGTTTTCTGTCTGTATGAGTGATTGAGGTGCGAGTTTGGAAAATTCGTGACAATCAGGTCAACCTTCCTTTGCTCCAAAAGCTCCACACACTGGATAGATGTGGCATTTGTGACCTTGATAGGCACATTCGGGAACTTCTGATGGAACTGCTTTAAGTAAGGAACCAGCAGATAACGGCATATGGTATCGCTTGCGCCGATGTGAAGCTGGCCAAGTCCAAGCGTGCCTGAGTCTAAAAGCTGGCTTTCACCGCGGGCAATAAGATTCATGGCAGGCTCAATGTGCTTTAAGAGTACTTTTCCGGCAGGGGTGAGCTGTACTTTTTTCGTGCTCCGGATGAAAAGAGGCTGCTCTAATTTTTTCTCCAACGTCTTGATCGACTGGCTTACCGCGGACTGTGAAATAAACAGCTTCTTGCTGGCTTCAGAGAAGCTTAGGGACGTTGCCACGTAGTAAAAGACCTTGTAAAGCTCATAATTTATATCCATTTTGTTATCCTCCGTATAAATATGGTTATTTGCATCTGTTTTTATCAATGAGGGGCAAAATACCTTTTGACCCTTATATCATTATATAAGAAAACTATAATTAACGCAACTTATAAAACAAATTAAATATATTAATTATACTTATCATAACTAAAGTGTTATACTACAACCATAGTTTTAAAGTCCGATTGTGCAAAAAACCGGACTGTAACGAATAATTGGTTACATACTCTCGAATTGAAAGGAGAACATATGAGTAACGTACGTCGTGTATATGTAGAGAAAAAACCTGACTTTGCGGTAAAGGCAAAGGAATTAAAGCATGAGATTAAACATTATCTGGGAATCACAACTGTGGAGGCAGTGCGTGTATTAATCAGATATGATGTGGAAAATATATCAGAGGAGACATACAAGAAAGCCTTGTATACAGTTTTCTCAGAGCCACCTGTTGATGATATCTATGAGGAGACATTTGACTATGGTGATGCAAAAGTATTTACTGTAGAGTTTTTACCGGGACAGTTTGACCAGAGAGCAGATTCGGCCGAGCAGTGTGTAAAGCTTCTCAATGAGAATGAGGAGCCGATTATCAGAAGTGCTATCACATATGTGATTGAGGGTGCTATCACAGATGAGCAGTTTGCTGCTATTAAGAAACACTGCATCAACCCTGTTGATTCGCGTGCCATCGGCATGGAAAAGCCTAAGACACTTGTGCAGGAGTTTGATGACCCTGCTGATGTCATCATATTTGACGGTTTCAAGGATATGGCAGAGGACAAGCTGAAGGAGCTTTATTCATCATTGAACCTTGCCATGACATTTAAGGATTTTCTTCATATCCAGAATTATTTTAAGAATGAGGAAAAGCGTGATCCTTCAATGACAGAAATCCGTGTGCTCGATACATACTGGTCAGATCACTGCCGTCATACAACATTCTCTACAGAGCTTAAGAATGTCAAGTTTGACGATGGCTTCTACCGCACACCGATTGAAAATACCTACAAGGATTATCTCAATACATTTTCAAATATCTACAAGGACAGAAATGACAAATTTGTCTGCCTGATGGATCTTGCACTTCTTGCCATGAAGAGATTAAAGGCAGAGGGCAAGCTTGATGATCAGGAAGAGTCTGATGAGATCAACGCATGCTCTATCGTGGTACCTGTTGAGGTGGACGGAAAGACAGAGGAGTGGCTTGTAAACTTCAAGAACGAGACACACAACCATCCTACAGAGATTGAGCCTTTTGGTGGCGCTGCTACATGCCTTGGCGGAGCAATCCGAGATCCTCTCTCAGGACGTACATATGTATATCAGGCAATGCGTGTAACAGGTGCAGCAGATCCTACAGTACCGGTTTCACAGACAATTGAAGGAAAACTTCCACAGAAGAAGCTTGTCAGAGAGGCAGCTCACGGATACAGCTCATATGGAAACCAGATCGGACTTGCAACAGGCTATGTCAAGGAGGTTTACCATCCAAATTATGTTGCAAAGCGTATGGAGATCGGTGCAGTTATGGGTGCGGCTCCAAGACGTGCTGTCCAGAGACTTAACTCAGATCCGGGAGATAAAATCATTCTCCTCGGAGGACGCACAGGACGTGACGGAATCGGTGGTGCTACGGGTTCATCAAAGGCACACAATACAAAGTCTACATCAGTATGCGGAGCTGAGGTACAAAAGGGTAATGCACCTACAGAGAGAAAGCTTCAGAGACTTTTCAGAAGAGAAGAGGTCAGCCATATCATCAAGAAATGTAACGATTTCGGTGCCGGCGGAGTTTCTGTTGCTATCGGAGAGCTTGCTGACGGACTTCGCATAGAGCTTGACAAGGTACCAAAGAAATACGCAGGTCTTGACGGAACAGAGATTGCTATCTCAGAGTCGCAGGAGCGTATGGCAGTTGTAGTTGCGCCTTCTGATGTTGAGCAGTTCCTTGCATACGCAAAGGAGGAAAATCTCGAGGCAACAGAGGTTGCGGTAGTTACAGAGGATCCAAGACTTGTGCTTGAGTGGAGAGGCAAAGAGGTAGTAAATATCTCTCGTGCATTCCTTGATACAAACGGAGCTCATCAGGAGACAGATGTTGAGGTTGAGATGCCTTGCGAGAGTGACAATTATCTGGACAAAATCAGCACACCTGCTGTAGCCAAGATGGTTGAGGCAGGAGATATGAAGGGTGCCTGGGAGGCAGAGCTTGAAGACCTTAACGTATGCTCACAGAAGGGACTTGTTGAGATGTTCGACGGCTCTATTGGAGCAGGCAGTGTATATATGCCATATGGTGGACGTTACCAGCTCACAGAGACACAGTCAATGGTTGCAAAGCTTCCTGTATTAAAGGGTAAATGTGATACAGTAACAATGATGGCTTACGGCTTCGACCCATATCTTTCATCATGGAGCCCATACCACGGATCTATATATGCAGTGCTTGAGTCTATCTCAAGAATTGTTGCAGCAGGCGGAGATTACAGCAAAATCCGTATGACATATCAGGAGTACTTCCGCAGAATGAACGAGGATCCAAAGCGCTGGAGCCAGCCGTTTGCAGCACTCCTCGGAGCATATGATGCTCAGATTGGCTTCGGACTTCCTTCAATCGGTGGAAAGGATTCCATGTCAGGTACCTTCAATGATATTGATGTACCGCCTACACTCGTATCATTTGCAGTGGATGTGGCAAAGGAAAAGGATATCATCACACCTGAGCTCAAGAAGGAGGGCAACCAGCTTGTTCTATTTACAATAGATAAGGATGAGTTTGATCTTCCAAAATATGATCAGGTTATGACACTTTATACAGCAATCAGAAATCTTATCCAGGATGGCGCAATTGTTTCAGCATATGCACTTGACGGAAAAGGCCTCGCAGCAGCAGTATCAAAGATGGCATTTGGTAACAAGCTTGGTGTAACAATCGAGGATGAGGTGACAAGCGATACACTCTTTGCACCTGGCTTTGGTAATATCGTAGCTGAGGTTCCTGTTGATGCACTTTCAAAGGTCAGAGAGGTAATTGATGCAGCAGGTATTTCAGATGCAGCCTCTGTAGTCGGCTATGTAAACGATAAGCAGACTATCGAGTGTGACGATATGGTGCTTCCTGTTGATGAGGCTGTCAAGGTATGGACAGCAAAGCTTGAGGGTGTTTTCCATACAAAGGCAACAGACGATACAAGCAAGGTAAATAGCGGTCTTTACGATGCAAAGAATATCTATGTATGCAAGAATAAAGTGGCTAAGCCTACAGTATTTATTCCGGTATTCCCTGGAACAAACTGTGAGTATGATAGTGCTAAGGCATTTGAAAGAGCAGGCGCTGACACAATCGTAAAGGTATTCAAGAACCTCACAGCAGAGGATATCCGTGATTCGGTTGATGAGTTTGTAAAGGCAATTGATAAATCACAGATTATCATGTTTCCTGGTGGATTCTCAGCAGGAGATGAGCCTGAGGGATCAGCTAAATTCTTTGCAACAGCGTTCAGAAATGCAAAGATGACAGAGGCAGTTGAAAAGCTCATCAATGAGAGGGACGGACTTGCACTTGGTATCTGTAACGGTTTCCAGGCACTTATCAAGCTTGGACTTGTACCATATGGAGAGATCAGACAGCAGGATGCACAGTCACCTACACTCACATACAATACAATCAACCGCCATATCTCAAAGATGGTTTATACAAAGGTTGTTTCAAACAAGAGCCCATGGCTTGCACAGGCTAAGCTTGGTCAGACCTACTGCAATCCGGCATCACATGGCGAGGGACGTTTCGTAGCACCGAAGGAGTGGCTTGATAAGCTATTTGAAAACGGACAGGTTGCCACACAGTATGTTGACTTGGACGGAAATGTATCAATGGATGAGGAGTGGAACGTAAACGGTTCATACATGTCTATTGAAGGTATCACATCTCCTGACGGAAGAATCCTCGGCAAGATGGCTCACTCAGAGCGCCGCGGCGAGTCTGTAGCAATCAATATCTACGGCGAGCAGGATATGAAGATATTTGAGAGCGGAGTGAAATACTTTAAATAATTCATAACTGAATAATTACAATATCTTATATATTTATTGGGTTATTATCTCTGCAATATAAACAATTAAGCTTCCATGGGAGTTTTTATTTTGGAACCAGTGAATATGCTGACGGAAAAGAAAATAAATTGAAGGTAATTAAACACGTGCGCCTGCTTGATATTTGATAGTCGCAGTGGTAAAATCAAGACTAAAATTACCGGTAGTAAATGGTTTGAAAGAAAAGAGGACATAAAACAGATGAGATTGCCACAAATAATAAACAGCCTCCTTGAGACTGATATGTATAAATTCAGCATGGGACAGACGATTTTCCATCAGTTCACAAGCTATAAAACGACATGGACCTTCAAGTGCCGAAATAAAGACGTGCATTTTACAGATGAGATGGTAGAGGAGATAAAGGAACAGGTGCAGGCCTTCTGTCAGCTTCGTTTTACGGAGGAGGAGCTTGAATATCTTGATAACATCACTTGGATAAAAGGCACATATGTTGATTTTTTAAGACTCTGGCAGCCAAGATATGAGGAGTTTACCATCACAACGGATGCACCGTGTGGGCTGGCAATCGATGCAGCCGGCACGTGGCTTAATACTTCGATGTATGAGATTCCGGTGCTTGCTATTGTAAATGAAGTGTACTTCCGTATGGCATATGATTATGATGTGCTGCTTAAACAGTTTAAGCGCAAACTTGATGAGAAGGTGCGCCTGCTCGAGGAGGATACCTACAGGCTTAGTGATTTCAGTGAATTTGGACTAAGACGCCGTCTGTCTGCCGAGGCACAGGAGATGGCTGTAAAGGCACTCGCAGAGGTTGAGCTGCCTGCAGATTCACACTTTATTGGTACATCAAACGTATATCTTGCAAAGAAATTCAATTTAAAGCCGGTGGGAACAATGGCTCATGAGTGGATTATGTGTACAGGACAGGGCAATCACAAGCATAATCCGGCATATTCAAACTGGTACGCACTCGATGCATGGGTTAAGGAGTATGGTATATTAAACGGTATTGCGCTTACTGACACCATAACAACAGACTGCTTCCTGCGTGATTTTCAGCTCACCTATGCGACACTTTTTTCGGGAGTGCGTCAGGATAGCGGAGATCCGTACGAGTGGGGAGACAAGATGATAGCCCACTACAACAGTCTGGGAATTAATCCAAGGACAAAGACACTTTTGTTCAGCGACAGCCTGGATTTCGAGCGTGCGACTGCATTGTATGATTATTTCAAGGATAAAGCAAAGGTTGCATTTGGTATAGGAACCTTTATCAGTAACGACACTGATGAGGAAGCACTCAACATAGTTATGAAGACCACCAAGTGTAACGGCATGGATGTGGCAAAGATTTCCGACGTGGCAGGCAAGGGTATGTGCAAGAATCCGGATTATGTCGATTACCTGAACAGGTGTATTGATTACAGGATGAAGAATGATAAATGATAAATGACGGCATTGGGGGGCAAAGGTATTTTGCCCCCTTTATTTATGATTAATCAGATTACTACATGCTACGCATTCCCGTAATCTGACTCCACCTCGAAATCCGCTAATTTCCTGCGTTTCCGCAGCAAATTGCTACTTTCTCGGTGTAGTGCGGGGCACTAAGGTATACATCGAATTGCATGCAAGCATGCATCGATGATACCTTTTGCCCCTTTAATCATGTGATTGAATTGCAAGAAATGTGTAAACAAAACGAAAAATATATAAAATATCAGACAATTTAAAATGAAAATAAAAATTATCAAAAAATATATTGACAAATAGGCAAAATTGGTGTAATCTTAAATCAACAAAAAGAGATACGAAAGGAACAAAAATAAAACACAGGAGGTACAGTCCAATGGGGATTACATAATTTAAGTCGAAGTACTATAAGGATGATTGAACGGAATATTTAAATCTGTAGGGCGAGCCGAAGAGCAGTAATCGCACAGATATATTAGCAAATAAATAATATCGTTGAAAAAGTTCTTGTAGATTAAAAGTGAAAGATAGAATCTCTCATAAGAGTTTACATAGATAATGTAACCAAAAGGAGTGATTTTATGAAGAAGGGTAGAGGTCCATAGCTAAGCTAAAAGAATAAGAATCCTGTCATAAACAGAATCATATTTATAGCAAAGCAATATGGAAATGCCAAAATAAATTCATATAGCGAAAGCGGAGCTTGGAGGTTATACAGTGAAGCTTACGGAACCAATGTTTTAGGAGCCACTTGATGTAAAATGTAGATCAGGTGGCTCCTATTTTTGACATTTGCGAATGCATGTGAGGTTTAATAGTTAGTTAGATAGAATGACAACGTAAGCCTTTAAGGCTGGGCTATAATTTGATGAAAGCAGGAACGCGGTTTTCAAATACTGTATAGTACATAAACCCGGCATCCTTGAGGATATTTGAAACCTTGTCAAAATCGTACGCGACATGCTCCGGCTTGTGGGCATCTGCTCCGACTGTGATTATTTCCCCACCAAGTTCATGATAGCGCTTTAACACCGCCTCGGTCGGATTTGGGTGGCCAAGCCCGTATTTAAAGCCGGCGGTATTGAGCTCGATGCCTTTTCCCTGTGAGATAATCTCTTTTAAAATAGCATCAATTATGTCGGCATACTTTTCATATGAATAGTATTTATTTTTGTCAGGACCGTATCTGACCACGTAGTCGATGTGACCGTACACATCAAAATCCGCTCCGCTGTGCAGATTGTCAAGTATCGATTCAAAGTATTCAGTGTAGGCTTCGTGCTCTGTCTTGCCTTTGTAAAATGCAGGGTAGTATGGGTCAATGCCGTTTACTACATGGCTTGAGCCGATCACGAGGTCAAACGGATATTTTTTGGTGACCTCATTATTTTTGTCTGTAATATGAGGCTGTAAACCGATTTCAATGCCCCAGTGGATATTTACCGGGCAGCCCTTTTCTTTAAGAACAATTGCAAGTCTTTTGATGCGCTTTTCATATGCTGCTATATCAAGGTCGAAAAGCCCGGGCTCCTCTTTATAGTCATAGTCCAGATGGTCTGTAAAGCAGATGCCGTCCAGCCCTTTGCTGATTGCTGATTTTATCATCAATACCGGGTCGGCATCGCTGTCACCCGAAAACATGCAGTGCATGTGCTGATCCCACATATAAATACCTCCGTAAAACCGATGTATTGTTGTTAAAAAACTTTATAAGTTACATGATTTATAATTGTCTGTTGCTGGCTGCCGGAAAGTGCGAACTACAGCAATTAATTAAGTGTAGCCGAGATTATAATAAAGTGCAATATCTAAAAAGAAAAATTGTGAAGAATGATAAAAAATGTGTGTAAATGAAAATATTTAGTGAAAATTTTAACAATTAGTCGAAAAATTCTTCATTTTGTCCTGTTTTAGTAAATTATCACTAAACTTTCAAAATAAACTCACACTTCCGTAACACAACAAG
>ENA-OPSH01000899-OPSH01000899.1-human-gut-metagenome-genome-assembly--contig:-NODE-899-length-14763-cov-2.843691_pt1 | contig 14763 bp, 12 predicted proteins | sample MGYA00241802_ERZ501895 | MGnify/ENA primary metagenome ERZ501895 (study PRJEB25962, sample SAMEA2042304) | human gut metagenome | biome: human gut; feature: human-associated habitat; material: faeces...
AGGATAGACAAAAATACAAGCGGTCTGCTGATCGTTGCCAAGACCGACAGCGCACATAACTTTCTTGCGGCTCAGATAAAAGAGCATAGCTTTACAAGAGAGTATGAAGCTGTACTCACAGGCGGTCGCCTAAAGACCCCTACCGGCACAGTTGACGCACCTATCGGCAGAAGCAAATATGACAGAAAGAAAATGTGCGTGACAGAGCAAAACTCCAAGCACGCAGTTACTCATTATGAGGTGCTGGAGGAGTTAGGTCAGTATTCGCTGGTGAAATTTCGCCTTGAAACAGGTCGAACCCACCAGATAAGAGTACATTCCGCCTATATCGGTCACCCTGTCTACGGCGACGATGTTTACGGCAAAGCTGTAAAGGAAATCGAGGGGCAGTGCCTACACGCAAAGAAAATTGGTTTTATACACCCTGCGACCAAGGAATATATGGAGTTCGACAGCGAATTGCCCGATTATTTTCAGGCGGTGCTGAAAAAACTCAGAGTAGGGAATTGACCCACGGAAGTGATTTTATGTTTGAAGATATATCAAAAGTCCTGCTTATAACGGATATGGACGGAACTTTTCTCCCCGCAAGCAAGATACCTACCCCGAAAACTCTCGCCGCTGTCAAGCGTTTTGAAGAGGCTGGGGGCAGATTTTCTATCGCTACAGGCAGAGCCATTCAGGCGGCCAGACAGTATTTTGACATGGTGAATGTGAATTGTCCTATCATAATGTCAAACGGTGGAATGGTCTACGATATCCATACGAAAGAGCAGATATATAACGTCTTTCTGCCAAGCTTTGCGGCGGATATCGTCAAGGAGATACTTGCCGATAATCCTTATGTTGGCTGTGAAGTGCTTACTGTCAACGAGGTCTATGTGCCAAGCATGACCCCTATGGAAAAGCGCCATAACGAGATCTGTAAGCTCATTCCCGTTCAGTGTGCCGTTGACGAGATACCTGACAAGAACTGGTACAAGGTGCTTTTTGCAGTTGAGCCTGAGCGTATGGACGAGCTTATAAACTATGTGGCAAAAAAAGGATACAAAGGTGTAGATTTTGTGCGTTCAAGTATCGAGTATTACGAGATACTTCCACAGAATATATCAAAAGGTACGGCTCTTGAGGAGCTGAGAAAAGCTTGTGGCATGGAGGATTTTACTTTCGTGGCTGCAGGCGACTATAATAATGATATTGAACTTCTTCAAGCGGCTGACGTGGCATATTGCCCGTCAAATGCGGCAGAGGAGGTCAAAAAGGTTGCGGATAAGGTCTTTGAGCAGTCCTGCGAGGAGGATTTTATTGCCGCAGTCATAGATGAAATTTTTGAAAAACTGAAGAAATAATATTTTTTTGGAGGTCAAAAGTATGGACGAAACATTAAAGAAACAGCTTGAGATCACAGCCTGCAAGGTTCGTCTTGGAATACTCGAGGGAGTATTCAACGCAAAGTCGGGTCATCCGGGCGGATCGCTCTCTATCGCAGATCTGCTCACATATCTCTATTTTGCCAAGATGAACGTATATCCTGATAAGCCGGAAGAGCCTGAGAGAGATAGACTTGTGCTTTCAAAGGGTCACACAGCACCTGCACTCTATGCAACTCTTGCAGAAAAAGGCTTTTTTCCAAAGGAGGAGCTGAAGTCCCTCAGACATATCGGTGCAATGCTTCAGGGTCACCCTTGTATCTCTATCCCTGGTGTAGATATGTCCTCTGGATCCCTTGGACAGGGCATTTCTGTTGCCTGTGGTATGGCGCTTTCAGGAAAGCTCACAAGCGATACCTATAAGGTGTATACTATCCTTGGCGATGGTGAGATCGAAGAGGGTCAGGTATGGGAGGCCGCAATGTTTGCTGCTCATTATAAGCTTGATAACCTCGTTGCTGTTGTGGATAATAACGGACTTCAAATCGACGGAAAGATAGAGGACGTAATGTCGCCATATCCTATCGTTGACAAGTTTGCAGCATTTGGCTGGCATGTTATCACAGCCGACGCTCACGATTTTGACTCACTTGAAAAAGCATTCAACGAGGCAGAAACAGTATGCGGTCAGCCTTGCGTTATCGTAATGAAGAGTATCAAGGGCAAGGGCGTTTCATTTATGGAAAACAACGTTTCATGGCATGGTTCAGCACCTAACAAGGAGCAGTATGAGCAGGCTGTGGCAGAAATAAACGAACAGCTTAAAAGTCTGGAGGGTTAAGCAATGGCAGAATTGAAGAAGAAAGCTACAAGAGAAAGCTACGGCGAGGCTCTTGCAGAGCTTGGCGATAAGTACGATAACCTCTATGTTTTTGACGCAGACCTTGCTGCTGCAACAAAAACAGGTATATTCAAAAAGAAATTCCCTGACAGATTTTTTGACTGCGGTATCGCCGAGTCAAATATGATGGGCGTTGCAGCAGGTATGGCTGCAACAGGCAAGATACCATTTGCTTCTACATTTGCAATGTTCGCCGCAGGCAGAGCATTTGAGCAGGTAAGAAACTCTATCGGTTATCCTCACCTCAACGTGAAGATAGGTGCAACACACGCAGGTATCTCTGTAGGCGAAGACGGTGCAACACATCAGTGCAACGAGGATATCGCTCTTATGAGAACTATCCCTGGCATGGTGGTAATAAACCCTGCCGACGACGTTGAAGCAAAGGCTGCCGTTGAAGCCGCTATCCTCCATGAAGGTCCGGTTTATCTCCGTTTCGGCAGACTTGCCACACCTGTTTTCAACGACCCTGAAACATATAAGTTTGAACTTGGCAAGGGCGTTAAGCTCCGTGACGGCAAGGATATAGCTATCGTTGCAACAGGTCTTATGGTTTATGAGGCTATCGAGGCTGCAAAAACACTGGCATCCGAGGGTATCGAAGCAACAGTTATCAATATCCACACTATCAAGCCAATCGACGAGGATATCATCGTTGAGGCTGCAAAGAACACAGGACTTCTTCTCACAGTTGAGGAGCATAGCGTTATCGGCGGACTTGGCTCAGCCGTTGCAGATGTTCTTGCAGCAAGACACCCTGCAAAGCTTGTTAAGATCGGCGTTAATGACGAGTTCGGTCACTCAGGCCCGGCAGTAGATCTGCTCAAGGAGTACGGTCTGTGCGCAGACAATATCGTTGCAAAGGCAAGAGATGCTGTTAAGGCAAAGTAATAAAAACACCAAACGGACGGATATCTTCCGTCCGTTTTTTTGTACAAAAAAAGACACGCTTACGATCTCGTAAACGTGTCTTTTCTTATGCTTTTACAGTGCCTGCATGAGTGTCGATAATGTTGTTTATACATATGTAAAGATAAGGCTTAAGCTTGCCAATGTCCACAGGCTCGTTGTAAAGTATGGACGAGTAGCAGGTTGAGCTTACAAGCTCAACTATCATGAATATCATGACCTCAGGCTGAACAATATTATATGGAGCGTCAGCAAGCATAGCGTCATAAATGTTGCGGAAGTCGATGTCATCGTCCTTTATAGGCGACGTAAGAGCGTGCTTGAAAACGCCCCAGCTAAGATTCTTTGCAATAAAAGTCAAAAGCGACTTGTTCTCGTTTAGCTGGTTGATGATGTTGTCAACAATAAAAATAATTCGTTCGTTAAATGTAAGCTTCTTGCCGCTCGCATTTAATGCCTCGATAGCGTTTCTGAAAAGCTGTGACGACTTGTGAGAAACAAGCTTGTTTCTTATGTCATATTTGTCCTTGAAATAAAGATAAAACGTTCCTTTCGCTACACCAGCGTTGTTCACGATGTCTGAAATAGAGGTCTTGCTCACTCCCTTGGTGGTGAAAAGACTGAATGCCGTGTTAAGCAGAGAGTCCTCCTTTACCTTTTTATTGGTATCAAGCTTGCCCATTTTAACACGTCCTTCCATATTATAATATATACAATTTGTATGCCACACATACACAGGTTTACTGTGGTTGACACTATATTTATTATAATACAAATTCTTGTTAAAGTCAACGGAGCAAAATGACCAATAGTCACTTATGACCGTTGGTCATTTTGTGCAACTCTACAAAAAGAATGACTAATGGTCATTTTACTATTGACTGTTGGTCATTTTTGATGTATACTATGAGATGTAATAAGACCGAGGGGTCAAAACTATGTGAAGGGAATGACATTTGATGCAGAAATTTGGCAGAGGAGTTGTAAAGCTCCGAGTACCGATACTCATAGTCAGCGTTCTGCTGCTGATACCGTCAATATTCGGTTTTCTCAGCACAAGAATAAACTATGATATTCTTTCATACCTCCCGTCAGACATTGAAACCATGAAAGGTCAGGATATAATGCTTGACGAGTTCGGCAAGGGCGGTTTTTCGCTGGTAATGCTTGACGGCATGGAGGATAAGGACGTTGAAAAGGTCAAGGAGAAGATCGAAAAGGTAGACCACGTTTGCGATGTTCTCTGGTATGACACCTTGGCAGACGTTTCACTTCCAAAGGAAGTTCTTCCTGATGATATTTACGATTTCTTCAATACAGATAATTCCACAATGATGGCTGTCTTTTTTGACGAGGCGACCTCCGCTGACGGCTCACTTGAAGCTGTCAAGGAGATAAGAAGCATCGCCGGCGAGCAGTGTTTCGTAAGCGGTATGTCGTCAGTCGTTGAGGATATCAAGGATCTTACAATGCAGGAAGCTCCGATGTATGTCGTTATCGCAGTAATACTTACAAGTATCATACTTGCACTTACAATGGATTCGTTCCTTATCCCACTGTTCTTTATGCTCAGCGTGGGCATGGCGATAATCTATAACATGGGAACGAACTTCATACAAGGCGAAATATCGTTCATCACCGAAGCTCTTGCAGCCGTGCTTCAGCTTGCGGTAACGATAGACTACTCGATCTTCCTGTGGCACAGCTACAAAGAGGAGAAAGAAAAGCACCCTGGTGACAACAAAGAGGCTATGGCAGTCGCCATCGGCAAAACTATCACCTCAGTTGTTTCAAGCTCCATAACAACAGTTGCAGGCTTCCTTGCACTTTGCTTCATGAGCTACGAGCTTGGCATGGACATGGGTATCGTAATGGCAAAGGGCGTTGTTATTGGCGTTATCTGCTGCATAACAGTTCTCCCGTCAATGATACTTGTCTTCGATAAGGCACTTGAAAAAACAATGCACAAAGACCTTGTTCCAAGCCTTGAAAAGCCTTCAAAGTTCATTATCAAGCATCATGCAGCATTTATTGTACTCTTTATAGTTGTACTTATCCCTGCCGTATATGGTCAGATAAACACCAATGTCTACTATAACTTGACAGATACTCTTCCAAAGGATCTCAACAGTGTTATCGCAAACTCAAAGCTAGATGAGGAATACCACATGGCAACGACCCATATGCTCCTGGTTGACGCTGATATGCAGCCAAAGGAAGTAAACTCTATGCTCGACGAAATGGGCAAGGTTGATGGTGTAAGCTTCTCAATGTCACTGGATACTCTTATTGGTCCGTCTATCCCTCGTGAGATAGTTCCTGATTCAGTAACAAAAATACTCAAAAGCGATAAATGGCAGCTCATGCTAATAGGTTCTGAATACAAGGTAGCTTCTGATGAAGAGAATGCCCAGATAGATGAGCTTAGCAAGATACTTAAATCCTACGATAAGGACGGAATGCTTATCGGTGAGGCGGCGGCAACAAAAGACCTTATCGACATAACAGATCATGACTTCAAGGTAGTAAATATAGTTTCTATCGCCGCTATCTTTATCATCATTCTTATTGCACTGCGTTCAGTTTCACTGCCGATCATTCTGGTAGCCGTTATCGAATTTGCTATCACAGTAAACATGGGTGTTCCGTGCTTTACGAATACTACCATACCGTTCATAGCGTCGGTAGTAATCGGTACTATCCAGCTTGGTGCAACAGTTGACTACGCTATCCTTATGACAACAAGATATAAGACCGAGCGTAACGCAGGCAAAGATAAGCATGAAGCTGTCACTATCGCACTCAGTACTTCAATGAAGTCTATCATGGTCAGCGCACTTGGCTTCTTCGCTTCAACATTCGGCGTTGGCGTATATTCAAGCGTAGATATGATCTCACAGCTTTGTACGCTCATGTCAAGAGGTGCAATAATCAGTATGATAACTGTTATCTGCATACTTCCTTCAATGCTTATGCTGTTCGATAAGGTAATAATCAATACAACAATGGGCATGAAGAAAAAAGAAAATAAGCTTTATAAGCTTCCTGAAATTCACTAATTCGTAAAGGAGATATAGTTATGAAAAAGTATTCAAGAGTTCTTGCAGGCATACTTGCCGTACTTCTTTCCGCAGGCTGCACAGGTCTTTATGCAGCAGCTCAGTCAGACAGATCTTCCGCTGCCGACAGCACTACCTCAACAACAAAGAGCGAATCAGATAAAAAAGATACAAAAGATACAAAGAAAGCTGATAAGTCTGACAGCGATACAGAAAAGCAGGCTAAGGAAGAAACAGTTTATGTTATCACTGACGCTTCCGGCAACAAGACAAAAACAGTCGTTTCCAACTGGCTGAAAAACCCACAGGGCGTAAAGAAGCTGGAGGACGTTTCCGACCTGACAGATATCGAGAATGTTAAAACAGACGAGGGCTTTACAGCCAATGGTGATAAGCTCACATGGGATACCGAGGGCGGAGATATCTACTATAAGGGCTATACCGATAAGGCACTCCCGGTTGATGTAAAGGTAACATATACCCTTGACGGCAAGGAGATAAAGCCTGAGGACCTCGCAGGCAAGAGCGGTAAGCTTACAGTAAGATATGACTATACGAACAACGATAAGAAAACTGTCAAGATAAACGGCAAGAAAACAGATATCTATGTTCCATACCTTATGGCAACAACAGCTATCCTTGATACTAACGTTTATTCAAACGTTGAAGTAACAAATGGCAAGCTCATTTCAGACGGAAGCAGACAGATACTTATAGGCGTTGCAATGCCTGGCCTTACAAAGAGCCTTGATCTTCAGGATAACGAAGATATCGAGATACCGGAGTACGTTGAGTTCACAGCAGACGTAAAGGACTTCGAGTCAACAACTGCTCTCACAGTTGCAACATCTGACATCTTCTCAAAGCTTGACCTTAGCGATATCGGTGATGCTGACGATCTTCAGGATAAGCTTGATGAGCTTTCTGATGCTACAGACGAGCTTGTAGACGGCACAGCAGAGCTTTACGCAGGCATCAAGAAGCTGTCCGATTCCTCAGGAACACTTATCACAGGTATCGACAAGCTTTATTCAGGCTCTAAGTCACTTGACAATGGTGCAAAAACACTTAACAGCGGTGCAACAAAGCTTCGTGACGGAGCAAAGACCCTTGATTCTTCCACAGGTGAGCTTATGAGAGGTATCTCCACAGCTCATAGTGGTTCAACAGCCCTCCTCGGTGGTTTTGATCAGGTAAACAGTGGTATGTCAACCTTGAAGAACGGCTCATCATCACTTTCAAGCGGACTTTCACAGGTATCCTCAGGCGCACAGCAGGTAAATAACGGTGCTGCAAGCCTAGCCGCAGGCACAAATAAGCTTGTTACAGGCGTAGGCGACCTCCAGGCAGGCTCTAAAAACCTTGCCGCAGGCACAAAGCAGACCTATGACGGTTCAACTGCACTGAAAAAAGGCGTTGCAACACTTAATGCAGGCGTTTCCACACTCTATGAAAAGGTGCAGTCACTCCCTGCAAGCGTTGAACTTCTTTCAAATGGCATAACAAAGGTAGATAACGCACTTACACAGTCTATCGCATACGACCAGCAGGTACTCGCAGGACTTGAGCAGCTTCTCGGCAATTACGAAGAAGGCTCAGCAGAGTATACGAGCATAAGCAATATGATAGCAGCCGTAAATGGCTCTATCCAGTATCAGCAGGGCGCACAGAGCGGCCTTGGCGATGTTTCAACAGGTGTCGGTACAATGGCAACCGAGGGCAAACAGCTTGTTGACGGCGTAACTCAGATATACAATGGTCTTAACGATAAGAAGAAAGGTCTTGTCGCAGGCGTTGATAATTTGAATACAGGACTTAAAACAGTAAACGAGGGTGCTTCTGCTCTTAAAACTGGTATCGGTACGCTTGCTAAGTCCAGCAAGGATCTTAACAATGGTGCAGCTACACTCTCCGCAGGCACAAAGAACCTCTCCGCAGGCGTAAACTCAGCACAGGCAGGCGCAAGCAAGCTTGATAAGGGCGTTGACAGCCTGAACTCAGGCGTTTCAAAGCTTTCAAATGGTGCAAAAACTCTTGACAGCGGTCTTGGTCAGCTTGACAACGGCAGCAAGCAGCTAAAAGACGGTACTGCAACACTCTATTCATCACTTGTAGAGCTTGCACAGGGTACAACAACACTTTCAAGCGGCAGTGCAGAGCTGTTCGGCGGTATCGGTCAGCTCAAAGACGGCAGCTCACAGCTTTCATCTGGTGTTAAGAAGCTTGAAAGCGGTGCAAAGACCCTTAAAGACGGCATGGCTAAGTATAAGGACGAGGGCATCGGCAAGCTCCTTGACATCTACAACAACGACCTCAAGGGACTTATCGACAGACTTGACGCTCTCAAGAAAGCAGCCGAGGATTCAACTACATTCTCAGGCGCAGCCGATGGCGTTGAAAGCTCAGTTAAGTATATTTACGAAACTGCGGCTATTGAAAAAGCAGACGAGTAATTTTTACTTCCCACACATAGCAAAGACCCCCTTGGACAGAAATGTCCGAGGGGGTCTTTGTATTTATAAACGTATTATCTGTACAAAAAAACGGACGGAATCTCTCCGTCCGTTTTATATATCCTACTGTCTTAGATAAACGCCGTTTTCTTCGATGTAGTCCTCCATGTCCTGCTTGTATTCAAGATCAAGAGAATCTTTAGGAAGTGCTTTCAGTGCTTTCTGACCAATGTCTTTTCTGAAATGCTCTCCCTCGAACTTTATCTTGGAAACAGCCTCATAAGACTTGTCCAGTGCGCCCTGAAGCGTGTAAGCATTGCAGGTAACGCCCAGAACACGACCGCCGTTTGTGTAGAATTTGCCGTCCTCGTACTTAGTGCCTGCGTGATAAATAAACGCTCCGTCTACCTGACCCTTGTCGTCCATACCGAACATCTCGATACCCTTTTTGTACTTAACAGGATATCCTCCGCTGGCCATAACAACACAAGTGCAGTAACCCGACTTCCAGCCAATCTTGACATCAGCCAGCCTGTGTTCATAAATAGCCTCAAATATCTCGCAAAGATCACCTTCCAGCATAGGAAGAACTACCTGCGTTTCAGGGTCGCCGAAACGGCAGTTGTATTCAATTACCTTTGGACCATTAGGGGTGAGCATAAGTCCGAAATACAAACAGCCCTCAAAAGTCCTGCCCTCAGCATTCATTGCATTGATAGTCGGCAGGAAGATCTTCTCCATGCACTCCTTGGCAATGTCCTCAGTGTAGTAAGGGTTAGGTGCAACAGTACCCATTCCGCCTGTGTTCAGACCCTTGTCGCCGTCCAACGCTCTCTTGTGATCCATTGAAGAGATCATAGGAACAACAGTCTTGCCGTCAGTAAATGAAAGCACAGAAACCTCAGGACCTGTGAGATATTCCTCCACAACGATAGTGGAACTGCTCTCACCAAACTGCTTGTCGTCTATCATGGAGTGTATAGCCTCCACAGCCTCTTTCTCACTCTCCGCCAGAATAACGCCCTTGCCAAGTGCAAGTCCGTCAGCCTTTATAACAGCAGGGTATGTGTTCTGTTCCTTGACATATTTTATAGCGTCCTCACTGTTTGTGAACACCTCGTATTTGGCTGTAGGAATATTGTATTTCTTCATAAGATCCTTAGAAAAGACCTTTGAACCCTCGATTATAGCCGCATTTTTCTTAGGACCAAAGGTCTTGAAACCCTCAGCCTGCAAAGCGTCTACCATTCCAAGTACCAGCGGATCGTCAGGTGCAACAGCCACCATGTCTACTTTAAGCTTCTTTGCCAGAGCCACAACGCCCTCGATATCCGTTGCCGCAACATCAAAACATTCTGCATAGCGTGAAATGCCACCGTTTCCGGGTGTGCAGTAAAGCTTTCCTACCTTAGGGGACTCCGCAAGCTTCATAACGATAGCGTGTTCACGTCCGCCTCCGCCAACAACTAATATGTCCATTTTCAGACCTCCTCAGTGTGTTTTTCCAATTATAACAATACCGCACACCTATGCTGTGCGGTATCGTCATTTATTTACTTCGTATATTATTACTTAAGCTTAAAGCTGTCAAGAACTGTCTTGAACTCGTCAGAAAGCTTGCTGTAAGCGTTCTCGCTTGCACCATATGTGATAACAACAAGGTTGCCGTTGTCAGAAGTGATTATCTGATTGAGCAGTACCTTCTGTGAGCCGATCTCGCCTGTTACGTCAACAATGTAAGCGTCCTTGCCAGCAAACTTATCTTCCTTGTCGTTTGTAACAGTGTAGCCGTCCATGGAATTATATGTTTGCTTGATCTGGTCAGCATAATCACTTGCTGTAAGACCATTGAGCAGATCGTTTGACATTGAAGCAGACTCAAGCTCGGCATCATCGCCTGCGTCAGCGTATGTGAACATTACGTCAACACCAGCGGACTCCTGCATTGCCCACTTCTTTGAGTCGATCTTGAATGAGTAAAGATCGCTTGTGTAAACGTCATTCTCATATGTGCCTTTAGCCTCGTCGCCAGTGCTTGTTGTGTCGTCAGCAGAAGTTGTTGTGTCAGCAACTGACTCCTCAGGTGCAGCAGTTGTAGTTGTTGTGTCAGCCTTAGACTCGACAGCAGGTGCGGCTGTAGTTGTAGTAGTTGTTTTAGCCTCAGCCTTTGACTCACTGCTTGAATCGCTTGACTCTGAGCAGCCTGTAACTGCAAATACCATTGACAGTGCCATGAGTGATGCAAGTAACTTTTTCATAATAAATTTCTCCTTTTCTTCTTGACCTTTATTGTTTTGCATTAATGCGCAGAAATTAGTGATGGAATAATCTTATTCCAGTGAATGCCATTGCCATGTTGTACTTGTTGCAAGTCATGATAACATGATCGTCCCTGATAGATCCGCCCGGCTCGGCAATGTAAGCCACACCGCTCTTTTTAGCTCTCTCGATGTTGTCGCCGAATGGGAAGAAAGCGTCAGAACCAAGGCAAACGCCTGTGTTCTTTGCAAGCCATTCCTTCTTTTCAGCCTCAGTGAGCACCTCAGGCTTTACCTTGAATGTGTTCTGCCATACGCCCTCAGCCAGTACATCATCATGCTCGTCAGAAATGTAAACGTCGATAGCGTTATCTCTGTCAGGACGTCTTATGTTGTCAACGAACTGAAGTCCCAGAACCTTTGGGTGCTGTCTGAGCCACCAGATGTCAGCCTTGTTTCCTGCCAGTCTTGTGCAGTGTATTCTTGACTGCTGACCTGCACCGATACCGATAGCCTGACCGTCCTTTACATAGCAAACGCTGTTAGACTGTGTGTATTTAAGTGTGATAAGTGAGATAACAAGATCAGTTTTCTTGTCCTCAGGAATCTCCTTGTTGTCTGTCACGATATTTGTGAGCATATCGTTGTCTATTTTCAGCTCGTTTCGACCCTGTTCAAAAGTTACGCCGAAAACCTGCTTTCTCTCAATAGGTGCAGGAACATAGTTCTCATCTATCTTGATGATGTTGTATGTACCCTTTCTCTTTGACTTGAGTATCTCAAGAGCCTCGTCAGTGTAGCCCGGTGCAATGATACCGTCAGAAACCTCTCTCTGGATCATCTTTGCAGTGCAAGCGTCGCACTCGTCAGAAAGTGCGATAAAATCGCCGTATGATGACATTCTGTCAGCACCTCTTGCTCTCGCATAAGCGCTTGCAAGTGGGGTAAGCTCGCCCAGATCGTCAACAAAATATATCTTCCTTTCGACCTCGCTCAAAGGCTTGCCGATAGCAGCGCCCGCAGGTGAAACGTGCTTGAAAGAAGTTGCCGCACACATACCTGTTGCCTTTTTAAGCTCTCTTACCAGCTGCCAGCCGTTGAATGCGTCAAGCAGATTGATGTAACCTGGCTTGCCGTTGAGTACCTCGATAGGGAGATCCTTGCCATCCTCCATAAATACTCTTGACGGCTTCTGATTAGGGTTGCAGCCGTATTTCAAAAGCATTTCATTTGCCATAATTTTTACCTCCTGTTTATATGAATAAGCCTTAATCCATTGCAAATATTGCCACTCCTGCCATTACTGCCACAAGCAGCACCGCAGCGAATGAGATATAGAAAAGCAGTATGAGCCTGCCCTTGCTTTTCTCTTTAACGTCCCACTTTTTCGAGGGGATACTAGGTCTTGTCACACCCATTATTATGGGCATGATTAGCAGATATCCAAGCATACCGAGTATAAGATTTATGCTCGGCGTGTCGTCCATATTCTTCATAAGCAGAAAAATAGGTATCACAATAAGAATGTGCGCCAGCGCCATGAATACACGCCATATCCTGCGCTGTTTTATCTTCCTGTCCCTTATGCCGTTGAGTTCTTCCTCCGAAGCCTTTCTCTTTAGAAATTCCTCCTGCCTGAGCCTTACTTCTTCAAGCTTCGCCTCATCAACTATCTTGACCGTCCTAGTGCCGTCGTCAATGTAGTTCTGAGTGCCGCAGTAAGGGCAGTAGACGATCTTTTTGTCGTCCTCTATCGTTATTTCACCGCCGCAGTTTTTGCACTGAAGTGCGATAAGTTCCAACTTGCTCCCCCCCTGACTATTTGATGAAACGTAAGTAAAGCTTGCCCACTCCGAAGAATATCGCAGTGAACGTGATATAGAAAAGCACCGCAGTTTTTATCCTGCCCATGCCCCCTGCGTTTCTCGGCTTAATAAGCGCCATTATCACAGGCAGTGCCACCCATAAGCATATGGAAGCGATTATTGCCAGCACTGACTTATACATGACCGCACCGCTGAACACAAGCGTGAATACAACGTGCAAAACAATGCAAACGATTATCCACCCCTGCTTCTGGGAAGCGTTTTTGTATCTGCCGCTCGCTTCCTCGTCACGAAGCTTCTTGTCAAAGTCCGATACCTCTTTGTTGAGCTTTATCTCTTTGAGCCTAGCCTCGTCAATGACGTTTATTATCCTGTTTCCGTCATCAAGAAGTATCTGTGACCCGCAGTATTTGCAGAACGTCTTTTTCTGCCCCTCGTGAACTTCAAGCTCGCCGCCGCATTTGGGACATTTTAATGCAACTAACTCCATTTTTTCTATACTCCTGCTTCGCTTTAGGAAATTACTTGCTGTACTTGTTTATAACCTTAGAAACAGCCTTGCCGCTTGCGATATCAATGTATCTAACAAACAGCGATACCTTGTTGTCCTCGTTGAGTGCCTCCCAAAGCTTGCCCGTGAACTCTTCGATATCGTTTGGTATCTCTACCTTCTTAGGCTCGCCCTCAAAGCTTGGCAGAGGATTTCCGTCACCCATGTAAGTGTGGATAAAATGACCCACGCCGTCAAGAGGGTTTGTGTATGTGTAAGTAAATCTCTCGCAGCAGTCAGGGTTTCCGTCAGCGGACTTGAGTATGCTCATAGCATAATTATATGCGCCGTTCTCAACGTGCATGATACCTGAAATACGAGGAGTGTAGTTTGGAGCGTCGTCCTCATACTCTCTCGTCCTCAGTGACTGCTCAAAAGTCTGCTGCTTGTCCATAAGCTCGTAAATAGTGTCCGTCTGATCGCCGTTTGTAACGATAGTCTTGTTTCCAAGCACACGAACAGGGGAGTATATAATAAGGTGTGGGTCAGAAAGCTTGCTAGGGTCAGCAGCTTCTGTCTTGATGCCGTCCTCAGTTTCCGTGAAAACTCTGTTTCTGGAATTAACACTTCTGCCCATGATAAAATAAGCAGTCACAGCACTCTTTCCGTCAGCAGACTTGCCTATAACTATTCCTCTGCCCGGATATGAGTTGCTTTTAAGCTCGTCATAAATATTAAGGGTCTTCATATCTTGTCCTCCATAATTTTTCTCAGTCTTTAAGGTCAACGTAAGCCTTGCCGTCCTTAATGCTTATCCTGTCCTCGCAGAACAGCGAAACAGCCTTAGGCAAAAGCTTCCATTCAACGTTTTCCATTATCTTCTTCTGTAAGCTTTCAGGCGTTTCGTCATTGGCTACGTCTACAGCGCCCTGCAAAATAATAGCTCCGGCGTCAGCCTTTTCGTTTACAAAATGTATAGTCGCACCCGATACCTTTACACCGTATTCAAGAGCCTTTTCATGAACTTTAAGCCCATAAAAGCCCTCGCCGCAGAATGACGGTATCAGTGCAGGGTGAACGTTTATTATCCTGTAAGGATAAGCCTTTGTGACGCATTCGTCAAGAATTATCATAAATCCAGCTAGCACGATAAGGTCAGCACCCTGTCTGTTAAGCTCAGCCAGAATAGCCTCGCTGTAACTCTTGCTGTCAGCATATTCCTTTCTCGGAATAACGACAGTGCCGATACCTGCATTTTTCGCCCTCTCCAGAGCATAAGCACCCTCCTTCGAGGATATGACGCAGGTTATCTTGCCGTTTTTTATAATGCCGCTTTTTTCAGCGTCAATAAGCGCCTGTAGGTTTGTTCCGCCGCCCGAAACAAGAACGCATATCTTCTTCATATCTCTTTACCCTTAGCAGATGATAACGCCCATGTCAGAGTCAACAAGCTCGCCCAGAACGTAAGCTTCTTCGCCTGCCGCCTTGATAGCTTCG
>ENA-OPSH01000908-OPSH01000908.1-human-gut-metagenome-genome-assembly--contig:-NODE-908-length-14599-cov-2.950908_pt1 | contig 14599 bp, 7 predicted proteins | sample MGYA00241802_ERZ501895 | MGnify/ENA primary metagenome ERZ501895 (study PRJEB25962, sample SAMEA2042304) | human gut metagenome | biome: human gut; feature: human-associated habitat; material: faeces...
TAGGGCCTATATCGGTAATCCTCACCCTGATTTCGAGTACTCTTTGAGTTCACGCTTCTATTACAAGAACTTCGATTTGTCTCTTTATATCCAAGGCAGTCAAGGAAATGATATTTGTTTCGCATCGAAAGGCGGTAGGGATGGTCTTGATTTCTGGGGAGATTATTTCAATAAAAGTACCCGTATATTGAATACTTGGACTCCTGAAAACAGAAATGCGGAACTGCCGGAGATCAATATCTTGAATCCAAATGATGAGGCAGGTAAGGTTTCTTCATACTTAATTGAAGATGGTTCTTATATTCGTTTGAAACAATTAGAATTAGGATATACCCTTCCGAAACAAACGCTTTCGAAAATTGGACTCCAGCAATGTCGTGTTTATTTGAATGCGGAAAACTTATTGACATTGACAAAGTATAACAACATTGATCCCGAGGTTAAGAACGGCGATGACAAGAATATGGGTGTCGATTATATGAATAATATGCCACTAGCACGCGTATTCTCCATTGGTTTCAATTTATCATTCTAATACTTAAAATTAAACAAACATGAAAAATCTATTTCATATAGCGAAAAAAACGTTCACATGGGTAACCGTCACGATGGCTGTTAGCCTGTTTAATGGTTGTTCTGATTTTTTGGATAAACAACCATTAGGCAAATTGAATGAGTCTGTATTAACAGATGAAAGTACCGTGAATAAACTCCTTATTGCCTGCTATAGTCCATTAAACGGATTTATCAACGGAGTTTGGGGAATAACAAGTGGGCCGGATAATGTCTTCTATGGAGATATGTGCGCTGGAAATATCCATAAAGGAAGTACTACCGGCGATCAAGGCGAACTGCTACAGATGGAGCGTTATGTCGCTACTGCTGAAAATGGTCGTATCCGGGATAAATGGATACTGGTATATGGAGCTATTGAGCGTTGCAACGACGTACTTCGTATGCTGAATGTTAATAAAATTGATGGCTTATCAGAAGAAAGTGAAATGGAAATTAGAGCAGAAGCCCGTTTCCTAAGAGGATATTATCATTTTGAAGCGAAAAAAATCTGGAACATGGTCCCTTATATTGATGAATACGTAGAAGATCCGCAAAGAAGGGTTCCCAATGACAAAGATATTTGGCCTAATATTGAAGAAGACTTCTCTTTTGCTACCGGAATTTTACCGGATAATCAGAGTGAGCCTGGAAGACCTACGAAAAACGCCGCTAAAGCGTTCTTGGCCAAGGCTTATTTATTCCAGCAAAAATACAGCGAGGCAAAAGTTTTATTAGACGAAGTCATCACTAGCGGAAAATATAAGTTACTTGACAATTATTTTGATAACTTCAATGCGGAGCAAAACAATAACGCAGAAGTGGTATGGTCTAACCAGGTAGCGGTAAATGTAGCGGGAGCTGGTTACGATCGTAGCCAACGTGGTTTCGACTTATCTTATCCCAACGCTCCAGATCAACCAAACTTAAGTGGAGCCGGATTCCAACAACCTACTTTCGACTTAGTAAATGCCTATCAAGTAGACGAAAATGGCCTACCCATGATTGACACTTACGCTGACCATGAATTCAAAAACGACCAAGATATCGAATCTAGCGAGGCATGGGAACCGGATATGGAAACCCCTGTAGATCCGAGATTAGACTGGGTCGTTGGTCGTAGAGGCGTTCCATATCATGATTGGGGATTGCACCCGGGAAAAGCTTGGATCAGGGATCAAGTCAGCGCAGGTCCTTATAACCAAAAAAAATGGATTATATTAGAAAACCAACTTGCTACATACGCTTATGACAATACAGCAAAATTTAACGCAATGAATTTCAATATTATTCGATACGCCCAAGTATTATTGTGGGCTGCGGAATGTGAGGTAGAGGTTGGTAACCCTGAGAAAGCAAAAGAATATGTCAATATGATTCGTCAAAGGGCAAAAGACGGATCTTACGTGAGATTAGGAGATGAAGCACCTTTTGGCAATGGTCCAGCTGCCGCCAATTATAAAGTGGATATCTATAAGGATTCATGGGCAGGACTAAGTAAAGATGTATTACGAAAACGTGTACGATTTGAAGAACGCTTGGAACTTGCGTTAGAAGGTCATTTCTTCTTCGATTTGGTACGTTGGGATATCGCTGAGGATTTTTTAAATAAATATGTCGAAAGAGAAAAAAGACATATCCAATATTTAAATGGAGCCGTTTTTGATAAGAACCATCGCTATTACGCTATTCCTCTAACTGAAATAGATAGAAGCTATGTCGATGGTAAACCAACATTGACACAGAATCCGGGATATTAATTATAGTAAGTGTGAGGGGGTATCATAATATCCCCTCCACTTTTATCTACAAAAGATTTGAATATGACGCAATATCTAAAGTCACTTTATCTATGCATTTGTTTACTGGGGGGATTTATATCTTGTCAAACAAATGAAAGTATCACTCAAGATGAGGAGATACAAACAATCATGGAAGGAATCTCGAATCAAGCGGGTCAAGAAAAAAATCCTTATCTGACAGCAGGAGATAAAACCTACATAATAGGTACGCAAGATGGAAACTTCCCTGATCTTGGTGGACATACTCCCGGAGAGATGGGAGGAGTTTGGAATCATTTGATCAAGCTATTAGATGGCTTTTGGGTAAAAATGACAGATAATAAAGGTAATTCTTGTTGGTTGGAAAACGCAATACAATATACGAATTATCCTTTTGGAAGTAAATTTGAGTACGCTCCTTTATTTAATAATAGTATCCGTGTCAATCGTTTCCAATTTTGCCCACAAGGAAAAAATGGTGTTGTTATTACCTATACCATCGAAAATGTATCGGATTCAGAGCAAACGGTCCTTTTTGATTTTGTCGCAAAAACAGATTTGTTGCCTGTATGGTCATCCGGGACAATCGGGTTAAAAGACGCAAATGATGTCGTGAACTGGGATGCCCAAGATGCCATTTTTAAAGCGAAAGATTTAGGTAATAACTGGAACGTGATTTGGGGAGCGGATCAACATACGAGTATTTATCAACTAGATGCTCCTACTTATATAAATACGCAAGGAACGGGTAAAAGTGCCTCTTCTACTTATACGATTACACTTCCTAAGAATCAGGAGAAAAAACTTTCTTTCGTCATTGCAGGATCAAAAGAGAGTGAGGAGGATGCCCTAAAAAGTTACAAAGACATCTTAGCGAACCATTCCGAAATGTTGGAAGATAAAAAAATGTATTACACCCAACTATTAGAGAGAGGACGGATTAACATTCCAGATAAAAAGTTACAAGAGGTTTATAACTGGTGCAAAATCAATACGGAATGGCTTGCGGCAGATATGGAAAGTGCAGGACGCTTTCTGGGAGCGGGCGCAATTGAATATCCATGGTTATTCGGTTGTGATAATTCTTATTCATTACAAGGCCTTGTCGCTACAGGTGACCAAAAATTAGCAAAAGAGACATTGAGAGTTATCAAAGAGATGTCAGAGAAAGCCAATGGGAATGGCCGTATTTTGCATGAAATGGCATTCAACGCATTCGTCAGCCACAAAGGAAATACTCAAGAGACTGCTCATTTTGTCATCGCTGTATGGAATGTTTATAAATGGACTGGTGATAACAAATTCCTTGCAGATATGTATCCTTATATGCAAAAAGGTCTGAACTTCCTTTTGAAAGATATGGATACAAATAAGAATATGTTCCCCGAAGGGTATGGAATCATGGAAGTTAGAGGATTAAATGCGGAATTGATTGATGTCTCTGTTTATACCCAGCAAGCACTGGAAGTTATGTCGCAGATTGCCTTAATAATGGGAGAAGAAGCATTTGCCAGCGAGTGTGCCTCGCAAGCAACCGACTTGAAAGAAAAGATCAACAACCTATTTTGGGATAAGGATTTAGAAATTTATTGTGATTTTTATGGAACGAGAGAGCAAGCCTTAAAAACAACCAAAGGTGCTATCGAGCAGATTCGTAGTACAGAATATAGATGGGATGTTGCCGAGGTTTCTTTACAAGAATATGAGGATAGCAAGAAAAAGCATATCGCAATGTATGAGGATATGTATAAACAATTTGAAGCGTATCCAACCGGTATTATGAAAGGATGGTTAACTAACAAGAATTGGGTAATAAGCACTCCAATAGAAACTCAGATTACCTCAGAAGACAGAGCTATTCGGCAATTGGATAAAGTACGAAAAGAGCATTGCGGCGAATATGGCCCTTATTTATCCGCAGTCGAAAGAGATCGCATGATGACTATCGCAACGGGCGTACAAGCGATGGCCGAATGCGCTTACGGACGTGTAGATGAGGCTTTATGGTATATCAATCGCATCGTCGATACATTTGGCCGTACACTTCCGGGATCAATCAATGAGATGATGCCTGATTATGGCTGCCCTGTTCAAGCATGGACCATCTATGGTATAGCAACACCTTTGATTCGTTATATATATGGCATACAACCAGAAGCCTATAAAAAGACCTTGACCCTAAGTCCTAATTTACCTTCAGATTGGGACTTTATTGAAATGAAAGATCTTCCTGTTGGAAATAATAAGATTAATTATAAAGTAAAACAACTGGAAGATGGATTGGAAATCACGTTAGATACAACTGAAAAGGATTGGAGTTACCTATTAAGACCGGTAAAACAACCTATCAAGCGATTTATCGTGAATGGTAAGGAACAACGGATTTAGAGAGAGACGGGGCATGCCCCGTCTCCACATATAGACACCGCCTCATAATAATCTAAAATTAAAGCAGATAGCCCCAACTATTTTGAGTAAATAGAACTTAGTCCGAATTCCGTATTCAAGACCTCTTTCCACTCTAACCTTTTACTATCAATGCGATAAATGGACAACAATCAATTTCTTTCATCCCATATTATACTTGAGATAACTGGAAAGCGGGGAAAATGAAAGTATGATTACTTTAACTATTTTTCTATCAAAAATTCCTACTTTTACCGCTAAATCTGTATTGAAGATGAAAGGAGACGATTTTAATATCATTTATGAACGGAATTACCGACGGTCATTCCTGTTCACCAAATCATACGTACATGATGACATGGTAGCTGAGGATATCGTAGCTGAATCGCTTGTAAAATATTGGCGACTGGTCTCTGCTGGAGAAAACGAGATAACAGAAGCCTTATTGCTCACGATTTTGAAAAATAAAGCTCTTAACTATTTACGCCATAAAGCCATACATGATGCCGCTATTGAAAATTTAGAGGAAATAAAAAATAGAGAACTAAGCATTAGAATTTCCACACTCGAGGCTTGCGATCCGAAAGAGATCTTCTCTGATGAGGTCAATAGGATCATCCACAAAACTTTAAAAAACTTACCAGAACAAACTCATCGAATATTCGAGATGAGCCGCTTCGAGAATAAAACCGTAAAAGAAATAGCGGATGAGACAAACCTCACCATAAAAGGTGTAGAATACCACATAACCAAGGCTTTAAAAGCTTTGCGTATCAACTTGAAAGACTATCTACCCTTATTTTATTTTCTTTTTTCTTAATTTTTTTCATTTTTCCACTAGGGATTTAGCGCACAGCGTTGTTTTTATAATAGTAAATAAATTAACAGACATTCATGGAGCAATTACTACAACGGTACATAAGAGGTAAGGTTTCCGAAGAAGAGAAACTGAAAGTAGTATCATGGCTGGACGAAAACCCTGATAACATGCGTGAATTTCTGGCTTTACGTAAATTATATGATATTTCACTTTGGCATACGGATACAGAGCAAAAAACAATTCATAAAAAATTCATTCCACCAATTCGACGTATCGCAATCGAAACACTAAAAATCGCAGCGATCTTTTTAATTGGAATTTTTGTTACTAAACAATTCGTAGAACAAAAGGTAGAGGATATACAAATACAAACCATCCATGTACCCACAGGTCAGCGAGCTGAGTTAACTTTAGCGGACGGGACACATGTTTGGCTCAACTCTCGCTCGACATTGAAATTTCCTAATAAATTCGGCACAAATAAACGGAACGTAGAACTTAACGGAGAAGGATATTTTTCTGTACATCATGACAAAAAACGTCCTTTTACCGTACAAACCGAAAAATACGCAATTCATGTATTGGGTACCGAATTTAATGTTAAGGCATATCACAACAGTCCTTTATTTGAGACAGCATTATTAAAGGGCAGCGTAGAAATATCTTCCTTAACTATGCCGAAAAGATTACGCCTAAAGCCGAACGAGATGGCGATCGCAAGTCAGGAAGGATTAAATACATCCCATATTCCTGACTACAACTACTTTAAATGGAAAGAGGGATTATTCTGTTTCGAAGACGAGTCGATCCAAAGTTTAATAGAAAAGTTACAGCTTTATTATGATATTAAAATTGATGTTCAACGACCATCCTTACTTCAATACCGTTATTCCGGCAAATTCCGTATCAAAGACGGAATTGACCATGTATTGAAAGTATTACAATTAAAACATAAATTCACTTATACAAAAAATGAAGAGACGAATCTAATCGTGATAAAATAAATATTTAGTCGTTAACCTTTTAAATACAGAATATAGAGAATGAAGACATAACAAACAATTAACAGCACAAATTACACAAAAAGGGAGATGCTGCAACATCCCCCTTCCATAAGTCAGTACCAGACTTGCGAAAATAAATTCTTTTAGTACTAACAAATAAGACATTACAAATGTATGAAAAAAATTTGTAACGGGCATTTTATGTCCCCTTTTAACACAGATGACAAAACATTTCGAATAATGAGATTAACATTCATTGCATTATTTGTATTCAGTTTCAGCTTACTCGCATCCGTACATTCACAAACGATGCGCGTCAATATCAATGCTAATAATGAATCTACGCATTCAATTTTAGAACAGATAGAACAGCAAACTGATTATTTATTCATTTATAACACAAATGAAATCGACTTAAACCGTAAAGCATCCGTACACGCTCAGGACCAAACGGTAATGGATGTTTTGTCACAAATTTTCAGAAACACGAATATTGGATATGCGATTGAGGGCAGTAATATCATGTTGATGAAGAAAGATGAAAAAGCAGAACAACAACAGGATAACAATAAGGTCTCAGGAACAATTACAGATAAATCTGGAGAACCTATTATCGGTGCTAACGTCGTTATAAAAGGAACAACTAACGGAACTATTACAGATATAGATGGTAATTATACATTAGATGTTCCTGTTTCTGCCATCTTGCAGATTTCCTATATCGGATATTTGACACAAGATGTTCCTGTAAATGGGAAACAACAAATCAATATCCGTTTAGTAGAAGATACACAACAATTAGACGAGGTGGTAGTGGTTGGCTACGGTACACAAAAAAAAGGGGAATTAACCTCATCTATTTCCAGCATAAAAAGTGAAACATTCATTCAAGGTTCAGTGCAAGACGCAGCCCAGTTGCTTCAAGGAAAGGTTGCGGGACTTGGCATTGTTATGCCAAATGGTGATCCGACGTCTTCATCCCAAATTGTATTGCGTGGTATCGGCTCACTAAAAGGAGACCGAGTTCCATTAGTTATTGTCGATGGAGTTCCGGGTGATATGAGCACTGTTGCACCAGAAGATATCGAAAGCATAGATGTTATAAAAGACGGCTCAGCCGCCGCTATTTATGGAACTAGAGGAAATAATGGTGTTATTTTCATCACCACAAAAAAAGTGAAAGGAGAGATACCTGTAACTATTGATATTCAAGCTTATGTCACTACCCAGCAAATCAAAAAAAGATTAGATATGATGGATGCCGATCAATACCGTCAATTAGTAAAACAAGGGAAACCCGGCGCTATTGATTATGGTTACGACACAGATTGGCTAGACCAGATATTAAGGACTCCTATTTCTTACGTAACTAATGCCAGTCTACGCGGAGGTAATCGCAACTCTAATTATATCGCAAACATAAACTATAAGTCTGGCCAAGGCATTATCAAACGCTCAGACAATAGAGTATTAACCACACGATTGGAAATCAACCATTCTATGTGGGATAATTTATTAAAGTTTAATTTAAACATCATGGGTAAAGAACAAAAATATACAGCCTTAGGAGATGGCAAAAGCTTCAATGGGGAAATTTACCGAAATGCGTTAATCAATATTCCAACTGAACGTCCGAAAGACGATAACGGAAACTGGATTGAACATCCGACAATGAACGGATATATGAATCCGGTAGCTGCGCTATATGAAAGTAATGGCGAGAATAAAAGTACCCAATTACGTACATTCGGAACCGTTACATTGACTCCCATGGATGAATTTTTCGTAAAAGCATTAGTGTCGAGAACCTCTTATAATCAAACCCGCGGATATGCTGAAACTAAAAAACACATATCAACTGTCCGTAATGGCAAAAATGGGTTTGCTTCTCGTGGAACAACAGCTTCTATCGATAATCTGTTAGAGATCACAGCCCAATACAAAAATAATTTTGGTGCTCATAATCTTACTGGTTTAGCGGGTTATTCTTATCAAGACAATACCTATGAAAATTATTGGATGCAAAACTGGGATTTTCCATCCGATCAATATAGCTATAATAATATGGGGGCTGGAGCTGCCTTAAAAAGAGGAGAAGTTGAGGAAAAGTCTGAAAAAAACAAGTCTAAGTTAATCGGTGTATTTGCTCGTATCAACTATAGTTTCAATGATCGTTATTTAGCATCTGTCAGTATCCGTCATGAAGGAGCTACACAATTCGGAGCTAATTATAAATGGGGAAATTTTCCTGCCGTATCCGTAGGTTGGAATATACATAATGAGGAATTCATGAGCTCCTTACATTTTATCAGTAGTTTGAAAGCTCGTTTAGGTTTTGGTGTAACGGGTTCCATTCCTGAAGATCCATATATGTCATTAAGCCGCTTGACCAGCGATAAGAATCTCTATACTGGTTCTGGCTGGCTCCCTTCATTAAAACCTTCAAGTAACGCAAATCCAAACCTGCGTTGGGAAAAAAAAGAAGAGTGGAACTTAGGAGTAGACTTCGGCGTTCTTGATAACCGTATCAGTGGATCTATAGACCTTTATAAACGCACGACAAAAGATATGCTATGGAACTATCAAGTAGCCACTCCTCCTTATTTATATCAGGAAATCCTCGCAAACGCAGGAACTATGCAAAATAAAGGACTAGAGATACACCTCAGTGCAATCCCAGTACAAACAAAAGAATTCTCATGGACAACTAGCTTTAATTATTCGACTAACAAAAATAAGTTGGTTGCCTTATCCAACGAGGAATTCCAATTAAAATCCGGTTATATAGAAGATGGCTGGACTGGCGAACCTATCCAACAATATACCCATCGAATATTTGAAGGGGGTGAGGTTGGTAATTTCTACGGTTTTAAAACTATTGATATAGATAGCGAAGGACGTTGGATTATTGAAGATAAAAACGGTAATCCAAAACCGATCTCAGAGCAACAAGCAGAAGATAAAAAAATTATTGGAAATGGCCTGCCCAAACACCTATTAAGCTGGGATAACAGTTTTACCTTCAAAAATTTCGACTTAGGTATAACTATGCGAGGTGCATTCGACTATGACATCCTCAACTACCCCCGCATGTTTTATGAATGTCCTGTAAACTTGACCCGGGGAAATTTGCTTGCCACAGCTTATGAACCGAAGTACGGAAAGACTGTACTAAACGACCAACAGGAACTTCAATATGTTAGCTATTTCATCGAAAGAGGAAACTTTTGGAAAATTGATAATATCACCATTGGTTATACCTTAAAACTTAAGAATGATTATTTAAAAAGGATACGTATATACGCAACCGGTAATAACCTATTCACATTTACAGGATACAGTGGATTAGACCCTGAGGTTAATACGCAAGGACTTAATCCCGGATGTGATGAATTAGGCCGTTACCCTTCTACACGTTCCTTTACTTTAGGCGCAATGTTTACTTTTTAAAATAAATAAACTCATGAATACAATTAAAAAACATATAAATATCTTATTATTAGGTTGCTGTTCATTGAACTTTATTTCCTGCACAGACCTAACCGAAGAAATCTTCTCTGACATTACTGAAGATAGTTATAAATATGAAGCTGGAGATGCGACTAAAGTGGTTGGTGCCGCTTATACCAATCTTCAAGATTGGGGATATTGCGGTTCCGGACAAGCTCCAATGCTGAGTCAAGAAATATGTACCGATGCCGCAGTGTTCCCCGCTAATGGTTCCGGTTGGGATGATGGAGGTGTATTTCGTAGAATGCATCAACATTCATGGAACTCCGAACAATTACAAGTGAATCGTTTATGGGAAGTTTGCTATTCCGGAATTATCTTGGCAAACCGGGCTATCAGCATTATCAACCAAGATGATTTTCCTTTTGCCGCAAATGAAAACAAGGCTGCCATGATCGCTGAATCTCGAGCATTACGTGCTTTCTATTACTGGTACATCATGGATAATTTCGGAGATGCTCCTTTAGTAACGGAACCCACCTCAGAATTACCTGTAAAAACATCCCGGAAGGATCTTTATGATTTTATAGTCAAAGAACTAAAAGAGTCTTTCAGCGATCTCCCAACAGAGAAAAATGAATCTAATTATGGAAGATTCACATTATGGGGAGCTAAAGCCCTCCTCGCTAACGTATATTTGAACGCAGAAGTATATACAGGTGATCCCCAATGGAATGCTTGTATTCAAGAGTGTGATGATATTATTAATTCAGGAAAATACAGTTTAGACATTAATTATAGCGATCCATTTAAGGCACACAATGAAAACTCATTAGAAAATATATTAGTCATTCCTTATGATGAAATATTTGCCACTGGATTTAACTATCATTTAGCCGCCTTACACGGAGCAAACCAAAAAACGTATGATCTAGTTGGAAGCCCTTGGGGAGCTGGGGCCTATAAAGGAATACCTCAATTCATCGACACCTATGATCCAGATGACGAACGTTTAAATGCGACTTGGCTAGGAGGTCCTCAATACGCATCTGACGGGACACCTCTCACAGGCTCTTATGACTTAATGGGACAACCGCTTATCTTCGTCAACAAAATGCCCAACGGAATTTTCACTGGTGAGGCAGAAGGATATCGCTGGTTAAAATATGAGGTTGAGATGGGAGCCAGAAGTGAACTAAATAATGATTTGGTCTTATTCAGACTTACGCAAGTCCATATGATGAAAGCAGAATGCCTTTTACGTACTGGGAAAGCAGATCAAGCAGCGTCTATTGTAAGTATGGTCAGAAAAAGAGCTTTTAAAGAACATCCTGAAAAAGCAATTGTCTCAGGAGCGCAATTACAAGAAAAATCCTGTTACAAATACGGTACGGTAGAAAACTATGTATTAACTTCGCAAAATCAAGTTTATCCAGAAAAATTCGGACGTTTCTATGATGAACTAGGTTGGGAATTCGCTGGAGAATCTTATCGCCGGAGAGATATGATACGTTTCGGTCATTTCACAAAAGCTAAATGGTTATCTCATGAGCCGAATGGAGATTATAAAACGGTATTTCCCTTACCTCAAAAAGTAGTAGATACCAATCCGAATCTGGAACAAAATCCGAATTATCAATAATAACATAGAGGGTATGTCTCTATATTGACATACCCTCCTTTAATCTCAATTTCTAAAGCTATATGAAGCAATACCTTTTACTCGCTGCGTCTGCCTTTCTTTTGCAAGGGTGCCAGACCTCTAAAGAAGATATAAAGGAACAGCCTTTGAAGATGATCGAGCAGATCGATTTCTCTCATGTGAAAATCAATGACAACTTTTGGTCACCCAGACTCAGCAAACATGTCTCGGCGACCTTGCCTGTCTGTATCGATCAAACCGGACGTATCCGTAATTTCGAGAATGCAGCGAAAGGGGAAGGAGAGCATTCCGGCATTTTCTTTGATGATTCCGACGTATATAAAGCGTTAGAAGGTATGGCTTATAGCCTGATCAACAATCCGGATCCCGAGCTGGAAAAGAAAGCGGACGAATGGATTGATAAATTCGCTGCCGCCCAACAACCGGATGGCTACATCAATACCTTCTATACACTCACCGGATTGGATAAACGGTGGACCAATATGGACAAGCATGAGATGTACTGCGCCGGACATATGATTGAGGCAGGAGTAGCGTATTATCAAGCTACAGGAAAGCGCAAGTTATTAGACGTATGTATACGCATGACAGATCATATGATGAGCCAATTCGGTCCGGGAAAAAGACATTGGGTACCGGGACACGAGGAAATAGAACTGGCGCTTGTCAAGCTTTATCAAACCACCCAAGAGCAGAAATATCTGGATTTCGCTTATTGGCTGCTGGAGGAACGTGGACACGGTCACGGCACTATGGGTGATGAAGGTAAATGGAACCCGGTTTACTATCAAGATATCGTTCCCGTCCGGCAACTTACCGATATCTCCGGGCATGCGGTACGATGTATGTATTTGTATTGCGGTATGGCCGATGTGGCTGCCTTGAAGAATGATACGGGATATATAGCCGCAATGGATCGTCTATGGGATGATGTGGTACACCGCAATATGTATATCACCGGGGGAGTCGGTTCATCCCATGATAACGAAGGGTTTACGGAGGATTACGATTTACCGAACCTAGATGCTTATTGCGAGACTTGCGCTTCTGTCGGAATGGTGCTTTGGAACCAACGTATGAACCAACTTACCGGAGACTCTAAATACATCGACGTACTGGAACGTTCTTTATATAACGGTACGCTTGCCGGTATCTCCTTGGGTGGAGACCGTTTCTTCTATGTCAATCCGCTGGAATCTAAGGGTGATCACCATAGACAAGAATGGTATGGTTGTGCTTGTTGCCCAAGTCAGCTTTCACGCTTCTTGCCTTCTATCGGAAATTATATCTACGCCTCCTCCGATGATGCGTTATGGGTAAATCTATATATCGGAAATACGGGGCAAATACGGATAGGAGAGACGGATATCCTATTAACACAAGAAACGGACTATCCGTGGGATGGATCGGTAAAACTAACAATTTCTACTTCTCAGCCTTTGGAGAAAGAGATACGCCTCCGCATTCCGAATTGGTGCAAAACCTATGATTTAAGTATCAATGGTAAGAGAATAAACGTGTCTGAGGAAAAAGGCTATGCGGTAATCAAGGATTGGAAATCACAAGATGTAATCGCTCTAGATATGGATATGCCCGTGGAAATTGTCGCGGCAGATCCGCATGTCAAGGAAAATTTCGGCAAACGGGCGATTCAACGAGGGCCACTTGTATACTGCATGGAAGAGATAGACAACCCGGTATATTTCGATCAAATACAGTTGAGCCCAAGTACAACATTCCAGACAGCCTTCGCTTCCGATATATTGAATGGGATAAAAACAATTAAAACAAACGGTAGGGCACAATCTGCTACCTTTATTCCCTATTACGCGTGGGATAACCGTAAAGCAGGAAAAATGAGGGTATGGATCCCCTATAACGAATAACTAAAAAAGCATCAAAATGAAGTATTTATTAACGATAACATTATCAAGCCTAATCTCAATTACCTCCTTTTCTGCCACTTTGCTGGGAAATGAAGGTTCTATCAACATTAATTACCCGAACAATCGTTATCCATTAGCCTCTAAGCCTTATATAGAGTTGCCTATTGGGGATGTTAAACCTGCAGGTTGGCTAAAAATCCAAATGGAACGAATGTGTACGGGAATGACCGGCCATCTGGATTCTATCTATACGAAAGTAATGGGACCGCGTAACGGTTGGTTAGGCGGAGATGGAGACGTATGGGAACGAGGCCCATACTGGATAGATGGCTTACTACCTTTGGCTTACATCATGAATGATGAGGCCCTGATCCAAAAAGTAAAGCCTTGGGTTGAATGGACATTGGCCTCTCAAAAGTCTAACGGATATTTCGGGCCAGATACAGACAGAGACTATGAACCCGGCTTACAACGGGATAACGCACAAGATTGGTGGCCCAAAATGGTTATGCTCAAAGTTCTGCAACAATATTATTCCGCTACCAACGATCAAAGAGTTATCTCGTTCCTCACTAATTATTTCAAATACCAGCTTTCTGAACTACCTAAAAGTCCTCTGGGAAAATGGACTTTCTGGGCTGAACAACGAGGAGGGGATAATCTGATGGTCGTATATTGGCTTTATAATATCACGGGCGATCCTTTCCTTCTGGAGTTAGGAGAGTTAATCCATAAGCAAACCTTCAATTGGACCGACGTGTTCTTGAACCAAGATCATTTAGCCCGGCAAAACAGCCTGCATTGTGTAAATCTCGCCCAAGGATTCAAGGAACCTGTCATTTATTACCAACAGAGCCATAATCCTCAAAATCTGGAAGCGGTTAAGGAAGCTGTACGGAAAATGCGTCATACGATTGGTTTTCCTACAGGATTATGGGCGGGAGATGAACTTTTACGTTTCGGTAACCCGACACAAGGATCAGAACTCTGTACCGCTGTCGAGATGATGTTCTCTCTCGAGAAAATGTTAGAGATAA
>ENA-OPSH01000919-OPSH01000919.1-human-gut-metagenome-genome-assembly--contig:-NODE-919-length-14469-cov-2.553559_pt1 | contig 14469 bp, 12 predicted proteins | sample MGYA00241802_ERZ501895 | MGnify/ENA primary metagenome ERZ501895 (study PRJEB25962, sample SAMEA2042304) | human gut metagenome | biome: human gut; feature: human-associated habitat; material: faeces...
GAACCTTTATTTTTACAAGCTCGTGAACTCTCAGATAATCGTCTATCTGTGCCACCTGAGCGTCATTAACTCCGCCCTTGCCTATCTGAAAAGCAGGCTGTATAAGCGAAGCCATACCTTTGAGTTCTGCTCTTTGTTTAGTTGTAATCATAATCTAAATCCTTTCAGTTTACTGCTTTGTGAGCTGTTCAAGCAAAGCTTTCAGTGCGTTTGCTCTATGGGAAACGGTATTCTTTGTTTCTGAGTCCACCTGAGCAAAGCTCTTGTTCCCATACATGAAAATAGGGTCATAGCCGAAGCCGTTTTCGCCAACAGGCTCGTGAGCTATCTTACCGAATACTTTTCCCTCAACGGCTATCTCTTCACCGTCTGCTTTGATAAAGTGTATTGTACAGGTAAAGTGTGCTCCCCTTTTATCATCAGGTATTTCTTTCATTTTTTTTAGCACAAGAGCGGTACGCTCATCATCAGTTTCGAGTCCGCCATATCTTGCTGAATATACTCCAGGCTCACCATCCAGGGCGTCTATCTCAAGACCGCTGTCGTCTGCAAGTACAGCACAGCCGCAAAGCTTGAATGCAGCTCTTGCTTTTAGTGCAGAGTTTTCAGCAAAAGTAGTGCCTGTTTCCTCAACATCAAGTATCAGACCTGCCTCTGATTGCGAGAACACCTCATAACCAAGCGGCTCAAGAATCTGTTTATATTCTCTTATCTTGCCTTTATTGTTGCTTGCAATAACAAGTTTCATTTTTTCTCCTTTAGCTGTGTATATAAGTTACCTTATTTTTCTTTAATTTTTCACGGCATTTGTTTGCCTTATCTTTGAAAACTGTACCGATACATTCTTCGTTGAAAACAACTTTCATTCCACATTCAATAGCACCTATTGCAGTGTTGATAACGGAGATGCCACCATCAACACCTACAAATTCAATCTCTTTCACATTCCTTGCTCTCATAAAATCTTCAAGAGCAACGTTTGAAAAAGCATCTGGCTTGCTTTTGGAATAAATATTTTTGGATACAACTTTCAGCTTTGCTGGAAAGCTAGCCGCAGGTGTTCCCTCTTTGGGCATTCCTCCACCCAAAAGTCCCTTTTTGTAGCTGACGATATAAAAGACCTCCTCAGCTTTATAAGCAGAGATACGCTTGTTTATAGCGTCAATAAGTGCGTCGGCATCATATGAGTATGTGGTCTTATCTCTGCCCCTTCCTACATACATTTCCTGCATATCAACTACAAACAAAACCTTATCCATAAAAAATTCCCCCTGATTTTATACTTTTAAGTGTCTAATCCAATATTCTATTATTCAAACAGCGCTTCAACAAAATCTCTTGCTGAAAACGGCTGTATGTCGTCTATTTTTTCGCCTACTGTAACAAGCTTTACAGGCACTTGCAGATCGTCGGTTATGCTGATAATTATTCCACCCTTGGCTGTGCCGTCAAGCTTGGTAAGAATAATACCCGTTATATCAGCTACTTCGTTGAACTGTCTTGCCTGATTAACTGCGTTCTGTCCCGTTGTAGCGTCAAGCGCAAGCAGGACTTCGAGAGCGCAGCCCTCTGCCTGCTGGTGAACTATACGGGATATCTTTTTCAGCTCGTCCATAAGGTTTTTCTTATTGTGAAGACGACCTGCCGTATCGCATATAACAACGTCAGCCTGTCTTGCCTTAGCCGCCGCCAGTGCGTCAAATACCACGGAAGCAGGGTCTGAACCTTCGTTGTGCTTGATTATGTCTACCCCTGCACGTTCTGTCCACACTTCGAGCTGGTCAATAGCAGCCGCTCTGAAAGTATCAGCCGCCGCAACGATAACCTTTTTGCCTTGTTTGTGAAGCTGATAAGCAAGCTTGCCGATAGTTGTTGTTTTGCCAACACCGTTTACACCGATAACCAGTATAACTGACGGTGTTGTTGACATATCGAGTTTCTGATCCTCACCGAGCATTTCTGTGATTATCTCTTTAAGCATATCCTTGATTTTTTCAGGTTCTTTAACGCCCTCCTGCTTGACTTTCTGTCTGAGCTTTTCGCATATCTTTTCAGAAGTTGTAACACCGATATCGCAGAGGATAAGCGTTTCTTCAAGCTCCTCAAAAAGATCTTCATCTATTTTACTGAATGAATGGAGCAGACTTTCTATTCTGCCCATCATTGAGTCTTTAGTTTTTTTAAGACCATTTTTCAGCTTTTCAAAAAATCCCATTTCTTCACTCCTATTCAAGTTTCATTTGACGTGTTTCCGAAACGTCCATTTTAAGAAGCTTGGAAACACCCTTTTCTTGCATCGTTACGCCATACAGAACGTCAGCTTCTTCCATTGTTCCACGTCTGTGAGTAATGGTGATAAACTGTGTTTTATCTGTAAGGTGGTGCAGATATTGTGCATATTTACTTACGTTCACATCATCAAGCGCCGCTTCTATCTCATCAAGAAGACAGAAAGGTGATGGCGAAATTTTCAGGATCGCAAAATAAATTGCAATAGCCACCAGAGCCTGCTCTCCGCCTGAAAGGGACATAAGGTTTGTTATGACCTTGCCTGGCGGCTGAACGTTTATCTCAATACCACATTCAAGGACATTGTTTGGGTCTGTGAGAATAAGCTCGCACTGACCACCACCGAAAAGCTCGGTGAAAATTTTCTTGAAGTTCGCATTTATGCGCTCAAAGCTGTCGGTGAACATATTCTTCATATTTTCTGTCAGATCCTCGATAAGTTTTTCAAGTTCTGTTTTTGACGTATTTACGTCATTAAGCTGACCTGTGAGAAATTCGTGTCGTTGTGACACTTCTGCATATTCCTCTATAGCTCCAAGGTTTACGCTTCCAAGATTTCTTATCTTTCCACGAAGTTCGTTGAGTCGCCTGTTAGCTACCGTTATATCCACAATATCCTCGGCTATCTCTGCAGCGTCGCTTCTTGTAAGCTCATAATCGTCCCAAAGCTGTGCCACAAGCTTATCAAAGCCTGCAGTAACAGATTTTTTCTGTTCCTCCGCTCTTGTAAGCTGACCTGAAAGTGTTTCCTTCTCGTCCATTTTGTGCTTTTGCTTGGTGCGAAGTTTGTTTGCTGCATTGTCAAGCTCAATATGCTCACGCTGAGCCTGCTCCGCCATTTTCTGTGCGGCGGCTATCTTTTCGTCAGCGCCACTGAGTTCCTGTTTGGTCTGAAAAATAAGCTCTTTCTTCTCGGCTATTTTCTTTTCACACTCGGAGATATTATCGTTCAACTTGCCGCTGTCAGTATCACTGTCGCCGATAGTTTCTTCAAGCTGTGATATTGAAAGCTTGCAGGCATCAAGGTCTTTGGATAACTCTGCCGCCATTATCTTCATTTGCGAAAGCTCTTCGCTGAGCTGTTCACGCTTATTTTTAAGTTCTGCCTGCTCGTTCTGAGAGTCGGCAAGCTTGGCTTCATTATCAGATATCTCAGCTTCGATTTCTGAAAGTTCTGTCTGAGCCTTGTCGATATCTCCGCTTACTATCTTGTATTTATTTTTCAGCGTTTCGATAAATGTTTCTATCTCATCAAGCTTGTTTTCATAGTCAGAATAATACTCTGAAACACGCTTTATTTCCATTTCAAAACGGAGTATATCGCTGTTTACCTGTGAAAGCTTTTCCCTTAGTCCCTCGGTATCAGCGGTGTATTTTGAAACCTCTTGATTTAGCTTCTCAACCTGCTGTTTAAGCTCTGTAAAGGAGTTTTCAAGTGCTGTTTTCTTTTTAGCAAGTGCTTCCGCTTCATTTTTTCTTGTAAGCAGACCTGTCTGTTTGGAAACGCTTCCTCCTGTGAATGAGCCGCCCGCGTTTATCACCTGTCCGTCCAGGGTAACGATGCGGAATTTATAGCCGTATTTCTTTGCGATAAGGGTTGCACTGTCGATATCCTCTGCTATACATATCCTGCCTAAAAGGCTGTTGATTACGCCCTCAAACTGGCTGTCATACTTAACAAGCTCACAGCCTAGAGCCACAAAGCCGTCCTCATTTTCAAGTTGCGGCATATTTAGCCTGTTTCCTCGAACTGATGTAACGGGCAGAAATGTTGCACGGCCTGATCTGTTCTCTTTCAGAAGCCTGATACCTCTCTTAGCAGAGTCCTCATTGTTTACGACAATATTCTGAAGTGCCCCACCCAACGCAGTTTCAATGGCTACAGAGTATTTTGTTTCAACAGATATAAGCTGAGAAACAGTACCGCAAATGCCGCTTATCCTACCCTGCTGTGAGGCTTTCATTATGTGCTTTACGCTGAACTGAAAGCCCTCCATGGAGTTTTCAAGGTCGGCTATAGTCTTTATCCTGTTCTCAACGTCACGGAGCTGTATTTCCGTATCTGTGAGATTTTTGCGACATTCTGAAAGCTTTGTGTTTCTAGTTTCAAGAAGCTTTGCAAGTCCGCTCAAGCGGTTTGTAAGCTCCTGCTTGTTTTCGTCAGCTTTGCCTTTTGATTCACACAGTTCCTTTAATTCCTTTGAAGAAAGTTTTGAATGTTCTTCAAGCTGTTTTTTTCTTTCAAGAGAATTTTCGATCTGCTCATCAATATCCGAAAGGTTGTTTTTAGCATTTTCAAGTCTGAATGAAACTTCCGACTTTTTCATGTAAAGCTCATTTATAAAGCTTCCAGCTTCACTTACCGACTTGTCAGATAATGCTCTTTTTCTTTACAATCTACGGCTTCCTGCTGCTTTGCTTTTTTCTCGTCGAGTTCTTCAAGCTCCTGTCTGCGTGTTTTCAGCTCAGCCTCAAGATAGTATTTTGATGAGTTGGACTCACTTATCTGCTCTTTAAGCTTCAAAATATTATCTTCAAGGTGAGAAATATCATTCTCATATACTGCGATCTTTGACAGTGCCTGAGAGTTTTCAAGCTCCACCTGATGTATTTGATTTTTGTAGCTGTCAGCAAGCTCAGATTTTTCAGCGCTCTTTGCAAAGCTGTCATTTATATCATCTTCAATGCTTTCAAGCTCCTGCGTGATGACCTCGTACTCTTTTTTTACAGCAGAAAGCTTCTCCTCATAACCTGCTATTTGGCTCATATACTCGTTGAGCTTATGCACCCATACGGAGACTTCCAGCTTTCTCTTTTCTTCATCAAGGACTCTGAACTTCTCCGCCTTTTCAGCCTGCGCTTTAAGCGGACCTATTCGTCCTTCTATCTCTCCCATGATGTCATTGATACGAGAGAGATTATCCTCAGCCGCCGCAAGCTTTTTTTCGGCTTCTTGGAACGGAATTTTGAAATGCCTGCCGCTTCTTCAAATATCTCACGGCGGTCATTGGATTTTCCGTTTACGATATCTGCTATCCTGCCCTGACCGATTATCGAATAACCGTCCCTGCCAAGACCGGTGTCCATAAACAGTTCCACGATATCCTTTAAATTTACTTCTTTACCGTTTATCATGTAAAAGCTGTCGCCATTGCGGTAAAGCTTTCGTGATACTGACACGGTGTCGCTGTCATATTCAAGTGCACCGTCCTCGTTGTCTATGGTGATAGTTACCTGAGCAAAAGGCGCTTTTGGTCTAGTTTGAGTGCCGTGAAAAATAACGCCTGCCATTTTTTCACCTCTCAGGGCTTTGGAAGATTGCTCGCCCATTACCCAGCGCATCGCGTCACCGATATTACTCTTGCCTGAGCCGTTAGGACCGACAACTGCGGTGATACCCTTATTGAATTTCAGCTCTATTTTATCTGGAAAAGACTTAAAGCCCTGCAATTCAAGTGATTTAAGATACATTATTTTTCACCACCCCTCATTATGATTTCGTTTATCTTTATTTTATCGCTGCCCTCGTGACCTACAATTTTTATATTGACACCAAGATCTTTGAAATATTCTATATTAGCTTTTTTCTGACCTATTGCCTTGCTTATCTGCCTTTTCGGTACAGATATCACAGCGGAAGCTATATCGCTTATATTGCCATGCTTTCCAAGCTCCTCAGCTATAAGCCTGCGGTAATTTCTGCCTTCGCAAAGTTCACGGAATGCAGGGTGATAAAATCCGCCCAACATTTGTTCCTCCACGACCTCGCTTGCGTGCAGACCAAGCTTTATAACATATATACCAAGTTTATCGGCTTCTGTGAGAAGATAAGAACAGATTTTCACTACCTCGTCAAAGTCCATAGGCTTATATTCGCCACTTTTGTAAAGCTCTCCGAGCCTTGTACCATTAAGGATAACAACGGGATAAATACGTACTGTTTTAGGAGACAGCGCCGCTATCTTAGACCAAGTTTCCAGCTCAGTTTCACGGTTGCTTTTATAAAGTCCTATCATCATTTGCAGACCAAGGTCAAAGCAACCATAGCTTTTTATAAGCTTTGCAGCGTTTTCGACGTCCTGAACAGTATGTCCACGCTCGTTGGCTTCAAGAACAACATCTGACATAGACTGTGCGCCAAGCTCAATAGCCGTAACGTGATTATCTCTGAGAATGTCAAGTATCTCAGTGCTGATATAGTCAGGTCTGGTGGATATCCTGATACCCTTGAATTTGTCGTTGCCTATAAACTCCTCCGCCGCTTTAAGCAGCGACAGCATATAATCGCGCGGAATCGCAGTAAAGCTACCGCCGAAAAAGGCTATCTCCGTCTGTGAAACGTCCTTGACTTCGTTCATTGCCTGTGTGCAGATACGCTTCACATCATCAGCGTGCGGTATCTTCTCTGTACCAGTTATGGTGCGCTGATTGCAGAACGCACACATATGCGGACAGCCTATATGCGGCACGAAGACAGATATATTACTGTGCCCCATAGCCCATTAGTTCCAATGCTTCTTTAGCCGCCAACTGTTCAGCGGTCTTTTTCGATCTGCCTGTACCCTCGCCGATAACATTCGTATTCAAAAGTACCTGAACAGTAAATTTCTTATTATGGTCAGGACCTGACTCGCCTTTAAGGTGATATTCTATTCTCTCCTCAGGATTTTTCTGGATTATCTCCTGAAGAATAGTCTTGTAATCATGGAAAACAACTCCATCAGGCGTGATATTTTCAGGTATGAATGAAAGTATATATTTTGAAACAGGCTCAATGCCGCCGTCAAGATAAATTGCAGCGATAACTGCTTCAAAAGCGTCTGAAATAATTGACGGTCTTTCTCTGCCCCCTGTTATCTCCTCTCCTTTTCCGAGAAAGATATACTTGCCAAGTTCTATTTTCTTTGAAAACTCAAACAGTGCTTTTTCGCACACAAGTGAAGCTCTCATTTTTGTCAGCTCGCCCTCAGGCATATGCTTGTAATGCTCGAAAATGTGATCTGACACAACTATAGAAAGCACTGAATCTCCAAGAAATTCAAGCCTTTCATTGCTGTTTCTTGCCTTCTTGTTTTCATTTGCAAATGATGAATGGGAAAGAGCTTCGTAAAGGAGCTTTTCGTCTTTGAATTGATAACCTATTCTTTCCTGAAACTCTTTAAGAGCCTTTTGCTCGTCCATTATAACATCTCCTGTTTGCTTTTCAACTGCTCGATAGCAGTTGTGATCTCGTCTATCACATTAGTTTCAGTAAACTGTTTTGCTTGTCTAATAGCGTTATAGAATGCTCTTGCATTTGATGAGCCATGTGCCTTGATAACAGGCTTTGCAGTACCAAGTAGAGGTGCTCCGCCATACTCAGAGTAGTCTACCTTTTTCTTGAATTCTTTAACGTTCTTCATTACCATAAGAGCAGCGATCTTTGACTTTGTATCCTTAGTCAGAAGCGTTTTAAGCTCCCCTGAGAAGAATTTTGCCATGCCCTCGTAAAGTTTGAGCATAAGGTTTCCGCAGAAGCCGTCAGCCACGCATACGTCACAATCGCCCATAGGAAGCTGTCTTGCTTCGATATTTCCAACAAAGTTTACAGGTGCGTTTTTCAACTGCTTGTAAGTTTCAAGCTCCAGCTCTCTGCCCTTTGACTCCTCTGCACCAATATTTGCAAGACCTACTCTTGGTGACTCAACACCAAGTATCTTGTTCATATAAGCAGAACCCATTATTCCAAACTGAGTAAGCATTTCAGGGCGGCAGTCTGCGTTTGCACCGCTGTCAAGAAGCATCGTAGGCGTCGTTGCCGTAGGAAGTATTGTTGCAAGAGCTGGTCTTTTGATGCCCTTTATTCTCTTTACGATAAACGTTGCTCCAACTACAAGTGCGCCTGTTGAGCCAGCTGAAACGAAAGCGTCGCCCTCGCCGTCTGCAAGCATTTTCATGCCCACAGCCATTGAACAATCCTTCTTGCCCTTGATTACTTCTGTAGGCTCTTCACATATCTCGATAACAGTATCAGCGTGCTTGATATGTAAAGCTGTAATATCAAGTCCGTTTTCCTGTGCACATTTTTTTATTTTTTCTTCATCACCAACAAGAGTAACGTCAACACCGAAATCTTTCTGTGCGTCAATTGAACCTTTTATGACTTCGAGAGGTGCGTTATCTCCGCCGAAAGCGTCAATTACTATGTTCATAACATTCTCCTTAAAATTCCTCAATAGCCTTGTCAAGGTCTGCAAGACCCCTTTCAGCTATCATCTTATATTTCAGTTTCTTATCTCTTATACGTTCAGGCAGCTCAGGCAGGATACCCATATTACATCCCATAGGCTGGAACTTCTCCACAGTAGGATCGCTTATATACTTTGAAAGTGCACCCAGCATTGTGGTATCAGGCAGAGTGACCGCAGGCTTGCCCTGCAAACGTCTTGCCATGCTTAACCCTGCAAAAATTCCGCTTGCCGCCGATTCGATATATCCCTCAACGCCTGTCATTTGACCTGCAAAATAAAGGTTTTCTCTATCTCGCATATTAAACTGCGGATTTAAGAGCTTAGGCGAATTGATGAAAGTGTTTCTATGCATAACTCCATAGCGTATAAATTCTGCATTTTCAAGTCCTGTGATAAGAGAAAATACTCTTTTCTGCTCACCAAATTTAAGGTTTGTCTGAAAGCCCACAAGGTTATACAGACTTCCCTCTGCGTTCTCTGCACGAAGCTGAACGACGGCATAAGGTCTGTTGCCTGTCCGTGGATCTGTCAAACCTACAGGTTTCAGCGGACCGAAACGCATTGTGTCCTCTCCTCTTTTGGCAAGGACCTCAACCGGCATACAGCCCTCGTAAACTTTGAATCCGTCCTTAGAAAAATGCTCCTTATCAAAATCATGGAGCGGAGCGGATTCCGCATTGATAAGTTCATTATAGAACCTGAGATATTCTTCCTTATTCATAGGGCAGTTTATATAATCAGCCTCGCCCTTGCCATATCTCGAAGCAAAAAACACCTTATCCTTATCAAGACTTTCATATGTGACGATAGGTGCGGCGGCATCATGAAAATACAGATAATCACCGCATATTTTGCCGATACTCTCTGCAAGCCCATCGCTTGTAAGAGGACCTGTTGCGATTATAACATCGCCATCAGGTATATCTGTGACTTCTTCCTCAATAACAGTGATGTGAGGATTTTCCATTATCTTTGCCGTGACCATATCGGAAAACTTTTCCCTGTCAACAGCAAGTGCTCCGCCTGCTGATACCTTAGTTTCAGCTGCACATTCCATTGTGACAGAGCCAAGCCTGCGCATTTCTTCTTTTAGCATACCTGCGGCTGAATCTATTCTGTCCGCTTTCAATGAATTTGAGCAGACAAGCTCTGCAAAGCCCTTATATTTATGGGCAGGCGTAAACTTTTTCGGCTTCATTTCATAAAGCTCAACGTCTATTCCTGCTTGGGCTAACTGCCACGCAGCTTCACAGCCTGCAAGTCCTGCACCTATTACCTTAACCGCCATTAGATAAATTCCTTTCATATCCGCAATCAGGCTTATGGCAAATGAGTATTCCGTTCTTTCCGCCTTTCTGGAAAAGCGTACTGCCACACTTAGGGCATTTCTCTTCGGTAGGAACGTCCCATGTCATGAACTTGCACTCAGGATTATCCTCACAGCCGTAATATTTCTTGCCTTTTTTAGACTTTTTGAGAAGGACTTTCTTTCCGCAGTAAGGGCAAATTCCGCCTGTTTCCTGAACTATTTTCTTGGTATTCTTGCACTCAGGAAAACCTGAGCAAGCCATAAATTTGCCATATCTGCCTATTTTTATTACCATAGGTTTGCCACAAAGCTCGCACACCTGATCTGTTTCTTCGTCAGGCACTTTGATACGCTTCCCGTCCATGGCTTCCTCGGCTTCAGTCAATTCCTTGTCAAAGTCACCATAAAAGTCCTGCAAAGTTTTTACCCAGCTTTTCTTGCCATTTTCCACTTCGTCAAGAGATTTCTCCATGTTTGCAGTAAACTTAACATCAACTATTTTATCAAAATGCTCGCTCATAAGCTGGTTTGTTACTTCGCCAAGCGAAGTCGGCTTAAGCTGTTTGCCGTCACGCTCAACATAATTTCTGTTTATTATGGTTGTAATTGTTGGAACATAAGTCGAAGGTCTGCCGATGCCTGTTTCCTCAAACGCTTTTACGAGGGTCGCTTCTGTGTATCTTGCAGGTGGCTGAGTGAAATGCTGATTTCCCTCAAGGTTACGCACCTTTATTGAGTCACCGGATTTTATTGGAGGAAGCACGTTTTTCTTTTCACCCTCATCGTCTTTAGCCTCTTCATAAAGAACAGTAAATCCGTCGAACTTTACAGAATAGCCTGTTGCCTTGAAGTTACAACCGTTTGCAGAGATATCAACAGAAACAGTGTCCATAAGGCAGTTTGACATCTGAGAAGCTATAAATCTCTCCCAAATGAGTTTATAAAGCTTGTACTGGTCACTCGTCACTCCGCTTGCCTTTACCATATCAGGTGTTACCTCTGGGTGTGTTGGTCGGATGGCTTCGTGAGCGTCCTGAGCGTTGCCCTTAGTTTTATATTTTTTCGGTGTGTCTGGGATATACTTATCGCCATATTTTTTTCTGATAAAATCATATGCCGCTGCCCTTGCTTCATCAGAAATTCTAAGGCTGTCGGTACGCATATAGGTGATAAGACCTGTCTGACCCATATCGTTTATCTCAACACCCTCATAAAGCTCCTGAGCGGTTTTCATCGTTCTTCTCGCCTGAAAGCTGAGACGTCTTGACGCTTCCTGTTGTAGAGTCGAGGTGGTGAATGGTGCGGCAGGAGATTTTCTGTGAACGCTCTTTTTTACCTTGTCGATAACAAACTCGGCACCCTCAAGTCTTTTCAGTATCTCGTCAGCCTGCTCTTTATTTTTCAACTCTGGCTTTTCTCCGTCAACTGTATTAAGCTTTGCGGCAAATGTCTTTCTTTCACCGTTTGCAGAAAATTTTCCGTCAATGGACCAATATTCCTGAGATACAAATGCCCTTATCTCGTTTTCTCTGTCGCATATCATTTTAACTGCGACAGACTGAACTCTGCCCGCTGAAAGTCCTTTTCTTATCTTTCTCCAAAGAAAAGGTGAAAGCTTATAGCCCACAAGTCTGTCAAGGATACGTCTTGCCTGCTGTGCATTAACAAGGTTTATATCAATAGAACGTGGGTGGCTCATTCCAGCTTTGATACCAGTTTCAGTAAGTTCGTTGAAAGTTACTCGGTTTTTATCATTCAGGTCAAGACCCAAAAGCAATGCAAGATGCCATGAAATGGCTTCTCCCTCTCGGTCAGGGTCTCCTGCAAGATAAACATGGTCGCTTTTCTTTGCAAGCTTTTTTATATCTTTTATAACGCCCTCTTTGTCTTTTATATTGACATATTTAGGTTCAAAATTATTATCTATATCGACGCCCAGCTTTGATTTTGGCAGGTCACGAACATGACCCTTTGAAGCCACGACTTCATAATCATCGCTAAGATAACGCTTAATTGTTTTTATCTTCGTTGGTGACTCAACTATGATCAAATTAGACAAATCTATTCTCCATTCTTAATATATATTAAAGTCCAAACATTTTGCCCGGATATGACTTAACAGTGCCATAAAGTTCAAGCTCCGTTAGCTGTGCAAGCACATCAGAGATATCCATACCAAGCTTTGCGGCTATCTCGTCCACAAGCATATTTCCGCTTTTTAACAGTTTGCAAATGCTCTTTTGTGTGTCATCAAGCCCTGACAGATCAGGCTCAGGTGTTGGCTTTACCACTTCTGTTTCAGAAACAGTCTTGCTGTCAGGCACTTTTCTTTTGCTTTTTCTGTGCTTCACTGTCTTAGGCTCGCCATTGTTAAGTATAGCAGAATCCTCAGCAGGAAGCGTGAACTCTCCCAGGCTTTCCACAAGTCTAAGAGATTGATACCTTTCATTGCCAAGCGAATACACTATATCCTCTGCGCCAAACACAGGTTGACACTCATTTCTTATGAGATCACGTTGTCCGAAATATCGACTGTCATAGATATCATGTGGCGGTACTACAAATACCTGTTTTCCTTGAGATATGGCGTGATTGACATTATCAAGACCATGACTTTCCTTGCTGCACTCAGTAAAAAGCACTGCATTTGAAAGTCCTGTAAGAATCCTATTGCGATTCACAAAAGCATTTCCAAATGGTTTATAACCCGGAAAATACTCTGATATTACTACTCCATTCTCAGCGATCTGTTTTTTTAGCTCGTTACTTCCCTTAGGGTAATCACAATCAAGAACTGTGCCACACACAGCTATAGGTCTACTATTATTTTCAATAGCTATCCTGTTAGCGATCTGATCTATACCGTCTGCAAACCCCGAAGCAAGCAGACAGTTTCTTCTTATAAGATCTGCGCAAATATGCTTCGTTATCTTTACAGAATATTCAGACGGCTCACGGGAGCCTACTACTGAAATAACGCATTTATCGTTTAAAAAGTCAAGGTTACCATAAGTATACAGAACAGCAGGTGGATTTGCGATCCGTTTAAGTCTGTCAGGATAGCCCTCACTTTCGTAACAATAAATATTTATGCCAAGCTCTTCACAGCGTTTTTTTATGATTTCTGCGTCTTTAAGACTATATTTTCCTATCCTCTGCAGCTCTTTATCATTAAGTCCGCTGACCATATGATCATCGAGTGCAGTCATGAACTCAACTATATCATCATAATTTGCAGAAACTTCCCATATACGTTTGCTCGATGGAGTGAAAATCAGAACCGCTCTTATCCACAATAAAAGTCTTTCTTTATCCATGACTGCCACCTCGAAACATTTCCCACAAAATGATTGTGCCTGCGCAAGCAGCATTAAGTGATTCTATGTTGCCGTGCATAGAAATAGTCACACGATTTTTACAAATGTCTGAATGTTCTTTAGGCAAACCTTTGCCCTCGTTTCCTATTACAACAGCACACGGTCTATCAAAATCAAATTCTGTGATATTTTCACCGTTTCTGACAACTGCAGCATTTGTAACGATGCCAAGCTCATCAAAAAGCGTTGCGACGTTCAGAAAATTATCCACTACAAAAAGATCAAGTCTTGTAGTACTTCCCATAGCGGAACGAACCACCTTTGGGTTATACAGATCAACGCAATTATCTGTCATAACTACTCCACTAACGCCTACGGCATCGGCAGTTCTTAGAAGCGTACCCAAATTACCTGGGTCCTGTAAATTATCAAGCACAAGATACTTTCCGTTTTTGTCAATATACTCAGCCACAAAAGGCAAATCGACCTTAAAAACGATCATATAAATGCCCTGAGAGTTTCCCTCATCTGTCATCTTTTTCGCAAGCTCATCAGATATTTCAAAAATATCTTCGGGTCTTGCGCACGAGAAAAGGCTATCAGTTTTAAGTGTATTTTTATACTTAGTCAAGGCCGTTTGAGTATAGAAAACAGAATGGACTTTTATTCTTCCGCACACAGCTTCATAAGCGGTGTCAACGCAGTTTCTTGCACCTTCAACAGCAAACAATCCATGTTCTTCCCTAGCTTTTTTTGATGACAGAAGCTTTCTGAAAAGCTTCACCCTAGGGTTATCTTTACTATTAATATGCAAACTGCGTCACCTCTTATTCTGAAAATTTAATCATTTAGTTGCCAAATGCGTCATATATGGTGTTGCCTTAATATACAACAAAACACGCAGGTTACAAGAACGTGCGTGTTTTTGACTATTAAAGAGCAGCCTTCGCCTTTTCTGCGATCGCTGTGAAACCAGCAGGATCGCTGATAGCTATTTCGGAGAGCATCTTTCTGTTAAGATTGATACCAGCCTTGTTTACGCCGTTCATGAATGTTGAATAATTCATACCGTTCATTTTAGCAGCTGCTGAAATTCTTGTGATCCAAAGCTTTCTGAAATCTCTCTTCTTCTGCTTTCTTCCAATGTATGCATACTGACCTGACTTCATTACAGCCTGTTTAGCCATTTTGAAGTGCTTGCTCTTGGCACCAAAGTATCCCTTAGCAAGCTTCAGAGTCTTATTTCTTCTCTTACGAGTCATCATTGCTCCCTTTACACGAGCCATAGTTATTACCTCCTGAAATTTTTAAAATTTGTTTTCCC
>ENA-OPSH01000921-OPSH01000921.1-human-gut-metagenome-genome-assembly--contig:-NODE-921-length-14461-cov-5.355546_pt1 | contig 14461 bp, 9 predicted proteins | sample MGYA00241802_ERZ501895 | MGnify/ENA primary metagenome ERZ501895 (study PRJEB25962, sample SAMEA2042304) | human gut metagenome | biome: human gut; feature: human-associated habitat; material: faeces...
GATATTATGAGATTCGATCGTCGTATTTCGCGCCGCAGCTTTCTGGCAGCAGCAGGCGTATCCGCAGCAGCTCTGGCCCTGACGGCCTGCGGCGGTTCTTCCAGCTCCACAGCTTCCAGCACGGCTTCTTCCGCTGCTGCATCTGCCGCTCCCGCTGAGGACGTGACCATCAAGGTCGCTGCCATCGAGACCGGCTATGGCGCTGATATGTGGAAGAAGGTCGCCGAGGCCTTTACCGCACAGACCGGCATCAAGGTGGACCTGACCACCGACAAGAAGCTGGAGGACGTCATCGGCCCCTCCATGCAGGGCGGCGACTATCCCGACGTGGTCCATCTGGCCACCGGCCGTGAAGCTGCCTTGACCGAGCAGTTCATCAAGGGCAACCTGATCGCCGACATCACCGATGTGCTGAGCATGACCGTGCCCGGCGAGAGCAAGAAGGTGAGCGAGAAGATCGCCGGCGGCTTTACCGACACCTCCCTGACCAACCCCTACGGCGACGGCAAAACCTATCTGGCTCCCATGTTCTACAGCCCCTGCGGCCTGTTCTACAACGCCGGTTTCCTGAAGGAAAAGGGCTGGGACGTGCCCAAGACCTGGGACGAGATGTGGGCACTGGGCGACAAGGCTGCCGCTGAGGGCACCTACCTGTTCACCTACCCCACCACCGGCTACTTCGACGCCTTCTTCTATGCGCTGATGTACGCTGCCGGCGGCCCGGAGTTCTTCAACAAGGCTACCCACTACGAAGAAGGTATCTGGGACACCCCCGAGGCAAAGACCTGCTTTGATATCGTGACAAAGCTGGCTTCCTACACCAACCCCATCACCCCCGCACAGGCCAACGATCAGGACTTTACCCAGAACCAGCAGCTGGTGCTGGACAACAAGGCCCTGTTTATGCCCAACGGCACCTGGATCGTGGGCGAGATGGCCGAAGCACCCCGTGCAGACGGCTTTGAGTGGGGCATGACCGCCCTGCCCGCTGTCAAGGCTGGCGGCGACAGCTACAGCTACACCTGGTTCGAGCAGGCATGGATCCCCGCCGGTGCTGAGCATCTGGATGCAGCCAAGCAGTTCGTGGCGTACCTGTATAGTGACGAAGCCTGCAAGCTGTTCGCCGAGAGCGGTGCGATCCAGCCTGTGCTGGGCATTGCCGATGATCTGGACGGCGACAACAAGATGTTCTACTCCATCTATGATAACGGCGCAAAGGCAGCTATGGGCAACTTTGCAGCCTTCAGCGCCATCCCCGGCGTGGAAGTCCGCACCGTGTTCTTCGACCCTGTCAACTCTCTGGTGTCCGGCAGCATGACCGAGCAGCAGTGGATCGATGGCATCAAGTCCGCCAGCGACCAGATGCGCGCCAACATCATCGAGTAATTAAGCCCTGCCCAGCGGGGGCGGTTTTGACCGCCTCCGCTTTTTGTGGTTTCGGGATCCCAATAGAAAGGAGCGGTTTGTCTATGAAATCTGACAAGAGCCGCAAACGGTTTGTGTTTCTCTGCGTGGCACCGGCCACCATCCTGTTTTTCATCTTTATGATCCTGCCCACCCTCAATGTGTTCCGCATGAGCTTGTATGAGCGGGGTGCCTATTCTCCCAACGAGACCTTTGTGGGGCTTAAAAACTTCCAGCATCTGCTGCGGGACGCCCAGTTCATCCGCTCTATGCAGAATATGATCCTGCTGGTGGTAACGGTCACCCTGATCACCTTCGCCTTTGCACTGGTATTTGCCGCCATCCTCACCCGGGAGAAGATCAAAGGGCAGAACTTTTTCCGCATCATCTTCTACATCCCCAACATTCTTTCCGTGGTCGTCATCTCCGGTATTTTCTCGGCCATCTACAAGCCGGAAAATGGTATGCTGAACAGCATCATTGGTCTGTTCCGGGATATGACCGACCCCATCCTCTGGAAAGGTGAAAAACTGGTCATCCCCTCCATCATCATTGCCATGGTGTGGCAGGCCATCGGCTACTACATGGTCATGTACATGGCCTCCATGTCTGCCGTGCCCATCAGCCTGTACGAGAGCGCCAATCTGGACGGTGCCGGGCGGCTGACCCAGTTCTTCCAGATCACCATCCCCCTCATCTGGACGAACATCCGCACCACCCTGACCTTCTTCATTATCTCCACCATCAACATGGCGTTCCTGTTTGTCAAGGCCATGACCAGCGGCGGGCCCAACGGTGCTTCGGATGTGGCGCTGAGCTATATGTACAGCCAGAAGGACGCTGGCCTGTATGGCTATAGTATGGCCATCGGCGTCGTCATTTTCCTGTTCTCGTTTGCGCTGTCCGCCTGTGTCAACAAGGCCACCAGCCGTGACCCGCTGGAATTTTAAGGAGGGAAGAAGATGCAGAATACCACCGAAAAATCTTCCCGCTCTGCGGAAGGTCTGTACAAGTTTTTCATCTATTTTGTGCTGGTTCTGCTGGCCGTTACCATCATCGTGCCGGTGGCATGGGTGTTCATGGCCTCCATCAAGCAGAATGCAGAGTTCTACGGCAACCCGTGGGCACTGCCTGCCGGGTTCTACTGGCAGAACTTTGTCAACGCATGGAACGGCGCGAAAATGGGCGAATATATGCTCAACTCGGTCATCGTCACCGCGCTGGCGCTGGCGCTGCTGCTGGTCGTTGCCCTTCCCGCCGCCTACTGCCTGTCCCGCTTCCACTTCAAGGGGCGCAAGGTACTGAACACCCTGTTTATGGCGGGCCTGTTCATCAACGTGAACTACATCGTGGTGCCCATCTTTTTGATGCTGCGGGACAGCGATGTGTGGCTGAAAGACCATTTCGGCAGCGGCTTTCTGCTGAACAATCTGGTGGTGCTGGCGGTGGTATACGCCGCCACCGCGCTGCCCTTTACCATCTACCTGCTGTCGGGCTATTTCGCCACTCTGCCGCACGACTTTGAGGAGGCGGCCTACATCGACGGTGCAAGCTATTTTTCCACCATGACCCGCATCATCTTCCCCATGGCAAAGCCCTCCATCATCACCATTATCCTGTTCAACTTCCTGTCCTTCTGGAACGAGTATATCATCTCCATGACCCTGATGAGCTCCACCAAGGCACCCCGCACCCTGCCGGTCGGTCTTTTGAACCTGATGCAGGCGCAGCAGAGCGCCGCCCAGTACGGTACCATGTACGCAGGCCTTGTGCTGGTGATGCTGCCTACCCTGATTTTGTACATCTGCGTGCAGCGGCAGCTGACGCAGGGCATGACCGTGGGCGGCCTGAAAGGTTAAGGTGACAGACGATGAAAGCATATTGGAAAAACCATCCCGCCCTGCGCATGATCCTGATGCTGGTGCTGTTCGTGCTGGCACTGGTGCTGGTGGTGTCCGGCTGGAAAATGACCGGGCAGCTGGCAGGGCTTGGCATCATGCTGGTGGGCGTAGCGCTGCTGCTGGCTGTGCTGGCGCTGTATAACGCCGCCTACGATTGACCCCCTACGATTCAAAGAGAGGTAAAGGAGAGTTCCCCATGGATGAAATAAGAAAGACCGGGCGCGTGACCATTCCCACAGACTTGGACGTTGTGCCCGAAACGCTGGAGATCTTAAAAAAGTGGGGTGCCGATGCCATCCGCGACTGCGACGGCACCGACTTCCCGCAGCAGCTCAAGGATGCGGACGCCAAGATCTACTCCACCTACTATACCACCCGCAAGGACAACGCATGGGCAAAGGCAAACCCGGATGAGGTACAGCAGTGCTACATCATGACCGGCTTTTACACCGCCCCCGGCGACACCGTGACCATCCCGCTGATGAAGGGCATCAGCCCGGAGCTGATGCAGGTGAATACCAACGACGACATCACCCGCTGGTGGGAGGTCATGGATCGAACCATCGGTCAGCCCGTGCCGCCGGAGCAGTGGAGCTACGCCGACGGCAGTGTGACCGTACAGGCCGTACCGTTCCATGAGTATACCGTCAGTTTTCTGGCTTACCTCATCTGGGACCCGGTGCATATGTACAACGCTACCACCAACGGCTGGACGAATTTTGAGCACCAGATCACCTTTGACGTGCGTCAGCCCAAGACCCACAAGTATTCCATGGAGCGCCTGCGCAAGTTCATTGCAGAGCACCCCTATGTTAACGTCATCCGCTACACCACCTTCTTCCACCAGTTCACCCTGATCTTCGACGAGCTGAAGCGGGAGAAGTTCGTGGACTGGTATGGATACTCTGCTTCGGTCAGCCCTTATATCCTCAACCAGTTTGAGCAGGAAGTGGGCTACAAGTTCCGCCCGGAGTACATCATCGATCAGGGCTACTATAACAACCAGTACCGGGTGCCCAGCAAGGAATTCCGGGATTTTCAGGCCTTCCAGCGCCGCGAGGTGGCAAAGCTTGCCAAGGAGATGGTGGACATCACCCACGCGTGCGGGTGCGAAGCCATGATGTTCCTCGGCGATCACTGGATCGGCACCGAACCTTTCATGCCGGAGTTCAAGACCATCGGACTGGATGCCGTAGTGGGCAGCGTGGGCAACGGCTCCACCCTGCGCCTGATCTCTGACATTGAGGGCGTGAAGTACACCGAGGGCCGTTTCCTGCCGTACTTCTTCCCCGACACCTTCCACGAGGGCGGCGACCCGGTGCGGGAAGCCAAGGAGAACTGGGTTACAGCCCGCCGCGCTATCCTGCGCAAGCCCATCGACCGCATCGGCTATGGCGGCTATCTGAAACTGGCCTTGCAGTTCCCGGAGTTCGTGGACTACGTGGAGAGCGTCTGCAACGAGTTCCGCGAACTGTACGAGAACATCAAGGGCACCACACCCTACTGTGTCAAGCGAGTGGCCGTGCTGAACTGTTGGGGTAAAATGCGGGCTTGGGGCTGTCACATGGTGCATCACGCCCTCTATTACAAGCAGAACTATAGCTATGCCGGTGTCATTGAGATGCTGTCCGGTGCGCCCTTTGATGTGAAGTTTATCAGCTTTGAGGATATCAAGAACGACCCGCATCTGCTGGATTCGTTGGATGTTATTATCAATGTCGGTGATGCCGACACCGCACACACCGGCGGCATCTGGTGGGAAGACCCGGAGATCTCCTCCGCTATCCGCAAGTTCGTCTGGAACGGCGGCGGCTTTATCGGCGTGGGTGAGCCTTCCGGTCACCCGTATCAGGGCCACATTCTCCAGCTTGCCAGCGTGCTGGGCGTGGAGGAGGAAAACGGCTTCACCCTCAACTACGACAAGTACAACTGGGAGGAGCACCCCGACCACTTTATCTTGCAGGACGCCGACCAACCCGTGGACTTTGGCGAGGGCAAAAAGAACATCTACGCCCTTGAGGGCACCGAAGTGCTGGTGCAGCGAAACAAAGAAGTGCAGATGGCGGCACACGACTTCGGAAAGGGTCGTGCCGTGTACATCAGCGGTGTGCCTTACAGTTTTGCCAACAGCCGCACCCTTTACCGCGCTATCCTGTGGAGTGCCCACAGCGAGGAGGAACTGCATACATGGTTCAGCTCCAATTATAATGTAGAAGTTCACGCCTACGTTAAGAACGGCAAGTATTGTGTAGTGAACAACACGTACGAGCCGCAGGACACCACCGTTTACACTACAGACGGCAGCAGCTTTGCTCTGCATCTGGATGCCAACGAGATCAAGTGGTATGAGATCTAAGTTCTCCTTTTCATAAACGAACACAACGGGCAGCTCTGTTACCAGAGCTGCCCGTTGTGTTTGCTGTATTTGCCGATAACTCAACCTGTGTCAATCGAACGCTGCAATGGAGATGGCTGGAAACGCAGAAATTCAGTAATGCGAGCGTAATAGACCTGCAGAAAAAAGAAACTGCCCGTGCGAGTATGCGTAAGATGGTGAAACACTTACTGAAAAATTTAAGTATCCACCGGTGGCATATGATAAAATTTGTATACTTCAATACGTTAAAGAAAGTTTGGAGAACCATTCAAAGAAATGCTCCAAACAAAAGCGGAATACAGTTATTTTGGCCTAGCAACGCTGCTTATATAGAGTGAAGCACTACTTATAAATAGTGGTGTCAGGAATTGAGATTTTGTGATACCAAAAAAGACACCCTCGCTTTTGATAGGAATCTCATGCGGGGATGTCCATATCTCAACGCGAAGGTGTCTTAATAACGAGGGTCAGATGCCACGGAACGTAAAGGTGAACTCCACAGGCTTGGTCACATCAGGAATATACTCCGGATGGACATTGGCACCCCAGCTGTCATCACCGCCGACGCCCATCTGCTCGCCGATGGCACGAATCACCGTGTAATGGACCGGGGGCAGCTCGTAGGGATGCTTGGCACTCTCCATTTCATGGGGAGTGTAGGGCAGCGCAGAGAAGAACATGGGCTTTGCGGCATCTGCGGTAAACAGCAGCCCGCGACCCTTGCGGTCCACTACCTTTGCCCAGCGCACAGCGGTCTTTGCACCGCACTCCTGCGGCACAAGGTACTGTGCCATGTTGTCTGCGACCTTGTTCTGGTAAATGCCCAGCTTTGCACCATGCTGACGATCCCAGTAGGTCTCCGCAGGGCCGTTTCCGTACCACTCCACCGTGTCGTAGTCAGCGTCGATCTTGAACAGTACGCCGAACTCCGGCATTGCTGCAAGTCCTTCCACCGGGTCATAGTGCAGGGTGGTCTGGATGCGGCCATCACCGAACACACGGTACTGCAGGCTGCACTCTGCTGCGGGGCTGGTCTGGAGGTTATAGAGATAGGTCACGACCACGCTGTCGGCTTCCACCTCGCAGGTGGGATTCTGGAGGATGGTGCCGCCATGAACAGACGGAATCTCCTTGCCGATGCCCTTGGCGGTAGCGTACAGGCTTGCCAGCTTCCACTGACCGCGAACGCCGCCCATGTTGTTGCCGCAGTCGTTGTCGGTGGGAGCGCGCCAGAAGTTGGGCCGGGGGATCTCCTGAATCATCTCCTTGCCAGCATAGCGGTAGGAAGTCGGGCCGCCATTCAGATCGGAGAACAAAACATCGAAATTCTCACCACGGACACCGATGTTGTGTGTACCGTGCGTAACGGTAAACGGCGTGGCCTTCTTGCTGGGAATGGAACGGACCACAGCGATCACACCCTGTCCAAAGGCGACTTCATGACCTTTCTTTGCCCAGCTGGTGTCCTCCTTCAAACGGAAGCTGATGGTCACTGCATATTCACCGGGGAGCGCAGGAACCATAAACGGCAGCGGGAAGCTGGAACGCTCTTCGGGAGCAACATCAATATTGGTCAGTTCCTGTTGCTGATACAACTTTCCATCACGATGCAGCAGTGCAACGCAGTCGAAAGCATCCGTAGAGGTGAACAGGTTCTTGTTCCAGACTTCAAAGCCAGAGTTGTCGATGGAAACGGCGATGTTCTGATAGCAGAACTTGACCTCCTGCATCTTGGGAGAAGGAGCACGATCACCACCGTAGGCAATGCCGTTTCCGCTGAAATTATAGTCGGTAGGACGCTCACCGAAGTCGCCGCCGTAGGCTTGGAACCACTTGCCGTAGCGGTCTTTTTTCCAGATGGACTGGTCGATGTAATCCCAGATGAAGCCGCCCTGATAGCCGCAGTCCTTCTGGTCGGCAAGTTCCGTGTACTTGTATAAAGCACCGTTGGAGTTGCCCATAGCATGAGAATACTCGCACTCGATATAAGGCCGCTTATCGCCCTGTGCCAGATACTCTTTAATGTCCTTGACCGTGCTGTACATATGGCTCTCGATATCGGTGGTTTCGAGGAAGCGGGGATCATTGACCACACCTTCGTAATGCACCAGACGGGTGTCATCAAAGCGGCGGACCATCTCGGCCATCTGGAGCAGAGTCTCGCCGCCAAACGATTCGTTGCCCAGAGACCAGATCAGAACAGCAGGGTGATTTTTGTCACGCTGGTAAGTGGAATTCATGCGGTCAAACAAGACAGCTTTCCACTCCGGCTTATCATTGGGCAAAACGCCCTCGATGCCGCGAATGCCCGCCTGATGAATATCCCATGTGCCATGGGATTCCAGATTGTTCTCTGCAATCAGATACAGACCATACTCGTCGCACAGGTCGTACAGTGCATCCTGATTCTGGTAATGGCTGGTACGGATGGCATTGATGTTGTTCTGCTTCATGGTGATGATATCCCGAAGCAGTTCCTCATGGGTGTGTACGCCCACAGCACGACCCGTAATGGAGCTGAACTCATGACGGTTGGCACCCTTGAACACGATGCGCTTGCCGTTGAGCAGCATCCGATTGTTCTTCAACTCGAACTTGCGGAAACCGACTTTCTGCCCGGTCACCTCTACCAGATGGCCTGCGTCGTCCAGCAGCTCAATTTCCAGTTCATACAGAGCCGGGTCCTCTGCACTCCACAGGTGGGGGTTCTCCACCGCATGGCTGAACAGAGCAGAGCCGCCGTTCAGTGCGATTTTTTCGGAGAACACTTCCAGTTCACTGCGGCGCAGGGTCAGACGGGCTGCGCCCTTACCCTCCACCTGCAATGCAACTTCCAGCGTGGAATGAGTAAAATCATCCCCGGCAAACAGCGTTTTGACGGATATATCTTCCAGATGCACGGTGGGGATGGCGTACAGCCACACGCTGCGGAAGATGCCGGAGAAGCGGAAGAAGTCCTGATCTTCGCACCAGCTGGAGGAAGTCCACTTGAACACCTGCACAGCAAGTTTGTTCACGCCCGGCTGGAGATAGGGAGTCAGATCGAATGCGTGTGCGGAGAAGCTGTCCTCGGTGTAACCCACATAAGACCCGTTCAGCCAAAGAGCCATGCCGCTTTCCACACCCTCGAACTCGATGTGGACGGGCTTGCCCTGCATGGATTCCGGCAGCTCAAAGTATTTTACATAGCTTGCCACCGGATTGAACCGCTGCGGGATCTCGCCCGGCTGTACTTCTTCACGGCCATCCCACGGATACTGAACATTCGCGTACTGGGGAATGTCGTAGCCCTCCATCTGGATGTGTGCCGGAACATGAATGTCATCCCAGCCGCTGCAATCGTAATCTGTCTTTTCAAAGCCGGGGATGGCACTGGTGTAGTTCTTTGCGTAGGCGAATTTCCAGATACCGTCCAGCTTCAGCGCCAAAGAAGAGGAGCCTGTCCGATATTCTTCGCGGGAAGCGTAAGTACGGAAACTTGCATGAGCATTCAGCACGTTTTCCTTGAAAAAGGTGGGGTCTTTTACTTTTGCAAAATCAAATGCAGCCATAGTATTTCCTCATTTACCTTTTATAATTTTATAATGTTTCTCCAGCCTCCCCGGAGGAATCGCTGGATTCCTCCGGGGAACAGCAGATGAAGGAGAAATGATAATGGCTTGTTATCAGACTGCTGCACGCAGTTTTTCATTTGCTTCTTCGACCTTCATACGAGAGAGAATGAAGGTGATGATGGCATCCAGAGCAAACGGAATCACCAGATACATGATCTTCAGCATATTGATGCAGGAATCCGGCTGAACGGTCAGAGCGCTGTCAAAATGGCTTGCTGCCAGCAGCCAGCCGGTGATGGCAGTACCCAGACCGCCGCCCAGCTTCACACCGAGAGAAGTGCAGGAGTACATCGTGCCATCCACGCGCTTATGCTTCGTCAGCCAAGTATATTCAGAGCAAGCAGCAATCGCAGCGTTCATATCGCCCTGCCAAGGACCCTGACCAAGAGCTGCGATTGCAGTAAAGAGCAGCATCAAGGCCACATTGCCGCTGCCCATGTAACCGGCTACAGCAACCAGTGCACGAGAAATCGTTGCCAGAGTATAACTCATTACATTCAGCTTATACATTCCATTCCACTTTGCAACCAAGGTCGGGGTGAACACCAGTGCGATGATCAGAGGAATGTTGATTGCCCAAGAGAATACACCGAACAGATTCTGGTTGCCAAGGATGTAGGTTGCATAGTAGGTGCCCATGCTGATCATGGCACCGTAGATCTGCTGCAAAATGTAGGTGACGCAAATCATCATATAATATTTGTTACCAGCAAGCAGCTTTGCGGCCTGAACCAGATTGTACTTTTCGTCCTGCTCGATTTCCTTTTTGTCGGTGGTATCCACCAATTCGCCTTCCGGCAGTTCCTTCACGGAGAAAACGGAGAGGGTGTTGACAAGCAGACCGATGATGGCGTAGATGATTGCAACAGTGCGCCAACCGGCAGCACCACCGCCCAATGCCGTAACAGCACCCAGCGTGATGGACTGGATGAGCAGGCTGGTGGCAAAGGCGAACATGAAACGCCAAGAACCCATCTCGACCTGTTCGGCACTGTTCTTCGTGATGAGAGCAGTCAGTGCAGAGTAAGCAATGTTGTTGGCAGTGTAGAATACAGCGTTCAGCAGAGTATATGCGATCAGGAACCATGCGTACTGTGCAAACTGTCCCAGATTGGTCGGGATGGCGAAAATTGCCACCAGCGTAATGGCACAGCCAATGTAGCCGTACAGCATCCAAGGACGGGCTTTGCCCATCTTAGAATGCGTTTTGTCAATCAAAGAACCAAAGAAAATGTCCGTCACACCGTCCAGCAGTTTGGAAACTGCAATCAGAGTGCCGACAATACCGGGGTTCAGGCCAACGGTGTTGGTCAGATAGATCATGACGAAGGAGGACAGGAATGCATACACCACGTTGCCTGCAATATCGCCTGAACCATAGCCGACTTTATTATACCACTTTAGATAACGTTTTTCAGTCATTGTGCTTTCTCCCATCTTGCTTGTTTTGTGTGGGCGTGACCAATCTGCTGCGCACTTCAGACTGGAATTCTCATTACGCAAGTTACCCAAATCTCTTGCGTTTCGTCTGAAAATATTATAGAATCTAATGGAACGAAAAGATATAGACAAGATGGAACAAAATATGCACAAAATCAAAGAGTTTGTAATTTTTTGATAGAACATTTCTCAAATCACTGTAAAATCTCTGAAGATGAGGAGGACGCAGGGATGTATTTTAACTCAGGATATTTGAACAACTCCCGTTTGGATTTCAAAGATTACTCAAAGCCGCTGGTCGTAGGCAGCTGCGGCACTTATCGCTTGAAAAAACGCCCTAAGCTACCTACTTTTTGGGCAAAGGGTCGCAGAGACTATCAAATCCTCTATGTGGCATCTGGTAAAGCACACTTCTGGTTCGATGGTGTTGAGGAAGTGGTGACTTCTGGACACATGGTGCTTTATCAGCCGAAAGAAATCCAGAAGTATGTCTACTATGTAGAAGATCATCCAGAGGTGTTCTGGATTCACTTTACAGGATACGATGTCAAAAACATCCTGAACTATCACGGAATACCCTTGGACAAGCACGTTTTTTACAGCGGCACACTGCCGGATTACAAAATGCTGTTCCGAAAGATCATCCGGGAACTGCAACAATGTGAATATGGCTATGAAGACTATATTGCTTCTCTCTTCAACATCATTCTGCTTTTAGTAAGCAGGCAACAGCAGGAAAGCGAGAAAACAACTACAAGCATCCCCGAAGAAATCGAAGCCGCCGCTGCCTACTTTAACGAGAATTATAATACAAAGGTCAGTGTGGACGATTACGCAGAATCGCTGCATATCAGTACGAACTGGTTTATCCGTAATTTTAAGCTGTACATGAAAATAAGCCCTGCACAATACATCCTGTCCCTTCGGATGGTAAATGCACAAAGCTTATTGGAGAACACCGAATACAATATTGGAGAAATTGCAGAGATCGTAGGGTATGATAACCCACTCTATTTTAGCCGAGTATTCAAGAAAGAGTATGGTGTCAGTCCGGCACAGTACCGAAAGAATCTGGAAGAATCTACTGAAAAATGAGAAAAATTCCTTTGGCTTTGACCACAATGCGGCGATTTTATGTTGCGATAAAAAAGCGGGCAGCCGTTTTGTAGCTGCCCGCCGGGGGATATAGAATGCATTATTTGTCCTGAAACCAAGAAGCTGAGTTACAGAATATACTCCATCTGCCGTTCCTTGGTTTTCATGCCCATCTTTTCATAAAAGTGCTCTGCCGAAGTGTTCCCCGCCCAGACGTTCAGGGTCACCTCGTAGCAACCCAGCGCTTTTGCCTGCTGCTTTACATATTCAAACAGGCTTTCCCCGATGTGCTGTCCGCGCGCCTGCTTGTCAACGCAAAGGTCATCAATGAACAGTGACTTGAAGGGTACCATGTTGGTGGAAAAAGGCTGCTTCTTCAGCTGACAGAAGGCATAGCCCATGCACACATCCTCCTCGTTCACGGCAACGTAGATGGGCTTGTCCTCCTGCTTCAAAAGCTCTGCTAACTCGCAGACAGTGTATTTTGTGGTGCCGGGAATAAAAATATCCGGGCGTATCTCTGCGTGGATCTGCAGCACCTGTCCCAGCAGTGCAAGCAGTCTGGGAATGTCTTTTTCTTCGGCTTTACGAATGTTCATTTGTACTTTGCTCCTTTCCATTTTTGCCTCTACGTTTCCAGTATACCACACCGGGCGGCACCGGAAAAGAGAAAATGCAACCACCGATAGCAAACAAAAACGCGAGCGACCGTTTTGGCCACTCGCGTTTTTATATGTTGGACAGGTTGCTTACACGAGATACGGATCCAGCAGGGCGTCCACTTCTTTTTTGCGCTTAGGGGAGGGCTTTTTCACGGCACGGCCGCGGCAGACCACTAGTTCCAGATGTTGCAAAGCCCGCAGATCCTCCAGCGGGTTTTCGCGCGTTACGATAAAGTCTGCGCTTTTGCCGGGCGCGATAGAGCCGGTCACATCGCCGATGCCCGCCAGCTGCGCGTTGCGCAGGGTGGCCGTGTAGAGGGCAAAACGGTTGCTCACACAGCAGTATTTGTGGAAGTAGCACAACTCCCGCCAGAAATCATACTGGGTGATGTAGGGGCAGCCTACATCGTTGCCCAAGCCCACCGGGATGCCGTTTGCCAGCGCGGTTTTTGCACTTTCGATCACGCCGTCAAAGACGATCTTTCCGTTGTACTGGTCTTTTTCTGATGCGCCCGAAACGGCGGTGTCAAACAGCGCATAGGGCAGTGCCGGGGAGATGGTCGTGCACAGAAATGCGCCCCGCTCCTTGTACAGACGAACCGTCTCCTCGTCCATTTTTGCGCCGTGCTCAATGGAATCTACACCGTTTTCCAGCGCAGCCTTCACGCCCGCGGGGGATTCGGTATGGGCGGCAACGGTGTAGCCCAGCTTGTGGGCTGCATCGCAGACGGCTTTGATCATCTCCGGCGGCATCTTCATCTCGCCGGGGGTGCCCTTTTCGGTGGCGTCCAGCACGCCGCCGGTGATCATCAGCTTGACAAGGTCTACCTTCTGTGCGCTGGCCTTTTTCAGCTGCGCCAGCGCCTCGGCGTTGTTGTGTGCCGCTACTGCTACCGAGCCTGCCATGTGTCCGCCCGGCACCGAGATGCCTTCGTTGGCGGCCAGAATGCGGGGTGCCAGCACCTTTCCGGCGGCGCTGTCGTCCCGGCAGCGGGTGTCAAAGTCCGCAATGCCGCCCACGGTGCGCACGGTGGTCACGCCGCCCAGCAGTTCCAGCTTGGCATAACTGCACACCAGCCGGTATGCGATGGCGCGGGTCAGCCTGTTGCTCAGGATCTTGCGTACCAGCGCTGCATTGTCCCGGGGCTTTGCGCTGGGTTTGCCGTTGCCTGCCAGATGGACGTGCAGGTTGATGAGCCCCGGGCACAGATACCCACCGTGCAGGTCGATGACCTCGTAGCCGTCAAGGCTTACACTCGCATCTGCAATGGCGGTGATCTTATCGTTTTCGGTCAGCAGCACCTTGCCCCGTACCGGTTCCATCTGCTCGGTACCGTCCAGAAGAATACCGTTTGTGTATGCGCGCTTCATGTGTTCCGTCCTCTTTCTGTTGTATTTTTAGAGTGCAGACTGCCTTATCCGTCCAATTTCTCCTGCGCCCGGTATTGCAGCGCCTCCAGCAGAGAATCCTCGTCCAGCAGGGTCTTGCCCGCAAGGTCGGCCACAGTGCGGGCTACCCGCAAAATGCGGTCATGCGCCCGAGCGGAAAGTCCCAGTGCATCGTAGGAACTGCGCAGCAGCTGCTCGGCACCGGGGGTCATGCGGCAGATGCGCCGCACCTGTCCGGCGTTCAGCTGGGCGTTGCAGTGCACTCCCTTAAAGCCCGGCGCAGCGTAGCGCTTGGCCTGAATGGCGCGGGCGGCCAGCACCTGCTTGCGCAGCTCTGCGCTGCTCTCGGAGGGCGCGGCGGTGTGCAGCTCGTCAAAGGCGATGGGGTCCATCTCCACGCACAGGTCGATGCGGTCCAAAAGCGGGCCGGACACCCGGCTGCGGTACTGCCGCACCGCACTGGGCGAGCAGGTGCAGGCGCGGGTGGGGTGGCCGTAGTAGCCGCATTTGCAGGGGTTCATGGCGGCCACCAGCTGGAACCGGCTGGGGTAGGTGGCACTGCCTGCCGCACGGCTCACG
>ENA-OPSH01000924-OPSH01000924.1-human-gut-metagenome-genome-assembly--contig:-NODE-924-length-14451-cov-16.567797_pt1 | contig 14451 bp, 8 predicted proteins | sample MGYA00241802_ERZ501895 | MGnify/ENA primary metagenome ERZ501895 (study PRJEB25962, sample SAMEA2042304) | human gut metagenome | biome: human gut; feature: human-associated habitat; material: faeces...
GCATTGACGGAACAGATAGCCGAGATAGCGGCACACGTGCGTGCCGTTTCCGGCGGGAGGAAGGAAGAATCCCCCGACAGGCTGCTCACCACCCGCGAGGCGGCGCACCTGCTGAACGTGAGTTGCCGCACCCTCCAGCGCATGCGCAGCGAACAGCGCATCGCCTATGTCGTGCTGCGCGGCAAGTGCCGCTACCGGCAGTCGGAAATCGACCGCCTGCTCGAAGACAGCACCATTACGGGTGATGCCGCGACCCCGGAACAGATGAAACGCAACCACACGCTGCGCACGGGCGGCAAACCCAAAGGAAGGAGGACGTAGGACATGGAACTGCTTACCCGCAACAATTTCGAGAACTGGATGCAGAAAGTTATGGAACGGCTCGACCGTCAGGACGAGATGCTGCTCTCCATGCAGCCGTCCGGCAAAGCCCCGAACCCGATGGACGGGATCAGGCTTTTCGACAACCAAGACCTGTGCATGCTGCTCCAGATCAGCAAGCGCACCCTGCAACGCTACCGCAGCATCGGCGCATTGCCCTACAAGACGCTCGGCAAAAAGACCTATTACAGCGAGGCGGACGTGCTGACGTTCCTCTCCGAACATGTAAAGGACTTCCGCAAGGAAGATATAGCCTTCTACAAGGCTCGTATCCATAATTTCTTTCAAAAATAACCATTAAAACATTTTTCAGATGGCAAAGAAAAAAGACGAAAAGGACGTGCTGGTTGTCCGTGACGAGAAGACGGGCGAAATCAGCGTGGTAGCCGGGCTGAACGCCGACGGCTCCCCCAAGCGTATCCCCGCGAAAGCGGAGAACTCGCAGAGCTTCCTGCAATTCGACCGGCACGGCGACGTGCTGGACAACTTCTTCAAGAACTTCTTCCGCCAGTGCAAGGAACCCAGCCGCTTCGGTTTCTACCGTGTCGCGGCGGACCAAGCCGACAAGCTGCTGGAAGTTATCAAGGACTTGCTGAAAGACCCCGAGGGCAACAAGGAGATGCTTGCGCCCCACAAGGTGGACACCTCCGGCTACGAAAAGAAAGTACAGGAGGAGCAGTCCGCCGAAAAGCAGGAACAACCGGAACAGAAACAAGATGACGAACCTAAAAAACAGGAAGAAATGGAACAGAAAAACGAACAGAATCAGAAAAGCCCACAGCAGGCGCAGAGCAACCGGGGCTACCAACCCATCGACGAGAGCAAGATCAACTGGAAGGAGTTGGAGGAGAAATGGGGCGTGAAGCGCGACGACCTTGAAAAGTCGGGCGACCTTGACCGGATGCTCAACTACGGCAAGTCCGACTTGGTGAGGGTGTCGCCCAATTTCGGCGGAGAGGCTTTCGAGCTGGATGCCCGCCTCTCCTTCAAGAAGGACGGCGAGGGCAACGTCAGCCTTGTGCCGCACTTCATCCGCAAGGAGCAGAAACTCGACGAGTACAAGGAACACAAGTTCTCCGACGACGACCGGAAGAACCTGCGCGAAACGGGCAACCTCGGCAGGGTTGTGGACCTCGTGGACAGGGAAACGGGCGAGATCATCCCCTCGTTCGTCAGCATCGACCGCAAGACGAACGAAATCACAGATGTCCCGGCAAACAAGGTGCGCATACCGGAGCGCATCGGCAAGACGGAAATCACCAAGCAGGAGCAGGACATGCTGCGTGCCGGGCTGCCTGTGCGCGACAAACTCATCGAGCGCAAAGACGGCAGGAAGTTCGTCACCACCCTGCAAGTGAACGTGGAGCAGCGCGGCGTGGAGTTCGTGCCGGGAACCGGCAGGTCGCCACGTGCCGCACAAGCACAGGAAGCCAAGAACAACCCCACACAGGGACAGGCGCAGGGTACGGAAAACACAGCCAACACGAACAAGGAGCAACGCCGCAACACGTGGACGAACGCCGACGGCAGCATCCGCCCCATCAGCAAATGGAGCGGCGTGGACTTCACCGAGCAGCAGAAAGCCGACTACGTGGCTGGCAAAGCCGTGAAACTGGAGAACGTGACCGACAAGCAGGGCTTCCACGCCACGATGTACATCAGGTTCAACCCGGAGAAGGGACGCCCGTACCGCTACGACACCAACCCCGACAACGCGCAGAAGGTCGCGCCTTCCAACGAGAGCCGCACGCAGGTGGCGGTGAACAGCGAGGGCAAGACCAACGAGGCTACCAAGAACCTGAAGGAGCCGTTGCGGAAGGGACAGACCGCCCCGAAGGACACCGCACAGCAACAGCAGCAGGAGAAGCCGCAAAAGAAAAACAATAAGGGCATGAAGATGTAATCCGGTGTCCGCCACTAAATCCGAAGTAACATTTGTAAAATTCAAAACGACAGAAAAATATGAAGACAATCATTGCAGAAAAGTTATCATAACTCGTGATAACTTTTCTTATCACAAGTAAATTATTATCCAAAGCCTTTATTTTTGTCTGTCTGTATATCAGCTATTTAAACACATTACTTTATATTACAGCTTTGGATAATAATCATCTTCATTTAGATAGATTCCTTAGCCATATCTTAAGTTCCTGGTCTTTTTCCCATGAACGTTCTGTTATATCGTTTGGTATCATATTAACATAAGCTGATTCCAAAGCCTCTCTTTTTTGTTTAGAATCAGCCCGAGCATATATTTCAGTAGTTTGTATAGATACATGTCCTAAAATATCACGAATATAGACCAAATTTACACCAGCTTGTAACAAGTGCATAGCTTTACTGTGTCGTAAAGTATGCGGGCTTATTTTTTCCGGTATAAGTTCCGGATCTTGTATTCGGGCGTGATTAATATAATTATTCAAGATATAAGATATGCCAGAGTTTGTTAGCTTTCTGCCACAACTGTTAAAGAAAAGAGGTCTTTGATTAAAACCGGACAGGTCTAAACGATTCTCTTCCATATAACTGCGTAATAAATTCACTTGTTCGTCTTGTAAAGGGACAATTCTTTTTTTGCGTCCTTTACCAAATAAGGTGACATGACAAGGCTTTTCCAATTTCAAAGATGCGGGTGTCAAGTCTATTAATTCTTGTACTCTGGCTCCACTATCATAGAGCAGGGATATCAAAGCTAAATCCCGTCGTCCTTTTTTCGTGTTGATTGGTATTTGTGCCAATAAAAGCTTAATGCCATCTATGCTGAGATAATTGACACTTCTTTTTTCATGTGTTTTTACCTTGATGGATAATATCTCTTGCCATTGTTCCAGACGCTTTACATCCTCATATTGCATATATGTACAAAAAGAACGTAATGCCGCCAATCTTTGATTTCTAGTCGCGTTACTCGATTTTTTCGTGTCTTGTAACCAATCAAGGAAGTTTAAAACCGTTTTTCTGGTAATATGTTCCAATCTAAGATTATCAGCCTTTATGTTTACCTGTTCGTCCAGAAAGTTTAACAGCAAGCTAAATGATTCGCTGTATGACCGTATGGTATTAGGGCTTACGCCTCTTTCTCCGATAAGGTACTCTGTGAAAAAAGCCGTTAAATGCTTCGCAAAGTCAGTCGTTTTCATAAGTATCTACATTTAAATTAGTTATTATGTTTGTTTGAGGGTACACAAACCGTGTTATCGTATTTTGTTTCAATAGAATATCGGGAAACATATCTTGTGTCAGGCGCACGTAGGTTTCAGTCCCTTTCAACGTCTTATGCCCCAAGAAGACCGACAAAAGAGGAAGCGCACAATATATGTCCATTCCTTCTTGCACCATCTTTGCAAGGGAATGGACGGCAAAAGTATGTCTGAGACTATGTATGCAGGCTCCTCCGGAACGGTTGCTCGAACAAGGTATATTGCATTTTTCCAACACTTTCTTGAAACCGCCCAAAACAGTACAAGAAGATAACGGTCGTCCTGATGGGGATATTAACAAGAACTTGTCCGGGGCATCAACGTCTGGCAAGGGCATCTTGTTGCGATATTCCAAATACTGTTGTAGAACCTTGGACAGGGAGTCGCTTAAAGGAATAAGCCTTTCCATCTTGTTCTTTGTCTTCCGAATAATGATGCAATTCCTTCTCAAATCAACATCCCGATTCCTAATGGATATGGCTTCCCCGATTCTAATCCCTGTAGCATATAAGATTCTATATAAAGCAGGTAATGCAAAAAGATTACAATATATATTATGACTATGCATCCTTTGCTTGTCGCAAGCTTCAAAGATGTCCTGCATCTGTCCACGGGTAAACACATAAGGAGTAAAATCCGAATATTCCTTCTTTGGTAACTTGGGTATATAGCATTCTTTTCCTATGTGGCATAAGTATAGGCAAAACTGTCGGAACATGGACACCTTGTCATAGAGGGTTTTCTTTTTATCATGTATGCGGGTGCACTTCCATGTATCAATCATGCTTTTAGTTATGAACACATCCCTGATGTTGCTATTAACAAAGAACTTGTCAAACTCCAAGAGCATCCACTTTATCCGTCCAATGTCGGAAACCTGATTTTCTTTCATCGCAAGAAAATCCTTAAAATAAGGTGCGAACACGCTTTGATATATGAATTGTTCAGACATAGAACAAACCTCCTTTCTGTGTGTAGAAATCGGATGGGACATCCGGGACTTCAAGGACACATTTCATCAAACCATCAATGTCTATCCGAAGATAGCCCATTGTCGTTTGTGTAGTTTTGTGTCCCAATGTCTCAGAAATGACGGGCAGTGATATGCCATTACGCAATAGCTGGCTGGCTAAAGTATGTCTCATAGCGTGAGGACCTTTTTTTCTATCCCTTGTATCTATTCTTGAATGGCAGATAATCTTTCTGACCGACAAGGAAACCACCGCCCCATTCACAGGATTATATGGGGCTAAAGAGGATAGGAATATCTGTTTGGAAGAAGAACTCGGTCTGCCATATTTCACATAATTGATGATAGCTTCTCCTACATCCTTTAAGAGTGGCAATTCTATTTCACGTTTAGTCTTGTACTGTATCAGGCGGATAATGTTTCTATCCCAGTCTAAATTACTGAATTGTAATCCGGCAATATCGGAGGAACGTAGTCCTAACCGTGTTGCTAATAGGAGCATGGCGTAATCTCGTTTTCCTACAGGAGTGGATTGATTTACCGAAGATTCTATTTGCAAGACTTCTTCACAAGTGTATGTCGACGGTAGTTTTTCTTTTACAATATAACGGTTTCTTCCTATCACATAATCAATATTCTTATTGATAAGCTTTTGTTCGTACAGGTAACGACAAAATGCACGCATCGTTGCCAATACTCTTTGTTTACTGTTTTGGCTGGAAGATATAAAAGTTAGCACATCATCCTCACCTATATCTGAGATGCGGGATACATTCCTCAAAGACAAATGCCTGAGAAAATAGCTGAACACATGTTCGTAGCCATCTATCGTTTTAGGAGATAGTCTTTGTTCTTCCAAGAGATGAAGGTATTTTGTCATAATGCCTCCTATTTCTCCTGAGAATTTGCGTATAACGTATCTTACAACTGGTTTTTGGATAGTTCTATCCGTAAGATAATTAACGAATAGCAGTAATCGATAATTGGTTCCATGTATCAACCGCGTTTTTTCTTGTGGCATAGTCTTTAAAAACAAATCGATGGATTCTACATTACAGTCTTGTATGTAGTTTATATCCATGTAAACGATAAAAAGACGACAGGTCTTTTTATACTGTCGGATAGTCGATTCTGAATATCCGGCTTTACGCAACGCTTCTAAAAAATCCGAAACTTTGGATTCAAAATGATTTTTATTGTCCATAATACTATATTTGGAGGGAGCAACATTACTCTCTCCACAATATAGCATATTATTATCAGAACATTATTATCACGAGTTTGATTGATTATCTGTCAGTTATTTGGTGTATTAGCTTATAGCTTTGGATAATAATTTACTTGTGATAAGAAAAGCCCTCCGTGGCACGTGAAATCGCCCGCATCGTGGGCGCGACAAAGAGAGAGGAAGGATATTTCGAGGGAGGCGGTTATGCCGTGACATGGGCATTCGGACACCTCGTTCAGCTTGCCATGCCCGACGGCTACGGCGTGCGCGGATTTGTCCGTGACAACCTCCCGATTATTCCCGACACATTCACGCTCGTCCCCCGTCAGGTCAGGACGGAGAAAGGTTACAAGCCCGACAGCGGCGTGGTGTCGCAGATAAAAGTCATCAAAAGACTGTTCGACACAAGCGAACATATCATCGTGGCGACCGATGCCGGACGCGAGGGAGAGCTTATCTTCCGCTACCTCTACCACTATACGGGTTGCACCACTCCTTTCGTGCGCCTGTGGATCAGCTCTCTCACCGACAAAGCTATCCGCGAGGGACTGCGGAAACTCGAAGACGGCAGCAAATACGACAACCTCTACCTCGCCGCCAAAGCGCGGAGCGAATCCGACTGGCTCGTGGGCATCAACGGCACACAGGCGTTATCCATCGCCGCCGGACACGGCACGTATTCCGTGGGGCGGGTGCAGACACCAACGTTGGCTATGGTATGTGAACGCTACTGGGAGAACCGCCGCTTTACGTCCGAAGCATTCTGGCAGCTCCATATCGCAACGGACGGTTGCGACGGCGAAGTCGTGAAATTCTCATCCTCCGAGAAATGGAAAGAGAAAGAACCGGCGATGGAACTATATAATAAGGTAAAGGCGGCAGGTTGCGCCACTGTCACGAAAGCCGAGCGCAAGGAGAAGACGGAGGAAACTCCCTTGCTCTACGACCTGACCACGCTCCAGAAAGAAGCCAACGCCAAGCACGGCTTCACGGCGGAACAGACGCTTGAAATCGCGCAGAAACTCTACGAAAAGAAGTTGATAACCTATCCGAGAACGGGAAGCCGCTACATCCCCGAAGACGTGTTTGCCGAAATTCCCAAACTGCTCGCTTTCATCGGCACACAGCCCGAATGGAAAGACAAGGTGCGGGCAAAAGCCGCCCCGACACGCCGCAGCGTGGACGACGGCAAGGTGACAGACCACCATGCCCTGCTCGTCACGGGTGAGAAACCGCTCTTCCTCTCCAAAGAGGACAATACCATCTATCAGATGATTGCCGGGCGCATGGTCGAGGCATTCTCTGAGAAATGCGTCAAGGATGTGACCACTGTCACGGCGGAATGTGCCGGAGTGGAGTTTACCGTAAAAGGCAGCGTCGTGAAGCAAACCGGATGGCGTGCCGTCTATGGCGAGGAAAAAGAGGAAATTACCATCCCCGGCTGGCAGGAAGGCGACACGCTGACACCGAAAGGCTCGTCCATTACCGAAGGAAAGACCAAACCCAAGCCGCTGCATACCGAAGCCACCCTGCTCTCGGCAATGGAAACGGCGGGCAAGGAAATTGAGGACGACGCACTGCGGCAGGCGATGAAGGACTGTGGCATCGGTACTCCCGCCACACGCGCCTCCATCATCGAAACGCTTTTCAAGCGCGGTTACATGGAACGCTGCAAGAAGTCGCTTGTTCCCACCGAAAAAGGACTTGCCCTCAATTCCGTCGTCAAGACGATGCGCATCGCCGATGTTGCCATGACGGGCGAATGGGAAAAGGAGCTGGCGCGTATCGAGCGCGGGGAACTGTCCGACGACACCTTCCGCAAGGAGATAGAGGCGTACACACGTGAGATAACCTCCGAACTGATCTCGTGCGACAAGCTCTTCGGCAGCCGTGACTCCGGCTGCGCGTGTCCCAAGTGTGGCACGGGCAGGATGCGGTTCTACGGCAAGGTGGTACGCTGCGACAACACGGAGTGCGGACTGCCCGTGTTCCGGCTGAAAGCGGGACGCACCCTGTCCGACGATGAAATCAAAGACCTGCTCACCGAAGGGCATACCAAGCTGCTCAAAGGGTTCAAGAGCAAACAGGGCAAGAGTTTCGATGCTGTTGTCGCCTTTGACGGGGAATATAACACGACTTTTGTGTTCCCGGAGGCTAAAAAGGACAAGAAATTTTCAGGACGGAAGAAATAGTATTAACTTTGCCACTTGTTCAGAGTAATGAATTGTTCTTCGATACCGGATTACACTCATACTTTGGATTTAGTGGTGGCACTCGGAGGGATACCGAGTGCCTTTTTCTTCCTTTTTCCAACCGATTATCCCGTTAATTATCAATCCGCTAAATCCAAAGTAATGAACAACAAGAAGAAAAACGAGGGTCAGACCGACTTTTCCTATTACGGTCTGTACCTGCTGGACTATCTCCGCACGAACAAGTTTGAACAGGCTGACGACACCGCTTTCATACGGGAACGGGCCGACCGTGCCGCCGAAACGTATGAGAGGGCACGGCTTGAAGGCTATCCCGCCGATGGTGCGCAGGAACTGGCGATGGACACGCTGCTGCGCGGGCTGCATTATTCCCGTTACGCCATCCTCCGCGAAGTCGTGGAAAACGAGTTTGCCGATGAAGTGCCGGAAGAGAAGCGTGAAGCCTTTGTCCTGAAACTGCTGCCGCTTGTCGGCAACGTGTTCTCCGTCTATGACCTCTCGGATGACAATTTCGCCCTGTCTTCCGATTACGACCTGCTCTACACGGAGCTGACGGGAGCAACCGTCCTTTACTTAGACGAATATGGCGTTTAACCGCAAACAGAAACTGCGGGACAACATCGAGGCGATACGGACGGCATTCATCCTTGACAGGGAAAATAGGACAGCGACAACCGAAGAGCGTGCCATACTTCAAAGGTACTGCGGTTTCGGCGGTCTGAAATGTATCCTCAACCCTGCAAAGGAACTGACGGATGCCGTCCGGTGGGCGAAATCCGACCTCGAACTGTTCGCCCCGACGGTGGAGCTGCACAGGCTTATCCGTGAGAACAGCAAGGACGAAACAGAGTACAAGCGGTTTGTGGATTCGCTGAAAGCGTCCGTGCTGACCGCTTTCTACACCCCCAAAGAGATAACCGACACCATCGCGGACGTGCTGGCAGATTACAGCGTCCGCCCCGCCCGTATGCTCGAACCGTCGGCAGGTGTCGGCGTGTTCGTGGATTCCATGCTGCGGCACAGCCCCAATGCGGATGTGATGGCTTTCGAGAAGGATCTGCTCACGGGTACAATCTTGAGGCATCTCTATCCCGACCAGAAAATGCGCACCTGCGGTTTTGAGAAAATCGAAAGACCGTTCAACAATTATTTCGACTTGGCGGTGTCCAACATTCCGTTCGGTGACATTGCCGTGTTCGACGCGGAGTTTCAGCGGAGCGACTCTTTCGGCAGACGCTCCGCCCAGAAAACCATCCACAACTATTTCTTTCTCAAAGGACTGGATGCCGTGCGTGACGGCGGTATCGTGGCGTTCATCACCTCGCAAGGGGTATTGAATAGCACCAAGACCTCCGTGCGTAACGAGCTGTTCAGTCAGGCCAATCTGGTATCCGCGATACGCCTGCCCAACAACCTGTTCACGGACAACGCGGGCACGGAGGTGGGCAGTGACCTGATTGTCCTGCAAAAGAACCTCAGCAAGAAGGAAATGTCGCAGGACGAGCGGCTGATGACCGTGATACAGACGGACACGAAAACCGCCCTGACCGACAACGCCTATTTCATCCACCACCCGGAACGCATCGTGCATACGATGGCGAAACTTGACACAGACCCCTACGGGAAGCCCGCTATGGTTTATCTGCACGAGGGCAAGGCAGCAGGCATCGCCGGGGATTTGCGCCGTATGCTCGACGAGGATTTCCATTACAGGCTTGCCATGCGCTTGTATTCGGGTTCAATCCGGCAGGCAGGAACGGAAGAAAAAGTTGCCGTTCAAAATAAAGTAGAGCGTCCTGCCATAAAATTGGAAACAGTATCCTCGGCGCAGACGGTGGAAACTCCGACAGAAAAGCCGCAACCCGCAGATGAAAAGCCGGAGATAGAACCGCGCCCGCAATATTCCGCAGGCGTGCAGCTCACCCTGCTTGACCTCTGGGGGATGACGGAAGAGGTCAGCCAACCGAAAACCTCCAAAAAGAAAAAGACGGTGAAAAAGGCAGTTACGGCAAAGTCCACTCCGCCCAAACCGAAAGTCACGGTTACACCGACAGCTCCAACTGCAAAACCCGCAATGGAGAATAAGGAGGTGAAAGCGGAGAACACCGCCAAGCCTGCCGACCCGGACGACATCTATGCCACACTGGACTGGGATACCAATCCTCCCATCAACGGTTTCTATGAAATGATGATGGGTTTGACGCCGGAGCGTAGGAAAGAACTTCGGGAACTGGCAAGGCAGCATAACGAGAAACAAGTGGCGGAAAAGACGGAAGTGAAAGCCGTGCCGGAAACTTCCCGTGAGCAGCCACGACAGGAGGAAACACAGCCGGAGGCAGTCGCCGCACCTGCCGTTACAGATACCCCATCGGAAGCGGTGGGGACTTTCCTTTTCCCCGACATCGAAGCGGAAAAGCCGAAGGAGGAAGTCGTGGACCTTTCTCCGCGTGCCTACCACCGCACGCCGGAGATGCACCTGCGCGAAGGGTCGCTGGTGGCTGACCGGGGGCGTCATAACATCGGCTACCTGAAAGACATCACGCCATACGGGGCGACATTCCAGCCGCTCGACCTGAAAGGATACCAGAAGGAAAAGGCGTTGTTGTATGTGTCGCTGCGTGACGCCTACGAGCGTCTGTACCGTTATGAATCGCTCCGGCGCGAGGCAAATGTTCCGTGGCGAGAGCATCTGAATACCTGTTACGATGAGTTTGTCATGCGCTACGGCAACCTCAACGCCAAGCAGAACGTGAAGTTAGTGATGATGGATGCGGGCGGGCGCGACATCCTTTCGCTGGAACGGATGGAAAACGGAAAGTTCGTCAAGGCGGACATCTTCGAGCATCCTGTTTCCTTCGCGGTGGAGAGCCATGCCAACGTAGGCTCTCCCGAAGAAGCCCTGTCTGCGTCGCTCAACAAATATGGTACGGTCAATCTCGACTATATGCGGGAGATAACCGACAGCACGGCGGAGGATTTGCTCACTGCCCTGCAAGGGCGCATCTACTACAATCCGCTCGTGACCGGTTACGAAATCAAAGACCGTTTCATCGCCGGAAATGTCATAGAGAAAGCGGAACGCATAGAGGCATGGATGGGTGACAATCCCGAAAATGAGCGTATGCCGGAGGTGAAGCAGGCGTTGGAGGCTCTGAAAGATGCCGAGCCGCAGCGCATCGCCTTCGAGGATCTGGACTTCAATTTCGGGGAACGCTGGATTCCGACGGGTGTCTATGCCGCCTACATGAGCCGGCTGTTCGACACGGAGGTGAAAATCGCCTATTCCGCAAGCATGGACGAGTTTTCGGTGGTGTGCGGCTACCGCACCATGAAAATCACGGACGAGTTTCTGGTGAAGGGGTATTACCGGAACTATGACGGTATGCACCTCCTAAAACACGCCCTGCACAACACCTGCCCTGACATGATGAAGTCCATCGGCAAGGACGAGCATGGCAACGACATCAAGATGCGCGACAGCGAGGGAATACAACTCGCCAACGCCAAGATTGACGAGATACGAAACGGCTTCTCCGAATGGCTCGAAGAGCAGTCGCCGCAGTTCAAGGAGCGGCTTGTGACGATGTATAACCGCAAGTTCAACTGTTTCGTGCGCCCGCGCTACGACGGCTCCCATCAGACCTTTCCCGACCTCAACCTGAAAGGGCTGGCAAGCCGGGGTATCAAGAGCGTCTATCCCTCACAGATGGATTGCGTCTGGATGTTGAAACAGAACGGCGGCGGAATTTGCGACCACGAGGTGGGAACCGGTAAGACGCTGATAATGTGCATCGCCGCGCATGAGATGAAGCGTCTGAATTTGGCACACAAGCCGATGATTATCGGGCTGAAAGCCAACGTTGCGGAGATTGCAGCCACCTATCAGGCGGCATATCCCAACGCACGTATTCTGTACGCTTCGGAGAAGGACTTTTCGACCGCCAACCGTGTGCGCTTCTTCAATAATATAAAGAACAACGACTACGATTGCGTCATCATGTCGCACGACCAGTTCGGCAAGATACCGCAGTCGCCGGAATTGCAGCAGCGCATCCTGCAAGCAGAGCTTGACACGGTGGAGGAAAACCTCGAAGTGCTACGGCAGCAGGGAAAGAACGTGTCGCGGGCGATGCTGAAAGGATTGGAGAAGCGCAAGCACAACCTTGAAGCGAAGCTGGAGAAGGTGGAACACGCCATAAAGTCACGCACGGACGACGTGGTGGATTTCAAGCAGATGGGCATCGACCACATCTTCATAGATGAGAGCCACCAGTTCAAGAATCTGACTTTCAACACGCGCCACGACCGTGTGGCGGGATTGGGAAACAGCGAGGGAAGCCAGAAGGCACTTAACATGCTCTTTGCCATACGCACCATACAGGAGCGCACAGGAAAAGACTTGGGTGCGACCTTCCTCTCCGGCACGACTATCAGCAACTCACTGACTGAATTGTACCTGCTGTTCAAGTACCTGCGCCCGAAGGAGCTGGAACGGCAGGACATAAGGTGTTTCGACGCTTGGGCGGCGATATTTGCCAAGAAGACGACGGATTTTGAATTTAACGTGACGAACAATGTGGTCCAGAAGGAGCGTTTCCGCTACTTCATCAAAGTGCCGGAGCTTGCCGCCTTCTATAATGAAATCACGGACTACCGCACGGCGGAGGATGTGGGCGTTGACCGTCCTGCCAAGAACGAGATACTGCACCATATACCGCCCACGCCGGAACAGGAGGACTTCATACAGAAACTGATGCAGTTCGCCAAGACGGGCGATGCCACCTTGTTGGGCAGGCTGCCGCTTTCGGAAACGGAAGAAAAGGCGAAGATGCTCATCGCCACGGACTATGCCCGGAAAATGGCACTCGACATGCGCATGATAGACCCGAATTACGAAGATCATCCCGACAACAAAGCGAGTCACTGTGCCAAGATGATCGCGGAGTATTATCAAAAATACGACGCCCAGAAAGGCACGCAGTTCGTTTTCTCTGATTTGGGGACATACCAGCCGGGCGACGGGTGGAACGTCTATTCGGAAATCAAGCGCAAACTGACGGAGGACTACGGTATACCGCCAAGCGAGGTGCGCTTCATTCAGGAGTGCAAGACCGACAAGGCGCGGAAGGCGGTGATAGACGCCATGAACGCCGGGACGGTGCGTGTGCTGTTCGGCTCTACCTCTATGCTCGGAACGGGTGTGAACGCCCAGAAACGGTGTGTGGCTATCCATCATCTCGATACGCCGTGGCGACCGTCCGACTTGCAACAGCGTGACGGACGCGGAGTTAGGGCAGGTAATGAGATTGCCAAACATTTCGCCGGGAACAACGTGGATGTAATCATCTACGCGGTGGAGAAGTCACTGGACAGCTACAAGTTCAACCTCCTGCACTGCAAGCAGACTTTCATAAGCCAGCTCAAAAGCGGTGCGATGGGTGCGCGTACCATCGACGAGGGGGCAATGGACGAAAAATCGGGCATGAATTTCTCGGAATACATGGCGTTGCTCTCCGGCAATACCGACCTGTTGGACAAGGCGAAACTGGAAAAGCGGATCGCATCGCTCGAAGGGGAACGCAAGTCGTTCAACAAGGGCAAGCGTGATTCGGAGTTCAAGCTGGAGTCAAAGACCGGCGAGTTGCGCAACAACACGGCTTTCATAGATGCCATGACGGAGGACTGGAACCGCTTCCTGTCGGTGGTGCAGACCGACAAGGAGGGCAACCGCCTTAATATAATAAAGGTGGACGGAGTGGATTCCGCCGATGAGAAGGTCATCGGAAAGCGTTTGCAGGAGATAGCCAAGAATGCCACGACCGGAGGGTTGTACACGCAGGTCGGTGAACTTTACGGTTTTCCGATAAAGGTGGTGAGCGAAAGGATACTCAAAGAGGGATTGGAGTTCACCGACAACCGCTTCGTGGTCGAGGGGAACTACAAGTACACCTACAACAACGGGCATCTGGCGATGGCTGACCCGTTGGCCGCCGCCCGCAACTTCCTCAACGCGATGGAGAGGATACCCTCCATCATCGACCAGTACAAGGCGAAGAACGAGGTGCTGGAGATGGAGATACCGCAGTTACAGGAGATAGCGGGTAAGGTGTGGAAGAAGGAGGACGAGCTGAAGCAGTTGAAGTCCGAACTTGCCGCCCTTGACCGAAAAATTCAGCTGGAGCTTGCGCCACCCACGCCCGAAGTCGCAGAAAAGGAGAATGAAGGGCAACAGCTCAAGCCGGAAGCGGAAGATGTGAGGAACAGGCAGGCGCAATATCCCGAAAATGCACCGCCGCAGATACGCAGTCCGGCGGATAGTATCGTTGCCAACCATGTCATAATCGGGCGTCCGGGACTGTATGCCAAGGAGGAAACCCGGTCCAAAGGATTGAAAATATAACCTAAGGAATTTTATCTGAAGTATTAATAAGGGCTATCCCAAAAGGTCTAAAAGTAAAT
>ENA-OPSH01000937-OPSH01000937.1-human-gut-metagenome-genome-assembly--contig:-NODE-937-length-14275-cov-2.881927_pt1 | contig 14275 bp, 10 predicted proteins | sample MGYA00241802_ERZ501895 | MGnify/ENA primary metagenome ERZ501895 (study PRJEB25962, sample SAMEA2042304) | human gut metagenome | biome: human gut; feature: human-associated habitat; material: faeces...
AGACCTATAGTTGCGGAAGCTCCCGTTGCACCGAACGAGGCGAGAATGAAGGTATACATAATCCCTGACCTTGACTTGTCGGTAAACACTGTTATTCAGGTGCAGAACATTCTGCTTAAAGTCATTGAAGAACCGCCTGAGCATACCGCTATAATACTTACGGCGAGGAGCAAGGAAATTTTTCTGCCTACCATAATCTCACGAGTGCTTTCCCTTGGCATGACCTCTGTCACGGAGGCGGAGAGCATGGAGTGTTTGCATGAGAAATATCCTGCCGTTGCCCCTGCGCTCATAAGCGAAGCTGTTTCAGCAGGGCGTGGAAATATCGGCAGATGTGTCGAGTATCTTGAACACTCCCAGTTTTTTGACAGCGTGAAGCTTGCAAGAGGTCTGTGCGACGCAATGTGCGGCGGAAACGAATATGACGTTTTGAAAACGCTGTTTGTGGCAGACGGCAAAAAAACGTTGCTGAGAGAGGGGCTGAGCCTTTTTCAGGAGATACTCCGTGACAGTGCGGCATTCAGGCTCGGGGGAGAAAGTGAAAAGTCTGTGAGCTGTGCGAAAGAGGGTGCAAAGACGCTCAGCAGAAGCCTTTCCTCAGATCAGGCGGTCAGGCTTTACGATATAGTTTCTGACTACATAGGCAGGATAGACGCAAACTGCAACATAAGCCTGACTATAAACAGTCTGGCAGGACAGATATATTCTGTCACAGGAAAGTAGCTGACGGCTTACGGCTGTGTTACAAAAAATTGCAGGGTGAACAGTTCACCCGTTTGGATACAGATCTGGCACAGCGGTCATGCCATGATATATATTTGAAAGGAAAAAGAGATGTTAAAAATAATCGGAGTACACTTTAAAAGCGTTGGCAAGATATACTACTTCGACCCAAAAGACTATGACGTGAAAATGGGCGACAAAGTTATCGTTGAGACCGCAAGGGGCGTTGAATGTGGTGAAGTTGCGCTTGTGGACCGGGAAATAGACGAAACAAGATTCACAAACCCCGTAAAAGGCATTATAAGGCTTGCCACCCCTAACGATATGAAAACTATCGAAAAAAACAGACAAAAGGAAAAGGACGCTTTCAAGATATGCGAGCAGAAGATAGCCGCTCACAAGCTGAAAATGAATCTTATCGACGTTGAATGTACTTTTGACAACAACAAGCTTCTTTTCTATTTTACCGCCGAGAGCAGAGTTGACTTCCGTGAGCTTGTAAAAGACCTTGCGGCGGTATTCAGAACGAGGATAGAGCTTCGTCAGATAGGCGTTCGTGACGAGGCAAAAATGCTTGGTGGTCTTGGCATCTGCGGACAGCCTTTCTGCTGTTCAAGATTTTTGGGAGAGTTCCAGCCTGTTTCTATTAAAATGGCTAAGGAACAGGGCTTGTCACTTAACCCTACAAAGATCTCAGGCACTTGCGGAAGACTTATGTGCTGTCTGAAATACGAGCAGGACAGCTATGAGGATCTTCTCAAGCACACGCCAAAGGTGGGCGCTATCGTAAGAACGGCTGACGGCAGAGGCGTTGTTGAGGAAGTAAATCTGCTCACAGGCAAGCTGAGAGTTAAAATGGATAAAAACGACAACGTTGTTGTTGTGAAGAAAGACGATATTGAGGTAATAAAGGATTCTGTTATAAGGCTCGACCGTGACGAGATAAAGGCTTTGAAGGGGCTTGAGGGCAAGTAATTTCAGCGCTTTGCACGAGCGATCACCGCAACATAAACGGGCTGTCGAGGGCGTCAGCCCCTACACAAAATCGGCGCAGCATTTATATATATATCAGCAAATCATCAGATAAATATGCAGAAAGGAACGTCCATATGGCAAAGGTGAAAACTTCGTATGTGTGCAGTCAGTGTGGATATGAAACTTCAAAATGGAACGGCAAATGCCCTAACTGCGGCGAATGGAACACCTTTGAGGAGGTCGAGCTTGCGGTCAGAGCGGGCGGTGCAAAGTCTAAGCCCACAACTGTCAGGGATATTTCCGACAAGATAGTTGGCATAGACGACGTTGACGCAAGCTACAACGAGATACGTTATGCAACGGGGCTGAAAGAGCTTGACAGAGTGCTTGGGGGAGGGCTTGTGAAAGGCTCTCTGGTGCTTCTGGGCGGTGAACCGGGCATAGGAAAATCCACAATGCTTTTGCAGATATGTCAGTATTTAGGGCAAGACCACACCATACTTTATGTATCGGGAGAGGAGTCTGTACGGCAGATAAAGCTTCGTGCAAACAGGCTTCATGTTGATTCTGAAAATCTGTATCTTCTTGCAGACAATGACTGCGAGCAGATATGCTCTGTGATAGTAAAAGAAAAGCCTGAGATAGTCATAATCGACTCTATCCAGACCATGAACATAAGCGGGATATCCTCAGCGCAGGGGTCTGTGACACAAGTAAGAGAATGTACAAATATGTTCATGCGCACGGCAAAGTCGGAAGAGATACCAATGTTCATAGTAGGTCACGTCAACAAGGACGGCGCTATCGCAGGACCAAAGGTCATGGAACACATCGTTGACTGCGTGCTGTATTTTGAGGGTCAGCGAAATCTCACCTACAGGATACTGCGAGCCATAAAAAACCGTTTCGGCTCGACGAATGAGATAGGTATGTTTGAAATGGCTGACAGCGGTCTGCTGGAAGTTGAAAATCCCTCTATGATGTTTTTGGAGGGCAGACCGACAGACGCTTCGGGAACTTGCGTTGCCTGCATAATGGAGGGCACAAGGCCTGTTATGGCGGAAGTCCAGGCACTTGTGTGCAAGAGCGTGCTTGCCTCCCCAAGACGTACTGCCACGGGCTTTGACTACTACAGAATGGCGATAATAATAGCTGTGCTTGAAAAGCGGCTTGGCTATTTTTTCGGTGGGCTGGACGTTTATATCAACATTGTAGGCGGATTAAAGCTTGATGACACTGCGGCTGACCTATCGGTGGCGTTGGCGCTTTATTCGGGGCTGACAGACAAGGTAATAAGTGACAAGCTTATCGCCCTTGGCGAGATAGGCTTAGGCGGAGAGCTTAGGAGCATTTCCCACTGTGAACAGCGCCTTGCGGAGTGCGAACGAATGGGCTTTGAAACTTGTATCGTTCCTGCACATTCGCTGAAAAGCGTTGACACAAGCAAGTTTTCAATGAAAATAATCGGTGTGCGCTCAATAAGAGAGGCGTTCAAAGCTATAGGCTGATAAGCTAATACAGAACAACACAAAACGGACGGAAGACCAAATCTTCCGCCCGTTATTTTTCTGTCTTATGTAGAAGCCGCATGCTCTCCCATAATATCGCTTCTGAGAAGCCCATAGATGTTGAAGTCTGTATAGATGTTCACAAACTTTGCCTGACGCTTTGTTCCCTCGCAGGTAAAGCCGCATTTTTCCATTACTCTGTTTGAAGCCACGTTCACCGTCATGACCTCAGCTTCAAGCCTTTGAATGCCTGTTTCCTCAAAGCAAAATCTGATTACACGCCTGAGAGCCTCGGTGACAAAGCCCATGTTCTGATACGCCGCCGAGATTCGATAGCCTATCATTGCCTGTCTGTCATTCTCGATATTGAACAGGTTTACCTCCCCTGCCAACCTATGATTTTTCTTTAGCTCTATCCCCCAGCTTATATGATCCTTTTTGCCGTTGTTAAGAGTGCGTCCGAAAAAAAGCGACGGCTCTCTTTCCTGCCTTGTCATATTTCTGCCCCAATATTTGTAAAGGTTCTCGTCAGCCATATAGGTTTTCATATCCTCTGCGTCAGTAGCGGTCTTCGCCCTGAGTATGAGTCTTTCTGTTTCCAGCACAGGAAAATGAGAAAAATAATAGTCCATATCCTGCAAAATAAACACTCTCCCCTGCTTATATAATAAAAATTCCCAAGTCTACTAAAATTATAACATAAAATCTAGCAAAAATCAAGTGTTTTTAAGCGAAATACACAAAAAAGCAGAAAACGCCCCGAAACAAGTTCGGGACGCTCTCTGTTCTATAATCTGGAGAATTAGAAATCAACTTCTGTATCGTAGTAGCAGCACTTGAGGAGCTTTTCCATTTCTTCCTGTGAAGGCTGACGTGGGTTAGAACCTGTGCAAGCGTCTGCGATAGCGTTCTTAGCGATCTCAGGGAGTCTCTCAAGGAATACGTTCTCAGGAACGAATCCCTGCTCACATGGATAGCTGTCTGTACCATAGTTCTTGATGCAGTGAGGAATGTTGAGCTTATCATTCATGCCTCTTACATACTCGATGAGGAGCTTTACCTTCTCGTCATCGTTTGAACCGCCCAGGTGCATATAATCAGCGATAACGCCATATCTCTTCTTAGCTGTTTCGTCCTTAGCATTGAATGCGATTACCTTTGGCAGATACATTGCATTAGCTGCGCCGTGGATAATGTGTGCGCCATAATCAGCGAAAGCTGCGCCTGTCTTATGAGCCATTGAGTGAACGATACCAAGCAGAGCATTTGAGAATGCCATACCTGCAAGACACTGAGCGTCGTGCATTCTATCTCTTGCACCCATATCACCGTTGTAAGAATCAATGAGATCCTTCTGGATCATTTCGATAGCGTGGATAGCAAGCGGATCTGTATATGCACAGTTTGCTGTTGAAACATAAGCTTCGATAGCGTGTGTCAGAGCGTCCATACCTGTATGAGCTGTCAGCTTCTGTGGCATTGTTTCTGCAAGGTCAGGGTCAACGATAGCTACATCTGGTGTGATCTCAAAGTCAGCGATAGGATACTTGATACCCTTGTCATAATCTGTGATGATAGAGAATGCTGTTACCTCAGTAGCTGTACCTGATGTTGAAGAAATTGCACAGAAGTGTGCTTTCTTTCTCAGCTCAGGGATACCGAATACCTTACACATATCTTCAAATGTGCAGTCAGGATACTCATACTTGATCCACATAGCCTTTGCAGCGTCGATAGGTGAGCCGCCGCCCATTGCTACGATCCAATCAGGCTCAAATTCGAGCATGACCTTTGCACCGTTCATAACTGTTGTTACAGAAGGGTCTGGCTCTACGCCCTCAAGAAGCTTAACTTCCATTCCAGCCTCTTTCAGATAAGCTTCTGCCTTCTGGAGAAAACCGTTTCTCTTCATTGAGCCGCCGCCGACTACGATGATAGCTTTCTTACCTTTCAGTGTTTTCAGGTTCTCCAGTGCTCCCTTTCCGTGATAAAGGTCTCTTGGTAATGTAAATCTCATTTCTAATTCCTCCTATATGTAATGTAATAATGTAATCCAAAGAGGTTTGTGTAAATCTCACACAAATTCTCTCTTTGCTTGCTTTTAATTATACAAAATGTCAATGAACTATTCTAACATAATCTATGAATATTCTATTAATTATTAACTTTTACATAGCGTATATCTGTTAGTGCATACAGCTAAATGTACATATGAATGTGTAAAACAGGTGTAAAAAATATCACAATTACATGAAAAATCACGATTTTGTTTGCACTATATGGAATTTTGTGGCACTTATTTTGTTTTCTTTTGTTAATAAATTATACATTTATGAGTGTGGAGATATTCCTGTTTATGAAGATAAAAAAATTCATAAAAAATTCATAAAAAATTTGCGTAAGCTATGGAAATATGAGAAAAAATATGCTATAATATATTGGTATTGTATTGTATCCTCCCACGATGGAGGAATAATAACAAGGAGGAAATTTAATATGAAAACAAAGGTCAACACGAAATCATTGGTGATACTGGGTTTGATGACAGCTCTTACAATGATCTTCTCATTTACCCCTATCGGTTCTATACCGATCGGACCGCTGGTAATTACCCTTAATGTAATTCCTATTGCGATAGCGGCTGTAACGGTAGGTCCTGTGGGAAGTGCGGTCATTGGCGGAATATTTGGACTGCTCAGTTTTCTGCAGTGTTTCGGAATTGGCGTACCAAGCGGAATGGGTGCAGTTTTAGTATCGATAAACCCTATTTTGGCTTTCGTTCAGCGATTTGTACCAAGACTTCTTGACGGCATTATCGTAGGATTTATTGCAAAAGGAATGAGCAAGGTAACAAACAATTATGTTTCATATGCTGTTACGGGCTTTTTTACTGCGTTTTTGAACACTGCGTTCTTTATGAGTGCACTTGTTTTGCTTTTCGGCAACACCGATTATGTAAAAGAGCTTATGGGCGGAAAGAATATAATAGTATTCATCTGCACCTTTGTAGGCATAAACGCTTTGGTCGAAATGGCTGTATGCACATTTGTTACAGGTACGGTAGGTGCTGCACTCTACAAAGCAAAGTTCATACCTAACAAAAGTAAAGCACAGGCATAATACCACCGAAAGGATAACATACAAATGGTTTTAGCAGTCGATATAGGAAACACAAACATAGTCATGGGTTGTTTTGAAAGCGACAAGATACTTTTTGTTGAAAGACTTTCTACAAATCAGCAGTCCACGGCACTTGAATATGCAATAATGCTCAAGAACATTCTTGAGATACATTCCATAGACATTAACGACTTCAAGGGCGGTATAATCTCGTCCGTTGTGCCTTCTGTTACGCTTACTATGAAAGAGGCTATGGAGAGGCTCATCAAAAAGCGTATCATGGTGGTAGGACCGGGAATAAAAACGGGACTTAAAATAAACCTTGACAATCCAGCCCAGCTTGGCAGCGACAGAGTTGCTGACGCAGTTGCGGCGATAAATCTTTATCCTGTACCTATTATAATGATAGACATGGGCACTGCGACCACCGTATCGGTGATCGACAAGGAAAAGAATTTCATTGGCGGAATGATAATACCGGGACTGAGGACTTCCCTTGACTCTCTGTCAGGAAAAGCCTCACAGTTGCCTTTTATCAGCCTTGTGCCGCCTAAAAAGGTCATAGGCACGAACACTATCGACTGCATGAAGAGCGGTATAATCCACAGCAACGCTGCAAGCATTGACGGAGTTATCGAGAGGATAGAAAACGAACTTGGGGAAAAATGCACGGTGGTTTCCACTGGCGGCGTGGCAAAGATAATAGTGCCTTACTGCAAGCGTGACATCGTCATTGACGATGAGCTTCTGCTTAAAGGGCTTATGATAATCTACAATAAAAACAAACAATAATTTAAAATACAATACACAAAGCGTCGGGTAGTTTATCCGACGCTTTTTTATGTCGCTTTTTATATCCATAATAGACAAACAAACAGGCTTCAAACAGTTGCAAATGCCGAAAATGGAGCGTTTCTATTGCTTCCAGGACTTTGTTATGGTACAATCATATGTGCAAAGTAAAACGTTTACATAAAACAGAAAGCAGGAAATATATGAACGCAAGAAAAATATTATGCCTTATGGCCGCAGTGCTTATGCTGTCGGGCTGTTCAAAGGGTGTGGACGGTTCACAGGCTTCATCAAAAGCGGTTGAAAGCTCCGGCAAAGCGGACAGCAGTGTTTCAGACTATGATAATACCACCACCGAACCTGAAACAGACAAGCCTGACCTTGTTATCAATGACAGCGTGGTAGGTTTTTCGCAGAAAAGCGGCTTTTATGACAGCGGTTTCAGCCTTGAGCTTACCGCAAACGATGGCGAGAAGATATACTACACCACTGACGGCACAGACCCTAGGACCTCTGCCACGAGAGAAGAATACACTGCCCCTATCGAGATAAAAGACAGGAGCAATGACCCTAATGTGGTTTCAGCCGTGCCGACAGAAATGATATCAGGAAATTTCAATGAGTTCAGCTTTGGCGAGGGGGATTTCTGGTGCAACAAGAAAGCACCTTCTGACAATGCGGTGGACAAATGCACTGTTATAAGAGCGTCAAGCGAAAAAAGCGACGGAAGCGTTTCGCAAAGCTTCTCAGGCAGCTTTTACATAGGAAGCGCAGAGGAGCATATAAAAGGACTTAAAGAAAGCTGTGAAGCGGCCGGGCATGACCTTGCGGTAATGAACATCACAATGGACTACGCTGACCTTTTCGACAGCAAGATCGGCATTTACGTCAAGGGAGATATTTTCAACAAGGCACTTGAAGACTATAAAGCCAGCGGAGAAAGTATAGAAAACGAAACCGCAAGACAGCTTGACGCAAACTACAAACAGCGTGGCAAGGAATGGGAACGTGATTGTCACATCGAGCTTAACGAGATTTCAGCCGAGGGAAATGTGACGAACGCTTTGTCACAGGATTGCGGAATAAGGATACAGGGAAACTATTCACGCTCCGACCTGCAAAAGGGATTCAGGCTTTATGCCAGAAAGAAATATGGTGAAAAGAAGTTTAATTATGAGGTCTTTGAGGGGCTGAAAAACGCATCTGATGAAACTATCGACAGCTTTAAGACGCTTACTCTCCGTGCAGGTGGAAATTGTGCTTTTACAGCAAAATTCAATGACACCTATTGGCAAAGTCTTATGACAGAGCTTGACGGCTCAACAAAGGCTTCACGTCCATGCGTTGTTTATCTGAATGGCGAATACTGGGGACTTTATGTGCTGGAAGAGGACTATTCCGACAATTATTTTGAAAGCCACTACGGTGTGAACAAAGACGATGTGGTGGTCTACAAAGGCGACGCAGAAACCTATCAGAGCGGCTATAAGCTTGATGAGGGCAATCTTCCGGAGGGAGAAACAGACGAGGGATATTTCTTCAAGGAGCTTACAGATTTCTTCGCTTCTCACAAAGACTTATCCGCACAGGCAGATTATGAGGAGTTCTCAAAGCTTGTTGACACCGACAGTGTGAGAGATTATTTCCTTGCAGAGGTTTGGATAAACAACAAGTGGGACTGGCCTGGCAAGAACTGGTCAATGTGGAAAGTTCAGAACACAGACAGTTCCAACGAATATGCAGACGGCAAATGGCGTTTCATGTTCTATGACGTTGAGTTCGGCGGAGTAAGCGGTGAAGGCGACGCATGGACGAACACCATGAAAGAGGATAACTACAAGCCAAAGGGACTGCTTGACACGGACACGAAAAATCCTGCGGTTCTGAGTTTTGCTTATCTTATGTCAAATGAAGATTTCAGGAACGATTTCAATGACAGGCTTTTAAAGATGTCTGAGGGTACGTTTGAAAAAGAAAAGGCACTTGATAGGCTCGCAGAATTTGAGAGCATATATTCCCCTCTTTATGAGCAGTTCTTTGCAAGATACCCAGAAACAGGCTCGGCTGATGAGGCTCTTCACGGGGATTACGCCTCTTCTGACTGCATAAGAGCGTTCATTAACAAACGTGATAAGTCTATCCAAAGTATTGTGGACTGGACTAATTCGCAGTTCTGATATTTCACAAACCAAAACGGCAGAACAGCATATGCTGAACTGCCGTTTTTATATTGCTTATTTTATGCCGCAGGAGCGTATGTGAATGTTATTTCGAGAGTGTTTATCTTTCCTGCATAGTCAAGTATTGTTGGAGAAGCCTTTGAAAGGTCACCGCCTGCTATTCTTGCGTCCTCAGGTGGTGTAGATACCCACTGATTTACAAGATTCACTCTTGTGCAAAGCTGGTCGTCAGATGTGGTATAGCCCTCCGCTATGGTTTCAACAGCTTCACCGTTTATCTTTATCTCGTCAATAGTTGCGATATAGTTCGGATAAAGCTTCTCACCGTTTGCGATACCCAGAGCCGAGAATGCAATGCCGTTGGCGTTGTTTGATGACATATCAAGGCTTACTGTGTAAGTTCCCTCACCGTCTATAACTGCGTTTTCTGCGATAACTCCGTCGCTCTTTGAAACCGGGTCATACTCGTCACCAACGCTGTAGCATACGGAAAAATCTGCACTCTGATACATTATCCATGCCACCGCTGTGTTCTCGTCAGCCTGCGGTGCGGTATCATCTGTTAGCTTTTCAGGTGCAGCCGCAAGAGTTTCATCAAGCTTCTTTACAGCAGTGGCTCTTTCCTCCTCCACTGTCATCGAGGACTGGTTATCACGGCGTCTTTCATCAAATATCTTTGCCACAGTTTCATCACGCATTTTAAGCTCTGAACGTGAGAAGAAATCACTGCAATCCCAAAGGAATGGTGCAAAGCCGTAGGCGTCACAGTTGTCAAGGAGGTTGTCAATAAACTTGTCAGTGCCTTTCTTTACATCACCGCCGTTTGTAAGCACTGCATACTCGCCTATTATTATGCCGTAGCCCTGCTCGGAATACTTTGTCATGTTCTTGAAAAGTCTGTTCTGCTCCTCATAGTCTGTCTTTGTTCCCCAATCTGAGCGACCCTTTGTTCCGCAATAATCCCATGGGGTATAATAATGAACAGAAAGCAGGAGTTTATCCTTTGCGGTATCAGTTGGCATTTGGAACTTGTTTGAGCAGGTCATTGTGATATCGGTATTGTAGCCTGCGATAAGAAGAAAACGCTGTTCGTTGTTTCCGCCTGTTGCACGGACAGTGTCAACAAAGGTCTGATTTATCTTGTTGGCCATTTCATAGCACTCGGCTTTTGAAAGCGAGCCTGAGTTTTTGCACACGTCTGTGTCATTGAGTCTGTCACCAAGCTCTTCGTTTGCACCCTCAAATATAAGTCTGTCAGAGTATTTTTTATATCTGTTCGCTATCTGCGTCCACATGGACTTATACATTTCAAACGCCTTGTCAACGTCGCTCTGCTCGGAAGAACCGAACATTCCCCACCAGCTTCCGTCCCAGTGGTCGTTTATGATAACATACATATCATTATCCAAAGCGTAGTTTATTATCTCCTCCACTCTGTCGAGATAGGCTTCATTTATGGTGTAATCGCCTTTTTCATACTCCATTGCGTTTGTCCATGCCACAGGCACACGGAGAGAGTCAAAGCCGCTTGCTTTCATACCTTTTATCATCTCTTCCGTTGTGACAGGCTGACCCCAAAGAGTTTCAAAGCTTTCAGGGTCGGTGTCGGCAGAATAGCTTTTGTGACCGTAGGCTTCCATGGTGTTTCCAAGGTTTGTGCCGTTGCCCAGAAGTCTTGCAAGCTCGGTTGCGGTGAGGTCTTTGTTTATGCTTCCGTCATCAGAGGTCTTTGCGCCCTCCTCTGCCTTTGATGAAGAGCTGTCGCTTCCCTTTCCACAGCCTGCAAGCAGTGCAGTACAGCCCATGACCGCTGCGGTAAGAAGTGGGATAAGCCTAAACTTTTCCATGTCATTCCCTCCTATTTCATAAATACAAATTCTTCAAGTTCAAAAAGCGGCTTGTTTTTGAAATAATCTGCTATCCAATCGGCAAGTTCATCTGAAAAAGCTGTAGGCACAAAATAGATAGAATGTCTGCCTGTGAGTGACTTGACTACTCCTGTGTAAACTCCGTCGCCTGTGCCAATATCAACATAGCCTACAGGCTCGCTGTTCTCATAGTCATCAGCATAGACCGCCACCTTTGCAACAGTTCCCATGCCCCTGACTTTCAGGGCTATCTTCATGGTCTTTGAGGAAAAGTCCTCGCCAAAGTCAAAATACTTATAGCCTATAACATTACCCTCGGTGATGTTCACGATACTTCTTGTGAAGATGTCCTTTTCGGTGATAAAACAGCCGCCTTTCAGCACGCAGGCTATATCCGCAGGATAAGGCTTGAAAGGGTCAAGGCTGTCTTCAAAGCCAAGCGAGGTCATTTCCACTGTCGGTATCGTTCCGTCAGGGAGGATCTCTATTTTCTCAACGCAGGCACGTCTTGACATTATGGTATTGTTTGTCATTCTGTGATAGAAAATATACCACTGACCATTTATGTTGCACACTGAGCCGTGGTCATTTCCACCTGGGAAATCCACGCCGTTGTCTATTATATATCCACGATATTTGAACGGACCTTGTGGCTTATCTGAGGTTGCATAGGCAAGCCTGCTTCCTACACATGGGGAATATATAAGATAGTACGTATCTCCGATTTTCCTCGGGGAGCTTGCCTCAAAGAAGCGCTGTTCCTGCGGTGCGTTGTCGCTGTCATCAATGACCGCTCTTTTGTAGCTTCCCTTTTTAATGGTATACATATCCGCAGGGTCTATCTCGTTGAAGTTGGATTCTGTGAAGCCGTAATAAATATACACTCTGCCGTCATCATCAACAAGCACGCCTGCATCATTATAAATGCCGTCATCGCCTGCGTCCTCAGGGTCATATTTATACTGAGAAAGGAGTTTGAAAGGACCTTCGGGCTTATCGGACACGCCAACAACGCCCTTTGAGCCGACTATATAGGCATAGAGATAATACCTGCCGTCTTTTTCTATAACGTCCGGAGCGAACAGCTTGCGGTCGGTCATTCCCTCGGTATCGGACTTATGGTCACGGTCATCACGGGTATGAAAGCTGTGTCCGTGGCAGACCCAATTGTTAAGGTCATCAAGCGGTGCAGACCAGACTTTCAGTTTATAGTCGCAAAAGTCGCTTTGAGCGGCTCTGTCATGTGAGCCATAAAGATAAACTCTGTCGCCGAAAACTCTCGGCTCACCGTCAGGGATATACTCCCATGCAGGCAAAATGGGGTTTGGCATGAAAATTTCCTCCTATGTTTTTTCATAACTTGTTTTATCATAAGATAATTATAGATCATACTATTATTATTTTCAATATCCTAACACGCTGTCAGAGGTGAAAATTTGTGCAAAATGTAAAATCGTGCAGACTGTCCAAAGGTGCAAAAAAGCCCGTTTGCGACGGCTTCCGACCTTGACAAAAGAGGGCAAATCGTGTATAATATTAAGTTGATAGTACCCGTATAAAATTATATTGATATAGGAGTGTTTAATTATGGCAGCTATTTCTAAGACTGTTTCAAAAGCAGGTTATGCTAAATTGCAGGAGGAACTTGAATACCTTATTACAGTAAAAAGACGTGAAGTTGCTCAGAAGCTTAAAGAAGCACGTTCTTTCGGAGACCTTTCCGAGAACGCTGAGTACGATGAGGCTAAGAACGAGCAGGCTATCCTTGAATCAAAGATCAATGAGTTAGAACTTCTCATTTCAAACGCAACTGTCGTTGAGGACGATGATATTTCTGTAAACGAGATAGGCGTAGGCTCTATCATCAAGATAAAGGATATCGAGCTTGACGAGATCGAGGATCTTCAGATAGTAGGTTCAACTGAGTCTGACCCTGACAACGGCAAGATCTCTGACGAGTCACCTATAGGCAAGGCTGCACTCAAGCACAAGGTAGGCGACATTTTCGAGGCTGAAACACCTGCCGGTCTGCTGAAATTCGAGGTCATCGACATTTCAAAGTAACAGGCCACTTACAAAACACACGGAAAGGAAAATATAAATGAGCGAGGAAAACCGCACAAACGCTCCTGAGGAAGAGCTTACTCAGGAGGACATAAACAGCTTAAAGAAGATAAGAATGGACAAGCTTGAAGAGCTGAAAGCCAAGGGCAAGAATCCATTTGAGATAACAAAGTATGACGTTACGGCAAGCTGTGCCGAGGCTAAAGCACAGTATGAAAAGCTTGAGGCTGAGCTTAAGGAGCAGGCAGGCGAAGACGAGGAAAAGCTCAAGGAGCTTCTCGAGGCAAACCGCATAACAGTAAGCGTTGCAGGCAGAGTAATGTCAAGACGTCTTATGGGCAAGGCAAGCTTTTTCGATCTGAGAGATAAGAGCGACAAGGTTCAGGTCTATCTGAGAATGAACGAGATCGGCAAGGAAGAATTTGACGATTACAAGAAGGGCGATATCGGTGATATCGTTGGCATTGAAGGCTTTGTATTCAGAACAAAAATGGGCGAGATATCAATTCACGCTCAGAAGTTCGTACTGCTTTCAAAGTCGCTTCTGCCGTTGCCTGAGAAGTGGCATGGTCTGAAGGATCAGGACACTAGATACAGACAGAGATACACAGACCTTATATGCAATCCTGAGGTAAAGGACACATTTATAAAGAGGTCGCAGATAATCTCATCTATCAGAAGATATCTTGACAGACAGGGCTTTATGGAAGTTGAGACTCCGATGCTGGTATCAAATGCAGGCGGAGCTGCCGCAAGACCATTTGAGACACACTACAACGCACTTGACGAGGACGTTAAGCTGAGAATTTCTTTGGAGCTTTATCTGAAAAGACTTATTGTCGGCGGACTTGAAAGAGTATACGAGATAGGCAGAGTATTCAGAAACGAGGGTGTTGACGCAAGACACAATCCTGAGTTCACTCTTATGGAGCTTTATCAGGCATACACAGATTACTACGGCATGATGGATCTCACAGAGAATATGTTCAGGCACGTTGCACAGGAGGTATGCGGCACAACTTGCGTACCATACGGAGATGTAATG
>ENA-OPSH01000940-OPSH01000940.1-human-gut-metagenome-genome-assembly--contig:-NODE-940-length-14251-cov-4.484150_pt1 | contig 14251 bp, 15 predicted proteins | sample MGYA00241802_ERZ501895 | MGnify/ENA primary metagenome ERZ501895 (study PRJEB25962, sample SAMEA2042304) | human gut metagenome | biome: human gut; feature: human-associated habitat; material: faeces...
CGGGACGATGACGAGCATCGTCCCCTACAAATCATTTGCAGCGTTTATCACCATCGGCAAAGTTTTCCACAGTGTGCACACCCCTGCAGGTGTTCCATTAAACCACATCCCGTGTAATGATGGATTGCAAATTTGAAGTGAGAACACTTCCTTTGCGGGCATCTTACACAGAAAACAGGAATGGGCGCACACTGTGCGCCCCTACGGAACGCCTATCCGCGCTCAGTGGTTGAATTTATTCTGCGCTTCGCCCAGCTTGCCGGCCATCAACAGGCGGCAGGCGGCTTCCACGTCGGTGTGGCGGCCGGTCACAAGCTTGGCGTCATCGGGCGGGAACTTGCCCAGCACCCAGTCAGCCAGATCATAATCCGGGCGCGGCTTGGCGCCAACGCCAATGCGGATGCGGTAAAAATCCTCGCCGCCGGTGGAAGCGATAATGCTCTTTAGCCCGTTGTGCCCGCCAGCAGAACCGGAGGGCCGGATGCGGATGTGCCCCGGCTCCTGTGCAATGTCATCGCACAACACAATAATGTGGTTGCGCGGGATCTTGTAAAATGCCGCGGCGGGGGCGATGCTCTGGCCGCTCAGGTTCATGTAGGTCAGCGGCTTTAGCAGCATCACTTTGCGGCCGTCCACCTGGGCAATGCCGTAAAGGCCCTGCCATTTGCTTTTGTTGATCTCGCACCCCCAGGCTTCGGCCAACGCATCCAGCGCGGCAAAACCGGTATTGTGGCGGGTGCCGTCATATTTCGGCTCCGGGTTGCCCAGACCGGCAATCAGCCAGTCTGCCCCGGAACCACCTCCAAATAGTCCCATAGTAAAAATCCTTATAGTAATTTTGTGATTTTAGTGTGCACCAGGGGCAAAGCGTTCCACTGTGTCCCGGATGGTATCCAGGAAGGATTCTGCACCTAAGGTGTTGACCTTGAAAAACACAGCCTGGCTGCCGCCGGATGTGATGGCGGAAAGCCGGATCTGCCCGTCAGCTTCCAGCAGGGTCAGGCTCATGGTAACACGGCCATTGCCAATGGCACTGTAGCGTTCGTATACCCGTACGGCACAGCGGCCGGTGCTGAAGTTGAAATCACTGGAACCTTCCAGCGTGGCCGAAACACTTTGTTTTACAACAGCGTCCAGCTCGGTCAGGATGGTGGTAAAATCCCCGGTCAGGGTGCGTTCCAAAATGGCCATGGCAGCAATCCTCCTTGCAGCAGGTCAGGGGGCATCAATCGTTTTTCTTTTCGGCTTCCAGCTTCTGTTTTTTGGCAACGTATTTTTCCAGCTTCTTGGCGCCCCAGGCGGCAACTTCGGCCTGCTTGGCGCGCTCAATGCCCAGGGCACCGTCCGGCACATCGTGGCCGATGGTGGAACCGGCAGCGGTAAAGGCGCGGCTGCCCACCTTGACCGGCGCCACCAGGTTGGTGTTGCAGCCGATGAACGCATAATCGCCGATGGTGGTGCGGTACTTGCCCTCGCCGTCATAGTTGCAGGTTACGGTGCCGCAGCCAAAGTTGCAGTACTTGCCCACATCGGCATCGCCAATGTAAGTCAGGTGGCTGACAGTGTTGCCCTCGGCAAAGTTGGCGTTCTTGGTTTCCACATAAGCGCCCAGGTGCACGCCCTCATCCGTCACGGTGCCGGTGCGCACATGGGTAAAGGGGCCAATCTTGTTGTTGGGGCCCAGATGGCTGTCATAACACTGGCTGGCGTTCACGGTGGAACCGGCCTCAACAATGGTGTTCTCCAATAAGGTATTGGGGCCGATGACGCAGTTTGCCCCGATGACGGTTTTGCCGCGCAGGATGCAGCCCGGCAGGATCACTGCGCCGGGTGCAATCTCAACTTCGGGGTCAATAAAAACCTGGTCGCTGATGAACTCCACACCATTCTGCAGGTGCTTTTCAAAAGTTTCTTCAAAGGCCGCTTTGGCGGCAAGGTATTTGGCTTTCGCTTCGGACATAAAAATACCCCTTTCTGTTTTGGGCCAAAAGAGTATACGGCCCTACAAAAAAGCCCCGGAACAGGGCTGAAGCCTGCCAGGGCGGGATGAATTGAAAAAAGTGTTGCAGGATGTAATAAAATAATGTTTCCCAACTTCTCACCCATTATAATTTACCGCATTTTTGGTCAAATTGCAAGAGCCTGACCCCAAAACTTTGTGAGATTTTCGGCGAAAATATTCGCCATTTATTTAACAATGTACTGGAAATTCCGGGCTGAGTCTGTTATAATGGACTTTGCAAGAGAGAAAATTCTTATTTTGCGGGTGTGCGCGGCACACCGGGAAGAAACCGTAATTTTGTTGGAGGTAACCTATGAGCAAGAAGTTTTTGTATTTGTTCAAAGAGGGCCATGACGCATTTGGCGGCGACCAGACGACCATGAAGAACATTCTGGGCGGCAAGGGCGCTGGTCTGGCAGAAATGACCCATGCCGGCATGCCGGTTCCTCAGGGCTTCACCATCACCACCGAAGCCTGCACCCAGTACTATGCTGACAACCGTGAGATCAACGATGAGATCAAGGCTGACATCTTCAAGTACATGGGAATCCTGGAAGAGCAGACTGGCAAGAAGTTCGGCGATATCGAGAATCCGCTGCTGGTTTCCGTTCGTTCCGGTGCACGTCAGTCTATGCCCGGCATGATGGATACCATCCTGAACCTGGGCCTGAACGACCAGGCTGTTGAAGGTCTGGCAAAGAAGACTTCTAACCCCCGTTTTGCATATGACTGCTACCGCCGCTTCATCCAGATGTACTCTGACGTCGTCATGGAGCTGGGCAAGAGCTTCTTTGAAGAGCGTATCGACGCTATGAAGGAGCGCAAGGGCGTTAAGCAGGATATCGAGCTGGACGCTGAGGACCTGAAGGAACTCGTCAAGGAGTTCAAGGCCATCTACCTGGAGAAGCAGGGCGAAGAGTTCCCGCAGGATCCGAAAGAACAGCTGATCGGCGCTGTCAAGGCCGTCTTCCGTTCTTGGGATAACCCGCGCGCCAACGTTTACCGCAAGATGAACGAAATCCCCTACGAGTGGGGCACTGCTGTCAACGTACAGCAGATGGCTTTCGGTAACTCCGGCATGCGTTCCGGCACCGGTGTTGCTTTCACCCGTAACCCCGCTACCGGCGAAAAGAAGCTGATGGGCGAGTACCTGATCAATGCTCAGGGCGAAGATGTCGTTGCCGGCATCCGTACTCCTTCCCCGATCAGCAAGCTGCACGAGGAAATGCCTGAGGTTTACGATCAGTTCGTTGAGATCGCAACCCGCCTGGAAAACTACTACAAGGATATGCAGGACATGGAGTTCACCATCGAAGATGGCAAGCTCTTTATGCTGCAGACCCGTAACGGCAAGCGCACCGCACAGGCTGCTCTGCAGATCGCCTGCGACCTCGTTGATGAGGGCGTTATCGATCAGCGCACCGCTGTACTGCGCGTTGAGCCCAAGCAGCTGGATACCCTGCTGCACCCGCAGTTTGACGCTGCTGCTCTGAAGGCTGCTGAAGCAATCGGCAAGGGCCTGGCCGCTTCTCCGGGATCTGCCTGCGGTCGCGTTGTCTTCAGCGCTGAAGATGCTGAAGAGAAGGTCAAGGACGAAGCTTGGAAGAAGGTCGTTCTGGTCCGTCTGGAAACCAGCCCCGAAGATATCGTCGGCATGCAGGTTTCTCAGGGCATCCTGACCGTCCGCGGCGGCATGACCAGCCACGCAGCCGTTGTTGCTCGTGGTATGGGCACCTGCTGTGTCTCCGGCTGCGGCAACGACAACGAGGTCAAGATCGATGAGGAGGCAAAGACCTTCGAGATCAACGGCCACAAGTTCGTCGAGGGCGACTGGATCTCCATCGACGGCTCCACCGGCAACATCTACGGCGAGCAGGTCGCAACCGTGGCCGCTACCGGCAACAAGAACTTCAACCGCTTCATGGGCTGGGCAGACGCAGCACGTCAGCTGCTGGTCATGACCAACGCTGATAACCCGCGTGACGCACAGCAGGCAGTGGATCTGGGTGCTGAGGGCATCGGCCTGTGCCGTACCGAGCACATGTTCTTCGCTGAGGACCGCATCAAGGCTGTCCGTGAGATGATCTGCGCACGCACCGTGGAAGAGCGCGAGGCTGCTCTGGCCAAGGTCGAGCCGTTCCAGCAGGGCGACTTCGAGGCTATGTACCGCATCATGGGTGAGCGCCCGATGACCATCCGTTATCTGGACCCGCCTCTGCACGAGTTCCTGCCCACCAAGGACGAGGACATCAAGGAGCTGGCTGCCGATATGGGCATGACCTACGAAGACCTGAAGAACGTGGTTGCTTCTCTGCACGAGTTCAACCCCATGATGGGTCACCGTGGCTGCCGTCTGGCTGTTACCTACCCCGAGATCGCTGCTATGCAGACCCGTGCTGTGATCAAGGCTGCTCTGAACGTCTCTGCTGAGACCGGCCATGTGATCACCCCGCACATCATGATCCCGCTGGTCGGCGAGGTCAAGGAGCTGAAGTTCGTCAAGGACGTTGTCGTCAAGGTTGCTGACGAGCTGATCGCTGCTGCCGGCGTTGACATGAAGTATCAGGTCGGTACCATGATCGAGATCCCCCGCGCAGCCCTGACTGCCGGCGAGATCGCTAAGGAGGCTGAGTTCTTCAGCTTCGGCACCAACGACCTGACCCAGATGACCTTCGGCTTCAGCCGTGATGACGCTGCCAAGTTCCTGGGCGCATACTACGAGAACAAGATCTACGAGAGCGATCCGTTCCAGCATCTGGATCAGGTCGGCGTCGGCAAGCTGGTCAAGATGGCTGCCCATGATGGCCGCGAGACCCGCCCCGATCTGGGTCTGGGCATCTGCGGCGAGCACGGCGGCGATCCCACGAGCGTGGAGTTCTGCCACAACGTTGGTCTGGACTACGTCAGCTGCTCTCCCTTCCGTGTGCCTATCGCCCGTCTGGCTGCTGCTCAGGCTGCTATCAAAAATCCCAGAAAGTAAGATTGTTGCATGAAGATGCACTAATCGTGCAAAACATGGGAAGATAAGCGTATGATAAACCCTCCCCGGTGAAACTGAATGGTTTTGCCGGGGAGGGTTTGTTTTTGCAGATTGCAGGAGAAAAATTGTGGAAAATAAAGGAAAGCAAAAAAACAATCCCAGAGACGATATGTCACTTGATCAAGCAATATTACAGTGGATTGTGGATGATTATGATATTCCTGATGAAAAATCTAGAAAAATAGTAGGCGAAAGTGGGGAGAAAAGTAAATTAATAACATGCAAAATGGTAATGGATTATCTAGACAATAGAGGCGTAGTAGAAGAAACAGATGAAACAGAGTTTATGAGAGCGCTACGAAAGCGTCTTTATTATGCAATTGACACCGTCATTGGACCGATTCCAATGAAATCGAAAAGTATCGATGCACATGAATTGCTGCGACAAAAAAATCAAGCAAAAGGACGATTTCATGTGACTTCAGCAAATGCAGAGTTTTTTATGTATTTGCTTTGGTGCAATGAAGATAGAGCTGACAATGACGATATTTTGTGGTTAATAAAGAATGAAAGAAGTTATGAAGCAAGTGAATGGTTGAAGAATCTGGTTAGAGACGGATTTAACTCATTGGTTGCGAACTCTGCAATAGGGATAAAACAAAAAACTATTGAAAGACGTTGGAAGGAGCTATTTGAAGGAGAGTTATACAAAACTAAAGAAGCATTTGAATCATTAAAGTTAACGTGGTCATATATAGAAGATCGGAAGAAAATTGCAGGAGATGAGTTTGACAAAAAGTGGTTTGACTTAAGAGTAAGATGTTGTTGGAACGAATGTTTAAAAAACATTTGGCTACAAGCTGTAGAAGCAGGAGTATTGGATGATGGCATAGAAAAAACAGGAATACCAACATCGTTGGAAGATGCGATAGCTATAATACGAAGAGGGTGTAGTCTCAATTGTACAAATGCTATAGTGGAACTTTTGGATGCGAGAATTGCCTTGCAACTAGAAGATCTAGACTTTGAAATTCGGGAAGAAGGTAATAAAACGAACTTATACAAAATGAAAGATGAATATAAAATTGATTTTGAGTTGTTAGCAGAAGATGCAAATCAAAATGAGTAATAGAGAATAAAGCAGAAGGAGCTAATCCCTTTCCCAAAAGGATTAGCTCCTTCTGCTTTATTCTCTGAATAATGTATAAATTATGAACAGCGTGAAGATGTGACAAAAAACGACGACTTTAAGTTGAAATAATTAAATTTGAACTGCCATTATTTGCTGAAAGGCGAACTGATATAATACGGTCAATGACATGGCCATGTCAAAATACAAACGAATTAAGGGAGTTTTTTGGCATGAAAAAGAAAGGCTTGGGAAGCCCTGCGGATAAGCTTGGTGTACATATCAGGAAATATCGTAATCAGAAAAAATGGTCACAAGAGGATCTGGCAAATAAAATCGGAACGGACCAGAAACGAATCTCAAAAATTGAAAATGGAAATGTAAATATAGGATGGGATACCCTTTACCAGATAGCACAAGCACTGGAGGTATCAATGGAGGAATTGGTTGAAGGAGATGAGTATCAAAAGAAAAACACCATGGAAATTGATGGCTATCAAAATCTAAAAGAACCCCAGAAAAAAATATTGAAGGACTTGGTGCATGAATTCCTTGAAGCAGGAGGAAACGAATGCCGCAAATCGTGAAAACATGTACGTACAAGACGACGTGAAAGTACGTCTTGTACGTGGTGGGTTATTATGAGAGTAGCTGTTATTATTGAAGTGCGCTCAGGGAAAGACCCGTGGGGCAGAAAATATGGAGGTATAAAAATGGAACTCGAAAAAGCTCAAAAAAATGTTGGTAAAATGCTGGAAAGATTCCGAAAGGGAAAAGAAGATATGTCAGTGGTCTTCACGAAAGGCTCATCCTTTTCTCGTGGAGGAAAAGATGAACAGGGATGTTACTCTAGAGGTCGGGTAATTATCTTCCGAAACGAAAAGAAGATTGTGGATGGTAGCTATAACAGCAAATCGTCTGATTTGCCCAAATCTTTTCAGTGCTGTATTCGAGAGGGAGATGATGCTAGGTGTCAGATGATCTTTAGCTGCAAGGAAGCGGGATTAGGCTGGGTACTCTGTGGATTTGAACCTCGCGAAGAGAATGAAGACTGCTACACAATCGTTCTTCATTGTGTCGATGATGGCATTGGCGGCTACCTTTGGGTGGGTCAGAACGATGAATCCGGAGTAACATGCCTTGATTACCTTTGCTTTGATGGTATTGGAGATCAGATTGTAGAGAATGTTCTAAAGCTAGTTGCTAATCAGACGTCAAGCTTCAAAATGACGAAGGAGGACGGCCCAAATGTCGAATGACCTTTATCAGCGTCAACTTGAAAAAGCACAAAAACGATTAGAGCATTCGTCTAATTGTCTAGCTGGTCCTACAAAGGACAGAAATGCTGCAGTTTTGTCTAAGAAGGCGCGGAAAAAGCTATATAAAGAATATTCGGACAGTATAGTCAAGAATATTGCTTCAGGAACAGATGTTGCAGTGAACAGAAAGCACCTTGAAAAATTAGCTGAGAAACATTCGAAGCATAAGAAGGATGTTCTGCAGGGTAACTGCCTTTCTGCCCCGCCTTTAGAAGATGTGCTTCAGAACGAAGAAACAGAATCTAAGGCGGAAAACTGGTGCTCTTGGGAACCTGAAGCATTGCCTGAAACGATGCCTGACTCCATGCTACAAGACAACTGTCCCCGAATGGAAGAAAAATCGGCGAATAAGGTAGCATTACCTATGCGTGTGCCTGAACCTGCTATCAAAAAAGCTCCTAAAGCTCAGTCCCTTGTGGAACTGGCAGGAGAACTCAAAAAATATGTCCATATTATTTCCTATGGGAATATACTGTATTACCACAATGAATATTACTACACACAGCTGGATTCAAATCAGTTAATCAAGTTGTATCGTCAGAATGTGGACTATGAACTCAATAATAAATCTAGTCTACGTGGGTATAAGGAGCTCTACGATTGCCTCGTAACAGATCCCCAAATTGAGCGCAGCGAGCCGGAAGATGAACCGATTTATGCACCTTTAGAAAATGGAATCCTTGACCTTATGGAGTGGAAACTTTATCCACACAGTCCTGATCAAATAACCTTTACCTGTATTAAGGCAAAATATGATTCGCAGGCAAAGTGCCGAATATTTGAGGAATACTTGCAGCGAGTCACAGGTGGGGATTCCCTGCTGTCGGAGAGAGTTTGGATGGCAATCGGGTATTTGCTTATCTACCCTGCACGGGGAAAGTTCTTTATTTTCATGAAGGGTATCGGAAATAGCGGCAAGAGCGTTTTAGGAAGCTTTATCCGACGCCTGTACCCCAAAGAATCCATCAGCAGTATTAGACTTAAGCAAATGAAGAATGAATTTGGAATGGCTTCGTTGGCAAACGCTGTAATCAATTTTGACATGGACATGCCAAGTTCCAAAATTGATGAGGAGGCAGCTTCCCGATTGAAGCAGATTACAGGAGGCGACTCAATCAATGTTCCACGCAAATTTCGTGATGATGCGTTGCTGGAAAGGCGTATAAAGTTTGTCTTTTCAAGTAATCACCCGCTTATCATCGACGGAGAAGATGACGCACTCCTAAAACGTATCATATATCTGCCTTTTAATTATGCAATCCCGGATGACCAGCAAGACCCGTATTTGGGAGAAAAAATTTGGAAAGAGCGAGATGCTATTGTTACAAAGGCACTGCGCTATGCGCGGAAGCTTGTGCAACTCAACTACATCTTTCCAGAGATTCCACAGGTGGACAACGTAAAGTGCATTGTGAGAGACTCTATTGTGAAGACCGTAGGAAAATTTATACAGGAAAGCTGTGATATGAGCGAGCCGAAAGCGGTGACTGCTACAGAAGACCTGTATAATGCTTACTCGGACTACTGCAAGGAGAAGAATATGTGGGCGTGTAGCAAAAAGGCATTCACGAAAGAACTTACCCAAAGGGGAATAAAGCATACTCGTTCCCGGTGTACAGGAGAGGATATGATTGTCCGAAAGAATCCGGTATCTGCTTTCCAAGGAATCAAGCTCCGTCCGTAACTTCTGATTCTTCGATGATACGTTATACCTCTGACTCTAAGCACCATTAACGATAACCAAGGGAGGTATCACAATGCTGGAAATTGACGAAAAGGCGATGGCCTATTGTCTGGTGGAAGCTCTCTTTGCAGCAGGGGTAATCAACCTGCCCACCTATCAGAACTTCCTTCGGATGAAGCGTGAGCAGGAGGAAGAACCACCTGCAAAGGCTTCGTAAACAACAGAGAAAGGCTCTGGTGGAGGGGATTCTGCCAGAGCCTTTCTTTTTGCCGTAGAAGAGAGTCAGAGATAGTGGAGGTTAAAATTTATGAGAGTAGCCGTGTACGCTCGTGTTTCAACCGAACATGAAGCGCAAATCAACGCACTAGAAAATCAGTTGGAGTGGTATAAAATTGAGGGTTCTCGCCACCCAGATTGGGAAATCGTGGAGGTTTATGTAGACCAAGGAATTACCGGAACACAAGCACAGAAGCGGCCAGAGTTTTTGCGCATGATGGAAGATGCTCAGAAGGGCAAATTTGACCTAATCATTACTCGCGAAGTGAGTCGCTTTGCACGAAATACAGTTGATACGCTGTCCTACACACGGGAGTTGAAAGCACGTGGGGTGGACGTATTTTTCATCAACGATGGTATCAACACGGCGACCAACGATGGCGAACTTCGGCTGACGATCATGTCTTCTATGGCACAAGATGAGAGTCGCAAAATTTCAGAGCGCGTAAAGGCTGGGCAGAAAATCAGCCGGGAGAAGCACGTTTTATATGGCAGTGGAAACATCTTAGGATACCGCAGGGAGAACGGAACCTATGTTCCTGACCCTGACCAAGCTGAAACGGTAAGACTGATTTTCCAAATGTATTCTACCGGGGAAAATGGGTTGGTTAAAATCGTAAACGAATTATACCGCCTTGGCCGATTGGATGCAGGCGGCCATGTTTCGTGGGACGCTTCCAAGGTGAGCAGAGTTCTACATAATGCAACCTATAAAGGGTGCATCTGTTACAATAAATCCCACAGCGACGGATATTTGACACAGAAACGTGTTAAAAATCTGGACGAGAGCAGCTACATCTATGTGAAAGGTGACTTTGAGCCTTTGGTATCAGAAGAAATGTGGGATAGATGCCAGCAGATTTTGGCATCGAAATCAGCACGGGTAATAGATGAAAATGGGAAAAAGCACAAGTACATGAGAAATACGCCAAAGTCAGTCTGGACGGCAAAACTGCGGTGCAGCTGTGGCGCAGGATTTATCCAGTTCAAGTGGCGTGTAAATCGGGATGGTGCAGTGGTTCATGGATTTCAGTGTTATCGCCGTACCCGTAGGCCAAGCATCAGCTATTTGCAGGAGCATGGCTTGGACTTGGGAATTAGTTGCCAAATCAAGGCAATCTGCGAGTGGAAGTTGGACTTGATGGCAGCAAAGGTGTTTGAACATCTCACATTTGACAAAGGCAAGACCGTCAAAGAGGTATACCGGATTCTGAACCGCTGCATGGCAGAGGAAAAGACTGTGCGTATTTCCAGAAAGGCGATGCTGGAAAACAGCATCGCTAGACAGAGGGAGCGTCTGGACAAGTACATAGATCTGTGTGCAGATGGAATCATCACAAAACAGGAATTGGCAGAACGGCGAAGGGGATTGGATGCGCAGATTGCAGAATTACAGTCCCAATATGAGAATGTGGAACAGGTGGATGAGCGCAGTGGAACCCTTGACATGAATTTGATTGCGCAGAAGTTGGATGAGTGGCAGAAAGCATCGAGGAATGATGTTGACCGGGAGCTTATCAATAGCTGTGTGGCGCAGATCACGCCGCTGACGAACGAGGAGTATCGCTGGGTGCTTGATTTCCAACTGACAGAAGTGCAGAGTGGAAATGGCGCCACTTGTACGTTGGATGGCTTTATGGAGATGGCTCGTTTTACGATTTCTTTTGAAGAGGCTAAGGCTTTTAAGGCTTCCCGGAATCAGGGGATTCGTAAAAATGAGTGGCATGATCTCACGGTAGCCGTGGGTATTCGCACAAAAACTTGACTGTAAAGTGCTGTGTCAGCTGTGCCGGATGTGTCAGAATTTTGAGAAATCTTTATTATATATTATCTATTATCGTTTGCCCTATTGCTTTATCTAAGAGAAAAAATAGAGTAGATGGGGTAAAAATAAAGAAATATATAGAGAGTTTCGTAAAAACCTGACACATTTGACACACCCGACACAAGACAAAGCGTATCTAAAAAAATTACAGTTATATATTATCTTTGTAGAAAGACCTGTGAGCAGTTTGATTCTGTCCACAGGTCTTTACTTTTTACTTAAAAAATGGAGGAAAAACAATGGCTGATGTTATGGTAAAGATTCTGATGAAGGGTGCAAAGGCAATCGGGAAAACTGCCGCAATACTCATTATCTGGACCGCCCATAAACTCGAAAATAAGTAATCACATTAAAATTTCAGGAGGTAGTAGTTATGTCTGCAAATGTTGAAACCATGTTCTCTGTCCGCGAAACCCCTTGGCACGGCCTTGGCCGCATCGTGATGGATGCCCCTGCAAGCCGTGAAGCTCTGGAACTGGCTGGTCTGGATTGGCAGGTCGAAAGCCGCAATATCTATTCTGGCACTGGTGCTATGATTCCCGGCTATCGCGCCAATGTCCGCAGCACTGATGAAGCTGTTCTGGGCGTGGTGTCTGACCGCTACCGCATTGTGCAGAACGAGGAAGCATTCCAATTCACCGATGACCTGCTGGGCGAGGGTGTCACCTATGAAACTGCTGGTTCTTTGCAGGGTGGAAAGAAAGTCTGGATGTTGGCAAAACTGCCGGAGAAGTACATTATCGCCGGAGATGAAGTGACCCCATATCTTGTGTTCTTCAACAGTCACGATGGCAGTTCTGGTGTCAAGGTTGCTATGACCCCGGTTCGTGTCGTCTGCCAGAACACCTTGAATCTGGCTCTGAGTACTGCAAAGCGCATCTGGACTGCTCGCCACACTGAAAATGTTCTGCTTCGGGTTCAGGATGCCCGTGAAACCTTGCAGCTTGCCAACGGTTATATGGCAGAACTGGGCAAAGGCATCCATGAACTGACCACCATCAAGCTGTCTGACCGCAAGGTACAGGAGTTTATCAACGAGTTCTTCCCCATCACGGAAGATTTAACCGATGGCCAGCGGAAGAATAACCTGCGCTTGCAGGAAGATTTGAAGGCTCGCTATTATAACGCACCTGATCTGGAATGGGTCGGCAAGAACGGTTGGCGGTTCGTAAATGCCGTTTCAGACTTCGCTACCCATGCAGACCCCATCCGTAAGACCCGGAACTACAACGAAAATCTGTTCCTGCGCACCGCAGAGGGCAATCCGATGATTGATAAAGCCTACAAAATGGTGCTGGCCGCAGCATAAAGGAGGACTTATGAATGATGTAAGCAACCGGGCTGTCCGGGAATTTTCTGAGTTCCTTGATAGTGTCGAGAAGAATTTTCCGAAGCCTATTTCCAGCACAGCCTATGAAATCACGATGAAAAGCACCATCGTCAGTGCTTTAATCACGTTGGATACCGAAAAGAAGATGGACGAGCGTTTCTGGAATCACCTTCGGGTGCGGCGAAACATTCTGGATTTTCTGTATGCCCTGTGGCTGGATGATGACCGTACACTGGTAGATGAGTTTTCCACTATCATGCAGGATTTGGTGGAATACGATTTTGAAATCGCAGATAAAAATATGAGGCAGGAGTTGAATATTGCATGAAACGATTGATTTCCACGGTAAATCTGTCCAAAGAAGATTGGCTTCGCTATCGGAAATGCGGCATCACAGGAACGGACGCTGGGGCGATTTTGGGTGTGAATCCATACCGTTCTGCATTTCAGGTATATCACGATAAAATCAGCGATACCATTGAAAATATCGACAACGAAGCTATGCGGCAAGGCCGCGATTTGGAAGAGTATGTGGCACAGCGATTCACCGAAGCCACTGGGCTGAAAGTGCGCAGAGCCAATGCAATCTACCAGAGCGAGGAACATCCACTGCTTCTGGCAGACTTTGACCGTCTGATCGTTGGACAGAAAGCAGGGCTTGAATGTAAAACGGTCTCGCCGTTCTCTGCTGATAAGTGGGCAGATGGTAAAATTCCTGCACACTATATGGCACAGGTCAACCACTATCTGGCCGTCAGCGGCTTCGACTGCTGGTACATTGCTGCTCTGATTTTCGGCAGAGAGCTGGTGATTCATAAAATTATCAGTGATAAGGCAGTTTTGGATAATCTCATTGCCGAAGAAGAGCACTTCTGGAAGTACAACGTGATGCCTGAGATTCCGCCTGCACCAACTGGGAGTGAAGGAGATACACAGCAAATCAACCAGATGTATTCTGACGATGATAAGAGCAAAACGGCTGATTTGAATGCAGTTCGTGACCTGCTGGACAAACGGCAGTCTCTTTCTGACCAAATCGAACAGTTGGAGCAGGAAAAGACTGCGATTGAACAGCAGGTGAAGCTAAAAATGCAGGATGCCGCTTATGGCACAGCTCCCGGCTATAAGGTGTCGTGGGTATCCTCCGAAAGCAAACGGGTTGATTCCCAGCGGTTGAAGAAAGAACAGCCTGACATTTTCAATCGGTACAGCAAAAATGTGAGCAGTCGCAGGTTCACTATCATTCATGCGGCATAAGCATTGGATATGGCGGCAGGAAAGTAATTTCCTGCCGTCTTTTTTATAGGAGGTTTATTATGGCTACTGAAAATCCGTTCGTAAAATTATTTAGCATCGACTTCAAAGACCATGTGGAAGTCAAAAAGTCTGGAAATACTGAACTGAAATATGTAAGCTGGGCGTATGCCTGGGCAGAGGTGAAGAAGCTGTATCCCGCTGCCAACTATGAGGTCAAGAAATTTAACGGTCTGCCCTATGTTTATGACCCCATAACCGGCTTCATGGTGTACACCTCGGTCACAATTGAGGGCGTTTCGCACGAAATGTGGCTGCCTGTACTGGATGGTGCAAACAAGGCCATGAAAGCTGTGCCTTACACCTATACTACCCCGAAATGGGACTACAATCCGCAGACTCGCCGCCGTGAAAAGATCGGCATGGAAGAGCGAACCGTAGAAGCGGCATCC
>ENA-OPSH01000945-OPSH01000945.1-human-gut-metagenome-genome-assembly--contig:-NODE-945-length-14184-cov-2.245099_pt1 | contig 14184 bp, 10 predicted proteins | sample MGYA00241802_ERZ501895 | MGnify/ENA primary metagenome ERZ501895 (study PRJEB25962, sample SAMEA2042304) | human gut metagenome | biome: human gut; feature: human-associated habitat; material: faeces...
TGATATTCTTTGTCGCCCAGTGTCTGAGATGGAGCAACTACGATAGAGTCACCTGTGTGGACACCAACCGGGTCAATGTTCTCCATGTTGCAGACTGTGATGCAGTTTCCTGCACTGTCACGCATTACTTCATATTCAATCTCTTTCCATCCTGCGATGCAGCGCTCTACCAGAACTTCACCTACACGTGAAAGACGAAGACCATTCTCCAGGATTTCACGAAGTTCATATTCATTATGAGCGATACCGCCACCGCTTCCACCGAGTGTGTAAGCCGGACGGAGAACTACCGGATAACCAATGATGTTTGTAAATGCAAGACCATCTTCTACTGTTGTAACAACCTTGGATGCTGCGATCGGCTCACCGATCTTCTCCATGGTATCTTTAAATTCCTGACGGTCCTCCGCTTTCTTGATTGTCTGGGCAGTTGTACCGATCAGTCTTATATTGTGTTCTTTGAGGAAACCTTTCTCATCCAGCTCCATGGCAAGGTTTAATCCCGCCTGGCCACCCAGTGTAGGAAGGACGCTGTCCGGTTTCTCTTTCAGGATAAGCTGTTCTACTACTTCTACTGTCAGAGGCTCAATATAAACTCTGTCAGCGATATCTTTATCTGTCATGATGGTTGCAGGGTTGGAATTAAGAAGAACAACCTCAATGCCTTCTTCTTTCAGGGAACGGCATGCCTGTGTTCCTGCATAGTCAAACTCTGCTGCCTGGCCGATGATAATCGGGCCGGAACCAATTACAAGTACTTTTTTAATGTCTTTATTTCTTGGCATTATTTATTTCCTCCCATCATATCCATAAATCTGTCAAACAGGTAACTGGAATCCTGCGGTCCCGGGCATGCTTCAGGATGGAACTGTACAGTAAAGATATTCTTTCCTTCGTATGCCATACCTTCGTTTGTGCCGTCATTGACGTTAACGAATGCAGGTTTTGCAATGTTTTTCTCTTCAAGTCCCTCAGCATCTACTACATAGCCATGGTTCTGGGAAGAAATGTAAACACGTCCTGTTGCAAGGTCTTTGACCGGATGATTTCCGCCTCTGTGTCCGTATTTCATCTTATGGGTATCTCCGCCTGTTGCAAGAGCCATAAGCTGATGTCCAAGACAGATTGCGAAGATCGGAACTTCAGAATCATATAATTTTTTTATTTCCTTTATAATAGAAGTACATTCCTTTGGATCTCCAGGGCCGTTACTTAACATAATGCCATCCGGATTTGCCTCCAGAATCTCTTCCGCAGGTGTCAGTGCCGGATAAATTGTAACCTCACATCCTCTTTCATTCAGGGAACGTGCAATGTTTCTCTTAGCTCCCAGGTCAAGAAGTGCTACTTTCGGACCGTCGCCTTTTAAAATCTCTTTCTCGCGGCATGTTACCTTCTCTACTACCTTACCTGTTGTATATGCTTTTAACTGGGGGATAATTGTATCTAAATCATAATTTTCATTGACGGTGATCATACCGTTCATGGTACCTTTCTCACGAAGGATTTTCGTTAAGGCTCTGGTATCAATTCCGGCAATACCTGGAATATCATGCTTTGTTAAGAAATGCTGAATCGTGTCCACGCTTCTGAAATTACTTGGGACACGGGATAATTCGCGGACAATAAAGCCGTCCACCCATGGCTTTGATGACTCCTGGTCATCATAACAGATTCCGTAATTCCCAATGAGGGGATAAGTCATACATACTGCCTGTCCTGCATAGGAAGGGTCGGTCATTACTTCCAGATAACCGGTCATGGAAGTGTTAAAGACAATTTCACTGATGACTTCCCTTGCAGAACCAATGCTGGTTCCTGTAAATACATGGCCATCTTCTAATATCAGAAATGCTTTCATACAATCTCCCTTTCTTATCTTTATATTGTGTCTATCACTTATTTTTTCCTAAATCTTCAAGATTGTATCACAGCAAAGTGCTTTTTTCAACCTTATAAGGTACTAAAAATAATTAAGTTGATATTAAAAACTTTTTTGTAATTTCAGGCAGATCCAATCACATGCATTCACTGCTTTCTCACATCCAAATACCTCTATAAAATTTAAATCATCCTCTTCTCTGTGCAACTCTACACCGGATAACTGCTCCGCAGTTTATCAGAAGAAGCTTACACTTCTACGTAACAAATTGTGCGTTTTGAGGATACTGTAAAAAAAATTAAAAAAATTTCAAAAAAGCTATTGACTTTTATCCATACATCGGTTATTATAAATGAGCAGTCGCGAGAGAGCGATTGATAAATAAGAAATGCAGAAGTGGCGGAATTGGCAGACGCGCAGGCTTCAGGTGCCTGTGGTCGCAAGATCGTGTGGGTTCAAGTCCCATCTCCTGCATTAACAGGGAAGTCGGTGAACGGCTTCCTATTTTATTTTGTGCAGATAATTTTGAAAGCCTATTGGCTATTAATGGTCTGTAACCGTTGCCTGCCACACTGAGGGGTACAGCTGTCACAGGAATTTGATTATTATATTGGAGATGGGATTGCAGCGTGAAGAGATTGAATCTATCTTATATTAATGTAATATGTGTGTTTGTTTTGTCCTTTGCTGTTATGGAGTATGTAAATCTTTTGATTGGCAGAGTGGGCGGATTTCCTGTGCTTGCAGGGGTGCTTGTGTCATATTCCGTTATGAGATATGGCAGCTTTGCAAGGAAAAATATGGCATGCTATATGGGCATCTATATACTGACATGGTTTATCGGCACGGTAGTGTTATTCATTGCAAAATACTCAGGCTGGGGCAATATCAAAAAGCTTGGTCCGGCGCAGTATTTCAAGGCACTGTACGGCTCAACCCTGTCAGAGATATGGGGGTATTTTTTTGCAATTGTGCTCATGCTGACAGTGATTGTTTCAATTTTTCCGCTTACCGTGATAAAAAGCAGAAAAATATATGCACGGTATGTGTTGGGAAATACGCTTTTTTGGACGATAATACTCATACCACTTAGATTTATAGATAAGAAATTTGTCAATCACAAGGTGATGTGGCAGGCCGGCTGTATGATGGCCTTTGCTGTGCTCTTGCTTGTGCTGGAGCTTTTTATTGTATACAGACTGGTGAAATACAGGTATTGCGATGAACATGCAGACAGGAAAGTGCGCATTCACAGACGCAGGGTTCGAAGGAAAACCATAAAAGCTGTAATAGTCATTGTGCCGGTCGTTGTCATTGCAATTATTGTTGTTTACACATATTTCATGTCGCCTTCAAACGAGCCGGCTGAGTATGAAAAGGTCGCAAGCTGTATCACAAATGATTACAGGCTTGGACCTATGGTTTATGACAGTCAGGTGTATATTCCGATAACCATAGAGCTTGACTATGCAGGAACTGGCAGTCCGCTTGGCTATATTGTATACAAGGATCAGGACTATAGCAGCAGGTATTATGAGGTTGCAGCATCAAACCTCTTATATACGAATAAGAACGGTGACGATACATATTTACAGATGGCGGGCAACGCATCAAATTCATACAAGAAGCTGTCTGTGGTTGAAAAAAGCAATTCATGGAAGGACTGCAGCGTTTTTCTCATGTGGGATGAGGAGTGGCAGTCAGAGTCGCGCTACAGCAAGGATGTCACAGGCTATACGGAGTGCGATGAGGATTTCATAAAAAGTCTTGAGGATACCTTTGGTGCAGTGAAAATAAATCCGGCAGACTTCAAGGACTATGATGCCTATTTTACAATAGAGGGCTACAAATCCATGAAGGATGCCATAGAGAGTGACAGTCATGTGGGCACATGGGTGGGCTGCATACTGGCAAAAGACGATAAATTTTACTATGGCAGCTACGACAATGAAATCACAGGTGGACAGCTTCAGATGCTGCGCCATGTGCTCGGCGGTAATTGATATAGCATTTAATTTTTGCCGAAAGAAAATTAAAGTAAAAAGAAATAAAAAAAGGATTTTTAAAAATCACGTCGAATAATAACTAGTGTAGAGCATAATTAGTGGAATGTAACGCTATTTGTTACATGTGTGTGTGAATAGCAGCAGAACATAACGACTGTGACAGCGAGGAGGCAGATAAATGACTATTCGCGAGCAGATAGAAAAACGTGAGCAGGAAATACTTAGTCCGTTCGCATGCCTGAGCATCAACTCAAGAGGCAGGGACTATGATGAGCCGCAGTGCGATATCAGGCCTGTTTTTCAGCGGGACAGGGACCGGATACTGCATAGCAAGGCATTCAGGCGTCTGAAAAATAAGACGCAGGTGTTTCTTACGCCAAAGGGCGACCATTACCGCACACGTATGTCGCATACACTTGAGGTGTCGCAGAATGCCAGGACAATAGCCAAGGCACTGAGACTGAATGAGGATCTGGTGGAGGCTATAGCGCTGGGACACGACCTGGGGCATACACCGTTTGGACATGCGGGTGAGCGTATCCTCAATGAGATATACGAGGGTGGCTTTAAGCATAATGAGCAGAGTGTGCGCATAGTGGAGAAGCTCGAAAAGGACGGGGCAGGACTCAATCTGACCTGGGAGGTCAGAGATGGTATGCTAAATCACCAGACCTCGCTCATGCCACACACCTTAGAGGGCAAAATAGTCAGGCTTTCAGACAAGATAGCCTACATAAATTCAGACTTTGATGATGCAATCCGCGCACAGCTTCTGTGTGAGGATGATATACCGCTGGAGATAAGAAACACGCTTGGACACAGCACCAAGGCCAGGCTCAATCATATGGTGCACAATATCATCACAAACAGCATGGGAAAGGACGATATATGCATGTCAGAAGAGTCCGCGCAGGCAATGCAGGATTTGCGTAAATTCATGTTCGCAAACCTCTATAACAATCCAGTCGCAAAAAGCGAGGAGAAAAAGGCCAAGGCGATGCTCAAGCAGCTTTACTTCTATTATATGGAGCATATAGAGGAGCTGCCGCAGAAATACCTCGCCATGCTAGGTCAGGGTGATGACAAGGGGCGCATCATATGCGACTATATATCAGGCATGACAGACCAGTATGCCACCACGAAGTTTCACGAGTATTTCGTGCCGGTAGCCTGGGAAATCGACGGATATTGATAATTCGTACAGGCTCTTAGCAGCGTAGCGTTAGCCGGTTGTAAGAGCTAAGTGCCGCACTGCAGACGCGCTCACCGGGCGACACCAACCATAAAGAACAGTAAGGGGATGATAAAATGCCGTACTACTCTGACGAGCTTATAGAGGAGGTACGTTCGCGAAATGACATAGTCGATGTCATAGGAAGCTACGTGCACCTTCAGAAAAAGGGAAGTACTTATTTTGGATTATGCCCATTCCATAACGAAAAGACAGGATCCTTTTCCGTCTCACCGAATAAGCAGATGTACTATTGCTTCGGCTGTGGAGCCGGAGGCAATGTATTTACATTTCTCATGCAGTATGAGAACTTCACCTTCCCAGAGGCCATGCAGGAGCTTGCAGACCGTGTGGGAATTGAGCTTCCCAAGCAGGAGATGACATCAGCACAAAGGAGAGAGGCAGACAGGCGCACACAGCTGCTTGAGATAAATAAAGAGGCTGCAAAGTATTTTTATATGCTGCTTCGTGGACCGAGAGGACAAAGGGCGCATGAGTATTTCAAAAAGAGAGAGCTGTCCGATGAGACAATGCAGAAGTTCGGGCTTGGTTACTCGGACCAGTACAGTGATGATTTGTACAAGTATCTGCGCAGCAAGGGCTATGATGATGAGATACTTAAGGAGACAGGTCTTGTGACGATAGATGAGGTCAGAGGCGGGCACGATAAGTTCTGGAATCGTGCGATGTTTCCGATTATGGATGTGCACAACCGCGTCATAGGCTTTGGAGGCCGGGTGATGGGTGACGGAGAGCCAAAGTATTTAAACTCTCCGGAGACAAAGATATTTGATAAGAGCCGTAATCTTTACGGACTTAATATAGCAAGGAGCACGAGGAAAAACCAGCTCCTTTTGTGTGAGGGCTACATGGATGTCATAGCACTGCATCAGGCGGGCTTTGACAATGCGGTGGCGTCGCTTGGCACGGCGCTCACGAGCGGACATGCCTCACTATTAAAGAGATACACCAATGAAGTGTATCTGACATATGACAGTGATGGCGCCGGGGTAAAGGCAGCGCTGCGTGCGATTCCGATACTCAAGGAGGTAGGCATCACAACAAAGGTCATTAACATGCGGCCGTACAAGGACCCGGATGAGTTTATCAAGGCGCTTGGCGCACAGGAGTATGAGGAGCGTATCAAAAAGGCTGAAAACAGCTTTATGTTTCAGATACGTATCATGCAGGCAGGCTATGATATGGACGATCCCGAGTCAAAAACCGCATTTTATAATGAAATCGCAAAGAAGCTGCTTGGTTTTACCGAGGAGCTTGAGCGGACAAACTATACGCAGGCAGTGTCAAGAGAGTACAGCATACCATACGACGACTTAAGAAAGCTCGTAAACAGTATGGCAATGAAGGGCGGTATCGTAAAGCCCCAGACAAAGCTTAAAAGTGGAATCAATGAGAAAAATAAAAAGGAGGATGGCATGAAGCAGTCGCAGAAGCTTCTCCTCACATGGCTCATAGAGGATAATTCACTTTTTGACAGGATAAAGGGGCGTATCAGTGCAGATGACTTTACCGAAGAGCTGTACCACAAGGTGGCTAAGGAAGTTTTTTCACAGTACGAGACCACGCATACAGTAAATCCAGCCAGGATAGTAAGCATGTTTACCGATGAGGACGAACAGCGCGAGGTGGCAGGGCTTTTCAATGCCACAATCCATCAGGTGGAGGGCAAAAATGACAAGGCAACCGCACTCAGGGAGACTGTTGTCCGTATCAAGCAAAACAGCATAGACTACCGCTCAAAGCATCTGGCACCTACAGATATGGAGGGCATGATGAGGATTATTGAGGATAAGCGTGCACTCGAAGAATTGCAAAAAATACCAGAATAAAGAGGAAAATAAAATGGCAAAGAAAAAGGAACAAAAAGACATGGCACAGGAGCAGGAGCTGAGACTGAAATTCCAGCAGAAGCTTATTGAGATTCTTGAGCTTGGAAAAAAGAAAAAGAATATGCTCGAATACCAGGAAATTGCAGATTTTTTCAAGGACTTAAATCTGGATCCGGAGAAGTTTGAGATGGTAATAGATTATCTCGAGCAAAACGGAATAGATGTGCTTAAAATCAGCAATGATGATGACGTGGATGATGATATCATACTCGATGAAGAGGATGAGGTAGAGGTTGAAAAGATTGATCTCTCAGTACCGGAGGGAGTCAGCGTCGAGGATCCTGTCCGTATGTATCTTAAGGAAATCGGTAAGGTACCTCTTCTCTCAGCAGATGAGGAGATTGAGCTCGCCCAGAATATGGAGGACGGAGCGGTAGCAATCGAGAAGATCAATGTACTAAAGGGCCGCCTTGATGGTGCATCGCAAGAGGAAAAGGCTGAGATAAAGGAAGAGATAAAGACACTGCAGAGGGATGTGGACAAGGGAGCAGATGCCAAAAAGCGTCTTGCAGAAGCAAACCTGCGTCTTGTTGTCAGCATCGCAAAGAGATATGTGGGAAGAGGAATGCTTTTCCTTGACCTGATTCAGGAGGGAAACTTAGGTCTTATCAAGGCAGTTGAGAAGTTCGACTACAAGAAGGGCTACAAATTCTCTACATATGCCACATGGTGGATTCGCCAGGCTATCACAAGAGCCATAGCCGATCAGGCCAGAACAATCCGTATTCCTGTGCATATGGTTGAGACGATCAACAAGCTCATCCGTGTGTCAAGACAGCTCCTTCAGGAGCTTGGCAGAGAGCCTTCACCGGAGGAAATTGCCAAGGAGATGAGCATGCCGGTAGATCGTGTGCGTGAGATACTCAAGATATCGCAGGAGCCTGTTTCGCTTGAGACTCCAATCGGTGAGGAGGAGGATTCACATCTTGGTGATTTCATCAAGGATGATAATGTACCGGTTCCTGCAGATGCGGCAGCATTCACACTTCTTAAGGAGCAGCTTGAGGAGGTGCTTGGAACTCTTACAGAGAGAGAGCAGAAGGTACTCACACTCCGCTTTGGCTTAGAGGATGGCAGAGCCAGAACCCTTGAAGAGGTAGGTAAGGAGTTCAACGTCACTCGTGAGCGTATCCGCCAGATTGAGGCAAAGGCACTAAGAAAGCTTCGTCATCCTAGCAGAAGTAGAAAGCTTAAGGACTACTTAGAGTAAGATGATTAGGCTATCCAGAAGAATGAAGGCAGTGGCATCAATGGTCACGGCCGGCTACACGCTGTGTGATGTGGGAACCGACCATGGCTATGTGCCTATTGCCCTGGTGCAGGGTAATATAATACCGAAGGCAATTGCTGTTGATATAAATAAGGGACCGCTTGAGCGCGCCAATGAGCATATAAGGGCAAACGGTCTGACAGAGCAGATTACAACAAGACTTTCCAATGGGCTTGAAGCGATACACGACGGTGAGGTTGACTCTATTGTCATAGCAGGAATGGGAGGAGAGCTTGTTATTCACATTTTAACCGCAGGGGAGACAGTGTGCAGGTCGGCAAAGGAGCTGATTCTGCAGCCACAGTCGGAAGTGAGCAAAGTCCGTGAATATGTAAGGAACACAGGCTATAAGATAGTTGATGAGGATATGATTTTGGAGGACGGAAAATACTATCCGATGTTCAGATGTGTGCCGTGTGCGGACAATTCAGCATGGGACAATATGGACGAGACGACGGTTACTGTATGCGATTTGTACGGACCTGTACTTATCAAAAACGGTAATCCGGTGCTTCGGAAGTTTCTTGTCAGGGAACACCACAAGCTGGCTGCCATCATGCAGCAGCTAAGGACACAGGAGATGAGTGATTCCATCATGGACAGAATCGAGCAGATAAACGAGATGATGGCATACAATGAGGCAGCATATTCGACTATGGGGGCAATAAGAAATGCAGGAATATAGTGTGAAGGTGACCTTGCCGGATGGACAGGTCATGGCAGTGACAGCATCAGAAAGTGATACTTTAGAAGCCGTAGCAGACAGATTCAAGGATTATTATGAGGATGACATAATCCTTGGAATTGTAAACGGCAGGCTTCGTGAACTGAATAAGAAAATAAAAAGTGACTGTGAGCTTAGCTTCGTGACGACAGCTGACAGGGATGGCAGGCGTACATACAGAAGAAGTGTTGTGCTGCTTTTGCAGAGGGCTATATACGATGTATATGGCAGCATGACACAGCTTCATGTGATGCATTCGCTCGGAGAAGGCTATTATTGTCAGCTTGAGAAAAGCGTGACAGAGCATGATATCGACAGGATAGTATGCAGCATGTACTCATTTGTGGAAAAAGACCTCCCAATTACCAAGCACAGTGCAAAAACACAGTATGCGGAGCAGCTTTTCAAGGAAAAAGGGCTGCATGATAAGGAGAGGTTATTGCACTACAGGAGAAGCTCCAGAGTCAATCTCTATGAGCTGGATGGTGTGGTGGATTATTTCTACGGATTTATGGCACCCTCGACAGGCATGCTCAAATACTTTGATATAGTGCCGTATGAGAGTGGCTTTGTGCTTCTTTTTCCGGGTGCCAACAGCAGGAGTGTTGAGCCGCTTGTGACATCAAATAAGCTGTTTCACACGCTGGATGATTCCAGGGAATGGAGCAAGATGCTTGGAATAGGCACGATAGGCTCACTAAATGATGCGATTGCAGCAGGCAGGGGACAGGAAATCATGCTGCTTCAGGAGGCACTGATGGAGCAGAAGATAGGAAATCTTGCAGCGCAGATTGCTTCGGATGACAAAAAGAAATTTGTCATGATAGCAGGCCCGTCATCATCAGGCAAGACATCGTTTGCCAACAGACTGTCAATCCAGCTTATCGCAAAGGGCAGAAAGCCACATCCGTTAAGTCTGGATGACTACTATGTGGACAGGGAGTTTTGCCCGAAGAATCCGGACGGAAGCTTTGATTTTGAGTGCCTTGAATCTATTGATATAAAGCTGTTCAATGAGGATATGAACAGGCTTCTTAAAGGAGAGGCTGTTGATATGCCTTCCTTCAATTTCAAGACAGGAAAGAGAGAGTACCGCGGAAGAAAGCTGACGCTGGGAGCTGATGATATACTTGTTATAGAAGGAATCCACGGCCTAAATGACAGGCTTTCACAGCTTATCCCGCCTGAGCACAAGTTCAAAATCTATATCTCAGCGCTTACACAGCTCAATATTGACGAGCACAATCCTCTTTCCACCACAGATGAAAGACTTATACGCCGGATTGTGCGTGATGCGCGTACACGGGGTACCAATGCCATGGAGACCATCGCTATGTGGCCGTCTGTCAGAAAGGGTGAAAGGGAGAATATCTTTCCTTTCCAGGAACAGGCGGATGTGATGTTCAACTCTGCACTTGTGTATGAGCTTGCGGTACTCAAGGTGTATGCGGAGCCGTTGCTTTTTGGCATAGAAAGAGACTGCCCGGAGTATCTCGAGGCAAAGAGGCTGCTTAAGCTCTTAGACTACTTTCTTCCGATGCCGGCTGACGGCATACCAAACAATTCACTGCTTCGTGAGTTTGTAGGAGGAAGCTGCTTTAACGTTTAAAACTAATAACAAAATGCAACTGAGATATCTCAGTTGCATTTTTAATGGTGCACCTTGCGGCGCACGTTACTGATAAGTTATTTTACGAAACGCCAATAGGCTTTAGATTATTAAAATACGCAGGACGATAAGCCGGGTTATGTCGTTGAGTGATCATCTATCTAGGACGCCTGTTGCCAGACGCCTCAAGCAACCTACCTAAAGCTGGCGGGCCACGTCAAAGCTTTGTTTCGGTCTTGCTTCGGATGGGGTTTACATGTGCCCTCTCTGTTACCAGTGAGGCGGTAGTCTCTTACACTGCCATTCCACCCTTACCACAAAAGTGGCGGTATATTTCTGTTGCACTGTCCTTAGAGTTTCCTCCACCGGCCGTTAACCGGCATCCTGCCCTATGAAGCCCGGACTTTCCTCACCTGCGGTCTTTCGACACCTGCAGCCGCGATCACCTGTCCTGCATATTTATTTAATATACCAAGCATTTTTCCAAAAATCAAGCCCTTTTACCAACTTTAATAAACGAAATATAAAATGTTTCTTAAAAGACGATAGGTCTATTGACGGTTTTTATCTTCAATATTATCTTAATAATGTAAAGAACGATTTAAAACCTCAAATTCATAGCGTGGACACTGTATGAGGTAAGAATCTGGCTATAATGAAAATATAGGGCGAGGCGGTAATATGAGAGAAAAATTTATCAGATTTATGAATGGAAGAAACGGGATGGACGAGCTTGCAAGGGCTGAGTCATGGGTAGTAATGATATTACTTTTGGTTTCAATATTTACAAGGTCGGCGATACTTGATATACTGGCAATAGGACTGATGATACATATGTATTTTCGTGTATTTTCGAGAAACGTAAGCAAGCGATATGCAGAGAATCAGAAGTTTTTAAATGCCAGGTATGAGTGGACCGTAAAGGCAGAGCGCAGGAAAAAGCGCTTTGCACAGAGGAAGCAGTACAAGTTCTTCAAGTGCCCTATGTGCAAGCAGGAGGTCAGGGTGCCAAGAGGACATGGAAAGATCTGTATTACCTGTCCGAAGTGCAGAGAGCAGTTCGTGAGACGCAGCTAGTATCTCAATATATACTTGTACATAAGAGCATGGAGAAGAGAAATGTTTGGATATATAACTGTCAATAAGGACACCTTGTCCGAGGAAAATAAAAAAATATATCAAAGCTATTATTGCGGGCTGTGCCAGACAATGAAGTCGCAGTATGGCAGGCGTGCACAGATGGCACTAAACTATGACATGACTTTTCTCATAGTGCTTCTGACAGGCTTGTACGAGCCGGATAGTGTGACGCGGGATGGATTTGTATGCAGCGTGCACCCTACGAAGAAGCGTACACTTCGCACCAATGAGATTACAGAGTATGCTGCAGCTATGAACATACTGCTTGCATACTACAATCTGATAGATGACTGGAAGGATGATAAAAGCCTGCCGAAGAAGACATACGCAGAGATGCTGAAAAAGGACTTTGAGAAGGCCAAAAAAGGCTATCCGGTACAGGCTAAGGCGATAGAGGACTACATTGCAAGGCTTACAGAGTGCGAGAAGAGCAATGATACCAATATTGATGCAGTTGCGGGGCTGACAGGGGAGATGCTCGGCATACTTTTTGCGTGGAAGCAGGATGAGTGGCAGACGGATTTGAAAGAATTTGGCTGCTATATAGGCAAATTTATTTATATAATGGATGCGTATGAGGACATAGGGGATGATGTGAAAAAGAAGTCATATAATCCACTTATACAGCTCATGCATTGCTGTAATAATGACAGCGAAAAATTTGACAAATCCTGTCGGCTTATGATGACATCTATGCTTTCAGAGGCAGCAAAAATATTTGAGAGGTTGCCAATTCTCTTACATGCGGATATAATCAGAAATGTTCTATACTCCGGTGTGTGGAGCAAGTATGAGTATATTCAGATGAAGAAAAGGAAGAAACATAAATGATAGATCCATATCAGGTGCTCGGTGTCGGCCGCAGTGCAAGTGACGATGAAATAAAAAAGGCCTACAGGAGCTTAAGCAGAAAATATCATCCTGATGCCAATATCAACAATCCTAACAAGGATCAGGCTGAGGAGAAGTTTAAGCAGGTGCAGCAGGCATATGACCAGATAATGAAGGAAAAGCAGTCCGGTGCTGCCGGAGCCGGTGGATATGGCGGCTTTGATTTTAACGGGGCAGACTTTGGTGATATTTTTGGTGACATTTTCGGAGATTTCTTCGGAGGTGGAAGAAGCAGTGGCAGAAGAAATGGTCCTGCACAGGGTGCAAATGTCCGTCTCAGTGTAAGAATTTCTTTTGAGGAAGCTATATTTGGCTGCACAAAGGAGCTTGAGTTCAACTATAAGGAGACATGCTCTACATGTGGCGGCAACGGAGCTAAGCCGGGCACATCTCCTGAGACATGTACCCAGTGTAATGGTACAGGTAAGGTTGTCAGACAGAGTCAGTCTCTATTTGGAGTAGTGCAGAATGTCACAACATGTCCATCCTGCGGTGGTTCGGGTAAGGTAGTAAAGGATAAGTGTCCTACATGTCACGGTACAGGCTACAATACCAAGAAGGTCAGAAAGACTGTTGAGATTCCAGCCGGTATAGATAATGGACAGTGTGTCAGAATACGTGAATACGGCGAGCCGGGCATAAATGGCGGACCGCGTGGAGATCTTCTTGTTGAAGTTATTGTTTCAGGCAGCAGGGATTTTGAGCGTCAGGATGTTAATATCTTTTCAAAGGCATCCATCTCGTATGCTATTGCAGCCTTAGGCGGAGATATAAGAATCAAGACTGTTGATGGAGATATTATATACACAGTTGCACCGGGTACACAGACAGGTACACGTATCCGCTTAAAGGGCAAGGGTGTTCCTTCAACAAGAAATAAAGCAATAAGAGGTGACCATTATGTCACACTTGTTGTCAATACGCCTACAGGTCTGTCTAAGGATGCTAAGGAGGCTCTTAAGAAGTTTGATGAGCTTTCAGGCGGCTCTCTGACCAAGGAGGGCGGAGCTTCTACTGATTCTAAAAAGAAAAAAGGATTTATGGATAAGCTCAAGGAGTCTTTGGACGATCTGTAAATAGATGATCTGTAATAGATGTCCTATAATATATGTCCCGTCATGTGTGGCGGGGCATTTTTTAGGCTATTTTTACTTATAAAAAAATGGGGCTTTTATACAGCACATTTTTATGGTATTATATGAGATAAGTTGTGGAGGCAGTCGTATGACTGCCTTGTAAAATGTACGGAAATGTTTTGAAATAAAACTGTATTTATACTATGTATCTATTTTATTAAGAGAGGATTTTTATATGAAGTGGAAGAAATACACGATTGAGACAACAACCGCGGCTGAGGATTTCATGAGCAGCATGCTTATGGAACTTGGTATCGAGGGAATCGAGATTGAGGACAATATTCCCCTGACCAAAGAGGACCAGGCGGATATGTTTATTGATTTTCTGCCGGAGCTGCCTCCGGATGAGGGCATAAGCCATGTCAGCTTTTATATTGAGGATGAT
>ENA-OPSH01000968-OPSH01000968.1-human-gut-metagenome-genome-assembly--contig:-NODE-968-length-14008-cov-2.999498_pt1 | contig 14008 bp, 4 predicted proteins | sample MGYA00241802_ERZ501895 | MGnify/ENA primary metagenome ERZ501895 (study PRJEB25962, sample SAMEA2042304) | human gut metagenome | biome: human gut; feature: human-associated habitat; material: faeces...
CTCCGGCATTTTATCCAGCGCGTTCTCAATGCGGACAAGGTTGCCTCTGGCATCCGAACCGAGTTCAACGCGATGGGTCATTTGGCCTTTCAGCGTCAGCGTGTACGTTTTCCACATGGAATCGAAAGCAACGGACATGGTAAAGCCGCGATAGCTGCCGATCTGTACCGGGTCTTTGCCCTTGACCTCCTTGCAGGTATCCAGCAACGCGGCACCGGCGTTTTCCTTATCAGTGAGCCGGTCGCCGCGAATCTCCATGCCGACAAAGCCCTCTGCCGGGAGCGGATGCGCCGCGAGGGTCTGCATATCCGCCTCCAGCCCACGAACAAAGCCCTTGTGTTCTTCTATCTTTTCCGGGAAGTATTTCAGCAGACTGTCCTCCAAGCGGAATTGCTTGCTGTTGTGGTCTGCCTTCATAATTTTGAGCTTGGACACCTCGATGTCCAAATCCATACGCTCTTTGATGCGGGGATCACCGGCGCATAGCGCTTTGATCTCCGCAAAGGACAGCGCCGTAGCGTCCACGTCCTCACAGGAGCGAACCGGGGATTTTGAGGTCATGATCTGAGAGATGAATTTCTGCTTGTTCTCAACGGTCTGCCAGAGGTAGGCGTCAAACGTCCCTTCGGTCACATAGCGGCAGACATGAACGAGCTTGTTCTGATTGCCCTGACGCTCAATGCGGCCTTTTCGCTGCGTGAGATCACGGGGACGCCACGGGCAATCCAAATCGTGAAGTGCGACCAAACGATCCTGCACGTTGGTGCCCGCGCCCATCTTGGCCGTGCTGCCCATCAGGACGCGCACTTGACCGCTGCGTACCTTTGCGAACAGTTCCCGCTTTTTGACCTCCGTATTGGCGTCGTGGATGAACGCGATTTGCTCCGGGGGCATCCCGGCGGCTATGAGCTTTTGACGCACATCCTCATAGACCGTAAACGGCGTGTCAGAGCTTTCTTCCAACGGAATTGCGCTCTCCAGCGCACGGATTTCCGGGCTGTCCAGCGTACCGGGGGAAGCCTTTGCCGCCCGCTGCGAGGGCGTGGCCTTTGGCGTAGAAATGTCGCAGAACACAAGCTGTGTCAGTTTTTTCTCCTCGCCGTCGCGCCAGTATTGGAGAATGTTCGCCACGCACTGATTGACCTTGGTGGTTTCCTCGTCGGGGAGCATGGGATTGATGATGCGCTGGTCAAGCCCCAGCTTGCGTCCGTCCGAGGTGATTTTGAGCATATTGTCCACATCCGGGCTGACCGCACCGCTGTGTACCTTAGACGCTCGTTCCGAGAGGGCTTTCACCATGTCCTGCTGGATCTCCGTGGGGTTGGTGGCGATGGTGTGATACGCAACCTCCGGCGTGGGCAAGTGGAGCTGATCCGCCGTTTTGATGTCGGCGACCTCTTTGAACAGATTCATCAATTCGGGCAAGTTGAAAAACTTTGCAAAGCGCGTCCTTGCCCGGTAGCCTGTCCCCTCCGGGGCAAGCTCCAGCGCGGTGGTGGTTTCTCCAAAGCGGCTTGCCCAGCAATCGAAGTGTCCCATACCCATCTCTTGCAGCCGGTCATGCTGCAAATAGCGCTGAATAGTATATAGCTCCGTCATGGAGTTGGAAACCGGGGTGCCGGTGGCAAACACCACGCCGCGCCCGCCGGTCAGCTCATCCATGTAGCGGCACTTGGAGAACATATCCGAGGATTTCTGCGCATCGGTGGTGGAAAGCCCTGCCACGTTGCGCATCTTCGTATAGAGGAAAAGATTTTTATAATTGTCCGACTCGTCCACAAACATCCTGTCTACGCCGAGCTGTTCAAAGTAAATCACATCATCCTTGCGGTCGCTGGCTTGCAGCTTTTTCAGCCGCGCCTCCAGCCCCTTTTTCGTGCGCTCCAAGCTCTTGATGGTAAAGCTGTTGCCGCCTGCGAGCTTGGTATCCTGAATGCCATCGGTGATTTCCTCAATCTGCTGGTGAAGGAGCCGTTCCTGCCGCTCCGGACTGATGGGGATACGCTCAAACTGGCTGTGGCCGATGATAACGGCGTCATAGTCGCCGGTGGCGATACGGGCGCAGAATTTCTTGCGGTTGTGGGTTTCAAAGTCCTTCTTGGTAGTGACAAGGATGTTGGCCGAAGGGTAGAGCCGCAGAAACTCGGATGCCCACTGTTCCGTCAGATGGTTCGGCACGACAAAAATGGATTTCTGGCACAGTCCCAACCTCTTAGATTCCATCGCAGAGGCTACCATTTCAAAGGTTTTTCCCGCGCCAACTTCGTGTGCCAGCAGCGTATTCCCGCCGTACAGCACATGGGCGATGGCGTTTTTCTGATGCTCTCGGAGGGTGATTTCCGGGTTCATACCGGAGAAAACGATGTGGCTGCCGTCATACTCGCGGGGACGAGTGCTGTTCATTTCCTCGTTGTATTGCCGTACCAGCGTTTCGCGCCGCTCCGGGTCTTTCCAAATCCAGTCCTTGAACGCATCCCGGATAAGCTGCTGCTTCTGCGCGGCAAGGGTGGTTTCCTTGGCGTTGAGGACACGGCGCTCCCGTCCGTCTGCGTCCTCAATGGTATCGTAGATGCGAATATCGCGGAGGTTCAGCGCATCCTCCAGCAGCCGGTAGGCGCTGGCGCGGTCTGTGCCGTAGGTGGTGAACGCCGCCACATCGTTGTAGCGCACCATGCTCTTGCGGGAAACCTGCCATTCTGCGGTGTACGGGACATAGCTGATCTCGATCTGTCCGCGCAGATAGCGGGGCGTTTCAAAGGTTTCGTACATGAATTGCTCGATGTACTTCTTGTCAAGCCATGTCACACCCAGCCGCACCTCAATCTCGCTGGCCTCCAAGTCCTTCGGCTGGGCGGCAATCAGGGCATCCACATTTCCGGCAAAGAACGGGTCGCGCGCTGCCACGCGCTGCGCGGTGCGGAGCTTCTGCCGGACGTTGCCGGAGAGATATTCGTCCGCCGTCTGCCAGCCCTTCGCCCAATGCTCGCCGCCGTCCTGCAAGTCAAACGGGCCGCTGTTGGGTTCCTTGTAAATGACGCCCTTCAAATCCTCAACGATCTGTGGAATCTTTTCGCTGCTGCCCATGAGGGAGGCCATAAAGTCGAGATCGACGCAGGCTTTTTCTCCGATGCAGACAGCAAGGGCTTCGCTGGCGGTATCCACAGAATCTACGCTGCGCTGCTGCTTGATGGTGCGCTTGTGGAACATATCCGCCTTGCGCTCCAGCTTTCCGTCGTCGTCCAGCACTTCCAGTGAACACAGGAGATAGTAAGAGGAATCGTCAGAGAACGCAAGGCGGTTCGCACGGTCATTGATCAGGCCGTGTTTTGCGGAGAACGCATCATAGAGGCGGTTTAGCTCGGTCTGCGCTTCCTGAATCCGGCTTTCTGCGCTGTACTCGTCCATTTGCAGGGCAATCAGCTCATTCACGCAATCCCGCAGCGCGACCATGCCCTTGACACGCTCGGCGGCGGTGGCGTTCAGCTCCGGTTTGACCATGCGGCTGTTTTCCCGGTAATACACCTCGCCGCCCACCACGGTGTAGGAGTAGTTTTTCACATTGGGGTCTGCGGGGATAGACGTGTCGATCTGTTCGCCCTCGCCCAGCTCTGGCAGTTCCGCCTCCTGATAGGTGCCGCGAATGTTTTTCACGGCATCATGGAGCTGATCTGCAAGTGCCAGCCCCTCAATGGGGACAACGGTGAAATCCTGCTTGCCGTATTGGGTGCTTTCGGAGGTCTGCCTGCCGAGGATCATCTCCGGGTGGTCAACAAAATAGCGGTTGATGGCAAAGCCATCCTCGTTCTGACCGAGGTGTACCCAATCCGGTTCGATCTCAATGGGACGGTCACGCTTTTGGAGAAAGAGAATGTCCGAAACCACATCCGTACCGGCGTTGGCGCGGAACGCATTGTTGGGCAGACGAATGGCACCCAGCAGCTCCGCCCGCTGCGCGATGTACCTGCGGACTTCGGGCGATTGCTTGTCCATCGTGTAGCGGGAGGTCACAAACGCGATCACGCCGCCCGGACGCACTTGGTCGAGGGTTTTGGCAAAGAAGTAGTCGTGAATGGAAAAACCGAGCTTGTTATAAGCCCGGTCATCTACCTGATATTGTCCGAACGGGACGTTGCCCACGGCGAGGTCATAGAAGTCTTTTCTGTCCGTTGTTTCAAAGCCCGCGATGGTAATGTCCGCCTTGGGATAAAGCTGCTTGGCAATACGTCCGGTGATGCTGTCCAGCTCCACGCCGTAGAGCTTGCTGCCCTGCATCTGCTCCGGCAGCAGGCCAAAAAAGTTGCCGACGCCCATAGACGGCTCAAGAATGTTACCGCTCTGGAAGCCCATATTGCCGACCGCTTCATAGATCGCCTTGATGACGGTGGGGCTGGTATAGTGGGCGTTCAGCGTGGACGCTCTGGCCGCAGCGTATTCCTCCGGGGAGAGTGTGGCGTACAGCTCTGCAAACTCGTCCGACCAGTTTGGCTTATTCTCGTCGAAGGCATCCGCAAGACCGCCCCAGCCCACATAGCGGGAGAGGATTTCCTGCTGCTCCGGGCTGGCCTGTAAGCCCTCAAACTCCAGCTCTTGCAGGAGGCGGATCGCCGCCATATTTGCCCGAAACTTTGCTTTTGCGCCGCCGACGCCGAGGGCATCATCGGTGATGTGGAAATTCTGCGCGTCGCGGTGGCTTGCCGCCTTGAAGTCAGCGTAAGCGGCCTGCTCCGCAGCGGCAACGCTGGGAAAGCCCTGCCACTCGCCGTCAACGGGGATAGATACCGCAGGACGGTGTGCGGGAGGCTCGTCGATCTCGGCCTGTGAGATGGCATCATCAAAATCAGGCACAAACTCGCCCATTTCCGAAAGCGCCGCTCGGCCTTCCTGCTCCAGAATCAGAGCTTCTTCCTCGCTCATGGCGGGCGGTTCAGGCTCGACAGGTTCCGCAGAGGGCGGGTCATGCTCCGGTTCCGGGATGTGCAGCGTTTTGATTTCTATGTCGTAGGGCAAGTGCGTTTTCTCGGCAGGATAGAACGCGACGGGTTTGGTGACAGGCTGCGGCTGCTCCCGTTCCTGCTCTTCAACAAACGAGCGTATAAACGCAATGTGTTCAGCGCGGAAGATGGGAAAGCCCTGCCTGTTTTGAAAAGTCACATCGCGCAGAGATACTTCATCCGTGCCGAAATTTACGCTGTCAATGACAAACTTCCGTCCGTCAATCTCCAGCTCCATGCCAATGGGGATATACTCCTTGGCATCGGCCTCGTTGATAACATCATAGCCGTCGGTTTCATTTGGCTGCGCAAACACGAAGCTGTGTCCATGCTCCAGCAGCCGCTTTGCGCCGCTTGCCCATTGTCCAAAATCATAGCCGGTCACAGAGGTTTCGCCCATACCGGGAATATCGCGTTGCAGCAGGCGGCGATTCAAAGCGCTGGCGGCTCGTTTTGCATCCGCGCCATAAAAAAGCAGCCGTTCTCCGACACGGACACCGATGAGCTTTTCGGGATGCTCTGCACGAAGCGCCTGATATGCCGAAATATTCGGCGCAAGCTCACGACCCTGATCTGCAATTCGTGTGAGGACAGCAGAAACCGGTTCGGTTCTGTGTTCCGGCTCGTGATTGCTCTCGCTGGAGGATGAAACGACGCTGAGATGCGCGACAGTTTCATCTGCGGAATCAACATTATAGAGCTTACCATCAATTTCCACGCGCTGCCCCATAAGGTTTTGAACCGCTTGCGGCGTCTCCGGGGTTGGCTGTTCTGTGTGCTGCGCCGCAATGACGCGCTGCGGCTCCGGTTCAGAAACCTCGAAATATCTGGTGTCGAGGTAGCGTTCAAAGGAATTGCGGTCGATGCTGACCGGCTCCTGTCCGGGTGCGTTCGGTAACGTGTGCCAGACGTGATCTTCATCTACACGCGCGATAGCGCCGACTGCTGCTATGTGGTCTAACTCTATGGATGAAATGCGATCTCCAATATGATAGGTATAGCCAAGCGGTGTTGTAAACGCCGGAGGGGATAGCTCAATTCCCATATCCCGTTTGATGCCATCCAAGTAAGCAATGGCGTTATTCTGTTCTGCAAAGCGGAGCGTTTGTTCCCCATCTCCGCAGAACCGTTCCAACACCTCATCCCAAATGCCGGTAATTCCGCCCTCGCCGGGATGCAGACGAATGGAGTATCGGTCAGGTGAAAATAACCGCAGTCTCTCATTCTCATCGTAAAATTTATTCTCGCGGATGAGCTGTGCCAACCGCCGCTGTACCTGCGCCCATGTGAGCGTCACCGGCTCGGCGTTTCCTACATGGATATACATGGGGGTTTTGCTATCTTCCCAGCCATATTTTGCAGCCAGCCATGCGGCGGTGCTGCGTTCTCGCCCATGCGCCTGCATATATAGTGCGACTTCCTGCTTGCCCTTTAGGTTGTCGTGCCAATCCAGAAGCGCGTTGTCAATGTCCTCCTGTGTGATCTGATAGGGAGAGGGTGCGACCGTCGCTGCCAGCGTGGGATACAGTTCCTCCAAAAGCTCCTGATGCAGCCGGTTATGGAACGCGGGCATATCAAAGTACAGGCGGACAAGCTGGAGATCATCAGATGCCGTGACAATACGACGGATAGCGTCCGCACCCTCCAGATAAGCGTTCTGGCGGTCTGAATTGCGGCAGGCATTGACAAAAGCCGTATCTTTGGAAAGCGCGTTGCCAACGGTCAGCTTGTACCCGTCAAACAACTCCCGTACCGTGGGCTGCGGCGCGTCGGCGGCAGGATCGCGGAACACCCTCGTGCCGTCCGCGCCGAACTCTGCTTCATAAGCATTGATGGCCTGTTCTGCCTCGTGGTCGATGGACGGAAGCGTATATGCCGTGTGTTCATGGCCGGAATCGCCAATGCGCGAAATTGTTACATCATGCTTTTCCCGCAGCTTTTCAACGTATTTCTCCAAATCCTTTGCAGGGAAGCCGCACATGGTAACACGGCCTACTCCCTCCAAATTGCGGCGCGTCAGCTCAAGGCTGAGATCATCTGCAACTGCCCGCGCATCCTCGCCATACAGCTCGAAGAAGTCCCCAACCTGATACAGCACAATTTCATCGGGGTGCGCCGCCTTTACGTCGTTATAGTCGTTATAAACCGCGTTCCGCATGGCGTCCTGCGCCATTTCCTTGTCATAGGCTGCCTGCTCATCCGGCGTAAGGTAGCGGTTCAACCGAACCAGCTCCGAGATGCGCGAAGCGACCTTGTTCCAATTCATCTGAATGTCTGCACAGCCGTTCTTTTTCAGCACAATGCCTTTGCTGCCGTGATCTTCATAGCTGCCGCTTTCTCTGGATACAGCATGGGTGCGTCCTCCGATGCCGTATTCCTTTTTCAGAAAATCAGCGCTCTCTTTTGTCGTGTGCGGAGTCTGGAAAAACTCATGGATGCGGGTCTTTCCACCCTCAAAGCTGCTCCCGTTTGCAAGAGAAGCCGAAATTTCATCTTCGGTGATAAACCTGCCGGTTGCTGGAATAGCCGCCATATCGGAACGGAATTCCTTTCGCGGAAGGGACAAATCTTCCAAACGTGTGAGAAGTGCCTGCGACTTGTGGTAATGGAAGCGCAGCAGCGCACGGTTTTCGCGGTAGGCGTCCATGAATACCTTGTATTCCGACAGGAGCCTATCCCGGAACGCCGGATTCAGCAGATCGTCCGTCAGACGCTCCGTTTCCTCTGGAAAGCTGGTGCTATGGATATTACCCAAGCAGGACAGATACCCCAGCGACTTTGCTTCATCCGAGAAATCGTGATAAAGGTTCCAGACATCCACAGCAATACCCAGCCGCTCATAGCGCGGGGCTTCCGTGACCTCAAGATTGGTGGCAAATGCGCCGCCGTCCAGAAGCTCCTCAATACGCTCCGCCGCATCTGCCCAGCCTATCACTTGGGCAGAACGAAGATAGCGAGAGGTATCTCCGGTTGCAATATGGATACCATCGTCCCCGTACCATGCGGAAAGCCTGCCGTTATCCGTAATCAGGCCGTTGCCGCCGTGGTAAAGAGCTTTCAGAAATGCCGCGCGATCCTCTAAAGGTTTTTGCTTGGAGAATTCCGCAGCAATTTTCATCCGCGCTGCATCCGCATTACCGCCCGCGCGCAGGATGTGGTCAATATCATCCTGAGAAATGAACATAGAAAAAGCGGAGGGTGTTACACTCTCCGCTTCTGCGATGAATTGAATTTGTTCTGCCTCTGAGGGGAAGAAGGACATCTGCGCCCCAGCAGGGGCATCGAACATATTTAGCTGAACACCAGTTCCGTGAGGATCGTTTCCTCGGCCTGCGCTTTCAGCGTGTTCATCAGCCCTACCCACTTCATCGGGTCGCTGGCTTTCAGCGCTTCCGTCACGCCCGCTGACTTCATCAGCTCCGGCATCATCTGTTCCAGTCGGTTGTTCGCTGCCTCGTCGATCTCCCGCAGATGGGGGTACAGCTTCTCGGACAGCAGCAGGCTGTTCCACAGCACCGGACGATGCTCCTTCAGGTAATTCTTCCGCATCCTGCCGTACTTGCCCAGCGGGGCTTGCGGCTGCTCTGTCAGGCTCAGGTCGGGAATCAGATAATCCCCGCTGCGGGTGTAGGTCAGTTCGCTCATGGCTTTCGCTCCTTTCCGCGATTTTCTCGCGCTCATAATTCTTGATGGTGACTTCGATCTGCCGCAGCACCAGCTCGCTGGACTGGCTGATGGCCGTTCCAAGGGCGGCGACGGTCTGCGGGGTGTTGAAATCAAAGACATTCAGAAAATCCTCATGCTCGAAGTAATCTCCCGGCTGCATCCCGCAGCGGGACAGCAGCGCATAGGTGGTGCTGACAACGGCGGCGTTCCGAAATGCGGCTCCGATGTTGAACTCATCATAGTCCTCCAAAAAGGAACCGTCAACGATGCCGACAATATCGCGCCGATTGTCGTGCCAGTATTCATCTACAAGCTGCGCCGCCACACGCTCCATCTGATCGGCAAGTCCGTTTTCACCGGAAACGTCGAAGCGCTGCTCCAGCGCCGCAGATACCACCCCACGATGCTCCTGCCGGTATTCCCAAAGATAAGGGCGGCGAGAGTTCTCGCCGCCGCTGGTGTCGGAAACATCAAATACATATCGGAGTTTTGGTTGGTCGCTGCTGGTATCCACAAGGGCGATGCCCTTGCTGCCTCGCCGCACATAGCGGCGCATCTGCTTATTCCAAAGGTCGTATTCCGCGCAGGCCGTGGCTTCCGGGCGCTGGGCGAAGATCATGAGCTGCTCGTTGTAGGGGTACTTATACAGCCTTGCGGCGGTGGTCAGAAATGCCGTCCACTTCTGGTAGCTTCCCGTGATCTGCTCCGCCGTGCGGTCTGCCATCTGCGCATAGAGCTGTACTTTACTCGGCATCCATATCCTCCTTTTCAAAATCGGGGAACAGGTCGAGCGCGTCATATTCCGCGTCGCTCATCCTGCGCAGCTTTGCGATGGCGCTGTCCGTCAGCTCCCGCAGCTCCGTTTCATCCGCAGCGAGGTAGCCGCGCATTTCCTCCAGCGCCGCGATCAAGCCCGTGCGGGTGCCGGTGTTGTAGAGGCTCATAAGCTGGCGTTCTTCAAAGGTGATGTTCATATCAAAGCTCCTTTTCCGCGCTCTTTTTGGGCGCTGTTTTGTGTGGACGTTCTTGGGCCGGTTGGCTTTTGAGCTGCTCCAGCACAGATTTCTTCTTTTCCCGGTGTGCCGCCTCTGCCAAATCCATCAAGGAGATGGACATACCGGCCTTGACCTGTGCTTCAAGGTCGGCGACGGTGGGCTGTTTGGGGCCGTTGTTGATAATGCCGTCGATCATGCCGTAATCATCTTCCATCGACATCTCGGCGGCTTTCAGATAATTCTCCGGTTTCTGAAAGGCGGGCAGCTCCTGAAATCCCATGCTGTCACAGTAGTGATAGGATACCTTGCCGTTCTGTTTCAGCGCAACGATGTCGCTGACGGAGAGGCTGTGTCCCACAAAATCGCCGGGGCGCTCGTCGTTGAAAATGTAGTAGAAGTTTTCAAGGATTCTGCCGGTATCATCGTCCGGGTACACCTCACGGGTATAGACGGCTTCATAGTTGGCCGGGTCAGGCGGCGCGGCCAGACTGCCGAGGTTGGCAAAACGCAGCTCCACCGGCGCATCCCGGCGCAGTTGGTAGATCGCCATAGCATCGGTGGGACTGTTCAAAAAACGCTGCTCCACATCGCGGGGCGGGATATGGCCTTTGACCGCATCCCAATCCGGTCTTGTAAGCCCGAACATTCCATCGTGCTTGATGATGTCCTCGGCCTCAAAAACCATTTCCTCGGCGTTGTCGGGATAGAGCATATAAACCGTGATGTCATGCTCCAGCAGTTCCACCGCCCGATCCTTGGAAAGCGGGAGCATATCGCTGTCCAGATACCCATAGCTGCGCATATCGTCCACCGTCAGCGTGGGGTCGGGCATCGGGACGGCCTGTTCCAGCTCTGGCGAAGTTGGAAGTGTGCCTGCGGCATGAGAACCGGCCTCCTCGTGAACAACCTGATTGTCGTCCGATGACAATTCGAGTGAGTACAAAATCCCTGCAAACTTGTTTGACAAAACTTCAAACGGCACGGTCTTATCATAGCCATGTGTTTCGCAGATACGAATCGCAGTCGCCAAAAGAAAGTTTACATCATCGTCATGTACTGTTCCGCTTTCCAGAAGGTGTAGAGTGTCCTTGTCGTAAAGTTCATAGGCATATTTTGCACCATCTTCTGTTATGCGAAGATGCTTGCTCCCACCATCAACCGCATACCAACGCTCATTAGCGTCGAGTTCCTTTAAGGAAGTGTGACTTTTCTGAAATGCCTCAACTTCCAACAGCAGCTCATTCGCTCTGTGCGCGTATTCATCGCTCTGCTCAAGTGTTTCGGACAGGAAGCCTTTTATCTCATCTGCTCCCGTCAACAGATCTTCGTAGAAATGCTGAAGGCAATCTTCCTGACTTGCAAATTCGCTGAGAAAGGCAAGGCCATTCGCATCGAGATACAGCTCTGAAATGCTTTTTGCCAAGTCAGCCGCAGACATATTGCTGTTCTCTTTTAATTGGCTTTCCGCTTGCTCGGATTTCTCCACAGAAATGCCGCGCTCCTTGCAAATCTCCGCAAAGTGCCGGTCAATGTCCGTAATCAGCTCGGAGGCAGTCTTGTTGATGGTTTCCAGACTGGCGCGAAGTTCTTTCAGCTCCTTGCCCTTTGACCATGTGGCGATATAGCCGAAGCTGTTTTCTCCCGTTTCAATGCCGTAATACTGGCAGACCGCATAGGAGATGCTTTCGGCCTCGACCTCCTCGGTGTTGCGACTCTTTTCTCCGGGGACAAGGATCGTCTCACCATCGTCCGCAAGCTCTGTCATGTGTTCATAGTCGTGGAGCTTGGCGTGAGCAATCTCATGGACGGCGGCGCATACCGTCTGCACCTCACTCATACCGGCGCGGATGGTGATGCTCTGCGCCTTAATGCTGAAAAAGCCGTCCGTATCCCGCGCAACGGGCTTTATCTCCATCGGAACGGGAGAAGCGCGGCGCAGCGCCTCCATGAAAACCTCATACTGCTGCACATTGCCGCTCAGATCAGCGGCAAGCTGGGGCAAGGGCTTTCCCGCAGTCTGTGACACATCAAAGACGGATACCACCTTGAACATAGGGATTCGGATTTCCTTTTCCTCAATGATGGCCTTGCCATCCGCATCCAGCACCGGCGCATTGGTTTCCGGGTCGGTCTTGATCTCCTCGACCTTTTTCTTATAGGGAGTGGGAGCGATAATGCGGATACCTTTTTCGCCTTTCAGGACGTTCCTGCCGAACTGATCGCGCCACTTGTTGAAGCCCGCCACATGGGTGGCGTCGGGGCGCTGCATATAGATGAGCATGGTGTTGTTGACCGAGTAGCGGTGAAAGCGGCTCATGGTGGCAAGGTACTTCCGGTACTTATCGCTCTCGAACAGCTCCTTGATGCCGTTTTCGATGCTGTCAACGATCTCCCGCATCCGGTCTTTGTTGGTTTGCTTTTCAGCCATGATGATCTCCTTTCAAAAAATAGCGCCCCTGCGCAGAAGAAAACACATCCTGCACAGGGGCAATTCTCCGCAGATAGACGTTGTTTCCGGACTTGCGGATAGAATGTCTCAGCCCCTTGGGATTCCGCATGGAAAAAGCCTTGCGGCACGGGGCTTTTACGCCCTCTATCTGCGGAGGTTCCAGTATTGTTCACGCTTCCGTTTGGCGTCCTGCTTTCGGCGCTCCTGCTTGGCGCAGACCGGGCAATACTTGGCGCGGTTGGAGGAAGAATAGACCGGCTTGCCGCAAACGGCGCAGCACTTTCCCGGCCTTTCCCGCATCACGTCGGCCAGCAGCTCATGGTCGGCGGGAAGCACCGCGTTTCGGAACCAGTTGCACAGCAGCGAGTAGGAAATACCCTGTACGCAGACGCAAGGCTCTCCATCATCCAGCGCAAGGCAGTTGCCGTGATCGTAATTGCAGCAGAGCTTCCGAATGAGCTTCTTGGCGCGGCGGAGCTGCTTGTGATCCATACGCGGCGCATCAGCCATTGTCGAACACCAGCTTATAGCCCGTGCGCTGTCCATCATCTTCCAGAAGAACAACGGCATCATAGGTTTTCCCGGTCTTTTCGGAGTAGCAGCCTTTCAGCGGGGCGCGGCCATTTTTCAAAAGCGCAGCGGCAAGGGATTTTGTCAGCACCTTTTTCTTGGCTGTGAAAAAGCGGCTGTTTTTCCAGAGAACAAAGGAACAGGCACGGTTCTCACAGAAAAAGCCTTTCGGTGATTCCGTCACCTCGGCTCCGCAGCGGGGACACCTGCCGACTACCTCACGCCCGGAGGGGAACAGGACTTCCGTACCGGGGATGGGTTTGTAGGTCTGCACCAGCTCATGTAGCATGGCGGCGATCCCATCCATGAAGCTGTCCGTGGCGATTTCACCGCGCTCGATCTCTTTCAGGCGGTGTTCCCATTCGGCGGTGAGCTGCGGTGACTGGAGCTGTTCGGGAAGAACCGTAATAAGTGCCGTGCCGGTAGAGGTGGGCAGCAGATTTGTGATCTTTTTGGACTTCCTGCGCTCCACAAAACCGGAGGACACCAGCTTTTCAATGATACCGGAACGGGTCGCCGGGGTTCCGATGCCCTTGCGCTCGGCATCATCTGGCATATCCTCCTTGCCCGCGTTCTCCATCGCAGCCAGCAGCGTATCCTCGGTGAAATGCTTGGGCGGCGTGGTTTTTCCGGTCTTGACCGATGCGGCAGATACGGAAAGCGTCTGATTCTCCGTTACCACCGGCAGCGCAGACGCTGCCTCTGCCTGCTCCTGCTCATAGCGCTTCCAGCCGGGAGCAAGGACGGTTTTGCCCTTGGCGGTGAAGCTCTGACCGGCACAGTCCACCGTAATGACCGTTTCTGCGTAGCGATGTGGTTCATCCACCGCACGAAGCAAGCCCCTTGCCGCCAGCTTCAGCACCTCGCGTTCGCCCAGCGGCAGAGAGGCCATATCTACCTTTTCCGCGCTGATGGTGGGAACAATGGCGTGGTGATCGGTGACTTTTTTACTGCTGCATACCTGCTTGGCGCAGATGGTCGGCGGCTTCTCCATGCCGCAGACAGCGGCAGCGGCGGCAACAAGGCCGGGGACGCTGCCCTCCATATCGTCGGTCAGGAAGCGGCTGTCGGTGCGCGGGTAGGTACAGAGCTTCTTTTCATAGAGCGCTTGGAGATAGTCGAGGGTCTGCTGAGAGGTGTAGCCGAGAACGCGGTTGGCGTCGCGCTGGAGGGAGGTCAAATCGTAGAGCGCAGGCGCTTTCTCAGACTTTTCCTTGCGCTCCACGCTTTTGACGGTTACTGCCTTGCCCTTGCAGGCGTTGGCGATGGCATCGGCGGCCTTTTTGTCCTTCATTCGGTCTGTCGCGGCGGGAAAGCCGCAATCAAGCTGGACGGTG
>ENA-OPSH01000973-OPSH01000973.1-human-gut-metagenome-genome-assembly--contig:-NODE-973-length-13970-cov-2.625009_pt1 | contig 13970 bp, 11 predicted proteins | sample MGYA00241802_ERZ501895 | MGnify/ENA primary metagenome ERZ501895 (study PRJEB25962, sample SAMEA2042304) | human gut metagenome | biome: human gut; feature: human-associated habitat; material: faeces...
CGGAGCATCAGCCGCTCGGTCTCGCTGTCGACCGACGACGTCGGCTCGTCCAGCAACAGGATGCCGCCGGGACGAAGCAGTCCACGGGCGATGGCTATGCGCTGTGCCTGTCCCTCGCTCAGTCCCGCCCCCTGTTCGCCGCAACGGGTATCCAGTCCGTCGGGAAGTGTCCCGACAAAATCCGCCGCAGCCGTGTGGAGCGCGGCATGCAATTCCTCGTCCGTCGCATCGGGACACCCCATCAGCAGATTCTCGCGGATGGTTCCACTCACCAGTGTGTTGCCCTGAGGCACGTAGGCAAAGTTGCAACGTGTCAACGGGGAGGCAGCGGCTTCCCTGTCGCCGTCATAGAGCGTGATGCTTCCCCCGCCGGGCTTGTGAAGGGCAAGCATCAGCCTAATCAAGGTGCTCTTGCCCACGCCGGTCTCGCCCACCACGGCAGTCAGGCTTCCCGGCTTGAAATCATGGCTGAACCCGTCGAACACGGGACGGTTGCCACCGGGATAGGCGAACGTCAGGCGGTCGATGCGGACACCGACGGGACCGTTCAGGCGGACGGGCTCTCCCTGCTCCTCCAGCGGTTGCGCCGTGAGTTCCTGCAGCCGTTCGGCGGAAGTCAGCACGCGGGTGAACGACGGAATCTGCCGGCTGAGTTCGACCATCGGACGCTGCACCTGCGAGACCAGTTGCAGGAAGGCAGTCATCATGCCAAAAGTCACCGTTCCGTCGAGCAGTCCGAAGATGCCCCACAGGAAGGCGACGGCATAGCCCGTGGCAAATCCCAGCTGCACCATGCTCCGCGAGAAGGCGGAGAAGTCGATGCGTTGCCCCACCTTCGTTTGCAGCAGCCGCTGCAAGTGCTCCAGCAATGCCTCGGCGCGGGGCGTGTATTCCAGCGTCCGCATCAGTACCCGGTGTTGCAGGTGCTCCTGCAGATGGCTCTGCACGCGGCTGTCCGTGTCGCGGATTTCCCGGGAGAGGCGGCGCATGCGGTGCATGTAGGTCTTGCTGAAGAGCAGTGCCACGGGCATGACGAAGAGCAGTACCCCCGCCAGCCGCACATCGAGTGACAGGAGGAAGAAGAGGGCGCCGGCGAGCTGTACCGAGGTGACCAGGGAAGCGGGCATCGACCGGCAAAGGAAGTCGGTGACGGTGGTCACATCTTCCTCGATGCGGTTGAGCATGTCGCCCGTATGGAGGGCACCGCTTCCGCTGTCCCGGCTCTCCATCAGGTGGTTGAAGAGTCGCTGACGGAGGGCGTTCCGCATCCTGATTTCCGTGTGTCCGACAAGCCGGCTGCGGACGACCGACAGAAGGAGTTGCATCACCATGCACCCGACGAACAGTCCGACAAGGAGCCGGAGGTCATCTGCCGGCTGAGAGGTCACCCGGTCAATCAGCAGCTTGCAGACGTATACAAAGAACAGCGAGACCCCGACATACAGGGTCCCGACAGCCACGCTTCCCAGCAAGGGCAGGCGATGCCCCCGCGAAGCGTTCCAAAGCCAACGAAGTGTATTCATCGATAATCTATCATAAGGAGAGAGCGTACTCAGCTCATCAATTTCAACAAGACACGCCGGAGGGGCAGCAGGTGCCTCCACCAACGTGCCAACAGGCGTTCACGACGCGACGAGCAGTCAACGACACGTCCCTGACGGATAATCTGCGTCACCCTGCCACAGATGGCATCGCGGCTGCAACGTTCCGTGGCACACAGGTTGCCGTCGCCCATCAGCACACAGGCATCCCCTTCCTGCCGGTAGACCCGGTGGAGGATGTATCCGCGTCCGGGAATGCACGCCAGCACCACATCGCCCGTACGGACTTCGCCGTGTACGGCTTCCAGCACCACGCTGTCCCTTCCGCCGACAATGAAGGGGCGCATGCTGCTCCCCTTGGTTTTCAGCGTCACGGTGTGCCCTTCGTCCAGCATCCGGACGATTTCGGGGAACAGTTCATCCCCGGAAAGAATCAGTTTCATTTGTGAAGAAAAAAGTAGTCCCCTTCCCGGTCACGCCTGATCGAAAAGGGGACTGTCACGCAGGTGTGCCGTACAATCACGCTCTGGCAGACACCTGCAAGGAAGTTTGACGGACCAACCTGACCGGCAGCCGGCAGGTTGTCTCCGTCGTATTATTTACCACTGGTGATGACTGCACGGCTCAGACGCGGGTCGTCGTAGAACATGTTGTCCACGCCGCCCTTGTAGTCGAGCTTCAGCTGTGCCTTGTCAACTCCGAACTCCTCGACGAAGCAGTTGTACACTGCCTCGGCACGCTCCTTGCTCAGGCGCTCGTTAATCTCCTTGCTACCCGTACCTGCATCGGCATAACCGGTGATGGTATAGATGATGGAGGAATCGCCCTGCTTGATGACCTCAGCCAGGATGCCGATGTTGGCACGTGCCTGGTTGGACAGTGTGCTCTTGCCGATGGGGAACACCACGAGGTTGGCAGCACCGATGCGCTTCACGAGGTTCTTCACAGCCTCCTTGTTGCCCTCGGCAAGTGCCTTCTCCAGGCGTTCGTTCTCTTCGGTCATCTGACGGAGCTTCTCGCGCATGGCGTCCAGCTCGGCGTTGTTGTAGACGGTGCGTGTGCGGGTCACGGTCTTGCCGCGGTTCCAGCCACGGGGCTTGAACTTGTATGCCAGACCGACGGTTGCAGAGAGCATGCCTTCACCGCTGCGTCCGCCCGGCTCGCCGTCGAAGTCATCGTTGGTGAATGTGCCGCGGATGTCGACGTTGAGGTCGAGTGCCGAGCTGAGGCGGAAGGTGTTGAGCAAACCGACGTGTCCGGAGATGGCAGTCTCCTTCGGCTCTTCGGTGACACTCATGGCACCTACGCCCACATAGGGTATCAGGTTGTAGACGCGCGTCTCGTTGTAGCCCGCGATAAGGTTCGAGAGGTTGAACATGGCGTCCAGGCGGATGTTGAAGAAGTTGAACTTCTGGTCTTTCAGCCAGGCGCCCCACATCTCGTCGCCGTCGGCATGAACACCCGTCTGCGTGGCACCCTTAGCCGAGAGTCCGCTATACATCAAGCGCACTCCCACTTCCGGGATGAACCACTTGCCCACGGCGATGTCAAGTGCCGGAGCGATACGCTTGCCGAAGTCAGCCTGACGGTCGTGGTCGCCGAAGTAGACATTACCTCCGGCACCCACGCTGATGAACCAGTTGCTCCAGAAGCTGTTGGTCTCGACCCTGTATTTGTCGTCGTTATAGGTCACTTCTTCGGTGGTATGCACGTCTTGTGCATGCACCGTAGCCACAGCCGCAAAGGCCATGGCTGCTAAAGTTAGTTTTCGAATCATGATAAAAAATGAAAATTGTTTCTCTCATCCCCTTTCAGCCAAGAAAGAGGTCGCAATGGGAAATTAAGAGAAACGGTTAATGAATCATATATCTACAAGAGCCAGATAATCATCTCTCACTCTGTATCATCCTAGTTCCTGACTCAATAGTAGGGACATACGATTTCGGCGTACGTCCCTACGTTGAGTAATTAACGCTTACGGACTGCACGGACATTTAATGATGTATTGCGGTGTTCTAACTGATCCGCAGAAGATGTCCCGGCTGTAAACTTATAAGCGTTTTCATTTCCCGTAGGAGCAGCAGTCGAGGTCCAATAATCTCCAGACAATGGGCGTTCTGAATCAACCATACTAGGAGCTTCATTTCTGGCAGGCAAGTACCAAACAAAATCACTTTCTCTTAATACCGGTAATTCCAGTCTGTTATCACCCTCAGTTTCAACTCTCTTAGTAAACTTGTTCTTCATCATACAAGCACGTGCTGCAAATTCAGTCGGATTCAAAGGCAATTCTTTATCAGGATGTAAACCTAATCCTTCCAAGCCAGCTATCAAGTTTGAAGCATCGTTTATACCCTGATAATTATAAAGCTCATTTGTGTTAGCTTTACCATCATCATCACTAGCCGCAACTCCCGTAGCATTCAATTCATCAAAATTAATCGTCACGCTAGATATAGAAGCAAGAGGTCTATCTACATCAACGTAAGAATACCTTTCTATACCCGTCAAATCTAAGACTAATGAAGCCCACCATCTAGCAAGTATATCTTCAAAAATTCCAGGTAGTTTATATGTAACGCTAGTACCTTCCGGCCACATAAAGCCCCAAGGATAAGTTCCATCTTCAATGCGCTCACAACCGATGTTACCATTCCAGCTCACAGGATATTGCTGAACGACGAACTCTTCTTTGAAGTCAGAATAAGCTTCTTGATAGAGAGATAATGTAGCCTCACGAGTAACCTCTCCTATATTTTCTTCCAAGAATGCATACACTCTTGTTGTTCCATTGGGAATATCAATAGACTGAGTCCCCCTATCATCCTCTATCCAATAACCTTGTTCTTCCAAATCCGTCAAATCGGTACGCAAAGTCAACCAAGAAACATTAGATGTTAACTTTCCATCTGATACATTCTCGGCTTTGATGTCAATCGGATAGATTACATAGTGAGCATCCTGAATCGTAGGCTCTGATGTAAACTGCAAAGCACGTACTTCAATATCTCCATAAGCTCCCGGATTCTTCACTTCGGCTTCAGTAGAGATATTATCAATGCCATTCACTGTTACCTTATACAGATGTTGCTCATTGCGGTTAACAGTAAAGTTCGTAATGCTTCCCGTGCTAGAGAAATTACCCAAGTGAATACGGTAGCTCACCGGACCGCTTTGGGTGTTGTCACGATAGTAACCGTTGATAACTACATAAGTACTTCCTTTGGGAGCATTCTTAAAGGAAGTAGGATTCGTCCAATTGCCTTCGTAAATTTCACGGTCTTGATATTTGCTTATCTTCTGACCGGCAGGGCGAACATTCTCGTTCATCAAGAACTCAAAGCTGCCGTCTTCATTGACATCCATCACCGCTGAATCGAAGTAATCAGTCGATACCATATTGTCGCCTTGGTCAAACAAATAGCTGGATGACGGCAAGTTGAATACCTGGAAGGTTGAGGGTATGAACTCACCTTGCACAGCATTCAAAGCTTCTCCGTTTTGAACGGTAAATTCAATGCGGGCAGTCGCACGCTTCAGGCTCAATGAAAGAGAATTTGTTCCGTCCTCCTCTGCTACACTGAAAGTCACATTGGGCACAACGCAAGTCATCGGCAGGTATCCACTACCCAAAGCAAGGACACTGCTGTTTTGAGCCAGCATGGCTTTCAACTCATCTTGAGAAGGAACATCCCCACTTGTCACATAAGAGCCAAGGTTACTGTTGGCAAACGGGCTGCTCCAGTTGGCTACAGCATACACGGTGAATGTACCGGTCTTCACGGGTACATCTCCATTCAGGCTATAAGTACGATACCCATTTCCGGTAGTCCCATTATCCTGCAAATAACGGGTCAAGTCCACGCTATAGTTCACAGAACTTCCATTCTCGCTATACAGGAACAACGCCAGCTCATTGATTTGGCTTTCATTGTTTGCAATGGCACGGGTGTTGACCTCCTCCACTGCCGGGACCTGGATAGAAAGGTTGAGCTTGGCGGCAAGACCTTCCTCTACTTTTGCTCCACTGCCGGTGTCATCTTGACAGGCAGCCATGAAAAGGATGAGAAACATCCCAATCATGCTTTTCAAATTAAAGAATTTCATCATTTCCTCCTTCTTTTTAGTCAAATGTTACATCATTTTCAATGGTTGCATAGTCTTTGACTTCAATCGTGACATCGTCTTGCTTCAATGTCGTCTCATGACCCGAAGCTACCATGAACCCGTTTTCAAGCTCCACTTCCTGACATTCAGTCTGCGGAGCCATGTACGCTTTCTTCTGTTTCATTTCGTTATTCATTGATTTATCTGTTTTTGTTGAGTCGAGTGATTCTCTCTGCGGGAGTCCCGACTATCGCCGGAACATACCCAAACATTCATTCCTGTCCTTCCTGTCTGTTTCGTTACACTGTCTCCATTTTAATTGTTTAACATGCTTATTTCGTTGTTCTTTCTTCGTGTTCAGTTGCGACCGTGCTTCTTGTTGCCGTATCCATACCGCCCGTACCCATATCCATACCCGTACCCGTAGCCATAGCCGTGGCGGTGCGGGTCGACGCCGTTGAGCACGAGTGCCATGTTGTGGAGCTTCTTGTCCTCGTAGAGGCTCTCGATGTCGGGCAGCTGACGGCGGTCGAGACGTCCCGAACGCACGACGAAGACGGTCAGGTCGGCTATGCGGTTGGCAATGGTCGCGTCCGCCACGATGCCCACGGGGACATTGTCGACGATGATGTAGTCATAGCGCGTGCGCAGCTCGGCTATCAGGGTGTCGAGGCGGCTGTCCAACAGCAACTCTGCCGGGTTCGGCGCCACGGGACCGGAGGCGATGATGTCGAAGTGCTCGCCCTTGCGGATGATGTCGTCGACCGTCACCGTCGTGTCGGCTAGGTAGTTGGTCACACCCGTCCGGTGCTCGCCCAGGTGACGGCTCAGCGTCCCCTTGCGGATGTCAAGGTCGATGACCACCACCCGCTTGCGGGCATAGACGAAGCTCATCGCCAGGTTGCACGAGATGAACGTCTTGCCTGCTCCCTCGTTGAACGAGGTGAAGGTGATGACCTGCGTCGGACGGTCCTTGCGCGACATGAACGCCATGTTCGTGCGCAGGATGCGGAATGCCTCGGAGACGATGCTGTCGTCCTGACCCACGGAAGCCTTCGCCGTGCGTCCGTGCTGCCTTGCCGCCTCCTTGTCGAGCGGAATCTCGCCGAGGAACGGCACGCTCACCGCCTTCTCGATGTCCTTCCGTCCGTGAACCCGGGTGTCGAGGAAGAGCACCAGCAGGCAGCCCACGCCCGGCAGGGCAATGCCCACGAGCAAGCCCAGGAGCAGGATGCGGTTGCGGCGCGGTGAGATGGGGCTGTCGCCACCCTCGGCACTGTCGATGATGCGGGCGTTGTTGTCCGCCATCGCCTGGGAGAGAGCGTTCTCCTCCCGTCGGTTGAGCAGGAAGAGGTAGAGCGACTCCTTGATTTTCTGCTGACGTTCGATGGAGAGCATCTGCCGCTCCTTCGTCGGGATGGACGTCACGCGGCTCTGGGCACGCATCTCACGGTTCTGCGCGTCGTTGCGCTTCACGTTGAGGCTGACAATCATGTTGTCCACCGCACGGATGATGGTCTGCTTCATGGCACGGAGCGAGTTGTTCAGCTCCTCCACCACGGGGTTCTTCTCGCTGCTGTCGCTGATGAGGCGGTCGCGCTTGAGCTTCGCCGTGTTGTAGAGGTTGATCTGGCTCTCGATGTTCATGTCGCTCAGTCCCGTGTTCGAGGGGATGAGGTCGGTCTCCTTCGAGGGGTCGGCCAGGTAGTCCTTGATGAAGTTCGCCAGCCGGAGCTGCGTCTCCAGTTCCAGCGCGTCGGCGTTGTACTTCTGCGACTCGGTCATGTACATGCCGGCAGCGGACGAGATGTCCACAATCTGGTTGCTGCGCTTGAACGATTCCAGGTCCGACTCCACGCCGCCCAGCTCACGCTCGATGATGATGAGGCGCTCGTTGATGAAGTTCGCCGTGTTGACCGCCACCTGGTTCTTGTCCTTGATTGCCTCCTCGTTGTAGACGGTGATGAGCATGTTGAGCACATCCTCTGCCCGGACGGGCGAGCTGTCCTTCAGCGCGAGGGTGAGGATGGACGACTCCTCCTCTTCCTGCTGGATGCCCAGCGCCCCCTTGTAGCGGTTCACGACCGACTCCAGCGGACGCTTCTGCACGCGGATGGGCACATCGGTCCACGAGGCGGCATAGTAGTTCGTCGGGGTCACGACGAGCCGTTGCCCGTGCACCCTGACGGTGTCGCCCATCGCCACGGTGCAGGTGCTGTCAGCCTCCATCCACGAGAAGCGCGAGAGGGTGACCGACCGTTCGCTCTTCGGCTGAACCGTCAGTGCCAGCCCCTGTTCGGGCATCGCGTCGGGGAAGCTCAGCCGCACGGGCGACTGGGTGTAGAGTTCATTGTAGCGCAGGCCGTCCTGTATCAGGTAGTCCACGTCGGCATGGACGCGCTGCACCACTTCACGCATGAGCTTCTTCGAGCGGAACTGGAGAATCTCGTTCGCCACGTTGACCTTGTTGATGAAGTTGTCGTAGCGGTCGAGTCCGGCAGTCGAGGTCTTGTTCGAGGGGTCCTTGATGATGACCGTCGCCGAACGGAAGTAGACCAGCGGCGAGCGGGCATAGCTGAGCCACGCCAGTCCGCCGCAGACCAACACGGAAATCAGGAACCACTTCCACTTGGAAGCGAAATACACGAGCAGGTCCACCACATTGATGCCCTGTTCGTTTCGGTTGTTGTTACTGGTTGTTTGCATGGGTATGTATCAGGTGACAAGAAACTATTTCGTTGCCCAGATGATCGAGCAGGCAGCCGTGACTGCAGAGAGCATGGTCGTGCCGATTTGCCATCCGCGCTCCTCGTTGTCCTTCTTCCGGTACTTCGGCTCGACGTAGACAATGTCGTTCTGTTGCAGGTAGAAGCAGGGGGAGTCGAAGAGGTCCTTGCTGCGCAGGTCGTGCATGAACATCTGCCGTTCGCCGTTCGACTCGCGGATGACCGCCACCCGGTTCGTGCGCGCCTTCGCATCGAGGTCGCCCGCCTTGGCTATCGCCTCCAGCAGGGTGACGCGGTCGCCGTCGACGGAGAACGTCCCGTTGTTTGCCACCGCGCCGAGCACGGTATATTTGAAGTTGAGGAACTCGATGGACACCAGGGGGTCCTTCATGTAGTCACCTTCGATGAGGCGGGTCTTGATGAGGTTCGTCACCTCGCTGACCTTCAGTCCTTCGACATGCAGTTTGCCCAGGATGGGGAAGTCGATGTTCCCCTCCACATCCACGCGGTAGCCCTTCTCGTTCACCCGTGTGGCAGCGTCAGCCGTCACGTTGCCGTCGGCGCCCACATGGAACGTTCCCCCGTAGATGTTGAACGGGATGGCAAGTTCCGGGTTCTTGCAGCTGACGGTGATGCTCAGACGGTCGTCGCGGTGGACCACGGCTTCATAGCCGGCATCATAAGGATACTTCTCGCCCATCTGCATGTCCTGCAAGTAAACAAAGTTCTTGCGCGATGCGCAGGAAGTCAAGAGTAACACGGCAAGCAGACTGAGGCTTGCCCAGAGTTTCGGTTTGTTCATTGTGTTTTTATTATTGATTTTGATGAATAGCGTTTCAAGTGCCGTTCGTATCGCGTTCAAGTACCGTCCGTATCGCGTTCAAACGCCGCATGGACGGACCAAAGTATAATACTTAGGTAGGCTAAGTATTATACTTAGGGTGCCTAAGTATTATACTTTGGTCTGTACATGCCCGGGGTTAATCGCGTACAGGTTCTGCCAGCACAGCGTTGCAGCCGCCTCGTCAGGCAGACACTCCAGCGTGCCGACCGTCACCCGCTCGGTGAGACGGGCGAGGGTGTCGCACAAGGCACCGTTCAGCCGCTCGTCGTCGGTGATGACCGAGCAGCCCGGATAGAGGACGACAAAGGCGTCCACCTCCCGGCGGCGTACGAACCGGTTCGCCGGGGCTTGCGACAGGCGCACCATGCCGCCAATGGGGTATGAGAGGTTCCGGTAGCACGGGGTCTTGCCGCTCCACGGTGTGCCGTATGTCACCGCCCCGTCGCCCACCAGGCGCACCGCCGGGTTGTCGTCGTTGAGCAGGGTGCAGCCGGGGATATGCTTCAGCCACAAGGCGGAGTGTGTGCTCTTGCCCGTGCCGCTCTTGCCCATGAAGAGGTAAGCCCGTCCATCGTGACAGACTGCCGAGGCATGGATGGACACGCCCCCGTGAAGCAGGATGGCTTGCGAGAAGACAATGCGGAGCATCGACGAGAGCACCTGTCCGGCATCCGGCTCGCGCCAGTCCAGACAAGCCGTCGCCCGGGAGAAATCGCGTGCTGCCAACAGACGGTGCACCACGCTTCCGCCGACGGAGAGGATGTCCACGCGGTAGGTGTCCACGCAATCATAGAGACGGACACACCCCATGTCGTTCAGCGTCTCGTCCGCCAGCCGCCCCTCGGGGAAAGGGACCGGCGAAGCCAGCGCCTCGAACCGGAACAGTTCTTCGCCCGCCTCCTCTTCCGCCTGACAGCGGAACGGACGGAACGAGGGCAACAGGGTGTCGGCATCGCAGCCGGCAGGCAGGTAGACCGTCAACCGGAATCCTGCCACGCAACAGGTCATCACAGATGGAAACATAAGATTCTGTTCAGGTAATCAGTTATCAGTTTTCGTGGAACGCAGGTTGTTCCGCAACAGGCCGGTGAACAGCCAGAACGCCTCCCTCGGCGCATACGTCCGGGCAAAGCGGACATTGCGCAGGAAGGAGCGGGACGTCTGCCACTTCCGTTGCAGCCACGACCTGCCGGCGCCGCTCCGTCCCTCCAGGAACAGCCCGAAGTTGCCTCCCCGCCGCACGATGTCGAGCAAGGGTTCAGCCGACGGGGCCTGTGCCGGGTAAGGCAGGCAGCCGGGTTCCAGTCCCAGGTGTTCCACCAGGAAGGCGTGCAGGAGCGGTGTCCAGCGCGTCAGTCCCAGGGAACGGCATGCCGCCTCCATCTCACGGGCATCCACCTCGCCGTGCAGGCAGTGGCAGGCACGCGCCATGTCGCAGAGCTGCCGCAGCCCGATGCCCCAGCCCAAGGCATGCTTGAGGATGTGCAGGTTGAGCAGCAGCAGGTTGAGGAAGGGAGCCGGCACGGTGATGTCCACCGGGACGTCCGCCGACAGCTGCCGGGAGCAGTAGCCCCCTTCGTCCGCAGAAACGGGTTGTGAAGGTCGAACAGGCGGGTGTGATGCTCCACCTCCACGCCCTGCCACACGTAGCTCAGGCTGCGGTCGGGCATCTCCTCCACCTCGATGCCGCGTGCCTGCATGCAGAGACGCGCCAGGCGGAAGGAGACGGGATTGGTAAAGTAGAAGTCGATGTCGCCACTCTCGCGCAACAGCGGACTGGCATAGAACTGCGCCACGCCCTGCCCCTTCTGGAGGATGGGGTTCAGCTCCCGCGACACATAGAGCGTGTAGAGGTCGCCGAGCACCCGGTTCATCAGGCGGTTGCGTTCCTCGATGCGGTCTGCCGTCACCACCCAGCGCATGAGGAGCGCCGACGGGGGCAGCAGCTCGTCGGGCAGGAACTGGAGTCCGCGGAACACGATGCCCGCCACGGTCTGGCGGCGCGACAGGGTGTAGACCCGTTCCCAGGCACCGGCTGACAGGGGGAAGCCTTCCCAACGGTCCGGCTCACGCTCCCACAGCCCGGCACGCAGGAGGACGAGCAGGGCGGCAAAGTCCTTATCGGGCATCCGCCTCCCCTCCCTCCTCGACCAGCAGGCCGAAGCCAGTCCAGCTGTCCAACAATCGTTTCACATCGGCAAGAGCCGTATCCCGGTCGACTTCGTAGTTGTCGCACAACCACTCCGCCAGGGCTTCGGGAGTGGAGCAGCCTTCGTTCATCTGCTGCCAGATGTCCGCCGCCGTCCGGTTCATGCGGAAGACGTGCGAGAGGTTGACTTGTTCCGTCCAGCTGTCGACAATCATGTACTGGCTGCCGATGCGGCGGAGTTGCAGGTTTTGTTTCGGACGCATAGTTGTAAATGAGTTAACAGGAATCAAAACTTCTTTCCTCCCAGGATGGACGTCACGGTGAGGAAGATGATTTTCGCATCGAGCCACAACGAGCGGGTGGCGAGGTAGTGCAGGTCCATCCGCAGGCGGCGGAGCATCTTCTCCATCGTGTCGGTGTAGCCGTTGTAGAGCGTCGCCTCGGAGAAGAGTCCCGGACGCAGCCGGTAGAGCAGTTCGTAGTCGGGGTTGACCGCCTTGATTTTCTCCACGAAGTACGGACGTTCGGGGCGGGGACCCACGAAGCTCATCTCCCCCTTGAAGACGTTCCACAGCTGGGGCAGCTCGTCGAGGTGATGCTCCCGCAGGAAGCGTCCCACCCGGGTGAGCCGTTCGTCGTCCTTCTGACACAAGGCAGGCTTGCCATCCTCCTCCGACGTCACCCGCATCGAACGGAACTTGTAGAGGGTGAACGTCCGTCCGCGATAACCCACCCGCTCCTGACGGAAGATGGCAGGACCGCGGTCCTCGCTCTTGATGGCTGCATAGATGGCAAAGAAGGCAGGCGAGAACACAATCATTCCCAGGGCGCTGCCCACCACGTCGAACAGCCGCTTCACGCAACACGCGGCAGGCGACATGGCATCTTCATAACAACCGGACTCTTTCGCCGTGCTTATCTCTACCAACGACACGGCATTTGCTTTAGCATCATTCATAGGTCGAAATACATTTTTACGCATGATTCTATCATCTGTTTCTTTGTGAATGTCTCTTCATAGCGCCGCTTCGCTCCCCCGGCGTAACGGCTGTAAGTCTCTTCGTCGTCGCAGACGGCACGGATAGCCGCTGCAAGTTCCTTCGGGCGGCAAGGCTCCACGTTGATGCCCGACACCCCTTCGGCATTGACCCACGACACCCCCGAGCCGGGGATGCGGGTCGCCACCACGGGACGTCCGCACGACATGGCTTCAATCTGCACGATGCCGAAGGCTTCCGTCTTCTGCACGCTGCTCAGGCAGAACACCCGGCACGCACCGTAGCAGGCAGGCAGGTCGGCATCGCTCACGTGGCCCAGCAGCTTCACCCGTCCGTGCAGCCCGAGGTTGTCAATCTGCGCCTGCAGCTCGTCGTGCAGGCTGCCCGTGCCGCCGATGAGCACCACGTAGCTGTCGTCGAGGAAACGTGCCGCCTCGACCAGGTGACGGTAACCCTTGTAAGGCACCAGCCTGCCGAGGGAGAAGACAATCTTCCTGCCCGGATAGGCAGCCCGTAGGGTCTCCACGGCTTCCGCATCGGGACACATCGGGTCGATGCCGATGGGGATGCAGCGGGTCTTCGCCTGCACCTCCTTCAGGAAAGGCGACTCGGCGAGGTAGACGGGCGTCGTGCCCACGATGCAGTCGGCGCGGCGCACCAGCCAGTCCTGCAACGGACGGTAGAAGCGCAACAGGAGCTTCTGTTTCTGGATGTCGCTGTGCCAATGGAGGACCACCTTGCCGCGGTAGCCCGAGAGGAACAGCGCCAGGCACGCCATCGGGTCGGGATGGTGCACGTGGATGATATCATAGTCGCGGCAGACCTTCCGCAAGGTCACGACCAGCGAGGGGGAAATCATGGTGGCAGCCACCTTCGCCCAGGCAGGACACGCCGTCAGCCGGGCATGCGGATTGAGCTGCGTCACGCCGCCCCTGCCCTCGCCCGCCGCACACAGCATGTCGCAGTCGATGCCTTCGGCGGACAGTCCCAGCATGAGGTCGTACATGACCTTCTCCACCCCGCCTCTGACGGGATAGAACTTTCCCAATTGTAATACTCTTAATGCTTTCATCTCTTCTGATTTAGTTGCCGGCCAACAGCCGCTTGTGGGCTTCAATCACCTCGGGATGGTTCCGGCGGATGTATCCCCCGACGCTGTTGTAGGTCAGTCCCAGGCGTCGGGCGATGGACTTCAGGTCTTCGGGAGTGGTGCGATAGAGGTGCACCGCCTCGGCATACTTCTCCCGGCTTCCGTGTGCCACCCGTCTGCCATCCGTCGTGCGGGTCGTTGCCAGCTGACGGGCAAGCTCCGGCTCGTGCTTGTGGAGGTACTGACGGAAGGCTTCCGCCTGCAGCCCGAACTCCTTCGCCACGTGGGCAATGGGGCGCGGAGCGGCTTTCAGGCTCCCGACGGCAGCACCATACTTGACTGACGGAGCGCTCACGGTCCGTTGCAGTCCGGGATGCCACTGGTTGAGGTAGGCACGGAAGCCTTCGACGGTGACACCCGTACGGCGGGCAATCTCCTTCAGCGTGAGAGCCGTCCCGCGATAGAGGTCCAGCGCACCGGCATAACGCTCCACTGTCGCGGGGAGAGGCAGGGGG
>ENA-OPSH01000976-OPSH01000976.1-human-gut-metagenome-genome-assembly--contig:-NODE-976-length-13935-cov-4.972622_pt1 | contig 13935 bp, 10 predicted proteins | sample MGYA00241802_ERZ501895 | MGnify/ENA primary metagenome ERZ501895 (study PRJEB25962, sample SAMEA2042304) | human gut metagenome | biome: human gut; feature: human-associated habitat; material: faeces...
GCACTGTGCCCCCTTTTTACTAACGATGCAGATTATTTTCGCTTCTGTATCATATTAGGCGCGTAGTTGCGGATTTGAGGGTCTTATTCCCTTCCCGGAGCACCCAATAGTTGTAGGCTTCCAGATGACCGGCATCCCGCACCGAACGCAGATATTCCAAAAAAGGAACGACGATTTGATTGTCATACTTCAGCACCGTATTCGCCCCTTCGTCCAACTTCTTCAGGCCTTCGTCGATCCACCGGCTCCGGATCCGGTTCAGGGATTCCAGATCGACGGACCGTTCGCCCCCGGCCGCAGCCTGCATCGCCGCCTCGTACACGGCACCGTAAGGCTCCCGCACATCCCCGGCCAGAAGCATATCGATCGTTATGGCGATCGGACGGTTCTCGTAAAAATCGACCGACACGGAATCGGTGGAAAAAACGATGCCAGTTTTATAGTTACGGAACAAAAGCTCGCTCATCTCCTTATTCCGGTCGCCGCTGGGTAGCAGGTTCATCATTATCTCGCCATAAATCTGGCTCCAGACCTTGCTGGTGGAATAAGCATAAAACTGGGCCGCCCGGTAATAGTTCGACGGGAACATCGGAGCTACGCTGATGCCTTTTTCGAAAGAAGCGACCGCTTCGTCGTAATGCCCCTGCATTCCCGAAACGACCCCCTGCTCCAGATAAAGAGCGCCCGAATCGGGAAAGCGTTTGAGCCCCTGCGCATAAACTTTCAAGGCTTTTTTCGGATTCTTCAGATAATCGTAGCAATTTCCGACCAACTGATAAACCAGATCGTTGCAATCCTCGTACTTATAAAGTGTTTTGGCGAGTTTGATCGCTTTCTGATAATCCCGTTTGACCATATAGGCGTAAGCCATCTCGTACGTCAAAGGCCAATAGTCCGGATCGAGTGTCAGTGCCTGCCGGAGCAACACGATACCCTGATCGGGATCACCGTTATCCATCAATTCAATAGCCTGCCGCTGCAATGCGAGCACCTGCTCGCGGTTGTTCTGTCCGAATGACAGTTGTGTGCCGAACAGACAAAACAACGCCCATAGCAATATTCCAAAAAGTCTTTTCATGACAACAAAAAGTTAATTTTCGATGAATGAAGTTACGATTATTTTTTGGAAAAACACCCCTTCGACAAACAAAATTACCCTTTCGCACCGAATTACCGGCACGAAAGGGTATATTTACACGATACGAAACGGAGGTTATTTCCCCTTACGGGCGATCACGGCATCGATGCAGGCCCGGATTTTCGGTGCAGGGTCCTCCCACGTATCGGGCTTGATGACCTTGCCGTCCTTGGGATTGTAGTGCGGCTTGCCGTCGGGCCACAACTTGGCCATGTTAGCCTGCTGAACGATTTCGAACAGTTCGTCCGGCTCGAGTCCCATCTCGACCATCGTACCCAGCGCGAAGTACATCAGGTCGATCATCGCGTCGGCCTGCTCGTAGATATCCTCGGCGACCAGAAATTCAGCAACCTCCTCGTTCATCCATTTCGCCCGGCTGAGCGAGCGTTTTTTATCCAGCATACGGGGTGCATCCGGACACGGATGACCGAACTTTTCGTGAAATTCACGCACGTCGTTCCACTCTTTCTTCATAACACTCAAAATTCTAAAACAGCCATAAAGGTACGAATTAATTTTCACAAGACACGTCCCGGCAGGAGTTTCGAACCTCTTTTTCCGGGTGCCTTTTGGCAAAAGAGCGGAATGCCCGCATTTTCGATCGTACAAACATCGACCGAAAACCACGAACACCTTTTTTTGTATCTTTTTACAAAACGAGAATATGATCCGAACAGCCTCGGACAACCGACGGTCAAAAGGACGAAACAGAAGATATCTGTGAACTCTGCTCTCAAGAAAAAGTCGGCTTCGGCAACGACGTTTGGTTTACCGTCCGCACTTCACTTTTCTGGAAAAATAGGATACGGTTCGGCATAGCTCAAACGACGCTCGGAGGGGGAGGGCAGCTACGCTTACGTATAATGCCCTGCAAGGAGGCGCAAAAGGGACTTGAACAAATTTGGTTCTGTCCTTGTCTTTTACTATCTTTGACATAGCCTTGGATAGGAGGCACCTCGGAAAACCGGGAACAAGTTCCCGTTTTCTCTCAACTTTTCCTATCTTTGCAAAAAATCGGATGCGTGGCCCGGACAAGTTCAGACAGATTTGGCTTACCGTTCGCCTTCCACTATTTTTGCAGAAAGATAAATTGGCCGGACAGACGATTGCTGCCGCCGCCTGCGAAACGATCGGATCGAACCCGGGAACACCCTCGCCGTACCTCTTTTGCTACCGCTTGTCATGCAGATCAACAAGGCACAATTCGTATGCAGCTCCGAGCGTCTTTCGCAACTGCCGAAAGACTCGCTCCCGGAGTTCGCCTTCATCGGCCGCAGCAACGTCGGCAAGTCGTCGCTGGTCAATATGCTCACAGGTCGCAGCGGCCTGGCCAAAGTTTCCGGCACCCCGGGCAAGACGCGGCTTATCAACCATTTCCGCATCAACGACAGTTGGTATCTGGTCGATCTGCCCGGTTACGGTTACGCCCGCACATCGAAAACCCAACGCGACGAGTTCGCCAAAATCATCACCGACTACGTACTCCGATGCGAACGGATGCACTTCCTGTTCGTGCTGGTCGATTCCCGACTGGAGCCCCAGAAGATCGACCTGCGCTTTATCGAAATGCTCGGCCGGGAGGGCATCCCTTTCGGCATCGTCTTTACCAAAACCGACAAACTGTCGGCCGCACAGCTCGCACGCAGCGTCGAACGCTACAAACAAGTGCTCGGTGAACAGTGGGAGGGGTTGCCTCCGATGTTCCGCTCCTCGAGCGAAAAACGGACGGGCCGCGAAGAGATCCTGGACTTCATCGGCAAATGTTTAACAGAATGTTAAAAAAAGATTTTAGAAATACCCGATAATTCGGTCTTTACATCCTATCTTTGCACCATTCAAAAACACAATCACATACTATGGCTATCCACAAAATCAAATTCTTCGCAGGCAGGGGCTCGCGGTACCTCGCGGAGAAAATCGTCGCAAGCTACGGCACCACGCTCGGAAACTCGGAGGTGCAACAGTTCAGCGACGGAGAGTTCCAGCCCTGCTTCAACGAGTCGATCCGCGGCTGCACCGTGTTCATCATCCAATCGACCTTCCCGCCGCTGGACAACCTGATGGAACTCCTTATGATGATCGATGCCGCACGCCGCGCATCGGCCTACAAGGTGATCGCCGTGATGCCCTACTTCGGCTGGGCGCGTCAGGACCGCAAAGACCGTCCCCGCGTACCGATCGGCGCGAAACTGGTAGCCAACATGCTCGTCGCGGCAGGCGTGGACCGCATTATGACCATGGACCTGCATGCGGACCAGATCCAGGGCTTCTTCGACGTACCGGTGGATGCACTCTATGCCAGCGGCATCTTCGTACCGTACATCAAAAGCCTGAACATCGAGGACCTCTCGATCGCGGCACCCGACATGGGCGGCGCCAAACGGGCCAACACCTATGCCAAGCACCTGAGCGCCCCGATCATCATCTCGCACAAGGAGCGTGCGAAAGCCAATGTCGTGGGTAAAATGACGGCCATCGGCGACGTGAAGGGTCGCAACGTAATCATCGTGGACGATATGATCGATACGGCCGGCACGATCTGCATGGCAGCCGATATGCTAATGGAAAAAGGTGCCAAGAGCGTCCGGGCAGCCATCACCCACCCGATCCTTTCGGGGCAGGCTTACGAAAAAATCAATGCCAGTGCCTTGCAGGAGGTGATCGTCACGGACACCATACCGCTCAACCCGGAAAAGGACCTGAGCAAATTCAAGGTGATGACCGTAGCGGACATCTTCGCCAACGTCATCGAGCGCGTACACAACTACAAGGAGATTTCGTCGATTTTCTTCAAGTAGGAGGAGTTTACAATACGACAAAGGGGATGCTTTTTCGAGCATCCCCTTTGTCGTATTTAATGTTTCGCTATCCGGTGCATCTCACAAAAGCAACAACAGTCCGACCGCCAACGCCGCAAAAATACAGAAACAAAAGCGTATAATGCGATTATTGCAGAAAGACACCTTCCACAAGAAATAAAACCCAGCGCAACATAAAAGATATAACCCCAGTAAAACCAAAGAAACAATCCCGCAATACACCACGTAAACCAGCCCGTTTCCGCCTGCCCCATCGCATATCATACCAACAAAAAATACGATTATGTCGAGCAGTAGCAACCCGGTCAGTACAAGGGTTGTTATTTCTGCAATTCTGTTTTTTTCATTTTGCTCCGTCATTTCAGCGGCGAATCCGGTTCCCGGGCCATAACCATATAGAACATACGGTCGAGGAAGCCAGGGGCGAATTTCTTGATAAAGTGTGTAGCACGCCCCTCAGCCTCCATCAGGCAAAGGCGTTTGCGCTTTTCGATTCCCCGAATAACGATACGGGCGACCTGTTCGGGCGTCATCATCTTCGCCTCGTCGCGCGGTGTCTCGCCCTGGCTCGAACCGTCGGCCGTGAGCGCCGAAAAGCGGACATTCGAAGCCGTGAACCCCGGGCAGGCGACCATCACGTGCAACCCCTTCTTCAGGTTTTCGATCCGCACGGTTTCCAGAAATCCCGTCATCGCATATTTCGAAGCCGAATAGCCCGTACGCCCCGGCAGGCCGTGCAAACCGGCCACCGACGAGATGCCGACCAGCGACCCGTGCGAAGCCTGCAAGTACGGCAACGCGTATTTGGTACAATAGACCGTGCCCCAGAAATTAACGTCCATCAGACGGTGCAGCACCTCCAGATCCACGTCATCGAACAGTGCCCGCATCGAAAGGCCCGCATTGCAGATGAGCACATCCAACCCGCCGTACTCCCCGACGGCCGTGTCGATCAGATTGCGGCACTCCTCCGGCTTGGTCACATCCACCGCGCAGTAGGTCGCTTCGCCGCCTTTGGATCGGATATCTCCGACGATGAGCTGCAATTTTTGCAGGCTCCGGGCGCCGAGCACCACGTTGGCACCCTGCACCGCACATTCGCGGGCCAATGCCTCGCCGATCCCCGACGAAGCTCCGGTGACCACGACGGTCTTTCCTTTCAAACCTTTCATCCTATCAATCGTTTACATTTATTTCCAATCCGTCGTAAGCCAAATATACCCCTTCGGGCAACAACGCGGAACGCTCGGCGTAAAGACCCATTTCATGCGACATATGCGTCAGATACGCCCGGCGGGGCGCCACACGGCGGATCAGCGCCAATGCTTCGTCCAGTGAAAAATGCGAATCATGGGGCTGGGGCCGGAGCGCATTGACCACCAGCACTTCGACACCGTACAGCTTCCGCTCTTCGGCCGGGGCGATGGTCTTGAAATCCGTAAGGTAGGCCAGTTCGCCGAACCGGAACCCTGTCACCTCGAATCGGGGCGAATGGTGTCCCGACACGGGAATCACCTCCTTGTCCTTAACGCAAAAGGGAACGGCAGGATCTATTTCGCACAGCTCGATTTCGGGCACCCCCCGATACTTGTCCACACTGAAGGCATAGTCGAAGTCCTTGCGGACGCATTTGAGCGTCTGCCGTGTTCCGAATACGTCGATCCGATGGATCGTGGGATAATCGACGAAATTGAAGGCCCGCACGTCGTCCAATCCTCCGATATGGTCTTTGTGTTCGTGCGTCAGCAGAATCGCGTCGATATGCCGGACCCCGGTCCGGAGCATCTGGTAACGGAAATCGGGCCCAGCGTCGATCACCAGCCGTATGTCGTCCCACTCGAGCATGGCCGAAGTCCGCAGACGGTTATCGCGGGGATCTTTCGAGGTGCAGACGGCACACCGGCAGCCGATCACCGGCACTCCCTGAGAAGTTCCCGAGCCAAGAATCGTAAGTTTCATACCCATCGCAAAAAACGTCGGAGTTTCTGTTTTTCCCGGCGACGGGAACAAAAATACAAAAAAAACACCGCAGAAAAGAGAAATCGCCGCTTTTTCTCGCACGCTCCAGATAACGGGAAGCAACGCGTTTTACCGTACGCTCGGATAGGCTGGAGCGACTGTCGGTATCATTCGAAACGGGCGGCGAAAACGATCCACGATACCCCGGGGAACTCCGGCGGTGCACACCCGAACAATTCGGTATCTGTCGGAAAAATTCTAAAACCATACCGCCACAATCCTATACCTCTCCTCCTACAGATCCGATAATCTCCCGGAACCGGCCGCCCTCTCGCCCCTCCCGAAAACGCTACCGCAAGACAACCGGAACACGCCCCGCGAAACAGTTTCCTCCACCGCAAACAGAAGGCGGGCCGGCAACTGCTGACGATCGCCGCCGTTCCCGGCGCACATACGACATTCATCACATTCCGCTCGGAGGCGTCCAGAAAATCCGATGTACGTTTTGCGATTCGATTTATACAATTTGAGAACGAAACATCCTTCAATCCGGATAATTTTGTATAATTATTTTTCAGATTCGGGTCAAACCGGAAAAACCATTCCCGGACACCCGGATTTTTTACCCCGAAAAACAAGGAATTTCAAGCCCCGTGTATCCCACCCGACTCTACCGTCCATAAATTTCACCGACCTCCATCCATCGAAAAAATGCAGGACGGAAGAGTCGCACGGGGCGATTTCCCGGCGAAAGCCGAAATAATAGCGCAAAAAGACATTTTTAGTACTTATTTTTACTATCTTAGTATTCAGAATGTTGGAAAACCTCACATATTTCCTTAACGGAGCTTCCCTGTCATTTTTCGCTATGGGCGCCTTCCATATGGCGATTTATGCCCGACAGAGCAAATCCCGGCCCCATTATCTCTTCACGATCTGCCTGATATGGATGGCATTGATCGAACTCAAAGAGTTTTTCCTGAGCCACGATGCCGCCTACAACTACGAAATTCTCGGCCCGGGCTTCACCTTTCCGGACCTGTTTACCCTGGCTCTGCTGTCGCTCTTCTTTTTCGAACTGGTGATGCCCGGCCGCATCACGGCACGATACAGCCTCAAACTGCTGAGCCCCTTCGTTCTGCTCGGCGGCGCCTACTGGCTCGGAACGGCTTTCGAACCCCGCACGGTATATGCTTCCCTGCCGGAGTTGCTAAAGGACCTGCCGTCCTTCCTGCCGACGGTACTTCTGCTCTACACCCTATACACCGTCGGTTACTGCCTCCTCGCCCTGACTCGCATCGTCCTCTACTCCATCCGTTACTCCCGGGAGATCGCCCAGGCCTACTCGTTCACAGAGCGCATCCACCTGCAATGGCTGCGGTGGATGTCGGCACTGCTGGCCTTCTACCTGCTTTCATACATCATCATCATTCTATTTTTCAGCAATATCTGGTTCACCATTCTCATCTATATCCTGACACTTACCGTCTGGGGTATCCTCTACGGCTGCATCCTGCAATACCGCATCCCGGACATTATCCGGGATTATTGGCAACCGCTCCCGGAAGGAGAACCCATCGAAGAAAATCCGGAAATAAACCTCGCCGAAGGAAAAGGACGCGCCGCATCGCTGCGGGAACAGTTGCAGGAAGCCATCGTACAGCGCAAACTATACCTCAACCCCGGACTTACGATCATCGACTTGGCCTGCGAATGCGGCACTAACCGCACGCAACTCTCCCTGCTGCTCAACAAGGAATTGGGCTTGTCGTTCCGCGACTACATCAACCACTGCCGCATTCAATATGCCGCCTTGCCGCTGCTCGAAGACGAGGAGGCCGGCCATAAAATCGAAGAAGTGGCCCTATTATCCGGATTCGGGAGCACGGCGACTTTCTACCGCGCCTTCGCCAAAGAAAAAGGCATGGCCCCGCAACAATGGCAGGAGTCCATTAGAAAATCCCGGACAAGGGGGGGGGAAGACAACGGTTTACGGGAAATAACCGGACTTCAGGAAGAGTATCCGTAAGGCATCGTTCGCAACATTGAACAAGCGTACCGAAGTCGCAAATCAATTTGCCGCTCCGATTCATTTACAATGGACGGCTCAAGGATACGGTCCTATTTCCTTTTAGGACAAAAGCCTGCTCTCTGCTCTCTGCTCTCTGCTCTCCGCTCTCCGAGCGTCGAACCCGTAATCCGGAAACACCCGTCAGGGATGCCATCCGATCTTCTTCAACGATAGCCGGCATCGAAGAGCCAGCCCCGGATAAAGTTCATCGCCGAATAAACCGCCCCATGAGCCGGATCCTGCGCCGCACGCCCCGAATGCCCGAACACCCGTCAAGAAGCCGCCGGCCAGTTATCTCTTACGGTCGCCAGAAGTAAAAAGCCCCGGACAAGGTCGCAATTCCTATGTGCCGGGGTAACGAATCCGCAATCCGGAAAGCACCCGGCCCCCGGACAAAAGCCTACGCTCCATACACCCCGGCAGTAAATTCTGCGGCCGGCACGGGCTCGGACGCAAAAGAAGAGCACCGCTTCGATCCCGCCGGAAACGGACACGCCTCGCCGTAAAACATCGGCAGTCATATACCGCCAATATACCTTATTCGACGGTCGTTTATTCACGACCCGTGACCGTGTTGTAATACTTGTCGCCCTAAATCCCTTCGCTCGGAGGAAACTTGGGCTACGACACACCCCAAAGGGACACCGAAGTATATAATCACAAAAATACGGTACTTCCCGGCAGCCAAATGAAAGCGGCGCCCCCCTTTTCGGAAGCGCCGCCGTATCAATCGAAATACAGGTCTTATTCGGTAACCCGCTCGAGCCATTTCACCATACCGAGCATAACGCCCATCGAGATGATGCAGACCGAGAAGAATACAGTCCAAGCCACCCAAATAGGATAAGCATTGTAGATGAGCGGACCAATCCAGAGCAGCAGATTGCCTACGGCCGTTGCACAGAGCCACAGACCTTGGCAAAGGCCCTGGAGATGCTTGGGAGCAACTTTAGAAACGAACGACAGACCGAGAGGAGAAATGAACAGCTCTGCCACAGTCAGGAAGAAGTAGAGTACGAAGAGCACCCACGGTCCTGTCTTGAGAGCGGCCGCCTCTGCAGCCGGGAGATCCTTGAACGCCTCGGCCGAAGGATAACCGTTGATGATCGAGAATACAGTCATGAAAAGGAATGCCAATCCGGCCAAACCCATACCGATAGCGATCTTGCGAGGTGTGGAAATCGCTTTTCCACGGCGTGCAAGAGCGGCAAATACCCACATCACAACAGGAGTGAGGATAATGACATAGAACGGGTTGAGAGCCTGCCATATTTCCGGCTGTACGGAGTCGGTCTTTACGAAATCGCGGGCAAAGAGCGAGAGTGAAGTTCCGTTCTGATGGAATGAAAACCAAAAGAAGATAGCAATACCGAGCACAGCGAAGAGGGCTGCCATACGCTGCTTGATTTCCGTAGCCATTGCAGCTTTTTCCTCTGCAGAATATGTAACGGTTTCCTCTTTTGCTTTCTTTGCGGGAGAAGGAAGCTGTCTTTTGGTGAAAAGGAATATCGAGAGAGAAATAAGCATTGCGGCAACGGAGGCGATAAACGAATAGTGGATGCCGGTGTTGAAGACATTAAGATAATTCGAACAGAATGCCGATACGGAGCCGGCATCACCTGCAACCACAGAGCCACCCACCTTTGTAATCAGCTCCTGAAGATTGGCAAGGTTTACTTCCGCACCCGCCAAAAATCCATGGCAAAGAGCCGGAAGCTCGGCATTATACATCAAACCGTTCTCACTGAGCCACCAGCTGCGGAGCAAAGGAGCTACGAAGGGAGCCACAACGCCACCAAGATTGATAAAGACATAGAAAATCTGGAAACCGGCATCACGCTGCGAAGCATAGCGAGGATTGTCGTACAACTGTCCGACAATGGCCTGAAGGTTGCCCTTGAAAAGGCCGTTGCCGAATGCGATGAGGAACAGCGCACCGCAAGTAAGCGTAAGAAGCCATGTCTGATTCTCAGGAGTCGCGAAAATGGGGAATGCCAATACGACATAACCGATAGTCATGACAATAAGACCGGAAATGATGGTTCCTTTGTAGTTCTGCGTTCTGTCGGCAATGATACCGCCTACGAGGCTAAGCACATAGATACCGGCGTAGAAGAAAGAATAGACTAAAGCACTGGTCTCTTCAGACAGGCCGAATTTGGAACATAGAAACAGCACAAGCACCGCGTTCATGATATAATATCCGAAACGCTCGCCCATGTTGCTCAATGCTGCCGGGATCAATCCTTTGGGTTGATTTTTAAACATACGCGATTGAATTAGAATTTTTTCTGTTTTTTGTTTCGCCCACAAAGATAGAATTATTTTTCGTATTTTTGCTATAATAATGAACCGGTTTATGGGAAATCCGACGAAAAAGCTCCCGCTGATCGAGCGGGACGACTGGCTGCTTCCGGTCGAAAGGGAGTTGACGGCCCGGTACGAGAGCTACCTGCAGGCACTCGGGGAAATCGAAAAGTCGGCCGGATCGATCGTCGATTACGCCAACGGCTATCGCTATTTCGGATGGCAGCGGGACGAGGCGCTCGAAGGCTGGTGGTTCCGCGAATGGCTTCCCGGGGCGCAGGACGTTTATCTGCTGGGCGACTTCAACGGCTGGCAGCGCACTTCGCTGCGGCTCGACAGAAACCCGGAAGGGGTGTGGAGTATTTTCCTGCCCGATGCGATGTATGCCGAACGGCTCACGCACGGCTCACTCTACAAAATCCACGTGCACGGCGACAACGGCTGGCACGACCGCATCCCCGCCTATGCGACCCGCGTGGTACAGGATGAGAAAACCAAGAATTTCACCGCCCAGTTCTGGAATCCGGTCCCGTTCGACTGGCAGGGCGACCGCCCCATTGCGGCCCGCAGCGAGGAGTTACTCATCTACGAAGCCCACGTAGGTATGGCCCAGGAACGCGAAGGCGTGGGCAGCTATGCGGAATTCACCGAAAAGATCCTGCCCCGGATCCGGGAGGAGGGCTACGATACGGTGCAGTTGATGGGCATCGCCGAACATCCCTATTACGGATCGTTCGGCTACCACGTGTCGAACTTCTTCGCCCCTTCGTCGCGCTTCGGCACGCCCGAAGCGCTCAAGACGCTCGTGCGCACGGCTCACGAACTGGAACTTGCGGTGGTGATGGATCTGGTGCACGCCCACTACGTGAAGAACCTCAACGAGGGGATCAACGAGCTCGACGGTACGGATCATCTATACTCCCTACCGGGTACGGCGGGCGAACAGCCCTACTGGGACTCCAAAACTTTCGATTACGGCAAGGAACAGGTGCGGCACTTCCTGCTTTCGAACGTCAAATACTGGCTCGACGAGTTTCATTTCGACGGCTATCGGTTCGACGGGGTGACCTCGATGATTTATCATCATCACGGACACACCGATTTCAGCCGAAGGGAACAATATTTCGACGCAGGGGTAAACGAGCATGCCCTCACCTACCTTACGCTGGCCAATACGCTGGTACACGACTTCCGTCCCCGGGCCGTTACGATCGCCGAGGAGGTGAGCGGCATGCCGGGCATCGCGGTTCCAACCGCAGACGGAGGCGTCGGCTTCGACTACCGCCTGGGCATGGCCATTCCGGATTTCTGGATCCGACAGCTCAAGGAGGTACCCGACGAAAAGTGGGACATACACGCCATTTGGCACGTCCTGACCGACCGTCTGCCCGGCATCAAGACGGTCGCCTATGCCGAATCGCACGACCAGGCGCTGGTGGGCGACCAGACCCTCGCGTTCCGGCTGATGGGAAAGGAGATGTACGAACACATGGACCGCGCCTCGCAAAGTCCGGTCATCGATCGAGGCATGGCACTGCACAAGATGATCCGGCTCGTCACGATCTCGGCGGGCGGGGACGCCTACCTCAACTTCATGGGCAACGAATTCGGACATCCCGAATGGATCGACTTTCCGCGCGAGGGCAACGGCTGGAGCTACGCCTACGCCCGGCGCCAATGGTCGCTCGCGGACAACGGGCTGCTGCGCTATGCCCAGCTCGGGGAGTTCGACCGGGCGATGATCGCCCTGGTGAAAAAATACGGCATACTCCGCGACGGCTACCCTTACAATTTACAGATGGACACCCAGAATCAGACGATGGCCTTTTCGCACGGCGACCTGCTGTTCGTATTCAACTGGCATCCGTCGGCCTCGATACCCAATTACGAAGTACGGGTACGGGTTCCGGGCCGTTACCGCCCGATCCTCTCGACCGACGAGCGCCGTTTCGGCGGCACGGAGCGGACCGACATGCGGGGGCAGCATTTCTCCTACCCCGTGCAGGGGGACGAGCTGCCCCGCATCCGCATCTACAACACCTCGCGCACGGCGACGGTCTTCCTTCGCGAAGAGTGATCCGGACACACTCCCTGCGCCGTGCACGGGGCCAAAAATACCGGATAATGCCCGGAAAACAGAAAAAATCGCAAAAAGACAGACAATACACCGCTGCCGAGCGGGATTTCGGACAACAAATTCAATACAATGACGAAAAAATACAGACATCTCCTGTTCGACCTCGATGGCACGCTCACAGACCCGATGGAGGGCATCACCCGTTCGGTGCAACACGCCCTGCGGCATTTCGGTATCGAAGTGAGCGACCTGCGCGAGCTCTGCCCCTTCATCGGACCGCCGTTCGCGGAGTCCTTCCGGACATTTTACGGCTTCGACGACCGCCAGACCAGCGAAGCCGTAGCCGTATCACGGGAGTATTTCACCGAAAAAGGCATCTTCGAAAACCGGCTCTACGACGGGATGGACGAGCTGCTCGACACGCTCACAAGCAGCGGATATACGCTCTGCGTCGCCACGTCGAAGCCCCGGGTATTCGCCGAGCGGATCCTCGACCACTTCGGCATCGCCCCCTATTTCTCCTTCGTCGGCGGCACAGGACTGGACGGCTCGCTGCCGACGAAGGCCGATGTGATCGCTCACGTGCTGGCCGGGAGCAACATCACCGATCGCGGAACCGCCTTAATGATCGGCGACCGCAAATACGACATTCTCGGTGCAAAAACCGTCGGCATCGACTCCGCCGGAGTTCTCTACGGCTACGGCGACCGGGCGGAACTGGAAGCGGCCGGAGCCGATTACATCCTCCCCGCAATTCCCGACCTGGAAGAGCTGCTGCTCGAATAAACGGACGAAATACCGGGAAACAGAGGGATTGTCTGACAAGTCCTATTTTAACGTTTTCACCCCCGTCGGAATAAACTCCGGCAGGGGTGATTTTCAATTTCGGGAAGTTATCGAACAGCCCTTTCATTCAGTTGCGGGCAACCTTGAAAGCCTACTTTTTCGCTGCGGCCGTACGGCGGGCAATGTCCTCGGCCGTATGCTGCACCTGGAAGCAAAGGTTCGACAGATCGACGCCCTCGATCCGGCGGCCCTCGACGACGATCTCGCCGTTCACCACGACGGTATCCACGTCGGCAGCCTTGCCGCAGTAGATCAGGTTCGCCACCATATTATATACCGGCATAAGGTGCGGCTTCACCGCATCGATCAGAATGAAATCCGCCAGCGCACCCTCCTTAATAACGCCCAACTCGCCGGCATGACCGATCGCACGGGCCGCATTGACGGTCGCCATTTTCAGAATTTCATAGGCAGGCAGCACGCAGGGATCCATCGTCGCTACTTTCTGCAAGAACGATGCGGTACGCATCTCGTCCCACATATCCAGGTCGTTGTTCGAACAGGTACCGTCCGTGCCAATCGTGCAAAGCACCCCTTCGCTATGCATCCGGGCGATCGGGGCGATACCGCTCGAAATTTTCATGTTGCTCTGGGGGTTGTGCGACACGGCCACTCCGCGCTCCCGCAGGATGCGGATATCCCCGTCATCGACGTGAACGCAATGCGCACCGATCGTCCGGTCGTCGAGAATACCGAGGGTATCGAGATGCCGGACAGA
>ENA-OPSH01001006-OPSH01001006.1-human-gut-metagenome-genome-assembly--contig:-NODE-1006-length-13534-cov-3.659396_pt1 | contig 13534 bp, 9 predicted proteins | sample MGYA00241802_ERZ501895 | MGnify/ENA primary metagenome ERZ501895 (study PRJEB25962, sample SAMEA2042304) | human gut metagenome | biome: human gut; feature: human-associated habitat; material: faeces...
GAGTCGATCCCCGCACCGGAGGACTTTGTCCGTGTGGCGGACTGGATCCCTGATATATACACAGACCTGCGCTACGCCGCCGACAACAACTTCACCGGACAGGCCATCTATGATTTTTCAGGTGCCTACCTGCGGTACGGTACGGTGCAGAAGCTGGCGGCGGTGCAGGAAACCGTTGCGGAAAGCGGCTGTTCCCTGCTGATCTGGGACGCCTTCCGCCCTGCTTCCGCGCAGTTCCGGCTCTGGGAGTTCTGTCCGGATCCCGCTTATGTGGCAAACCCGGAAAAGGGCTTTTCCTCGCACAGTCGGGGAAACACCGTTGACGTGACGCTGGTCACCACTGACGGTCAGCCCGTGGACATGCCCACGGACTTTGACGATTTCACCGCTCTGGCAGACCGGGATTACAGCGACGTCGGAGATACTGCCGCCGCCAACGCCCGCCTGTTGGAAAGCGCCATGACGGCTGCGGGCTTCCGCCCCTATTCCGCCGAGTGGTGGCACTATTCAGACACTCAGTCCTATCCTGTGGAGGAACAATTCATCCCTCTATCATAAGGAGTTACACTATGCGCATTATGGCAATCGACTACGGCGACGCCCATACCGGCATCGCCATTTCTGACCCCACCGGCCTGCTGGCCGGGTTCACCACCGTGATCAACAGCCGCCGCCAGGAGGTGGTGGTGGAGCAGGTAACACTTTTAGCCAAGGAACACGGCGCGGAGGAACTGGTCCTGGGCCATCCCGTGAACATGGACGGCACTCTGGGACCCCGCTCCGAGAAGGCAAAGGCCATGACCTTATAGTAGGTGGTCTGGATGCCGCAGCTCTCGGCGGCGATCTCGTTGTCGCGGATGGCCAGCACGGCGCGGCCGTGGCGGCTCTTCATCATGGCGTGGATGAGGAAGCAGGTGATGACCACGCACAGGAACACGTTGGTAAAGTTGGAATACTTGGGGATGTTTTTCAGACCCTTGGAGCCGTAGAACAGCTTGAAGCCCAGCACATCATCAATGTTGTTCAAGGTGATGCGGATGATCTCGCCAAAGCCCAGCGTCAGGATGGCCAGATAGTCGCCGGTCAGGCGCAGGGCGGGGATGCCGATAAGCACCCCGAACAGCCCGGCGATCACCCATGCCAGCACCAGACCGATGGCAAAGGCCACGCCTTTGGGCAGGCCCGAGGATTTGGTGAACAGGGCGCAGGCGTAGGCACCCACGGCCATAAAACCGGCGTGACCCAGCGGCAGCTGCCCCAGATAACCGGTGGCAACGTTCAGCGAGACGGCCAGAATGATGTTGATGCCCACGGTCAGCAGCACCTTATTCTGGTAGGTGGACAGCATATTGCCGGTCACATAGGAAAGCCCCACGAACAGCAGCCCCACCAGCACCAGATTCATCAGGTAGCGCACGGGCATTTTGAGGGTCTTGCGTTTGGTATTCATCGTTATGCCCCCTTACACCTTTTCCTGCACCTTGCGGCCAAGGAAGCCCGTGGGCTTGACCAGCAGCACGATGATCAGAATTGCAAACGTAACAGCGTCCTTCCATGCGGAAAGGCCGATGGCGGAAACAAAGCACTCGCACAGGCCGATGGCGATGCCGCCGACCATAGCACCCGGGATGGAGCCGATGCCGCCCAGCACGGCGGCGACGAAGGCCTTCAGACCCAGCATGGAGCCCATGGTGGGGGTGGCCTGCGGGTAGGAGCAGCAGTACAGCACCGAGCCGATACCGGCCAGCGCGGAGCCCACCGCAAAGGTAAAGGAGATGGTGCTGTTGACATTGATGCCCATCAGGCGGGCAGCATCCATATCCTCCGAGACGGCGCGCATGGCCTTGCCGAGCTTAGTCTTTTGCACCAGAAAGGTGAGCACCAGCATGGACAGCACGGTGACCACCAGCGTGATGATGGAGGTAAGACCCAGCGGCACCTTGCCCAGACGGAAGGTCTGGTTGGTGTAGTAGGCGGGGATCACCTTTGCACCCGAGCCAAGGATCAGCTCTGCCGTGTACTCCAGAAAGAAGGAGACACCAATGGCGGTGATCAGCAGCGAGATACGGGGTGCGCTGCGCAGGGGGGTGTAGGCGATCTTTTCGATCACCACGCCCAGCAGCGTACAGGTGATGATGGTGGCGCACACAGCGGTGACCGGGCCAAGACCCAGCTGGTTCATGACGAACCAGGACATGTATGCGCCCACCATGATGACATCGCCGTGGGCAAAGTTCAGCAGCAGGATAATGCCGTACACCATGCTGTAGCCCAGTGCGATCAGTGCATAGATGCTGCCAAGGGACAAGCCGTTGATCAGCTGGCTAAAGAACACTGTCATGGTTGGATACTTCCTTTCTTTGCGGCGTTTACACTTTTTGATATAAAAAACGGAGAACGCCTGACCAGAAAAAAGCTGTTCCGGCGTTCTCCAAAAAAATCATGGGGTTTGCTCTGTGCGGGCGGCTCCATCACCGGTGGATGGAACAGCGCGGATCAGAACATTTCCTTCAGCTCGGGCTTGCCGTCCACGTAGGTCAGGATGGCAGTGCTCTTGACGGGGTTGTGGTGCTCGTCGAAGGTAAAGGTGCCGGTGATGCCCTCGATGGTGCCGCCGGCAATGGCATCGATGACGGCCTGCTTGTACTCGTCGGAGCCGGCCTCGAGACCCTGCTCCTCGGCAGCCTTGATGCCGTACACGACGGTCATGGCAGCATCATAGCCCAAGGGTGCAAAGCCGTTGGGGTAGGCCTCGCCGTACTCGGCCTTGTAGGCGTCCTCAAACGCGGTGCTGGAGCCCTTGGCGTAGCAGGCGCAGAAGTAGGAGTCCTTCAGCTGGTCGGCGGTGGCGTAGCCCTCCAGACCATCCCAGCCATCGCCGCCGAGGAAGGGAACGGTCAAGCCGATGCTCTCAGCCTGAGCCAGGATCTGACCCACTTCCTGATAGTAGTTGGGGCAGAACACCATCTCGGGGTTCTTGCCAAGGATGCTGGTCAGCTGGGTCTTGAAGTCCACGTCGCCCTCAGAGTAGCTCTCCTGATCCACGACGGTGCCGCCCTTTGCCTCAAACTCCTTGGCAAAGTTCTCGGCCAGACCCTCGTTGTAGTCCTTGCCCTTCAGGAAGATGACGGCTGCCTTGGTGTAGCCCAGCTTCTCGTAAGCGTAATCTGCCATCTTCACGCCCTGGAAGGGGTCGGTGAAGCAGGCACGGAACACATTCCCGTTCACGGTGTCGGTCTCGGCATCGTAGGTAACAGCCTCGGCAGTAGCGGAAGCGGTGACCATAGGCATATTGTAATCGGCGCTCTCGGCGGCTACAGCCAGCGTGGGAGCGGAGGTTACATCGCCCACCAGAGCGGTGATGCCCTGATCCACCATCTTGGTAAAGCAGGTCACAGCCTGCGTTTCATCGCCCTGCTCGTCCATGGTGATGATCTCCAGCTGCTTGCCGTTGACACCGCCATCGGCATTGACCTGCTTCATGTACAGGCTGGCACCGTTTACAACAGCCTGACCGTAAACGGAAGCGTCACCGGTCAGGGGGCCCATCACACCCACCTTGATAGTGCTGCCGGAAGCAGCAGCGGAACCGGCTGCAGAAGAAGCGGCCGTGCTTGCGGAAGAACCGCCGCAGGCAGTCAGAGCGCTTGCTGCGGCAACAACACCGGCAGCAGCCATGAACTGACGACGAGTGATCATCTTTTTCATAAAAATCTCCTCCTCCGGAGTGTTCTATAAAGTAAATTGATAAAAACGGAAGCAAGGCCCTTCCCCTCTAAAGCGGCCTTGCTTCTGTTCTTGTCTGTTATTATAGCTATCTGGGTTCAAATCCGCAATTCACAAACCGTCCATACTTTTGGGCGCATTTTCTCGGCTTTGTTGATACTTTATACAAAAATTAAAGCGTGATTTTGTGCACTATTTCAAATTGTTCATTTTGTTTATCTGTGACATGAAACAAATTCACAAGTTGCAAAATGGTTACAGGGTCTCCATCTCGGCGTCGGCGGCAAATTCGGCCTCGGCACGGACTTCGGCGGCCTGTCCCTCGGCCTCGGCAACAGCCAACGGCTCTGCCAGTGCCTTGCGGATGGCGGTGACGTAGAACACCATGGAAAGCGCCGTACCGATGCACCAGCCCACAGGCCATGCCATCCAGATGCCGGTGGAGCCCAGCGCGGTGGCGCTGAGCACGGCGGCAATGCCCACGCGCAAAATCAGGTCGGTGAAGGTGGCGATCATAAACCGCACCATCAGGCCGCAGCCGCGCAGGATGCCGTCTGCCACCAGCTTGACCGACACCACAAAGTAGAAGGGAGAGAGGATGCGCAAAAACAGCATACCGGTGTCAATGGCAGGGCCCTGCGGGTCGTTCATGAACAGCAGCAGCAAAAAGCGGCCAAAGAAGAAGTACAGCACCACCAGCGGCACGCACAACAGCCACACCAGATTGCGGCCTGCGCCAAAGCCCTCCTTCACGCGGTCCATCTTGCCTGCACCCATGTTCTGGGAGGTGTAGTTGGAGATGCCGTTGCCCAGGGTGGTAAAGGAGGTGATGACCATGTTGTTCAGCTTGACGGCGGCAGAATAGCCTGCAATGACGCTGGCACCAAAGGTGTTGATAATGCTCTGCAGGATGATGTTGCCCACCGAGACAAAGCTCTGCTGCAGGATGCTGGGCACAGCCACCACAGCCACCTTGCCCAGCATATTCCACGAGAACAGCTGCACATGACCCTCGGTGTGGAAAGCGCGGATGCGGCGGAACACCACCACCATGGCCAGCACGCAGCTGACACCCTGACACAGGAAGGTAGCCCATGCCACACCGGCGATGCCCATCTTGAAACCTGCCACAAACAGGATGTCCACGCCGATGTTGGACAAAGAAGAGACTGCAAGGAAGTAGAAGGGGGTCTTGCTGTCGCCAAGGGCAGAGAAGATGCCGGTGGCAATGTTGTAGAAGAACATGAAGGGCAGGCCCAGAACGTAGATATCCAGATACAGCGCAGAATCTGCAAGGATCTCCTCCGGGGTGTTGATGAGCTCCAGCAGGGCGTCGCAGCCAAACAGACCGATGCCCATCAGCACGGCGCACAGCACGGCAGAGCCGATGAGGGAGGTGTAGACCGAGGTCTTCATCTCGCGGTATTCCTTTGCGCCAAAGTAGCGGGACACGATGACCGAGCAGCCGATGTTGCAGCCAAAGGCAAAGGCGATGAAGATCAGGGTGATCTCGTAGCTGTTGCCCACCGCAGCCAGCGCATTTTCACCAATGAACTTGCCCGCTACCAGACTATCCGCGATGTTGTACAGCTGCTGGAAAATGATGCTGCCGAACATGGGCAGACAGAATTGCCACAATACCTGTGACGGCTTGCCCACCGTCAGATCCTTATTCATTGCAAAAATCCTCCTCTATAACGACTATAAATGGGAAAACAGCGTAAACGCCGCAACCAGTATAGAACCGAACTACCAAAAAGTAAAGAAAATTTTTGGCATATATGCCATATAAAAAACACATGGTAAGCATAACGTATCCCCGCTGCCGCAAGGGGGCAGACTGTAAACGGGTTTTCCACGGCGGTTTGCGTTCCCGTTAAAAATTTAGGTCTGCAAACATACGCACCGGCTCTTGCGCCGGGGTGCAAAGCGTGGTAGGATATTGACGGTTAGTTATATATAACCGTCTAAATAGAGCAGTTCCCCGTCTGCCCGCCCGGGCAGTATGGGAGAGAAAATGATATTCAGGAGGGTTTCAAGATGAATTATCTGGAAATTGAAGCTGTTGTTGGCCGCGAGATTCTGGACTCCCGCGGCAACCCCACCGTAGAAGCCGAGATCATGCTGGCGGACGGCACCGTGGCGCGCGGCTGCGCCCCTTCCGGTGCATCCACCGGCGAGTTTGAGGCGCTGGAACTGCGGGACGGCGACAAGAGCCGCTATCTGGGCAAGGGCGTGACCAAGGCGGTGGAAAACATCAACACGGTCATTGCGGACGCAGTGGTGGGCATGGATGCTTCCGACATTTACGCCGTGGATGCTGCCATGCTCAAGGTAGACGGTACCAAGGATAAGTCCAATCTGGGCGCAAACGCCATTCTGGCGGTGTCCATTGCAGCCTGCCGCGCAGCAGCCGCTTCGCTGGAGATGCCGCTGTACCGTTTTCTGGGCGGCGTAAACGGCAACCGTCTGCCTGTGCCCATGATGAACATTCTGAACGGCGGCGCACACGCCGCCAACACCGTGGACACGCAGGAGTTCATGATCATGCCGGTGGGCGCACCCTCTTTTAAGGAAGCGCTGCGCTGGTGCGCCGAGGTGTTCCATGCGCTGGCTGCCATCCTGAAGTCCAAGGGTCTGGCTACCTCCGTGGGCGATGAGGGCGGCTTTGCGCCCAACCTTTCCAGCGATGAGGAGACCATCGAGACCATTCTGGCAGCCATCGAAAAGGCGGGCTATCTGCCGGGCAGGGACTTTATGCTGGCAATGGACGCCGCTGCCTCCGAGTGGAAGAGCCCCAAGGGCAAGGGCTTTTACAAGCTGCCCAAGGCGGGCACCGAGTTCACCTCTGCCGAGCTGATCGCGCACTGGAAGAGCCTTGTGGAAAAGTACCCCATTATCTCCATCGAGGACGGTCTGGACGAAGAGGACTGGGAGGGCTGGCAGCAGATGACCCGCGAGCTGGGCGGCAAGGTACAGCTGGTGGGTGACGACCTGTTTGTGACCAACACCGAGCGTCTGGCAAAGGGCATCCAGCTGGGTGCGGGCAACGCTATCCTGATCAAACTGAACCAGATCGGCTCTGTCTCCGAGACCTTGGAAGCCATCAAAATGGCACACAAGTCCGGTTACAACGCCATCAGCTCCCACCGCTCCGGCGAGACCGAGGACACCACCATTGCGGACTTGGCGGTGGCGCTGAACACCTGCCAGATCAAGACCGGCGCGCCCAGCCGCACCGAACGTGTGGCAAAGTACAATCAGCTGCTGCGCATTGAGGAGCAGCTGGGCGAAAGCGCCGTCTACCCCGGCATGGAAGCGTTTTAAGTAAGACGATTTGGAATGCCCTCCGCGCTGCTATGGGCATTTTCAACGGAAATAGTATTTTTGATTTGTTGCTCAGAAACGCCTGCGGGCGTTTCTGAGCAACTTTTTCAAGGGAAGGAGTCGTAAAGGCAGACGGCAGCTGCGATACTCCCAATATTTACCACCACGGCATTTGCAATCCTGCAGCGGACTGGTTCGTATATAAAGCAGACCGGCACCCGGCAGCAGTCGGGACGGAATGAAACGAAAGGAGCAAACCTTCCATGTTTCAAGGCCTTGGGCCGCTGCTCAGCCTTTTGGGCGGCGGCAGCATGACGAAGCTGCTTCTGTTTTTACTGAAGGGGCTGTTCGGCTGAAACGGACGGTCTGAAAGGAGAATACCATGCTGATCGTATTGGAGCATCTGCTGGGTCGGATCAACCTGCCCGGTATGTGGTGGATCATCGCAGAGCGCTGGCTGTGAGGTGACGCCCCGCAAAGCCGCTGCACTTTTTGTGCGGCGGCTTTTTTGCGTTGCCTTACCTGCCTTTCCATTGGCAAAAAATGCTTGCATCTAGGCAGTTTTGATGATAGAATCAAAATGTTACAGTATGCCCAAAAGCGGGGCGTACAGGAAGGTAAAGTTTGAAATTGCGGTAACAGGGGGTACTGCGTGCTGCCGGGGTGCGGTGCGCGGAGAAAAAGGCAGGAAAGGTAAAATGGAAACAGACGAGACAATAAAAAAAGGATTTCTGCGGCTGGAACGCTATGCACAGAATATACCGGGCGGCTTTCACTGCTGCGCAGAGGACCCTGAAAACGGCTATCCGTTTGCTTATGTCAGTGACCGTTTTCTGGAGATACTGGGCTGGGAGCGGGAAGAATTTGCGGCAAGGTTCGATAACCGCTATACAGCGCTGATACACCCGGATGATCTGGCGGCCGGGCTGCGCTACCGGAATGCGGAAAACAGCGCGACTTACGCCAAGAATGGTGACAGCATCTTCCGGATTCTGGGCAAAAACGGCTACCGCTGGGTCACCAACGCTGCCAACCGGGTGGAATGGTACGGCAAAGGCTATATCGTGGGCACGATCACGGATATCACCCCCTATATGGAACTGCGGGAAAAGCTGGAACAGCAGAACCGTACCCAGCGGGAGGCGCTGGAAACCGCCAACCATAATCTGCTGCGGATGATGCAGCAGATGGAGGAGCAGAAGGCGCAGTTTGCCCAGACTACTGCCCGGAGCATGGAAAAAGAAAAGCGCTACCGGCATCGGCTGAACCACGACGCCCTGACCGGCACCTACAACCGCCGCTTTTACGAGGAAGTGGTGCGCAATAACCTCGGCCCGGCGGGCATCGCCCTGATGGATATCGACGATTTCAAGATCTGCAACGATACCTACGGCCACCACGCCGGAGATCTGGCGCTGGAAACCGTTGCAAAGGCCATCCGCAGCTGCATCCGGGAAACAGATCTGCTGATCCGCTACGGCGGCGACGAGTTTTTGCTGGTGCTGCCCGGCATCCCGGCGGATTATTTCAAGGTAAAGCTGGAGCAGATCCGCACCGCCGTGCAGCAAACGGTGGTGCCGGGCTACCCCCACTTCCGGCTGTCGCTGAGCATCGGCGGCGCGATGCAGACCCTTGCCGACCCTATGGAGAACGTGGTGCGCCGGGCAGATTTTATAATGTATCAGGCCAAAAACCACAAGGACGCCGTAGCGGTGGATACACAGGACAGCCGGTTGGCGGCTCAGGAGCAAGTCTTGGAGGACAAGCCCGTCATCCTGCTGGTGGACGATTCCATGATGAACCGCATGATGCTTGCCGGTATTCTGGGCGAGGACTACCGCATTCTGGAAGCCGGGAACGGCAAGCAGTGTCTGGAGCTGCTGCGGGCAAACGCCGGGCAGATCTCGCTGGTGCTGCTGGATATCAATATGCCGGTCATGGACGGCTTTGAGGTGCTGCGCACCATGAACACCAACCACACCATCGAGGACGTGCCGGTGATCATGATCTCCAGTGACGACTCGGAGGAAGCCATCCGCAAGGCCTACGAGCTGGGTGCCAGCGACTATGTCAACCGCCCCTTTGACGCAAAGATCGTCTACCGCCGGGTGTCCAACACCATCAAGCTGTACGCCAAGCAGCGGCGGCTGGTGCAGATGGTGTCTGACCAGATCCGCGCGCGGGAAAAGAACACCGATGTGCTGGTGGGCGTGCTGAGCCAGATCGTGGAGTTCCGCAACGGCGAGTCCGGCTCTCATGTGCGGCACATCCGCATCATCACCGAGACGCTGCTGCACCGGCTGATGGAGCTGACCAGCCGCTACGACCTGACCCCCGAGCAGCAGGATAACATCCCGCTGGCGTCGGCGCTGCACGATATCGGCAAGATCGGCATTGACGAAGCCATCCTGAACAAGCCCGGCAGGCTGACCGCAGAGGAATTTGCGGTGATCAAGACCCACAGTATGCTGGGCGCAGAGATGCTGCAAAAGACTGAAAGCTTTGCAGACCAGCCGCTGTTGCAGACCGCCTACGAGATCGCCCGCTGGCACCACGAGCGCTGGGACGGCAGGGGATACCCGGACGGGCTGAAGGGCGACGATATCCCCATCAGCGCACAGCTGGTCTCCATGGCGGATGTGTATGACGCGCTGACCAGCGAACGGTGCTATAAAAAGGCTTTCCCGCACGAGACGGCTGTCCAGATGATCACGAACGGCGAGTGCGGAGCCTTCAACCCGCTGCTGCTGCAGTGTCTGTTGGACGTGCAGGGGGAACTGAAGCAGGAAATTTTACAATGGTAATGTGAGGGCAACTACGCGTGACAGAACAGCGATTCAACCATAAAATACCCCGCCGCACCTTTTTAAAGGTGTGCGCGGCGGCAGCGGCAGCCGGGCTGACCGCTTGCGGCAAAACACAGGCGGCGGCAGCGCTGCCCGAGCTTACGGTGGGCAGCGATAACTACCCGCCTTTTATCTACCTGAACAATGACAGCACGCCCACCGGCATTGATGTGGACATTGCCACCGAGGCCTTTGCCCGCATGGGGTATGCGGTACGGTTTGAAATCATTGACTGGGAGCAGAAAACCAATCTGGTGGAAAGTGGTGCCATCGACTGCATCTGGGGCTGCTTTTCCATGGACGGGCGGGAGCAGCTGTACCGCTGGGTGGGACCGTATATGGTCAGCCGTCAGGTGGTGGCGGTCAATGCCGACAGCGGCATTGAAACGCTTGCCGACCTTGCGGGTAAGACCATGATGGTGCAAAGCACCACCAAGCCGGAGGAAATCTTCCTCGCCGGCACCGACCCCCGCATCCCGCAGTTTGGTGAACTGCTGAGCGCCGAGGACCGCAGTGTGCAGTACGCTATGCTGAACTGCGGCTATGTGGATGCCATTGCCGCCCACGAGACCGCCATTTTGCAGTATATGCAGGATTGCAATGCCAATTTCCGCATTCTGGAAGAGCCGCTGCTGGTCACCGGCATCGGCGTGGCCTTTGCGCTGAACGACACCCGCGGGCTGGACGAAAAGCTGACCGAGACTTTTGCCGCCATGCGCGCCGACGGCACGATGAAGCAGATCGTAGGTAAATATCTGCCGGACCCGGAAAAATATCTGGAGGTGGACGCCCTTGAACCGTAACAAGAAACCGTTCCCCTCCGGGATGCGGGTGGCGGTGCTCTACCTGCTGATGGGCGTGCTGCTTTTGCTGGCAGTGACCCTCTTCTCCGGGCGGGAGTCCATACGCGCTACCGAGGAATACTTTGACCGCACCATTGACTTTGTAAAGGTGCAGTCCACCAGCTACGAAAAATATAACGATACCGTCACCGCAAAGTCGCTGCGCCGGATGGCGGTGTCGGTGCGGCAGCTGGCTGAAAACGACGCCTTGGATCTCTACGACCCCGAAAGCCTCCGGGCAGAAACGGAATCCCTCTGGCTTACCGGCATTGCCGTACTGGACGAAAATGGAGAATCACTGTGCGAATATACGGACGGTAATATCAGCTATGCGCAGTTTGCAGAGTCGCTGCGGGAGCAAGCCGCACTGAACGTGCTGCAAAACCCGCAAAAGACCTACCTCAAGCGCATTCTGTTACAGGATGGCACGGCGGTGGATGTTGCCACCCGCCGCGCCGCAGCAGGGGACGCCGCACTGCTGGCGTACCGGGTGACCCCGCCGGAGTTTGTGGAGGGGACAGCCCTGTCCATCCAGAGCGTGCTGGACGGCTACCCGAAGAACATCAGCGGCACCATCTTTATCGTGCAGGACAACAAGGTGATCGCCGCAAACGACCCGAGCCTCATCGGACTGTACACCACGAACAGCCCGCTGGTGCAGGGCATCCGCAAGGCCGGTGCGCCCGACATTCTGACCCACACCCGCGACTGGGCAAATTCCGGCTGCTATTTCGGGATGTACAGCAACGGACAGAATTTTGATCTGTATCTCTATATCGACGAAAAATCGGTGTTCCGCAATTTCAGCAGCGCACTGCTGACGGCACTGATCTTCTATCTGATCTGTGTGGCAGTGCTGCAAACGCTGCGCCGCCGCTCCATGAAGCTTGCGGAGCAGCAAAAAAGGGAGCAGGAGCAGAAGTATCACGCCCAGCTGGAAGAGCAGAACCGCAAGCTGGAGCTTGCCGTCCGGCACGAGGCAGCGGCAAACCGCGCCAAGCGGGAGTTTTTGTTCAACATGAGCCACGACATCCGCACCCCGATGAACGCCATTATCGGCTTCACCTCGCTGGCGGCGACCCATGTTGATAATAAGGAACAGGTGCTGGACTATCTGAAAAAGATCTCCACTTCCAGCCAGCACCTGCTCTCCCTCATCAACGATGTGCTGGATATGAGCCGTATCGAGAGCGGCAAGGTGAAGATCGAGAAAAAAGCGGTGCATCTGCCGGATCTCGTGCACGATATACGCTCCATCATCCAGCCCAATATCAGTTCCAAACGGCTGTCGCTGTTCATCGACACCATGGATGTGGTGGACGAGGACATCATCACCGACCCGCTGCGGCTGAATCAGGTGCTGCTGAACATCCTTTCCAATGCTATCAAGTTCACCCCCACCGGCGGCATGGTGAGCATCCGCATTGCCCAAAAGCCCGGTGCGCCCAAGGGCTGCGGCAATTACGAGTTCCGCATCAAGGATAACGGCATCGGCATCAACAAGGAGTTCCAGAAGCACATCTTTGAGGAGTTCACCCGGGAGGAAAGCTCCACCGTCAGCGGCATCCAGGGCACGGGTCTCGGCCTTTCCATCACCAAGAACATTGTAGACCTGATGGGCGGCACCATCGCCCTTGAAAGTGAGCCGGGCAAGGGCAGCGAGTTTATCGTGAACCTCTGCTTCCCCCTCAGCGGGCAGAAGGCGGAGATCAAGCAGCTGCCCCAGCTGGAAGGGCTGCGGGCGCTGGTGGCGGACGACGACACCAACACCTGTCTGAGCGTCAGCACCATGCTTTCCAAGATCGGCATGCGCCCGGAGTGGACCATCTCCGGCAAGGAAGCAGTCATCCGCACGAAGTACGCCGTGGAGCAGGGCGATGCCTTCAGTGTGTATATCATCGACTGGCTCATCCCGGATATGAACGGCATCGAGATCGTGCGGCAGATCCGCAAGGTCATCGGAGACAGCTGCCCCATCATCATCCTGACCGCCTACGACTGGGCGGATATCGAGGAGGAGGCGCGCGCCGCCGGTGTGACCGCTTTCTGCGAAAAGCCGCTCTTCCTCTCGGAACTGCGCAAGGTACTGGCAGAGCCCTTCCGGGTGCAGTCGACCCAGACGCCCGCCCTGCCGCCCAAGGCAGACTTCAGCGGTAAGCACCTGCTGCTGGTGGAGGATAACGCCCTGAACCGGGAGATCGCCATAGAGATCTTAAAGGAAGCGGGCTTCCTTGTGGATACCGCCGGAGACGGCGTTGAAGCAGTGGAAAAGATGGAGCAGTCCGTGCCCGGGCAGTACGACCTGATTTTGATGGACATCCAGATGCCCCGGATGGACGGCTACGAAGCCACCCGGCGTATCCGCGCTCTGCCCGACCCCCGCAAGGCAGGCATCCCCATTTTTGCCATGACCGCCAACGCCTTTGAGGAGGACAAGCAGAACGCCGTGAATGCGGGCATGAACGGCCACATCGCAAAGCCGCTGGATATCCCGCACCTGCTGAAGGTGCTGGAAGAAGCGCTGAAATAAGACGGAAAAGGGCAGCGGGCTCGCCCTCTCCGTCTGCTCACTACGTTCGCATCCACCTCTCCCAAAGGGAGAGGCCTTGGCAAAGAGATGAACTTTGCGTGGACTGCCAAGGGCTCCCACTTTGGGGGAGCTGGCAAAGCCGACAGGCTTTGACTGAGAGGGCGAGGACGCTGCCCGTGTGCAGCAGCCCCTTTTGCATGGGTGCATGATATTATCCCGCATTGACAAAACTGCGCAGAATAAGTACAATAAAACATAGCTAT
>ENA-OPSH01001021-OPSH01001021.1-human-gut-metagenome-genome-assembly--contig:-NODE-1021-length-13388-cov-2.126903_pt1 | contig 13388 bp, 6 predicted proteins | sample MGYA00241802_ERZ501895 | MGnify/ENA primary metagenome ERZ501895 (study PRJEB25962, sample SAMEA2042304) | human gut metagenome | biome: human gut; feature: human-associated habitat; material: faeces...
TTTTCTCCCTGGCTGCCGAAAAAATCCTGGGACGTCAGGGGACAGTCTTCGGGGCGGCCTTTGACGACAACTGGCACGTTAGACATATCGCTGTCACAAGCGTCAATGCAATGAATAAATTACGCGGTTCCAAATATGTACAAAGCGATATCAGCACTACCTACCAGGACGCCGAAAAACTTCTTCAGGCAGGCCATACTGTTTTATTCAGCGGTACGCCGTGCCAGATCGGAGGCTTGAAAGGATATCTGCGTAAAGACTATGAAAGGCTTTATACCATTGACGTAGTCTGCCATGGGGTTCCCAGTCCCAAAGTCTACCAGAAACGACTGGACGAAGTCACCGAGCTTTCGTCATCACCGGTAATAAAAGTCAATTTCCGCGATAAAACTCCCGGTTGGAAACGCTTTAATATCGTTTTTCAAACTGAAAACCATATCTTTGCAACACATAAACGCCGCGGTCCATATATGCGTTTATTCCTGAATAATGTCAGTACTCGCCCTTCCTGTTCCGACTGCGCTTTTAACAATAAACACAGCCTGGCTGATCTGACGATAGCCGACTATTGGGGCGTCAATAAGCATTTCCCGCTTTTTGATGACGATAAGGGTGTTACGTTGGTCCTCGTCAATACAGAAAAAGGCGTCGGACTTTTTGCAGATTGCCAAAGCGAGCTGGAATGCCAGCAAACAGACTTTAAGCGCGGCGCCGAATACAACGCCGCTTTATCCCAAAAAATGACACCCCATCCTTCCCGACAATTGTTCTTCGCTGAGTTGGATCACAAAAGCCTTTCTGCCTTAGCCAACGAAATATTAGGTACTGCTGAAAATTAAAACAAACTCCCTGGGCAAATATGTCCAGGGAGTTTGTTTTAATTGTAATAATCACCACAATATTTGTTTCACTTTATTATATTTTTATATTATAATTAGTTTATAAAAGTTTTCCTTCAATTATAAAGGATACGGAAGGTATTTATAATGAATTCCGAAAGAAACGTCCTCAAACTTATCAACGATATCAGTAATCTAACATTATTCGTCGTAGATCAGTCAACTCTGCAGATACTTTACTGCAATCAGACTGCTGCAAAAGCAGGTTTCAGGAGAGGTGTATTCTATCATCCTGACACTCTCAGCTTTGATGCCGTCAATTTTCATCAGGGTGATTATCAGTATTTTGCTGAAAAATCTATTTTAGGAAGCAACGTAGATGTCCGAGTGAAAAGAACTCTTTGGGACGATGAGGGCAGACAGATTCCTGCCTTAGCAATCTCTGTCACACCTCATATTTTTGCCGGCGAAGTCAAGATCAGGCACGACCATTCCAAAGATCTCCTGCAGGGCATCGATGTTCTCTTTGACGAATATGTAGTTATTGATCTTGTCGACGACCGTTATATTTCTCCGAAGCTCGGCCCTTGTGCTTCGGCATTTCCTCATGCCGGCGACTTTACTCAGGCCAATGATCTTTACGGTAAAATGCTTATCCATCCTGAAGACCGGCAGAAATTCTGGGAACTGACTTCAACAAAGAGCCTGCGTCAGAATATGCCGCAGGAAAATATGCATATCGTTGGCGAACTGCGCCGTCTTGTTGCGCCAGATAGCTTTGAATGGATTGAAACTCATCTAGTATCTACTATTGATGCTCAAACCGGGCACCTGAAAGTATTATGGTGCTACCGCAATATTGAAAAACAAAAACAATTTGAGTTGAGCCAACGCGAACAGACCGCCTGGATCGCTCAGTTAAGTGAAGAATATTATGCAGTTTACCTTGTTAATCTAAGTAATAACACTTTACGCGGCCTGCGTGTGCCAGAACAGTTCAAAAAAATCGTACATATGGAAGAATGCTATGATAAACAGTTTTCTATGTATGTAAACGAATTTGTAGACCCTAAATGGCAGCAGACACTCTTAAAAATTACCAACAGCACCTACATCATTGACCAGTTTGCCAACGATAATAACCGGATTGAGCATATTTTTAAAAATAAGCAGGGGTTTTGGCTCAGTGTCAAGATCATTCCGGCACCAGGCTACTCTGACGCTTATCCTTATGCGGTACTGGCCTTTGAAGACCTGACCCAGAAAGTCGAACATTCACTCAGTGAAAAAACTGCCAAAATGGCAGTTGCGCATATGTATGCACTGGCAATCAGCGTCGATATGGAGCATCAGGGTTATAACTGTATACATTATTCGGAAGAGATACTCTCGCTGCAAAAACGTGGCCGTTACCGTGATTTCTATGCCCAATTCCATCAACAGCTGCTGGACAGTGATAAAGCGCTTCTGTCAGGCATCTTTGATGCCAAACTTTACAGCAGACAAACCTATGCCGAAGGTGAACTGCGTATTTGGGATAAAAACAAAAAACTTCACTATTATACCTATTACAGTACCAGGATATCTACAATCGAAGGCGAAAAAATCATGCTGCTGCTGCGTAACATCGACGATAAAAAACAGCAGGAACATGAACTTGCATTACTCAGCGCCGACAGAATGCGCCATCATAATATCGCCAATGCGCTGGCTGAAATGTACTATGCAGTCTATTATGTCGACCTGCAGGAACATAGATTTTATATTCTGCGGCTTACCGAAATCATCACTGCCAATATGCTGAAAGGATTAGAAGATCATACCGAAGCCTGGACTACCTTCGTCAATAATTTTGTTCATGTGAAATTCCGCAAACAGTTATCAGAGGCTTTTGCTTTAGAAAATATTTATACAACATTGACTCAAAACAATAAAAACTCTGTCGAAATAGAGTTGCTGCGGCGTTTTGCCAACGACAAATACGAATGGGTACGTCTGGAAGCTCAGGCCATTAAAAATACCGAAGGAACTATCACAGGCTGCGTTATCGCTTTCCGGAATATCCATACACAAAAACTGGCCTACGAAAGACAACAGCAGGCATTAAAAGCTGCCCTGCTTTCTGCCGAAAAGGCCAATACCGCCAAAAGCGCTTTTTTGTCAAATATGAGCCACGATATCCGTACTCCAATGAACGCCATCATCGGTATGACTACAATCGCGCAGCAATACCTGCACGACCCTGTTCGTATTAACAGCTGCCTCAGCAAAATCGAGCTGGCTTCCAATCATCTTTTAGAGCTCATAAATGATATCCTCGATATGTCTAAAATCGAAAGCGGCAAATTATCTCTTAAGGAATCGCCGCTCAATCTGGCTGAGCTTATTCACAATCTGATCTCACTCATCAATCCACAGTTAAAAGAACACCAGCACGAACTGCATGTAGAGACATATAATATCAGTGACGAATATCTGCTGGGTGACACTGTACGCCTTAATCAGATCTTCACTAATATCCTCAGCAATTCTATCAAATTTACGCCTCGAGGAGGAAAGCTCAAACTCGAGATCAAGCAATTAACGCTGGCGCCAACAGGGTATGGACACTTTCGTTTTGTTTTCAGCGATAACGGCATTGGCATGGACCAGGAATTTCTGCCGCACCTGTTCACTCCCTTCGAACGTTCCCAAACCTCAAATACTGATAGTATTGAAGGCACAGGCCTGGGTATGGCTATCACTAAAAATATTGTTGATTTGATGGGTGGTACTATTGAAGTCACCAGTGCTGCAGGCTCTGGAACCACCTTTACAGTCACCCTGCCACTGAAGCTGGCTGACAAGCAGCCCGTCCCGGTTTCTGCCATTCATTCCGAACTGCAGGCCCTGGTCATCGACCATGATCAAACTTATGCCTCTAATATCCTGCAGCAGCTACAGCAACTGCAAATTACCGGTCAAGCAGTACACAGTCTTAAAGAAGCAAATAACAAACTAGCAGCTGCCATAAAAACAAGCAGTGACTATACGACAGCCATCATAGTCTATAACCCACAGCTGGATCTGGAAGCAATGTTAAACGGATTACGCCAACTGTCATCAACATTAAAGATAGCTTTGGCAATCACCTTTTCCGATCTCAGCCAGACCATTAAAGACTATTCTTTTGACGCACTCCTGATTCTGCCTCTGTTTGCTACTAACCTTGCACAGGTACTCAACAAAATGCATCAGACAAACACAACCAGAACACAGCATCTGCTGCCATCTGCTGCTAATGAACCTAACTACAGCGGCAAGCGGATACTTCTTGTTGAAGACAATCCGCTCAATATGGAAATCGCCTGTGAGTTGATCGGTATGACCGGTGCCATGATAGAAGAGGCCACTGACGGTGCTGCAGCACTGACAAAAATTGCTCAGGCACCTGAAAACCATTACGATCTTGTTTTCATGGATGTGCAAATGCCTAAACTCAATGGGTACGATGCAACCAAAGCAATCCGCAAACTATCACGCAAGGATGTAAAGAGCCTACCGATCGTTGCTATGACTGCCAATGCCTTCCTGGATGACATCAAAAAAGAACGTGAAGCAGGAATGAATGCTCATATTACCAAACCGTTTCATCTGGAAGAATTATTTGCCGTCATCAGCGAATGGCTGCAATACAAATAATTATCATAAAAAAGGCTGCCGCAATTAAAAACTGGCAGCCTTTCGTATTTTGTTTACATCACTTCTACTCTTTTTTGTTTCAAAACCTTCAGCAACAAAGCCAGATCCTCAATGTCGTAACCGTCATTATTTACTTCCGGTACAACATGTCCCTGTAAAACACTGCCAAGCAGCGTATCTACACTGCACTTAAAGAAATGCGCCAAACGTAGCAATACCCTCAGACTGACACTGACGCGGCCGTGCTCAAGGTTGCTCATATGCGTCTGCGAAACATCTAAACGCTGAGCAAGTTCACTTTGACTGATACCGTGTCTGATACGCATTAACCTGATATTCTTACCAATTTCCTTATAATCGGGATTCATAAAGATACCTCCTTCATCACCTGTTACTAAATAAATTTATTTTTGCGCCGATTCTGTTCCTGGCGGCAGATCGCTGATAAGTTCAGCCGGATCTACCTCAAGTGCCTGTGCGATAAGAAAAAATACTTCCAAACCGCATCTGGCAGCACCACGTTCTATTTTTGATATATAGGAACGGGTCAAACCGGCTTTAATAGACAATGCTTCCTGACTTAAACCTTTCAGTCTTCTGTAATATAAAATATTTAAGCCTATACTTCTATATTTCTCAGCAAACATGACTTTTTTCACCTTAACAATTAAACTTTTATAGATATTGGTTTTATACTTATTATCTTACAAAAAAAATGCATTTGCTGTATAAAATACAGCACATACGTGCACTATATTACTCATTTATACAAAATAAAATTATACATGCAAAGAAATTATATGTCTTTAAATATGTAAATGCACTTAAAATTAATGAATTTTATTATTTTTTATATTTCAAATATTTTGCTATTTATATGAAATAATTATATATTTTATATAAAATTACGGCTTGTTATAGCTATAGTTCTACTTATTAGTACTCACCGTACAAATAAGTGGTTTTCAGAAAAGCAATATGCGAATTACGAGTAATTAAAAACTCACACCCCGGAAGATGTGAGTTTTTAATTACTTTTCTTCGTTATTCTATTCGTCCTGATCTTCGGTATCACTATCAGAAGACATACTCAAATCAGTATCGTTACCACCAGCCAGATTATCCATCTGACTACCTTGCACATCGCCTGTATCGGAACTGCGAGAATTACTGTCAGCTTGTTCTTCCTGACCGGCACCAGCTAAAATATTCTCAAAACCAGTACTAAAACTGCTGCCAGAACCACTTGCATTCAGACTGTCATCACTGTTATGTATTTCAATTGTTCCGACACCAATATTTGTGTTTTCACCACTTGGATTTATTATTACAGGAGTATGCAGCTCAGAAGTTACAGCAGAGCTGCTGCTATAATAATTATCCTCAAATTCAGGCAGTTTAGTAATATCATGCTCATCTTCAGGCAGTTCTGGTGGATCAGGCGGTAGTGGCGGTGCCGGAAAGATATCTGCATAAGCCTTGCCAACACCTTTGTCGTTATACTTAGAAATATCGTAAGTATTGCCATCTTTATCGGTCGTCGCATAAACAGCCTTATCAGAAACAATTGCACCTGGTCCCCATCCTACTATCCCACCACAATACTGTGCATTACCGTCTGTAGCAATGACCTGCCCTAAATTCAGTGCATTCTCTACTATCCCTTCAACAGAATTACCAATAATTCCGCCTACCTGGTCCCTGCCTTGGACTGTACCTGTATTTAACACATTATCAATGCTTTTAGAAGATGTGCCTACTCCTATAATCCCACCAACACTATTACCGCTACCGCTAACAGCACCACTGTTTTCAGCCCTACTGACAGATACACATCCAATACCGGCACTGGGAGGTCCTGACATAGACACGCCGCCCCCCATACCAACAATACCGCCTACCGCTGTTCTTCCTGTTATTGTCCCTGAATTATTGGTATTCTCTAAAAGCATATCATCATCACAATAATAATATCCTAAAATTCCCCCAACACTATCTAATCCGCTAATGTTACCATTGTTGATGGCATCGACAATTATTTGTCCAGAAGCATTACAGCCAATAACACCGCCGACATAACTATAACCTTTTACTGTACCTTCATTTTTTAATTCACTGACATAGTTGGAACCTTCAGCATCATTATAACCTAGTACACCACCAATATAATAGCTTGAACCAACACTCACACCATCGGTTACAAAAACACTTCCTTTATTAAGTGCTTTGCTCACAGTTCCGTTATTTTCACCAATAGCTCCGCCTACTTCACGAGCTCCGCCTACAAAACCTCTATTTTCAATATTATATACATAACCATTTACTTTATTTTGTCCACAAATCCCGCCGACAAGTTCATTTCCCTTAATACTTCCATCATTGATACCGTCAGAGATATTCCCATTATTCTGTCCAACAATTCCTCCAACAGTACTATTGCCACTAACAGAAGCATAGTTATGGACACTATTTATAATACCTGTATTAGCTCCGGCAATACCACCTACAGCACTATTATTTCCAGCATCAATTTTTCCTTTTAGTAAAATTCCATCAATAGTACCTATAGAAGTATTTTGTCCAGCAATACCACCTATCCCAACACCGCCGCCAGTCAAATCAATTTCTGCATCTACATTTTTAACACTTCCAGCATTATAGCCAACTATGCCCCCTGTATAACCACCCGTACTATTAATAACTTTTATCTTGCCAACTATACCATCAATCTCCCCAAGACCATTATAATTATACCCTGTAATGCCGCCGGAATAACCGCCGCTAGTATTATTTACTGTTATATCAACTTCAGCATTCTTTATTATTCCTGCATTAATGCCAACAATACCTCCGGTATATTTACTTGTTCCTGAAACAATACCACTTACTGCAACATTTTCAATTAACCCGTTATTCTGACCTACAACTGCTCCAACAGCCTGGTATCCACTAATATTACAATTGGATAAAGTAAGATTTCTGATTACACTACCACTTGCAGTTTGTCCGAACAACCCTTTGTAGCTTCCATTTCCACCATTTACAGTTACATTTTTTATATCATTCTCCAGACCGTCAAAGGTTCCCTTAAACGTACTGTCAGCGCTGATGGGTATAAAACTATTAATGCTGCTAGCATCAATATCATTTTTTAAAGCATAATTGCCGCTTAGATTAGTATTAATGTCCTGCAGCTGCTCAGCATTTGTCACCCACATATAACCTTTTACACTCTGAGCTCCGCCATTGATATCAAAATTTTTATCCTTACCTGCATAACCGTTAGCATCATGAGCGGTATACCCCAACACAACGTTACCATTGGCAAAATCTCCGTTAATAACAGCATTGCTGCCGTCAAAATCATCTCCGCCCAATTTTATATTATCAGTATCTAAAACGATACGGCTGCCCTCAAAACGCAGTGTGTCTGCTTCCAGTTTACCCATATTGACAAGCTCAGCAGTTCCCGCTATCCCAAAATCACTGATACCAGCGCTGTTTTTAAAATTTTGTAAAGCTGTATCGACATCAGATAAGCTCTTAGTAGAAGCCGTCAGCGAACCAACATTTACCTGTGCCGTTTTACCAAACAAAATCCCATTGGGATTGATCAAAAAAACATGTACCCCTTGTCCATTCAAAGCGCCAAAAATCTCACTGCCCTGTCTGCCGGTAACATAATTCAAAATAGCGTTCATATTCTTAAAATTTACCGTTTCTCCAGCAGCAACATTAAAACTATCCCACTTTACCGACACGTTGCCTGTACCGGTAATATCCATCTGATTACCGCTGGACGTATAACTGCCGTTACCAGTAACTACCGTCCCACCCTGTGGCAATCCCCACGCGCAATTAGAAAAAGCCAAAGTGCTAACTACTATAGCGACCGTTGTTTTCCCTAGTCTCTGCCTGTTTTTCATCTTAATCCGCTCTTTTCCGCTCACGATATTCTTAAAACAATTTGTATAACCTGAACCATAACCTGCCGTTTTTATCTTCTGCCTCACTGCGATAAGATTCACCCTTTATCTTGCGTGCATAATCCAGTCTTGCGTACAAGCTGCGATCCAAGCTATAAACTGCGCCAATACCCCAACCTGCCAGCCTGCGATGCGGATCGGAGGTATCTCCATCCTTTCGTGCCAAAACCTCACCTACGTCAGCAAACAACGTCATACTCATACCTTTGACCGGAGTTTGATACCTTAGTTCTGCCGTTGCCTGATAACCGCTGTCACCGCCTGCTTCACCCTGCGGATAGGCTCGCACCGCATCAGCACCCCCCAGATAAAACTGTTCACTGCTGTCTAGATTGCGGTTTGCTAGCTGTCCATGTGCAAAAACATAGAACTGTGTCACTTTGCTTAATTTACTGACATGATTAACATCAAAATTAAAGCGGCTAAAGCCTCCTTCCGTCCTGCTGAATTCATCAGCAGCCTGAGCTTCCCCGCTGCGCAGCTTTAAATTACCGGCACGTAAGACAGCACTGTAACCACTATAACTAACAGCACTTTGCAGACTTCCAGTCAGTCCAAGATGAAACACATCACTGCTTTTACGTGCCGTATAATCAAAAACACGCAGTTCATCATTCAAACGGTTATGCTCATAGCCGTAAATCAACCGTAAATTTCCGGATTTCCTGCCGCTTAAAGGCTGCGAACCATATAGGCTCACCGTTTTAGCCGTTCCTACAGCACCTGCCTGCGTAAAATAATCCCCTAAAGTATAATCCGACTCCGCGCAGCTGATACCTAAACGACCTCCCGTTCTATTAACTGCTGTTTCATAGCCTAAATTATAATTTTTCATCTTCTCATTACTAAGCATCCCGCCGATAACAAACCTGTCCCCGCTGCGCAGCGGCTCATTAACAATGACCTGCATTCCGTAACGGTAACGTCCCGAATATTTGCCGCCATAATTGTCAGTATAAACAGCGCCTTCCACAATTGGCGATGCCTCTAAAACAATTGTTAAACTGCTGCTGCCAATCTTATCACCAAGCTCTAAAATACCTTTGGCCTGCACACCGGGCAATGCATTCAGATTATTCAGCGTCATTTCTAAAATATCACTGCGTAACTGCATCCCAGTATATAATTTTTTTAAAAACCCTTCCACAAAACGATCTTCCAGACTTGTAGAATTTTTCACTCTTAACTTATCCAATACCCCAGGAAAAACCTTAATTGTTACAATACCAGCCACAATATCCTGCCGAGGTAAAAATGCAGTTGCCACAGGATATCCCTGTTTTCTGTAATAGACAGATAAAGCTTTCGTCAACTGCTGCAAATCGTTAACAGCCAAATTGCGTCTCCACTGTATTTTTCCAAAAGTGCCTTGGGGGGGGGGGCAAACACTCCTCTATTCCACTAACATCAAGTTGGAATCTTTTAACATACACCATCGACTGCGATTTTTCCGCATGTTCCGAAATATCATCTTTATGTACAACGACACGCTGATTATTAAGCATATTATCAGACATCCCATTCTGCTGGACGTCACTGCTTGGAAGCTGGTTAGCAGCATAACATCCGACAGTCTGAGACAAGACATAAAGCATAATTACAACTTCTTTTTTCACCCCTGTCCATCTCCCCACTCTTCCAGTCATAATAATACCTATTATAAATTTTAGTTTCTATTTTAATCTATTATCCTACTAATGATTCAAAAAAGCAATTATTTCGAATAATAATATTAAAAATAATTAAATTATATGTATTTTATTATACATTTATTAGAATTTATATTTTAATCAAAAGACTATCAGAGATTATGTGCTGATTCTATTTATTTTAACTGCAGACTTTTCTGATTTATGCTGCAAGCTTCTATTGCCCGTTCCAAATCGTTTGTCAATTTCTATAATCACTTACTAAAAGCTAACAAACCACTATAAAAAAACTAATATATTTTTATACTATAAAACCATAACAAAATATAGAAAATTTCTATTATTAATGATACAATATTTATATTATAACAAATTATTTTAATCTTATTGCAGTAAAAATTAGGTAATTATGGGCGAGGTATATATATGAATACCAAGATCAAACAAACAATAGCTTTATTTTTTACAGTCATGTTATTGTTTGTTCTGGTGCTGCCACCACTATCCGCAGCCGCAGATGCAAGTCCTATTAAAGTAGGCTATTATGAGGACGGCGACTATATGTCCAAAAGTCAAAGCGGAGAATATAGCGGATATAATATTGAATATCTACAAAAAATTTCCAAACAATCAGGACTTCCTTTCGAAATGGTTGATATTGCAAGCTGGAATGCTGCATATGATATGCTGGTTAAAGGTGAAATCGATCTGCTGCCGGCAGTTTATCATTCAGAACAGCGGGCAGAGGAAATTTTCTTTTCCGGCCAACCAATGTGCAGTATTTATACTACCCTAAACGTTCGTATGAATGATCCACGCTATGATTATGAAGATTTTAAAGCTTTCCAGGGCATGAATGTCGGCATTATCCGCGGCGGAGTAGACGGCGAAAGGTTTAAAAGTTTTTGCCGTGAGCATAATCTTGTTTTAAATATTATTGATTATGACGAAACAAGTGTACTTTTAGAGGCACTTGATAATGGTACACTGGACGGTGTTGCTATTACCCACCTTGGAAAAAACAGTACTTTCCGCAGTGTAGCCCAGTTTTCTCCCAGTCCTTTATATTTTGCCGTAACCAAGACAAATCCCGAGTTACTGTCTGAAATCAACAAGGCCATGAATAATATTCTATTGGCTAATCCTGGTTACAGCCGGGATTTGTATGATAAGTATCTTGCCCCAAGTGTTAACCAAAAGCCTGTTTTTACTAAAGAAGAACTCCAATATATAAAACAGGCTGCACCGATATTAGTATCTTATGACCCTTCTTTCGCACCTTTAACATACCAGAGTAAAAAAAGCGGGCAAATTACTGGCGTAACTGCAGATATTTTTGAATTTATTGCCAAAAACAGCGGTCTGCGTTTTGAATTTGAAGCACATAATCAAACTGAAGCTCTGCAACTTTTACAGCAGGGGAAAATATCTGCTTTGGCTTTATCTGACGGCGATTACCTTTGGGACGGTAGAAACAATATCAATTCCACACTTTATTATCTACGTGCACCTACCTCAATGATCACCAGATACGATTCAGATAAATTGGAAGTAATTGCTTTGCCTCAAGGGTATCAGCTTTCTGAAGCTATCAAGGCAGCAAATCCACATTATACCTTCAAATACTATCCTTCTATCGAAGACTGTCTTAACGCAGTTTTGCACAATAAAGCTGATGCTGCCTGTACAAACACTCATGTTGCCGGCGCTTATCTAAGCAGATCAGCTTACCAGGGTATGCGCACTATAACCTTAGCTCAGCCAATCAATGAAATGTGTGTAGGATTATCTGCGTCGGGCGATCCGAAGTTGTTTTCGATCATTAATAAGTGTATCCAATATCTTCCTACAGAGCAGGTAGACGCCTATCTTGTAACGCATTCTGCCAATACCAAAGAAGTCAGTATGCTGGAATTTATTGAGCAGCATCTTTGGCAGGTAGGCTGTATTGTGATACTGGTCCTGAGCATAATAATTCTGCTGATAGGCAGTAATTTAAGAAACGCTTTACGCAGTAACCGCCGTATTCAGGATCTGCTGTATAAGGATGAACTGACCGGTCTTTATAATATGAACGGATTCTATCAGAAATGGGAAGAAAATAATCCCCCCAAAAAACAGCAGTCATTTGTTTTACTCTACAGTGATATTTGTCAGTTTAAATTTATCAACGATAACTTTGGTTTTTCTACGGGTGATCAGGTACTGCAAGCCAGCGGTAAAATATTACAGGAAATCCTGGAAGATGATGAATTCTGCGGAAGGATATCCTCCGACCATTTTGCTCTCCTGCTAAAGTATAATTGCTGGGAACACTTAGACAAACGCATGCAAAACTTTGTTAAAAAGCTGAATTGCTGGCGTAAAGCGAAAACCGATATTCCTTATAAAATTGATTTCGTATTTGGTGTTTGTCTGATTGAAAAAAATGCTACTATTGACCTTCATCAAAAACTTGATTTAGCCAATTATTCAAGACGCTACGCAAAAGATACTCCAGGCAGTTTTATTGTTTTATATGATGAAAAAATGCGTGCTCAGGCACTTTTAGCACAACAGTTGGAAAGCCGCTTAGATCAGGCTCTGCAGGAAAATGAATTTGTAGTCTATTATCAGCCCAAGGTTTCTATGAAAGATGGCTCCATTATAGGAAGCGAAGCTTTAATTCGCTGGAACCATCCTGACAAAGGTTTTCTGATGCCAGGCGTATTTATCCCTATCTTTGAGAAAAACGGTATGGTTAAAAAAGTTGACTTGTGGCTGTTTGAAGAAGTTTGTAAAACAATGCGCACTTGGTCAGAAAAAGGCTATCCTCTTTTCCCTGTTTCCTGCAATTTTTCAAGACTACATTTTCAACAAAGTGATTTCCCTGCACGAATCTGTGAAATCGCTGACCGTTGGAATGTTCCGCATCATCTTTTAGAATTAGAAATAACCGAAAGTGTCCTATTGGAAGAATCAACGACTATTGCAGAGGTTTTTCAGATACTTAAAGAAATGCAATTCAAAATAGCCATTGACGATTTCGGCTCCGGTTATTCATCTTTAGGTCAATTACAGCAACTGACTGCAGATGTTTTAAAACTAGACCGCAGCTTTGTAAGCCACGGAGTTGCAGGTATGCGTGAAAAAATAGTTGTCGGCAACGTAATCCATATGGCCGGAGAGCTTGGTATGCAGGTAATCTGTGAAGGTGTTGAAACACAGGCACAATCCATAACACTACAGGAAAT
>ENA-OPSH01001025-OPSH01001025.1-human-gut-metagenome-genome-assembly--contig:-NODE-1025-length-13367-cov-3.275841_pt1 | contig 13367 bp, 8 predicted proteins | sample MGYA00241802_ERZ501895 | MGnify/ENA primary metagenome ERZ501895 (study PRJEB25962, sample SAMEA2042304) | human gut metagenome | biome: human gut; feature: human-associated habitat; material: faeces...
GCTGATACAGCTCTCGCGCAGCGTCCCCGTACACAAACGTCGGGCAGAGCTGGAGCCGCTGCAGGGCGTACGGATTGTCTTTTCCGTCAACGGAGAGGAACAGCCTGTCCTTCGCAGTGAGAAGGGCACGCCGACGGTCCCTGCCGGATGTTACTACGTTGTCGGGCAGTGGCACGAGGGCGATGCTATCGACCTCACTGCTGAGGCGGAAGACCTGCCACCTATCCAGGCACACACGGTCATCCCGTCGGCATTCCCCCTGAAGGAGGTGGACCTGGCTGTCAAGCCGGGTGTTGATGACCGGATGGTGCAGTTCCGCATCACGTTTGCCGACCCGGACGGAACGGACGACTGCTACGGCGTGCATGTGCTGCACAAGTTCGAGTACAAGCGGGAACACTTCGACGAGCACGGCACCCTCATTGCCTCCGAGGTGGAGGAGTCCTATATCACGCCGTTCTACCTGGAGGCAGACGATGAGCCGCTGATGGAGAGTTCCACCGGACTGAACTCGATCTTCGAGTTGTATGACGACTACTACCAGAACCTCTACATCTGGGACGACCGCCTGGTGCAGGGCAAGACCTACACCCTGCGCATGAACGGCTACTATTCCGCGGATGGAGTCTGGGAGGAGGAAGGGGAGCGCAGAAGCCAACTGCACACCTACAAGCTCCGGCTCTACACGCTCTCGCCCGAGATGTACCGTTACCTGAAGTCGCTCAACGACAATGCGAACAACGAGCTGGGACATGCCGGACTGGCTCCCCTGCGTAACCTCTATACCAATGTGGAAGGCGGCTTCGGCGTGTTGGGCGGATGCCGGATTGTGGAGACCGGATGGCTTGACAACCCCTCCTGAACCTGAAGCCAGGTCTTTGCAGGGAGGTTTCACTTTGTCCCGTCGCGTCTGAAACGGGAGCAACTTTCGGGGCATGAAGCGTTCGGGTATCAATTATTGTGTGTACTTTTGCCGATGTAAACCTACGGATTTATGAAGAACTATTCGCTCAACATACACGGGACGCTCTTTGACCTGTCCGTTCCCCGGGTAATGGGAATCCTCAATGTGACCCCCGATTCTTTCTATGCAGGCAGTCGCAAGCAGACTGAAGACGAAATCCGGCTCCGTTGCCGTCAGATTGTGGAGGAAGGCGCCTCCATCATCGACATCGGTGCCTATTCATCCCGTCCGGATGCCGCACACATCACGGCAGAGGAGGAGATGGAACGGCTGCACCGCGGACTGCGCATCGTGCGTGAGGAGTGCCCCGATGCCATCGTTTCGGTCGACACCTTCCGGGCGGATGTGGCAGAACGCTGCGTCGGCGACTATGGAGTCGGCATCATCAACGACATTGCTGCCGGAGCCATGGACGAGCGGATGTTCGACACGGTCGCCCGCCTGCAGGTGCCCTACATCATGATGCACATGCAGGGTACGCCGCAGACCATGCAGCACGCCCCCCACTACGATTGCCTGATGCGTGAGGTGTTCGTCTACTTTGCCGAACGCATCCACCGTCTGCACGACATGGGAGTGAACGACCTCATCCTCGACCCCGGCTTCGGCTTCGGCAAGACGCTGGAGCACAACTACGAGTTGATGGCACACCTGGAGGAGTTCGTGCGTACGTTTGACCTGCCCCTGCTGGTAGGCATCTCGCGGAAGTCCATGATATATAAGCTGCTGGGCGGGACACCTGCCGACGCCCTCAACGGAACGACCGTCCTGAACACCATCGCCCTGATGAAGGGGGCACACATCCTGCGTGTGCACGACGTCAAGGCAGCCGTCGAGGCCGTACGTCTGGTAGAAGCGATGCGGCAGTCCGCCCTTTCCGCCCCCGAACCATTTACCCGATAAAAGTATCTTAGCCCATGATATTCTCCATTGAAATAAAAGACATCATCGACATTCTCTCGGTAGCCCTCCTGCTTTACTACGCCTACAAGTTCATGAAAGAGTCAGGCTCGGTAAAGATTTTCACAGGCGTCCTTATCTTCATCCTGCTGTGGCTGTTGGTGGCGCAGGTGCTGGAGATGCGTCTGCTGGGAGCCATCTTCGACCAGTTGGTCAAGGTGGGAGCCATCGCCCTCATCATCCTTTTCCAGGACGACGTGCGCCACTTCCTCCAGATGCTGGGTTCCCATGAGAAGGTCAGCCGTCTGTTCCGTCTGCTCACGGGAGGCAAGAAGGAGAAGGTGGAACACTCCGACATCATGCCCATCGTCATGGCGTGCATGAACATGAGCAAGCAGAAGGTCGGTGCCCTCATGGTGTTCGAGCGCAACATCCCCCTCAACGACATCATCCATACGGGCGACACCATCGATGCCAACCTGAACCAGCGTCTCATCGAGAATATCTTCTTCAAGAACAGTCCGCTCCACGACGGTGCCATGATTATCTGCCACAAACGCATCACCGCAGCCGGTTGCATCCTCCCGGTATCGCACAGCCTCGACATCCCCAAGAAGTTGGGCTTGCGCCATCGTGCCGCCCTGGGAGTTTCCCAGCAGACGGACGCACTGGCTGTCATCGTGTCGGAGGAGACGGGTGGCATCTCCATCGCGTTCAAGGGCGAGTTCCACCTGCGTCTGTCCGCCGAGGAGCTGGAGAGCTTCCTCACCCGTGAGCTGAACTGAAAAGCTGCCTGTTAAAAACTAACTCATAATCCTATGAACAAACTACTGCTTATCATAGACCCTCAGATTGATTTCATAACCGGTACATTGCCTGTCCCTAACGCAGAACAGGCAATGACTGAGTTGGCCGATTATATCCGTGACAACAACGGATGTTATTCACATAAAATCATCACCGCAGATCGTCATCCTTTCAACCATTGTTCCTTCAAGCCTTTTGGCGGCGATTGGCCGCAACACTGCATACATGATACTGCCGGAGCTTCCATCTGGCAACCTCTGATAGAGCCTTTATATCTCACACAAGGCGAAGTGACATTCCTGTATAAAGGGCAAGAGCCGTTGGTTGAGGAATATTCCATCTTCAAGAACGTTGAGGCAGGAAAGGCTATCCAGGATATTGTGAAACGAGAGGGGATAGACAGGATTGACATTTGCGGGCTTGCCGGGGATATCTGTGTGCTAAACACGCTCCGGGATGGTATGGAGATGCTGGGCAAAGACTTGTTCAATGTGCTGCAACGTTTTGCTCCTTCATTGGACGGAGGAAAAGCCCTTGATGCTATGGTCACACAGTCCGGCTTGTCATGTAGCCGATGACAGTACACATCGGCGATGTCTACTCGCAGGACTTCACCCGCCTGGTGGAGGTTATCAAGGAAATCCGATAAAGACAAGCAGTAGTTAGAATCACGACGTCCCCGCACCGTCCCGCTCCTCCTCCGAGGAAAAGGCGTGCGGGGATTTTTATGCTTATGGATTCCGTTGTTTTACGCTTGGCAGGTTACGATATAACATTATTTGATGGGAAATAAGAGAAGTATATAGCTTTCAGCTTGGAGATTACAGATAAATCGTATAATTTTTAGCCGTTAATTCCTAAATTTAATCGTATGAAGAAGTGTTGGTGCGTGCAAAGGCCTTGGGAAGTCTGGCTAATCCCGACTGGAAGCGAACCACGTACGACGCATCGTTGGCATGGTACATGAATGCCGGGAAATTCTCCCCGGTCGTTGAGTTGGGATACAGGTTTCTCGATTCACGTACCAAAGGCGTTGCCAACTATGGAGGTGCCTACCTGTCCATCGGATTAAGATATTGAGTTCGGATATACGCCGCACAGGCTTTTGTGCGTGTGGATGCAGAATCCGGTTATAGGTCTGTCTTATAGCCGGATTTTGTATGTTTACAGACCTCGCTGTTCCTCCCGTAGTCCGGACTTTGCCCCGGCAAACACAGCCGTCCGACAGATGAAACACATTAGTTTGACACACCAAACACAGGTGTTTGACCTGGCAAACATAGTAGTTTGACATACCTAAGTATAATACTTTGGTAGGCTAAGTATAATACTTTGGTAGGCTAAGTATAATACTTTGATAGGCTAAGTATAATACTTTTGTATATCAAACACTTATGTTTGCCGTATCAAAGGCTTGTGTTTACACGGTCAAATGCAAATGTCCGGGCGATGCATTCCGTATTACCGACGGCTGAAAACAGGGTGTCGGGCACGTCTTCTTGCTCCGATGCGCGAAAAAACAGACGGGAAAGCTGTGCTACTCCACCGTGAACACGTAACTTTGCACCTCAAATTGCAAACAATGAAGAATTATCTCTCACGTACGTTTATCTTGACGTTGCTGGTGGTGGTCGCCCTGCTGGGGCTGCATTTCCTGCCTGCCATCACCATCAACGGCTACACCCTCCGTCGGGTCAACCTGCTCTCTGACGTGGAAGTCAAGGAACCGGAACCCGAGTTGCTCGACACAGTCCCCCTGCCTCCTCCCGTCAAACCGGCTTTTGTGGATACCTGCAAGACCGGACTGACCTGCATCGAGGACTATGCCGACTCTACCCAACGGGGCATGAAGCCCTTTTATGAAGCGTTGTCCCACGTCAGCCAACGTCCTGTGCGCATCGCTTACTTCGGCGACTCGTTCATCGAGGCGGATATCCTGACGGGCGACCTGCGCGACCTGTTGCAGGCACGTTACGGTGGTTGCGGGGTAGGCTTTGTCGACATCACGTCCAACACGCACGGCTTCCGTCAGACCGTCCGTCACAACTTCGGCGGATGGCGCACGCGCGGTATACTCGACTCGCTGGGCTATGACCCTGCCCGGCTGGGACTCTCCGGACACTACTTCATTCCCCGTGAAGGGGCGTACGTGGAGGCACAGACCCCGAAGGTGAGCCGCGGACGACTCGACAGTTGCGAGGTGGCGACCATCTTCTTTGAGAACAAGGGGCCCGTGACCCTCACCACCACGGTCAACGGGGTGGATGGAGAACCCCGGACGGTCGAGGGCAACGGACGTCTGCAGAAACTCGACTGCACCGGCAACATCAAGCGGGTCCGCTGGACCGTGAACCGTGCCGATACGGCAACCTTCTACGGCTTTGCCATGGACGGACGGACGGGCATTGCCGTCGACAACTTCGGGGTGCGCAGCAGCAGCGGACTGACCATGCGCAGCATCCCCATGAGCCGCCTGAGACAGTTCAACGCCTACCGTCCCTATGACCTCATCGTGCTGCAGTTCGGACTGAACGTCGCTACGCCGCGAGGCAGCAACTACGACGGCTACGAACGCGGCATGCTGACCGTCATCGAGCACCTGAAGGAGGCATTCCCGCAGGCAGGCATCCTCGTCGTCGGTGTGGGAGACCGCGAGCACAAGGACGAGGAGGGCAACCTGCGCACGATGCCCGGTGTGAAGAACCTCATCCGCTACCAGCAGACCATCGCCGCCAAGGCAGGTGTGGCGTTCTGGAACCTCTATGACGCCATGGGAGGCGAGGGCAGTATCCGTCGGATGGTCCAGGCAAAGCCTGCTCAGGCGAACCTGGATTATACGCACATCAACTTCCACGGCGGAAAGGTGCTGGCAAAACAACTCTACGAGACTTTGATTTATGGGAAAGAACAATATGACAAACGGAAGGCATACGAGAATGAACAGTAGACTGTGGCTGTGGCTCCTCCTGTTGGGCTGTGCCGTGGGGGCGACAGCACAGGACCGGATTCCCGACCGTCTGTCACCGCAGGACACGTTGCGGAATCCCGTCCTCCACGTGCAGCACGGGATGGCTCCCCTGCATGACCCGGTGACGGTCGGCAATTCACTGCCCCGGACGTTCCGCAATGCCGGGACGAACTGCATCCTCCGCGCCGAACAACTTTCACCCTTCTTCGAGAAGCTCTGTCAGGGGACGGAGCCTGTGCGCATCGTCCAGCTGGGCGATTCGCATGTGCGGGGACACGTGTTCTCCGTGGCTGCACGCCATACACTCGAAGCGGCATGGGGCAGCCAGGCGGTCCATCCCGATGCCATCACCTACCAGACGACTGCCCTCGCCCGTGAGACCGGGGCACCGGGACTGGTCTATCACGCCATCGGCATCAACGGCGCCACCGCTGCCGAGTTCTGCAACACGGAACAGATGGACAAGGTAGCCTCGCTCATGCCCGACCTCGTCATCCTGTCGTTCGGCACGAACGAGAGCCACAACCGGCGTTACGACCCCGTGGAGCACTATGCACAGATGGATGCCCTGCTCACCCTGCTCCGTCACTATGTGCCCGATGCGGAGGTGATGCTGACCACTCCACCCGGTTCCTACGTCCGTGCCAGACGTCGCCGGCGTATCATCAACCCGCGGACGGCAAAGGCGGTGGACACCATCCTGGAGTTTGCCGAAGCACGCGACCTGCCCGTGTGGGACTTGTACAACCTGGCAGGAGGGGCACGCAGCGCGTGTGCCAACTGGAGAACCAACCGCCTGATGCAGCGTGACCAAGTGCACTTCACCCATCAAGGCTATACCATTCAAGGAAACCTATTGGGCGAAGCCCTCTTAAAAGCATTCAATGACTATGTGGCAAATTGATATGAACCGTCTGTGCGACGTACTGACTTACGACGCGCAGCAACCGATGATTTTCAGCAGCGGACTCTTCCTGTTCCTCTTCCTGGGCTTCAGCCTGGTCTATCTGCTGTTGAAGAAGACCACGACCCTGCGCCTGCTGTTTGTGGTGCTCTTCTCCTACTATTTCTACTACAAGAGCAGCGGGACCTACTTCTTCCTGCTGGCGGTGGTCACGCTGAGCGACTTCACGCTGGCACGGCTCATGGAACGGACGGAACGCAAGGGGGCACGCCGCGCCCTGCTCATCACCAGTCTGTGCATCAACCTGGGACTGCTGTGCTACTTCAAGTACACCAACTTTTTCTACGAGATGCTGGCTCCGTTGTGGGGCGGTCAGTTCCATGCCCTCGACATCTTCCTTCCGGTGGGCATCTCGTTCTTCACCTTCCAGTCGCTGAGCTATACGCTCGACGTCTACCGGGGCGAGCTGAAGGCATTGCGCAATCCGCTCGACTATGCCTTCTTCGTGTCCTTCTTCCCGCAGCTGGTGGCAGGCCCCATCGTCCGTGCCCGTGACTTCATTCCGCAGATACGCCGTCCGGTAGTGGTGACCCCCGAGATGTTCGGACGCGGTGTCTACTTCATCGCTGCCGGTCTGTTCAAGAAGGCCATCCTCTCGGACTACATCAGCGTGAACTTCGTGGAGCGCATCTTCGACAACCCCGGCTTGTATTCGGGCATCGAGAACCTTTTCGGCGTCTATGGCTATGCCCTGCAAATCTACTGCGACTTCTCGGGCTACAGCGACATGGCTATCGGTCTGGCCCTGTTGCTGGGCTTTCATTTCCCGCTCAACTTCCGTTCGCCCTACAAGGCTTCGTCCATCACGGAGTTCTGGCACCGCTGGCACATCTCGCTGTCGACCTGGCTGCGCGACTACCTCTACATCTCGATGGGAGGCAACCGCCGCGGGAAGCTGCGCACCTACTTCAACCTCTTCATGACCATGCTGTTGGGCGGACTGTGGCACGGCGCATCGTGGAACTTCGTGTTCTGGGGTGCCATCCACGGCATTGCACTGGCACTCCATAAGTTCTGGCGAAGCCTGCTCGGACGCGACAAGCACTACCAGAGCCGGGGCATCCGACGAGTTCTGGGCATCCTGCTGACGTTCCACCTCGTGTGCCTCTGCTGGATATTCTTCCGCAACAGCACCTTTGAAGCCTCGTGGACGATGATTCACCAGATTGTCGCCAACTTCCAGCCCCAGCTCTTCGGTCAACTCGTGGACGGCTACAAGATGGTGTTTGCCTTCATGGCAGTCGGCTTTGTGCTCCATTTCCTGCCCGACCGTTGGGAGGAGGCATGCCAGCGCGGTGTCATCCGTCTGCCGCTCGTGGCACAGGCGCTCCTGCTCATCCTCATCATCTATGTGGTCATCCAGGTGAAGACGAGCGACATCCAGCCGTTCATCTACTTCCAGTTCTGACGGAAGGCGGACGCCGTGCAGATTCTTCTTGCACTTTGTCCGGTTTGCGCACCGTCGTATCATGAATTTGCGTAAGTTTGCGCCCGAATTCAAGAACCAAGTCATTATGGACCTCGTATCGCTTTATGAAATATTCCGCTCCCATCCGCAGGTGACGACCGACAGCCGTCACTGCCCGGAGGGAAGTCTGTTTTTTGCCCTCAAAGGCGCTTCGTTCGACGGCAACGCCTTTGCCAAGTCTGCCTTGGAACAGGGCTGTGCCTATGCCGTGATTGACAATCCGGCTTATGCCGATGCTGCTGACGGACGGCTTATCCTGGTGGACGATGTGCTCTCCACCCTCCAGCAGCTGGCGAACTACCACCGCCGTCAGTTGGGCACACGCATCATCGGCATTACAGGCACAAACGGCAAGACCACGACCAAGGAACTGATTGCCCACGTGCTGATGCAACGCTTCCGTGTGCTCTACACGCAGGGCAACCTGAATAACCAGATTGGTGTGCCGCTGACCTTGCTCCGTCTCACGGCAGACGACGAACTGGCTGTGGTGGAGATGGGGGCGAACCATCCGGGTGACATCCGGGAACTGGTGAACATCGTCGAGCCGGACTACGGCATCATCACCAACGTCGGGAAGGCTCACCTGCAAGGCTTCGGCTCCTTCGAAGGGGTCATCCGCACGAAGGGCGAGCTGTATGATTTCCTGCGGATGCGTCCGCAGTCGGTCATCTTCCTGCACAACGACAATCCCTACCTGGCGCGTATCGCCGACGGACTGGAGGCAGTGCGCTACGGACGTCCGCAGACTGACGGACAGCAACCTGCCGTCTGCGGTGAAGTGGTGGAGTGCTCCCCCTTCCTGCACTTCCGCTGGCAGAGCGGGGGAGAGGAGTGGCACCACGTTGCCACCCACCTCATCGGGGCATACAATGTGGACAACCTGCTGGCTGCCGTCACCATCGGACGCTACTTCGGTGTGCCGTCCGACCGCATCGATGCAGCTCTGGAGGCCTATGTGCCGAGCAACAATCGTTCCCAGCTGGAGCAGACGGCGCACAACCACCTGATTATCGACGCCTACAACGCCAACCCGACAAGCATGGCAGCTGCGTTGGACAACTTCCGTCAGATGACCGTATCACCGAAGATGGTCATCCTGGGTGCCATGAAGGAACTGGGCGAGTACAGTGCTCGGGAACACCGGGCGGTGGCAGAGTCTGTATCGGCCGACGGCTTCGACCGGGTGTGGCTGGTCGGTGAGGAGTTTGCCGACGCTGTTCCTCCCAAAGCACGCTTCTTCCGCACGGCGGACGAGGTCATCGAGGCACTGAAGCAGGAACCGCTGTCCGGCTATTACGTCTTGATTAAGGGCTCGAACAGCATGAAGCTGGCTTCCGTCGTCCCTTATCTGTAACAACGCATACCTATATAAAGAGGGTGCATCAAGGGAGAGCCGTCGGCTCACTTTGATGCACCCTCTTGCTGTATCAGCAGGGCTGTTGTCCCTCAGACAGGCTTAGTCACGATAGCCCGGGTTCTGGTAGGTCTTCTTCTCATCGGCACTCATCTCCATGCCGTCCAGCTGTCCTTGCGGAATGGGGCGGAGGTAGTGGAAGGGCTTGATGGTGCGCTGATGCGTCTTCGGCGTGTGGTCCGTCTTGACGTTGTATCCCTGTTCGGGGAGCTTGCCGCAGATGGTGTAGGTGTCGGCATACTCGTTCCACTTCTGCGTACGCACCAGGTCGAACCAGCGGTAGCCTTCACCGAAGAACTCGCGGCTGCGCTCGTCGAGAATGTAGTTGATGTCGATGGTCGCTGGGGTTGCTGCCACCATCTCGGCACTGAAGTCACGGTCGACCTCCTTGTATTCCGCGTTGCTGTACGTCCACCGTCCGGCGCGTGCACGGAGCACATTCACCAGGTCGCGGGCAGTCTTCCCGGCTTGTGTCCGTGCTCCCTCGACGGCAGCTTCGGCTGCCAGCAGGTAGAGCTCGGAGAACTTGGCGATGTTATACGGACGGGTACTTCCGGCGTTCGGTTGTCCGGGTCCCGAACCGTTGTCAGTGCGGTACGGGCCGAGTTTCCACAGTCCCGGATAGGCATAGCGGCTGACCTTGTCCAGTCCCAATACCCAGTCGGCACGTCCCGGCAGTGTCCCTGCACCCAGGTTGTTCTGCTTGGCTGCCTCTTCCGAATAGTTTACCTTGTCCATGTCTTCAGCTACGAACGAGAAGATAGGTTCCCGCTCTTTCACCTGCATGCCGTTGGCATTGGGGACTGACTCCCAGGTCTTCCCGTTCGTCGACCAGTTGCCGCGGTAGACGGTGGTAAACGTTCCGTCGAAGCGCGAGTCGTGCGTCTTGTCGGCAAAGGTGCGGGTGAAGACTCCCTGGGGCGGTGCCATGCGGTTCCACGGACGACCGTAGCTTTGTTCGGCAGTACGGATGAGCACGGACTTGCCGTCGGATGAACGTGCGTCGGTGTAGTTCCAGTTCACCATCCAGCCGGCGAAGTTGTCGGGTGCACCGCCGCTGCCGTAACTGAGGCTTCCGCCGTTGTAGTACTCGTCCTCCTGCGTGTGGTCGGCATAAAGGAGGATTTCGTTGTTGCGGTCGTTCGGTCCGGCATTGACCTGCCAGAAGCTCTCCTGCAAGCCGAAGGGACCGGGGTTCTCGATAGCCTTCACCGCCACATCATACGCCTGCTGGAAATACCAGGCGGCATCGTGTCCGTCGGGGTCTGTACGCGGACACTCCGGATAGGTCGGTATCTGGTTGGGGTTCTTCAGCCACCAGGCATAAGTCAGGTACGCCTTCGAGAGGTAGAGCCGTGCGACGGTCTTGGTGACACCGCCTTTCACGCGTGGCTGTTCAGGTAGGTTCTCGACCGCTTTCAGCAAGTCCGGGAAGATGGCTTTCGTGTAGACTTCGGGCACGGTGTTCCGCACCGAGACGCGGTTGGGGTTGATGTTGAACTTCAGTTCACCGGCTCCCATATCAAGAGGCACACCGCCGAAGGTCTGCACGAGCAGGAAGTAGTCGAAGGCGCGGAAGAAGCGTGCCTCCGAAACCAATGCTTCGGAGATGCCCACGGAAGCGCCGTTCTCGATGACGCCGTTGGCCGTGTTGATGTTGGAGAAGGCAGTTCCCCACAAGGCATCGCTCCGGCTGGTCGATGCCGTCAGGTTGCCGACGCCCGAGAGGTCGGCGTCCTTGAAGTTGCCGTCGGCACTGAAGCCATAGGTAGCTTCGTCCGTACCGGTCTGGCAGGAGTTGTAGTAGTAGGCTTGTCCGTAGATGTAGCGCAGGTGGGCATACATGGAGGTGATGCCTCCCTCGACACCCTTCTCCGTCTTGAAGAACGACGGGTCGTAGGTGCTGCGCGGTTGCTCGTCGAGGATGTCCGAGCAGGAGGTCGTCAGTGAGAGGGCAAGGAATGCCGTTCCCAACAGACGGGCGGGGATGGATATGCTTTTCATTGTCATGCTTCGTTAGAATGTTAAGTTAATACCGAATAAGAAGTTGCGGGTCGACGGTGAGTTGGTACCCACAGTCAGGAAACGGTGTTGGATGGCACCGGTCACTGCCACGTTCTCGTCGCCGTACGAATTGGTTTCCGGGTCAAGTCCGGTCTCCTTGTGGAAGGGAGAGCAGATGACGAACGGGTTCTGTACCGACAGGTAGGCACGCAGGCTCTGGAGACCGATGCGCTCTACCCACTTCTGATGGTCGAAGTTGTAGCCCAGTGTGATGTTGCGGACCTTCCAGTAGGAGGCGTCGAAGAGTCCCAGCGTGCTGCCGTATTTCGGGTTGTCGCTGCTGTTGATACCGCCGGGTTTGGGATAGTTGGCGTTCTTGTTCTCAGGCGTCCAGTAGTCTACGTCGACTTGTCCGCGACGTCCGGAGAGCATGTTCAGGTAACCGCTGGAGTGGTGCAGCGTGCTGATGAGCTTGCCGCCGTAACGGAAGGCGGTGATGATGTTCAGGTCGAAGTCCTTGTAGGAGACGCGTGTGCTGAATCCGCCCTGGAACTTGGGCTCCATGCTGATGATTTGGCGGTCGGCAGGTCCGATGGCACGCAGCGGCTTGCCCGTCTCGTCACGCTCGCCGGTGTATTTCACCTTAATCATACCTTCGTTGCCGCCCGGCTCCAGGATGTTGAGATATTGGAAGTCGGGGTCGTCGCTGTTCCACAGACCGACCTTCTCGTAGTCATAGATACAGTCGATGGGATAACCGACGAACCAGTTGTTGGGCTCGTCCCGGTCAGCCCCCGAAGCGAGGGACGTCAGCTTGTTCCGGTTTGCCGAGAGGTTGAGGCTGGCATCCCATGACCAGCCGTTGCGATTCTCCAGGATGATGCCGTTCAATGTCAGTTCGACACCGCGGTTGCGGGTCTTGCCCACGTTTGCCATGTAGCGTTCCACGCCGGAGGTGGAAGGCAGGCTGACGCTCTGCAGCAGGTCGGTGGTGTTCTGGATATAGTATTCCAATGTTCCCGACAGTCTGCCGCCCAACAGGGTGAAGTCCAGACCGAAGTTCCAGGTCGAGGAGTACTCCCAGCCCAGCTCGGCGTTCGGCAGCTCCGACACGAACTTGCCGGTGGCATAGCCCGTAGGACCGAAGTTATACGGACGGGTGGCAAGCCGTCCCCAGGTCTTGTAGGGGTCGACTGCCTGGTTGGAGGTCTGTCCGTAGCCGACGCGGAGTTTCAGGGCATCGAGCCACTTCACGTTGTCCATGAATTCCTCCTGACGGATGTTCCATCCTGCGGAGACTGCCGGATAGGTGTGCCATTGGTGACCTTTTGCCAGGCGGGAGGATGCGTCGGCACGTACGGTCGCCATCAGCATGTAACGGTTGTCGTAGGTGTACATCACACGTCCCATCCACGACATCAGTCCGCTCTTCTGGTAGTCCCACTTGGAAGGGTCAACGGTGATGGTGCTCTCGGCACGTCCGATGTTGTAGAACTGGAAATACTCGGCAGGGATGTCACGTCCGGCAATGTGCGAAACGGTGTAGACGGTCTGTTCCGCTGAATACATGCCCACCACGTTCAGCTGATGTTTGCCGAAGGTGTGGTCGTAGGTCAGAAGGTTCTCCACGGTCCAGTTGGTAGTCTCCTTATGTTCGAGTGAAGCCGTCGACGGGGTGTCTGCCGTGGTGCTGTTGACCCCTTCTCCGGTGAAGGTTCCGTTCTTGCTCGAACGGTAGTTCAATCCAATGTTGATGCGATACTTGAGGCCTTCCCATGCGCCCTTTCCCGGGAACTTGACCTCTCCGAAGAGGTTGTTGTAGGTACCGAACCCTTCCGTCCGGTTAATCCAACTGTCAGACAGACCCTCCACGAC
>ENA-OPSH01001026-OPSH01001026.1-human-gut-metagenome-genome-assembly--contig:-NODE-1026-length-13358-cov-3.792829_pt1 | contig 13358 bp, 9 predicted proteins | sample MGYA00241802_ERZ501895 | MGnify/ENA primary metagenome ERZ501895 (study PRJEB25962, sample SAMEA2042304) | human gut metagenome | biome: human gut; feature: human-associated habitat; material: faeces...
GATATCGCAAATGCATTTCTCTTCCTGGCAAGCGACATGGCTTCCTATATAACGGGTGAAATTCTTTCCGTGGACGGAGCGATGAGAACCTGATTTGCATGCTTTCATAGTAAGAAAAAATCCTGTCCGGTTTTGTATTGGACAGGATTTTTTTCAGAAGAACAGCATCACCATTCCCAGCACGCACAGCAGGATTCCGGTTACGCGATTCAGCATTTTTACGTTTGCGCTGTTCGCCCATTTTGCTCCAAGCTGCGCGAACACCAGTGTGCTGATCACACAGGCAATCATAATCGGAAGGTTCGGTTTTCCGCCGATATAGAAATGTGAAACAGCTCCGGTCAGCGCAGTAAAGGTCATGATAAAGACGCTCGTTCCAACCGCCGTTTTTAACTCATAGCCAAGCACACTTGTAAGCACCAGAAGCAGCATCATACCGCCGCCGGCACCGACAAAACCGCAGATAAACCCGATCAGCACACCGCAGACGATGGACTGGATCGCACGCTTTTTCGCGGAGATCCCCTGCATGGCCTCTTTGGTGGTCATGACCGGCTTGACAATGAACTTGATGCCCAGCAGGAAGGTCATGAACACCGAGAAGCCGCCCATGGTGGCGGAGGGCACCTTGCTGGCCACCCAGCTGCCCACCACCGTAAAGGCAAGCACGCTTGCCATCATGATCAGGCCGTTTTTGATGTCCAGATTCTTGTTTTTATGGTAGGTATAGGCAGACACCGCGCTGGCAAGCACATCCGAGGAAAGGGCAATGCCCACCGCCATGTAGGGGTCCATGTGCAGGAAGGTGATGAGCATGGGGCTGATGACCGCTGCCGCGCTCATACCGGCAAAGCCGGTGCCAAGGCCGGCACCCATGCCGGCAAAAAAGGTGACAAGCACCGTAAACAGCAAGTTCATTTTATCCATTCTCCTTTAAGATCTCGTCCAGATTTTTCCCGATGACCTCCATGGTGTGGAAAAACGCCTCCCGGGTGGCGGCATCGGTGTTATGCAGCAGGCGGGCAAAAAAGCGCTCCTGCACCTCGCGCCCCCGTGCGATGACCGGCTGCGCCTTTTCGGTGCACAGCAGCTGGGTCTTGCGGCGGTCGCCCGCCACGGCACGGCGCTCCAGATACCCCTCCTGCACCAGACGATCCACGTTTACCGACACAAGGTTCGCCTTGATCTTGCGGATCTCCACGATATCCCGGGCAGTGGTGCAGTCCGGGTTGTTGGCCAGAAACATCAGGATATCAAAGGCGGTCTGGGGCAGCTTGAGTTCCTGACACAGCGGCTTGCACATGGCGCTGTACGCCTGCGCGGTCTTGAAGCTGATCTCTATGGTAGGGTTCATCGAATGCTCCTTTTGTTCTTATATGGATAGTTCTTTTTTGAAGTATTATAGTGCAGATGAGGGAAGATGTCAAGAGAAAAAGAGAACCAGCACGTCCTGCGGACGCGCCGGTTCTCTTTTTCAATATGATGATTGCGTTCAGAACACCGCTACGGCGACCAGACGCACCAGCAGGGCGCACAGCCATGCCACGACGCACTGGTTCACCACCATGATGGTTGCCCACTTGCCGCCAAGCTCCCGCTTGACCGAGGCCACCGCCGCGATGCAGGGGGTGTACAGCAGGCAGAACACCAGCAGCGGTGCGGCCTGTGCCGGGGTGAGGGCTGCGGTCAGGGCAGCGGTAGAGCCGAAGAGGATGAGCAGCGAGGACACCACGCTCTCCTTGGCCATAAAGCCGGAGATAAGAGCGGTGGAGATGCGCCAGTCCGCAAAGCCCAGCGGGGCAAACAGCGGGGCGATATCGCCTGCGATGCGCGCCAGAATGCTGGCCTGCGGGTCAGCAGTCAGCCGCAGCTGCAGGTCAAAGTTCTGCAGGAACCAGATGACGATGGTAGCGGCAAAGATGACCGTAAAGGCCTTCTGCAAGAAGTCCCGCGCCTTTTCCCACAGCAGCTGCGCCACGTTTTTCAGGCCGGGCAGGCGGTAGTTGGGCAGCTCCATGACAAAGGGCACGGCCTCGCCCTTGAACACGGTGCTCTTGAGCAGCAGCGCCGCCAGTACGCCCACCAAGATGCCGGTGAAGTACAGCAGCACCATCACAAGCCCCGCATATTGGGGGAAGAACGCCGCCGCAAACAGGCTGTAAATAGGCAGCTTTGCCGAGCAGCTCATGAACGGGGTAAGCAGGATGGTCATTTTGCGGTCGCGCTCCGAGGGCAGAGTGCGGCTTGCCATCACGCCGGGCACGGTGCAGCCAAAGCCGATGAGCATGGGCACGATGCTGCGGCCGGACAGACCGATGCGGCGCAGCAGCTTATCCATCACAAAGGCGACACGCGCCATGTAGCCGGTATCCTCCAGCATGGAGAGGAAGAAGAACAGCACCACGATAATGGGCAGAAAGCTCAGCACGCTGCCCACGCCGGTAAAGATACCGTCGATGACCAGCGAGTGCACCGCCGCGTTGACGTTCCAGTTGGTCAGGGCGGTGTCCACAACGCCGGTCAGGGCGTCGATGCCCATCTCCATGAGGTTCTGGAAAAACAGGCCGATGACGTTGAAGGTAAGGAAGAACACCAGACCCATGATGGCGATAAAGGCCGGGATGGCGGTGTACTTGCCGGTAAGGAACTTGTCGATGCGGTTGGAGCGCAGCTGCTCCTTGCTTTCGTGGGGCTTGACCACCGTCTGCGCCACCAGCTCCTGAATGAAGGAGAACCGCATATCCGCAATGGCGGCGGCGCGGTCCAGCCCGCGCTCCTGCTCCATCTGCACGATGATATGCTCGATCATCTCTTTTTCGTTCTGATCCAGCTTCAGGGCTTCCTCAATGCGGGGGTCGCCCTCCACCAGCTTGGTGGCGGCAAAACGCACCGGAATGCCTGCCGCCTTGGCGTGATCCTCGATGAGGTGCAGGATGCCGTGGATGCAGCGGTGCACCGCGCCGCCGTGGTCATCCTCGCTGCAAAAATCCATGCGCCCGGGGCGCTCCTGATACTTTGCCACATGGACAGCGTGGTCTACCAGCTCGTCCACGCCCTCGTTCTTGGCGGCAGAGATGGGGATGACCGGGATGCCCAGCATGGCTTCCATCTTGTTGATGCGCACCGTGCCGCCATTGCCGCGCATCTCGTCCATCATGTTCAGCGCCAGCACCATGGGGATATCCAGCTCCATCAGCTGCATGGTCAGGTAGAGGTTGCGCTCGATGTTGGTGGCGTCCACGATGTTGATGATGCCGGTGGGCTTTTCGCCGATGATGAACTGCCGGGTGACAATCTCCTCGCTGGAATAGGGGGACATGGAGTAGATGCCCGGCAGGTCGGTGACCTCAGTCTCCGGGTGCCCCTTGATGGCACCGCTCTTGCGGTCCACCGTCACGCCCGGAAAGTTACCGACGTGCTGGTTGGAACCGGTGAGCTGGTTGAACAGGGTGGTCTTACCGCAGTTCTGGTTGCCCGCCAGCGCAAAGGTCAGGGTCTTATCCTCCGGCAGGGGATGCTCCCCCTCCTTGGTGTGGTACTTGCCGCCCTCGCCAAGACCCGGGTGCTCCACCATCTTCTCCGCCACCGGGGCGTGCACCGCCGGGGTCTTTTCGGTGGGGGTCACGGTGATCTGTGCCGCGTCGTCCAGACGCAGGGTCAGCTCATAGCCGTGGATGCGCAGCTCCATGGGGTCTCCCATGGGTGCCAGCTTTACCAGCGTGACCTCTGCCCCGGGGATCAGACCCATATCCAGAAAATGCTGCCGCAGTGCGCCTGCACCGCCCACAGCATCCACTATGGCGCTTTTGCCGATCTGTAACTCTTTTAACGTCATATCCGTTGCCTTCTTTTATATGTACTGTCCTTGTGTGTTAGTCCGTGTTAACAAATGTAGTATAGGCTAACTGACAGCGGATGTCAATAGAGAATATCGACACAAAAAAAGCACCGCACACTCTCAGGCGAGAATATGCGGTGCTCCGATTCAAATCATGATTACTTCACGGTGTGGTAGCCATCGGGGTTGTTCTTCTGCCAGTTCCAGCTGTCGGCGCACATCTCCTCGATGCCGTACTCAGCCACCCAGCCCAGCTCGTTCTTGGCCTTGGTGGGGTCGGCGTAGCACTCGGCAATATCACCGGGGCGGCGGGGATCAATGACATAGGGGATCTCCTTGCCGCAGGCCTTGGAGAAGGCGTGGATGACGTCCAGCACGCTGTAACCCTTGCCGGTGCCCAGATTGCAGATGAAGAGACCACAGCCGGTCTCCAGCTTGCGGATGGCGCACACATGGCCCCGGGCCAGATCCACAACGTGGATGTAGTCACGCACACCGGTGCCGTCCGGGGTGGGGTAGTCGTTGCCAAAGACGTGCACCTTTTCCAGCTTGCCCACAGCCACCTTGGCAATGTAGGGCATCAGGTTGTTGGGGATGCCGTTGGGGTCCTCGCCGATCAGGCCGCTCTTGTGGGCGCCGATGGGGTTGAAGTAGCGCAGCAGCGCCACATTCAGGCTGGGGTCAGCCTTGCAGACGTCCTGCAGGATGCGCTCGGTGAAGGCCTTGGTGGTGCCGTAGGGGTTGGTGGTAGCGCCCACAGGGAAGTCCTCGGTGATGGGCACACTGGCGGGGTCGCCGTAAACGGTAGCGGAGGAGCTGAACACGAAGTTGTGGCAGTCATGATGGCGCATCACGTCCAGAATGACCAGCGTGCAGTTGAGGTTATTGTAGTAGTACTCGATGGGCTTGGACACGCTCTCGCCCACAGCCTTGTAGGCTGCAAACTGGATGACGGCGGTGATGTCCGGGCACTCGGAGAAGATCTTCTCCACATCCTCGCGGCGGGTCATGTCTGCCTTGTAGAAGCGAAAATCCTTGCCGGTGATCTGCTTGACCCGGTCCAGAACCACAGGGGAAGCGTTATAATAGTTATCTGCCACCACGATATCGTAGCCAGCGTTCAACAGTTCGATGCAGGTGTGGCTGCCGATGTAGCCGGCACCGCCGGAAACCAAAATTGCCATAGCCGAGTACCTCTCTCACATAGTATTTCTTGCTTTTTCTCTTTGCGCCGGGCGCTGCCCGGTCTGCTTAAAGCATACCGCTTTTTGCCGCCGACTGCAAGGGGCGCTTTCTTTATTCAGATATATTTTTGTTGCATCTTCGCGCATTGCACTTTTGATTGACAGAGATTTTTCGCACTTTTCACATGGAGAGAATGCGCTGTTTGTGCAAAACATAGAAATGGAGAGGGAAACTCCCTCAGTCGCATCCTCCCACCACGCAAAAACGTCTGCCGAAGCAGACGTTTTTGCATGGTGTATCATTTTTAAAGCTTTCCGCACTGCTTGCCGGTGAAGAACCGCAGGGTGGTGGTGGCGCGGAACACCTTGCCTGCCCGCAACACCGTAGAGGGGAACTCCGGGTGAGAGGGGCTGCAGGGATAGTGCTGGGTCTCCAAGGCAAAGCCGCCGTACTTCCGCATGGGCTCGCCGCCCTTGCCCGGGGCGGGGCAATCCTGCAAAAAGTTACCGGTGTACAGCTGGATGCCCGGCTGGGTGGTGTACAGCTTCATGCTGATGCCGGTCTTATCACTGGTAGCCCATGCGCAGATGCTCTGGCTGGAGCCGCGTGCGCGGTCGATGACGTAGCAGTGGTCGTAGCCGCCGCCCACCATGGTGGTCTGGGAGAAGCCGGTGTCGATCTCCTTGCCGATGGTCTTACCGGCAGTAAAGTCCATGGGGGTGTTTGCCACGGGCAGGATGTTGCCGGTGGGGCAGGTGGCGTTGTTGCCTTCCAGATAGCGGGAAGCGTAGATGCGCAGCTTCTGGTTCAGCACATCGCCGCCGCCGTCCAGATTGAAGTAGCTGTGGTTGGTCAGGTTTACGATCGTGTCGGCGTCCGAGGACACACGGTAGTCCATGCGGAAGGTGTTATCGTCAGTGAGGGTATAGCGCACCGCGATCTTCAGGGTGCCGGGAAAACCGTCCTCGCCGTCGGGGCTTACAGTCTCCATCAGCAGGGTGTCGCCGAAGTACTTCACCTCATAGATTTTCCGGGAAAAACAGCCGTGCAGGTGGTTTTCGCCGTTGTTTTTTTCCAGCTGATAGGTCTTGCCGCCCAAGGTAAAGACGGCGTTTTCGATGCGGTTGGCGTAGCGCCCCACAAAAGCACCGCAGCAGGTGCTGCCGGACGAGGTGAAGTCGTTCTCGTAATCTGCCATGGTGTCGTGACCCAGCACCACATCCACCGGGCCATTTTTGGCCGGGACGATGATATTTTTGATCACGCAGCCGTAATCCAGCACGCTGACGGACATACCGCCGGGGTTCGAGAGGATGTACTCGGTAACATTAGCGCCCTCTTTGGTCACACCGAAGGGCTTGGAACGGATCTGTGCCATCGGGCCTCGCCTCCTAAAGCTTTTTTCGGAAATGCAAAAGGGGCAGACTGCCCCCTTTTGCATCTTGTCTGTATTTATGATTATATCACAGTTTTACAGTTTTGTGTTGGATTCCTTTTAGAATTACCATCCAATTTTTGCGGCGATTTTTTGTTAGAATCATCGAAAGTGCCTACAATAGCAAAAAGCGCCCCGCACTTCCGGTGGAAATGCGGGGCGCTTTGGTGATACGGGCTGTAAGCCTTATGCCTCCGGCTGAGGCTGTGCCGCAGAGGACTGGGCGGCAATGAACTCGGCGGCATCGTCCGGGATGTCGTCCAAATCCTCATCGCTGCCGATATCCACGTTGAGCGGCGGTTTCTTGAACAGGATATCGTACAGGATAGGCACGATATACAGGGTCATCAGGGTGGCGTAGCTCAGGCCGCAGATGATGACGATGGCCATGCCGCTCATCAGCTGGCTTGCCATATCGTTGCTGAACACCATTTGCAGCATGGCCAGCACGGTGGTCAGGGTGGTCATCAGAATGGGACGCATACGGGTCTTGCCGGTGGCCACCAGCGCGGCGCGGCGCTCCATGCCGCCCATGCGCAGCTGGTTGGCGTAGTCCACGAACACGATGCCGTTGTTGACGACCGTACCCATCAGCACGATGAAGCCCATCATGGAGATCATGGTCAGCTGCTGACCGGTGAGCAGCAGGCCCAGCAGACCGCCGGTAAAGGCCAGCGGCACGGTGAACAGCACGATGAAGGGGGACAGCAGGCTCTGGAACTGTGCCACCATGACAAGGTAGACAAAGGGCAGGGCCAGTGCCATCCACTGGATCATCTCGTCGGTCATATAGTTGACGCTGTCGCTCTCGCCGCCCATGGAGAAGGAGCAGCCCTCCGGCATCTCATCAGTGAGGGCAAAGGCATCCAGCGCCTTTTTCACGGCACGGGCCTGCACCGTGGTGTTGTAGCCCGGGGCAGTCTCGGCAGTGACGGTGACGAACTGGTTCCGGTTCTCGCTGGTGATGGAGTCCGGTGCGGTGCCGGTGGTCCAGCTGGCGATATCCGACAGCTTGCAGGTTCCGGTGGCGGTGGTGCCGTCTGCGGACATGACGGTGGTCTCAAAGGTCATGTCCATCATGTTTTCCTTGGTCAGCGGGTCCAGATTGTTGCTGATCTGCACATCCATGGTGGTACCGTCCACGGTAACAGGGGTCTGTGCCGTGGTGGTGGTGGTCAGCTTTGCCGCGATCTGCTGGTACACCTGCGCAACGGTCAGGCCGTTGGCGCGTACCTTATCGCGGTCCACCTGCAGGATGATGGTGGAATCGCCCGCGCCCAGACCATTGGTGGCGTTCTGGAAGCCCTCGGTGTTGTTCACGATATCAATGACCTTCTCGGACAGGGCGGTCAGGGTCTCGGCATCGGTGCCGTAGATCTTGATGGTCAGGCCGGTGGACAGCTGACTGGTCAGGTCATCGGTCATGCCGTACTGCTGGACGGTGGCGGTGCAATCCGCCACCCCGGCCACAGCGTCCTCCATGGCCTTGCAGGCGGCGTCGATCTTGGAAGAAGAAAGCTCCTCGCTGAGCTTGACGTTGATCTTATACTTGCCGTAGCCGTTGGCGGCGTTCAGCAGGTCAGTGATGGTGGAGGGCAGGCCGAGGTTGGAGACATCCATGCCCGCCACAGTGTTGTCGGGGGTAATGCCTACCTCCTCCACGCCGTCCACGGCCATCACAGCCTGTACCACCTTACCGGCCACATCGTAGGACTCCTCCTTCGAGAGGGTATCGGTGGTGGAAAGGGTGATCATGGCCTCGTTGCTGGTGCTGGTGGGCAGCAGCACGATGCCCATGGAGACCACCCGCCAGCAGCAGAACACCAACAGCAGCACTGCGGCTGCCAGCGGTACAAAGCGATTTTTCAGCGCCTTTTCCAGACTGCGGCCATAGGCGTTCTGGATCTTATCGAACCATGCCAGCTTTTTGGGCTGGGCGTTCTTCAGCACGGTAGCCGAGGCAGCAGGCACCACGGTCAATGCCACGATGAGGGAAGCCATCAGGCAGTAGCCGATGCACAGGGACATGGGACCCATCAGGCTGCGGATGAGGCTGGCAGAGAACACTGCCGGCAGGAACACGCACACCGAGGTAAGGGTAGAGGCCACAACCGACATACCCACCTGACGCGCACCCTGCACCGCAGCGCGGGCGGCGGGCACGCCGCGGCCGCGCAGACGGTAGATGTTCTCGATGACAACGACAGAGTTATCCACCAGCATACCGATGCCCAGCGACAGGCCGGCCAGCGTCATGACGTTCAGGTCCAGCCCGGTGAAGTACATCAGCACCACGGCAAACAGCACCGACAGGGGGATACTGACGCCGACCACCAGCGTGGGCTTGACGTCCTTCAGGAAGATGGCCAGCACGACGATGGCCAGTGCGGCACCCACCAGCATACTGGTGAGAATGCTCTTGATGAGGATGCTGATGTAGTTGCCCTGATTGGACAGCACCACAACGTGCAGACCCTCGTACTGGGCCTCCAGCTCCTTGAAAGCGTCCAGACAGTTGGCAGATACGTCACCTGCGCTGGAACTGTCGTCCTTGTAAATTTTCAGCACCGAAGCCTGCTCGCCGTTCAGGCGGGTGTAGCTGTCGGCGGCGTTGTCGATGATCTCCACGTCTGCCACATCGGAAAGGCGCACGTCGCCGTAGCCCTCCACATGGAGCAGCAGTGCACCGCGGATATCGTCCACGCTGTCGTATTCCTCGCCCACCTTCAGCAGCCACGACTCGCCGCTTTCGTCCTTGACGTAACCGGCAGGCATGGAGAAGTTCTGGGCGTAGATGAGGGTGGCAAGGGTCTTGATATCCAGCTGCTTGGTTACATCGGCGCTGGCAAGCGCCTTTTCCTTGGCGGCCTCGTACTGGGTCTTGGCCTCGCTGAGCTGCTTTTCGTACTCATTCAGCTGCTCGCGGGCTTCGGTAAACTGCATATAGGCGACCATCTGCTGCTGGGTAAAGTTGCCCAGCGCTTTGGAGAACTCGCTCATCATGCCGGGCACGTTGTCCATGGCCTTGATGGTATCTTCCAGCGTCTTATAGATGACGTTCAGGCTGTCCTGCAATTGCAGCTCGTCTGCCAGATCCGCAGCGCCCTCGCCCTGCGTACCGGTCTCGGTGTTGATGCGGTTTTGCAGGGTCTGCAAAGCAGAGGAGAGCTTATCGGTGATATCCCGCAGCTCGGACACGATCTCGATCAGGGAGTCGATATCCCGCATACCGGTGTTGTTGAACTTGTCCATGACCCGCTGCAAACCAGCCTGCACCTCGATGAGTGCCTGCTGCACCTCAGGCTCCTTGACCACGGCGATCAGGTTGTTGACGCTTTGCAGCAGCGCCTCCGCCTGCTTGCGCACTACTTCTACGGCTTCGCCGACCTCGGAGCTGAGGGTGCCCATGACCGTGTTGGACACGGTATTGCCGAAGTTTTTGAACTGCTTATCGTATTCTGCGCGGCCGGCCTTGATCTTGGCCTCGGCCTCCTCCAACTGTGTGTGCGCCACTTCCAGCTGAGTGTCGATAAGCTCCATCAGCTTTTCGTTGATGGCGTCCACCTTTTCCTGATTCAGCTGCACCTGCACCAGCTGCTCCACAAGGCCGCTGGAGGATACGCTGGACACGCCGCCCTTGCGCTGGACGTAGGGAGTCATGGTGTTCTTGATAAAATCAGAAAGGTCGTACACCGAACTGCCCTCGCGGCTGACAGCCACGGTCATAAAGGCGTTCATGTTCATGCTGTACTGTATCACAGAAGGGGTCAGCGCCGTCTCCGGCAGGTCGCTCTTGGCCTGATCCAGCTTGTTGGACACCTGCACCAGTGCGCTGTCCATATCCGTGTCATCCACGAACTGCATCAGCAGCAGGCTGTAGTTTTCAGCCGAGGTGGCGGTGATCTTTGAAACACCCGGCACCGTAAGCGCGTTTTGCAGCACGTCCGAGACCTCGGTCTCCACACGCTCCGGGCTGGCACCGGGATACACGGTGACCACCATCAGATACGGTGTGCTGACATTCGGCAGCAGGTTGGTTTTCATCTTGGTGATCGACACAAAGCCGAGCATCAGCACCATGATGACTGCAACCAGCACCGTAAATGGTTTTTTGACACTGAATTTTTCCATCTTATCCTACCGTTTCTCTGCCGCACCGCCCGGCGCAACAGTTCCTCCCTCTTTGGGGGCAATGGGTTCCTAACATTCCTATTATACACGCAAGGCGCGCGCTTTCAATAGAGGTGCGGCGAATCTTTTTGCGAAAGTTTTGTCAAAATCTGCGAAACGCACAACTTTGCCGCCCCAAAACCGGCATTCTGTCCGCTTTCCTCCCTTCTGCCGCCGGACAAAATTTCGACACCTTTTCCATACTGCATACGGTTGAGCGGGGCGGATCATTGCAGGGGAGGGAAAATTCAGGGGATATAAAGACTTTTCTTTTTGCATAGAAATGTGCTTTTGATTATGGTATACTAACAGCAGACTGAAAAAGCTGCCCCTTGCGGGGCTTATCCGATACAAAAACGAGGAACACTATGAAAAAAGTCATTTCGGTCCGTTTCAAGGAAAACGGCAAAAGCTATTATTTTGATCCCGGTGACGCTGTCATCCATGCCGGGGAGTATGTGATCGTGGAGACTGCCCGCGGCGTGGAGTGCGGCGAGGTGGTGCAGGGCGTGCTGGAGCTGGCGGATGCCGCCGTCCCCAAGGCGCTGAAACCCATCACCCGCATGGCCGACAGCGTGGATATCCGCCGGATGCGCCAGAACCGCGAGGACGAAAAGCGCGCCTACCACACCTGTCAGGAGTGCATCGCCCGCCACGGGCTGGAGATGAAGCTGGTGGAGGCCGAGTACACGCTGGACCGCTCCAAGATCATGTTCTACTTCACCGCCGACGGACGGGTGGACTTCCGGGAGCTGGTCAAGGATCTGGCCGGCATCTTCCACACCCGCATCGAGCTGCGCCAGATCGGCGTGCGCGACGAGAGCAAGATGATCGGTGGTCTGGGCATCTGCGGCCAGCCCTTCTGCTGCAGCCGCTTCCTCAAGGACTTCCAGCCCGTTTCCATCAAGATGGCCAAGGAGCAGGGCCTTTCGCTGAACCCCACCAAGATCAGCGGTGCCTGCGGCCGTCTGATGTGCTGCCTTGCCTACGAGGAGAGCGCCTACGAGTACCTGAACAGCATCATGCCCATGGTGGGCAGCACCGTGCGCACCCCGGACGGTCTGGGCACTGTGCTGGAGGTGAACCCGGTATCCGGCTACCTGCGGGTGCGCTGCGGCACCGAGAGCCTTGCGCCCCGGTACTACAAGGTAGGCGTGTGCGAGTATGTAAGCGGCGGCAAGCGCCCGCCCCGCCGTCCCGACCCGGACGATGATTACTCCGGCGTGCGCAACCCCGCCCCGGTGGTGGCAAGCTCCGACGACGAAAAGCGCCCCGCCTGCCCTCGCCGCCGCGCAAGCGAGAAGGAATGAGTGTCCGGGTAGTTAGTATCACAAAACTAACCAAACTTCGTGATTTTCGCTAAAAATCTCCGGCAATTTTGGCTATAAGTTAGGCCGTGCTTTTGTGCAACCCCACAAAATATTTTATTTTGTTGTTGTGGCAGCACGGTTAGTCTTGCCTTTTCCGGCCTGCTTTGTTAGAATGCAGACAAGGATACAAATTCCGGGGGGCGTGCGTGGCCGTGCCAAGGTACGTTTCTTCATAATTACATCGGCACGGGATAAAAAAGGAGAGTTTATTATGGCACACAAGGTTTCTGACGCATGTGTTGGCTGCGGCGCTTGCGAGGGCGCTTGCCCGGTTGGCGCTATCACCATCGAGAACGGCGCTGCAGTTGTGAACGCTGATTCCTGCATCGATTGCGGTGCTTGCGAGGGTGCTTGCCCCACTGGTGCAATCGCTGCTGAATAATCAGTAGTTTTTGCTGAAAACGCATCAAAAAGGACTGCTGCACATCTGTGCAGCAGTCCTTTTTTGTGGTATCATAAAGTAAAATCGCTCCTTCCCGCGAAATCAAAAATATTTTCCAATCGTCCACCGCAAAAGAGGCACTGCTCAAAATGCTGTGCAGCCGCCCTGCTTTTTGTTTCATGCACAAATTCCGCAGGAAAATACCCTGCATTTTTTGGAAGGGAAACGACACACTGTCTATGGAACATTCTACGGAAGTTTTGTATAATAGAACTATGGTCTACTGCACCCCGGCGCACCGGTTCGGCTCGGATGCGCTGCTGCTGGCACGCTTCTGCGAGCCGAAGCGCAGCCAGAAAGCCGCAGACCTGTGCTCCGGCTGCGGCATCGTGGCGCTGGAATGGCACGACCGGGGGCACCGCGGCCCCTGCACCGCGCTGGAGCTGCAGCCCGAGGGCAGCGCTCTGCTGGCGGCAGCGGTGGAAGAGCAGCAGCTTACCCACATCATCCCCGTCTGTGCCGACCTGCGCACATGGCGGCAGGACGAGGGACAATTTGACGTGTGCGCGTGCAATCCCCCTTATTTTACCGAGGGGCCGCAGAGCCAGAACGCCGCCCACGCCCTTGCCCGGCACGAAAACACCTGCGCTTTGGAGGATGTCTGTGCCTGCGGCTTCCGGCTTTTGAAGGACGGCGGGCGGCTGGCGCTGTGCCACCGCCCCGAGCGGCTGGCCGAGGTGCTTGCCGTGCTGCGCGCCCACCGGCTGGAACCCAAGCGGCTGGCCTTTGTAAAGAACGCCCCGGAAAACGCTCCGTGGCTGTTCCTTGTGGAAGCCCAGAAGAACCGTAAAACCGGCCTGCGGGTGGAGCCGGACGTGCTCATCCGCGCCGGAGCGGCGCTGTACGGACGATAAATTCAGGAGGTAATTATGGCAGGAACTCTCTACATCGTGGCGACCCCCATCGGCAATCTGGAGG
>ENA-OPSH01001046-OPSH01001046.1-human-gut-metagenome-genome-assembly--contig:-NODE-1046-length-13268-cov-2.600242_pt1 | contig 13268 bp, 9 predicted proteins | sample MGYA00241802_ERZ501895 | MGnify/ENA primary metagenome ERZ501895 (study PRJEB25962, sample SAMEA2042304) | human gut metagenome | biome: human gut; feature: human-associated habitat; material: faeces...
ATAACTTGGGAAGCATATTTATCAATCGGGTTCTCCAATTGTTCCACCGGAGGCATATAACCAATTGAACCATTCGCTATCGCCATAAACACCATTACCACCGCCCCTAATATAGCGAGGTATACTACCCAACAAGAAATAAGGATACCTTTTGTAATCTTTGATGCCATCTTTTTATATTTCACGGTATGGATAAGAGACTCATCTTATCCACAACGACCTATTTAAGATCACAAAAATAGAGGAAAATACGATCTTATGCAAGTTGAGGCACATATTTCGCCAACAAATAACCACCAGCTAGTAACCAAACATATAAAATAGTGGCCAAAACAAAGGGCTTAGCGCCAGCTTTCTTAAATTTCTCGATACTAGTCTCCGTACCAAGAGCAGTCATGGCCATTGTCAGCATGAATGTATCTACCTGATTGATCCCATCTACAACCGCATGAGGAAGCAAGTCGAGCGAATTGAAACCAATCACGGCCAAGAAACCAAACGCAAACCAAGGAATAGTGATCTTACCACGAGAAGGGGCAACGCCTCCGCCATTCCTCCCCCCGTTAACCACGGAATTCACGGTGGTTCGAGCCAACATGAAACTCATGACCACTAGCACAGGAGCTAACATCATCACACGAATCATTTTCACGATAATAGCCGCATCCGAAATTTCCTTTCCCATAGCGTTACCGGCTCCTACCACATGAGCTACCTCATGCAAGGTCGCACCCGTATAAAGTCCCATTTGCTCCGGGTCTAAATCAAGAATACCCGCACGGTACATCACCGGATAAATAAACATAGAAAGCGTACCGAAAATCACGACTGTCGATACGGCAACCGCCGTCTTATGAGCCTCGCACTTCACGACCGGTTCAGCGCCCAATACCGCAGCAGCCCCGCAAATAGCGCTACCCGTGGCAGTCAGTAAAGCAAGGTCTTTATCCATTTTCATCAATCGTCCCACCCAAACACCGATCAAGATGGTAAGCACCACGATCACCATATCGATCAGGATTGCCGGAAGGCCGATCGCAATCACGCTCTGGAAGGTCAGCTTAAACCCATATAGTACGATACCCGCACGAAGTACTTGCTTAGTACAAAACAGGATACCCGGAACCCACGTCTCCGGCAAATGGTTTCTCAGGCTGTTGGCGTATAACATACCTAAAATAATACCGACAATCAGCGGACTGAATGACATTTGTTTAACAAACTGGAACTCCGCGATATAGAATGCGGAACAAGAGAAAAGAGCTATCAGCAAGACACCATGTAATACGTTACCTCGTTTTTCGCTAAACATAATTATTGATTTATTTAGTACAACATATCATTATTTGATTTCGTTCGCGAAAGTACATATTTTCATCCGATCCCTTACTTCACAAGTTTTTATAGCGAATAACCTAAAGTTATTGCCAATGTTGACTGGCAAAACGCATGAAACTTTCTTCCATACCGCTGTTCTGTCCCTGCGGCTCCACAAAGGAGAAAGTCCGTTCGGCCTTAAAGCCCTCAATATCTATCACTTTCAAACGTCCAGCCATCAGCTCACGTGTCACCGCCCGAATAGAAAGAATTCCCAAAGCATCGGAATTTTCCAAGAATAATTTGATACTCTCCGTACTACCTAGCTGCAATAATACGTTCAATTGCGACAGTTTGATCTGGTGTTTTGCTAAAGCCCCCTCCAAGACCTCAAGCGTACCGGAGCCGTTTTCACGAAGTACTACGGGCAAAGCACAAAGTTGTTCCAACGTCAGTTCGTCATAAGCAGCCAACTTAGACCCTACATGAGTGACAACCACTAACTCATCCTTCATAAAAGGTATATAATGCATCGTATTTTGACGGGTAGTCCCTTCCACCAATCCTAACGTTATTTTTCCATCTCGCAAAGCCAACTCTATATCCCGGCTATTCCCATTCAATACAGATACATGTATATCCGGAAACATCTTAATGAATAAAGCAAGCACGGGCGGAAGAACATATTGGGATATTGTCGTACTGGCACCTAAATGTAAATCCCCCAGAAAATTATTTGTCAACAGATTCATCTCGAAATCCAATTGACGATACGAAGCCAATAAGGAATGGGTATGCGAAAACAACAACTCGCCCGCACGAGTTAAACGGATCTGGCTACCTGTTCGTTCAAAGAGAGGCGTCTTATACTGAACCTCCAACTCATGGATATGCTTACTAATAGCGGGTTGACTAATGAACAACTCCCGGGACGCTTTCGTGAAGCTTAAGTTACAAGCTACGCTATGAAATACTTTTAATCGAAAATCCATGATATTCTACCTTTTGCTGTTTTAATTTAACAAAGATAAAAAAAATACTATATATTTGTGGATTGAAACATAAATATATGAATGAATATGAAATATCTATATGTTTTATTGTTGACGTTGACCGTCAACGCATGCAGTGGTCAACGCAATCAAAAAACGGAGGAATCCAATGTAGCGCCACCCACCTTTGAAATGGTCTCGGTCCCCACCTTAATCACGGACCCAGTGGAAAGGGCCGAATATTTAGTGAAACATTATTGGGATAAATTCGACTTCAAGGATACGACCTATATCCATGAACCTCAAGTGACCGAGCAGGCATTATCCAACTATATAGATTTGATGAACTATGTCTCGCCTGCGGCTATGTCTTCTTCCGTAAAAGCGATGATGAAACAAACAGAACAAGACAGTGCCATGTTTCAGTACTTTTCCGAGATGATGGAGAAATATCTATACGACCCGAACTCCCCCCTAAGGAATGAGGAAATGTATATAGCAGTATTGGAATATCTTACCGAATCCTCGTCATTAAGCGATGTGGAAAAGATACGTCCCGCCCATTTGCTAGAGCTCGCATTAAAAAACAGAATCGGGACGCCTGCGACCGATTTCACGTACACATTAGCGAACGGAAAAACCGGGAAATTATACAATATAAAAGCGGATTATCTATTATTATTTTTCTATAATCCGGACTGTCATGCTTGTCAAGAAATAACCAGACAAATGGAATCGTCCTTCTTGATCAATGAATTTTCAAAAAGCAACAAACTAAAGATCTTAGCCGTTTATCCGGACGAGGATCTGGACGCATGGAAAGAGCATGTTTCCGTCATGCCTAAAGATTGGATCAACTCATACGACAAAAGTGTTTCGCTTAAAAACGACGAGATCTACGACTTAAAAGCGATACCCACATTATATCTATTAAACAAAGAGAAAAAAGTATTGTTGAAAGACGCTACTTTTCAACAGATCGAAAATTATTTATCACAAACAACTAACTAATTTAAAACATGAAAAAAATCTTATTGTCCTTGGCTTTCTTAGCAGGAGTGAGCCTAACGGTTTCCGCCCAATTCAAGATTGGCGGCAAGACCATTAATACGAAAAAAGTGATTAATGCCGCGACTGATGTAGCGCATGCCGCTACTCTATCCGACGAGGATGTAGCCAAAATGGCAAAAGAGTACATCCAATGGATGGACACTCATAACGAGGTAGCAGGTCCGGATACGGAAATGGGACAACGCTTGGAACGCTTGACCGCCAATGTAAAGAAAGTTTCCGGCCTAGACTTAAACTTTAAAGTATATAATGTAGTAGATGTAAACGCTTTCGCCTGTGGAGACGGAAGTGTACGCGTATGTGGCGGATTGATGAAAATCATGGACGATGACGAGGTATTCGCCGTTATCGGTCATGAGATCGGGCACGTCGTTCATTCCGACTCTAAAGACGCCATGAAAAACGCTTACTTGACCTCCGCCGCTAAAAACGCCGCCGGAGCTGTAAGTGGAACCGTATCCAAACTGACCGACTCTCAACTGGGAGACATGGCACAGGCCTTGGCCGGCGCTCAATATTCCCAGAAACAAGAGTATGAGGCGGACGAATTCGGTTTCCAGTTTTGTATAGATAACGGGCGAGATCCGTACGGAATGTCTAACTCATTAAATAAATTGTTACAACTAAGTGAGTCAGAAGCTAAATCGTCCAAGTTTATGCAGATGTTCTCAAGCCATCCCGAGACTCAAAAACGTGCCGATCGGGTAAAAGAGAAGGCCGATGAGTACGTGAAAAGCAAGCAATAACTGTTAACGGTCCTTTAGCAGGAAGGACTATTATTAAAATAAAGCTAACGTATCAAGGATTTGCGCCACGAAATCATGCTGTACAACATAAAATACTATATATTTGCACCGTGTTTTTCATGGTATTAGATTTAAGGTTAGCAATGAAGATTGGTCGTCCGTGACGGATGACCATTTTTTATCTTTGATAATCAAAAAAACTTTTACCTTTGCGAAAGATCTATCTATTGAGAGTCATGAAACACACACATAAATATCTAGTTCTCACAATACCCATATTTCTTGTTTCTTTGTTAGCCTTAGGTTGCCAAGAAAAAGAAGAAAAGAAAGTCGTGCTTATCCATTCTTTTGAGCAAAAGAAAGATACCTACCCGATTTTTAATGAAACGCTGAAACGAACATTCGATAAACAAAAGGTAAACCCGAAGATTCATACATTCTATCTAGATTGCGAGCAATATCTGGATAGCGCCGAAATAGCCCGAATGTATAATTATATTGACTCGATCAAAGAGATTAAACCCGATATCATATTAGTAAACGATGATCAAGCTTGCTACTCTTTATTAGCTTGCGGGCACCCGTATCTAAAAGAAATACCGATTGTTTTCGCCGGCGTAAATTATCCGAATTGGTCGCTTTTAAAGAAGTACCCCAATGTTACCGGACTACACGACAAACAAGACTTCATCAAGAATATAAAATTTATACATAAATTATTCGGAGTATTGCAAATCCAGATTCCTTGCGACCGGACAATCCTTGGAAGAAAATCCTTTAATGACTTTTGGCAACAAATACAAGGACACCCGGAAATAGAAATAATCCGCCTTAAAATCCGGGGGCTAGAGTTAGATAAAATCGGAACAAATGACAGTCTATTTGTAAAGAGGCTCATAGACCTTACCCAAAATGGCACTCAGATGCGGTCGCTACCGGGAAAAAACTGTATAGCAAAAATAAATACCCTTCCATACCGAGTTTTACCGGGATCTTCTTTGCTCTTTAATTTGTCCGGCACTCTGGATCAAAGCACTTATCTAGATATAAAATACGATCATACCTCCGAAGCTTTTTATCAATTAGTCAATTATCCCAGCTTCTCCGCTCATTACGAACCGATTCAATATCATCCGGCTAAAAGACGGAATCGATACATCGGAGGTTATTTCACATCCGTAGAAATACAAGCACAAGAACAGGCGGAAATGGCTTCGTTAGTGTTGAAAGGGACCCCTGTCGCAGAAATTCCGATCAAAGAAAGCAGTAAGGAATATATTCTCGTATGGCATACCATAAAAGCATGGGGAATACCTATCGAGAAGATCCCTTCTTATGCCCGTTTAGTCAATATCCCTTTTTATGAGCTATACAAGAAACAGCTAATCGCTTTCATTTGCGTAGCGTTCATCTTTATCAATATCGTTGCCACGGGATTATGGAAGCTATATTCCAGAGAACAGAAATATAAGAAATTAGCGCAAGCCAATTTGGTAAAACAGAACAAGGAACTGGAAGTAGCCTTAGAGAAGGCTAAAGAGTCCGACCAAATGAAATCGGCATTTTTAGCGAATATGAGCCATGAGATACGGACTCCATTGAACGCTATTGTCGGATTCTCGAATCTTATGAACACAGACATCGAGCTCAGTAAGGCAGAACGGGAAAACTTTACCGAGTTAATCAATACGAACAGCGATCTGTTATTGAACCTTATCAATGATATCTTAGATCTTTCCCGTATCGAATCGGGCCGTATGTCATTCTCTTTCCAGCAATATTCTCTAAATGAATTAATAAGCACGATTTACCAGACTTTCCAAGTTTTAATGCCGGAGAACGTAGAACTTCGTATGCAAATACCGGAAAAAAGCATATCCATTCCCACGGATAAGTTTCGGTTGACACAAGTGATTACCAACTTTCTTAGCAACGCTATTAAATTCACGCAAAAGGGATATATATTGATTGGTTATGAATACCGAGAGGAAGAGCGGCATGTACATATTTTCGTAGAAGATACCGGCATTGGTATCCCGAAAGAAAAGCAAGACGCCGTTTTCAATCGTTTCACGAAACTGGATGAATTCGCCAAAGGTACCGGCTTGGGACTATCCATTTGCAAAGTGATAGCCGAACGTTTCGATGGGTATATCGCCGTAGAGTCCGAAATAGGAAAAGGAAGCCGTTTTTCCATTATCCTTCCCCTTAACCCCAAACACACTGAAAGTGATTAATCACATTTATTCGCAATAATCCCGAAAATAATATTACTTTTGCTTTTGTATACAATTTTAAATTTCAGATCTGTGAGTACAAGAATAAAATTAAGGGTTCAAGGATTAGCGAACAGCCAAATTCAATCCGGGGCCTATGCGTTAATTTTGGCAGAGGAAAATGGTCCACGGCGAATTCCAATCATCGTAGGAACCGCTGAAGCACAGTCTATAGCGATCGCATTGGAGCATATCGTACCTCCTCGTCCATTAACACACGACTTATTCGCCACTTTTGCGCAAGCCTTCAACGTCATTCTTAAGGAAGTCTACATATACAAATTCGAAGATGGTGTGTTTTACTCAGAATTAGAGTTTAGCGACGGTGAGCGCTCGATAAAGCTGGACTCTCGCACTTCCGACGCGATTGCCATAGCGCTTCGGGTAAATTGCGACATCTTTACTTCCGAGGAGATTGTAAAGGAATGCGGTGTCGTACTGGAAGACACCCTGTCCATCCCCGCTGACGAACCGGAGGAGGATGACAATTTATTAGAATTAGAACCGGATGAGATTAAGGACGAAGCCCAGTTAAAGAAATGGTTAAGCCTATTGGATATCCAAGAAATAAACGAGCGATTGGAAGACGCTATAGCGGACGAAAATTACGAATACGCGAAAATGTATAAAGACGAGTTGCGCCGTCGAGAAGAAGAGGAGGACACAAACAAATGATTGGAGAACAAGGAGGATTCGGACTGGTCTCACTTTTAAGAGGTCTGCTTGGGATCATTACGATTTTAGGTATCGCCTATGCGATGAGTTATGATCGTAAACGGATCGATTGGAAATTAGTAGGTGGAGGTTTGTTCATGCAGATCGTATTCGCCTTGGCGGTTTTATATGTGCCGTTCGTCGGAAGCCTATTGGAAGGATGTGGCAAGATATTTGTTAAGTTGATGGACTTCACGGATGCCGGTCTTACTTTCTTATTAGGCCCGTATGCCTCTAAAGCGGCAGGATTCAGTTTCTTGCTTCATTCGCTACCGATTGTTATTTTCTTCTCCGCCTTGGTTTCCATGTTTTACCATTGGGGGATTATCCAGAAAGTAGTCGGTGCCTTTGCGTGGGTATTGCGTAAATTCATGAATATATCCGGCTCGGAGGGATTAGTGGCCGCCGGTAATATTTTTATGGGAATGACAGAATCTCCTGTGTTGATCAAGAATTACCTGCCGACAATGAATCGTTCGGAGATATTTTTGGTCATGGTATCCGGAATGGGTACGATCGCCGGTTCCGTAATGGGTACTTACATAGGTATGTTGGGAGGAACAGACCCGGCGGCGAAGGTTTTATTCGCCACTCACTTGCTCTCGGCTTCCGTAATGGCAGTACCGGGTTCAATCGTTTTAGCGAAAATGCTTTGTCCGCAGACGGAAGAAGCCACGGACCATGTAGCTATCTCCGGCAAGGAAAAAGAGAACTCGAATATTCTAGATGCCATCTCATCGGGTACGGTTACCGGCGTAAAGTTGATGACGAATATTGCCGCGATGTTATTGGTATTCATATCCCTTGTAGCGTTAGCGAATTATATTACGGAAGGTGTGATAGGGCGTTATACCGGACTGAATGACTGGATTGTAAAGATTACGGACGGTAAGGCGCAGGGCTTGACCTTCCAATTTATACTGGGCGTAATCACCTCTCCTTTCATGTGGTTGATCGGGGTTCCCAGCCAAGACATCATGTTAGTTGGTTCTTTATTGGGACAAAAGACCATATTGAACGAATTTGTCGCCTATTTCCAATTACAGCAATGGAAAGATGCCGGATTATTCATGTATGAGAAATCGATCTTGATGTCTACTTATATCCTTTGCGGATTCGCTAATATATCGTCTATCGGTATCTTATTAGGCGGATTGGGCGTATTAGCCCCGGAAAAACGAGGATTAATTTCACGTATCGGCGTACCGGCTATGATCGGCGGAGCCTTGGTCTCTGTGCTATCGGCTACTATAATTGGTATGATCCTTGGGTAATTGAAAATTGAGAATTGAGAATTGAAAATTAGATGGTCATGCAGATTTTTTATACACCAGATATAGCTATCAAGCCGGAATTACCGGAAGAAGAAGCAGGACATTGTATACGGGTACTTCGTCTAGGTGAAGGCGATGAGATAGTATTGACGGATGGGCAAGGCTCTTTTTATAAAGCGGCTATTAGCCGGGCGCATCCCAAACATTGTGAGGTGACCCTCTTAGAGAGTTGGAAACAACCCGATCTCTGGAACTTCAATCTCCATATAGCCATAGCTCCTACCAAAAACATGGACCGGATGGAGTGGTTCGTGGAGAAAGCGACGGAAATAGGGATCAATGCGATCACCTGTTTGAATTGTCGTTTCTCGGAGCGTAAAGAGATCAAGCCGATTCGATTGGAGAAGATATTGGTCAGTGCCATGAAGCAATCCCAGAAAGCGACTTTGCCGGCGTTAGAAGGAATGACAGATTTCAAGAAGTTTGTCGCCACTCCCTTTGACGGGCGTAAGTTTATCGCCCATTGCGAGGAAGGCGAGAAGCCACTATTAAAACATACGTATCAGCCGGGAGAGAATGCCTTAATCCTCATCGGACCGGAAGGTGATTTTAGCCCGGAAGAAATCAAGCTGGCTCAAGAGAATGGCTTCGAGCCGATCTCTTTAGGAGAGAGCCGGCTGCGTACGGAAACGGCTGCGCTAGTGGCTTGCCATACGATTCATGTGTTAAATCAATAGAATAATCCTATTTCCATTAAAAATACGTTAATCCTCATAAGGGTTATTAAGCAAATTGCTACATTTGTAATGATATTAACAAATCTAATCTAATAACAATTTAAGTAACATGAAAAAGTTGTTCAAATCATTCTTGATTCTTTCGGCCATAGCTATGGCTATCCCCTGTTTCGCTCAAACTCCGAATACATTGACTAAGAAGGAAAAAAAAGCTGGCTGGGAATTATTATTCAACGGAAAAGACTTCTCTGGATGGCGCCAATGTAACGGTACCGCTATGCCCGCGAACTGGGTTATAGAAGACAATGCCATGAAAGTATTTACCGGCGAAGGTAAGAAACCGGGACAAGGCGCTAATGGCGATATCCTTTACCAGAACAAGAAATTCAAAAACTTCGAGCTCTCGGTAGACTGGAAAGCGAGCAAGATGGGAAACTCCGGTATCTTCTATTATGTACGCGAGGTACCCGGTAAACCTATTTATTATGCGGCTCCCGAAGTACAGGTGCTAGATAACGTGGACGCAACCGACAACAAATTAGCGAACCACTTAGCAGGTTCTCTATATGACATGCTTCCCGCAGATCCGAAAACAGTTAATCCTGCCGGCGAGTGGAATACGATCGTAATCCGTGTAAAAGACGGAAAAGTAACGCATACCCAAAATGGCAAGAAAGTTGTTGAGTATACTTTATGGAGCAAAGAGTGGGATGATTTGGTAGCTAACAGTAAATTCAAGAACTTCCCGGGTTTTACCGAAGGTATCTCTAAAGAAGGTTATATCGGTCTGCAAGATCATGGTTATCCGATCTGGTTCCGTAATATCAAGATCCGTGAACTAAAATAGTTCTTCGAATCTATCGTATATAAATAAAAAGCCCGGGATTCAGATAAATCACCGGGCCTTTTTATATCTGTTTAATAAGTAAGCCTAATTACTCCCACTCAATTGTCGCATTCGGTTTCGGAGACATATCGTAGCATACACGGTTCACGTTCTTCACCTCTTTCAAAATACGATCCGTAATCTTCATCAAGATAGGCCAATCAACCGGTTCGATCGTAGCGGTCATGGCATCTACCGTATTGACGGCACGGATAATCACGGGCCATTCGAAAGAACGGGCGTTATCACGTACGCCAACCGACTTAAAGTCGGGTACTACCGTAAAGTATTGCCATACCTTTTTATCCAATCCGGCGTTCTTGAACTCCTCCCGTAAGATCGCATCCGACTCACGTACCGCTTCCAATCTATCACGGGTGATGGCACCCAAGCAACGTACGCCCAAACCCGGTCCGGGGAACGGCTGGCGATAAACCATATCATAAGGCAAACCTAACTCTACGCCACAAGCACGAACCTCATCCTTGAATAATTGACGCAAAGGCTCAACCAACTCAAACTGTAAATCATCCGGCAGACCACCTACGTTGTGATGGGATTTCACCATCTTAGCCGTCTTCGTTCCACTCTCCACGATATCCGGATAGATCGTTCCTTGAGCCAAGAAATCGATTCCATCTAATTTGCGAGCTTCTTCCTCAAATACACGGATAAACTCACCACCGATAATCTTACGCTTTTGCTCCGGATCTTCCACGTCAGCTAGCTTATTCAAGAAACGATCGGTAGCGTCTACATACACCAAATTGGCATTCAACTGGTTCTTGAAGACCTCAACGACATCCTCGGACTCGCCCTTACGCATCAAACCATGGTTCACATGCACGCAAACCAATTTATCGCCGATCGCTTTCAAAAGTAAAGCGGCTACTACAGAGCTATCGACACCTCCAGACAAGGCCAGCAGAACTTTCTTATCCCCTACCTGACGCTTTACCAATTCAATCTGGTCATTGACAAAATTCGTCATATTCCAGTTTGCCTCAGCCTTGCAAGTATCGAACACGAAAGACTTGACAGCGCCCTTGATCGCCTCGACATCATCCGTAAACTCCGGTAATTTAACCTCGCACAACGCCTTATCGTGACCTGCGGCCATTACAGGAGTGCCCATCTCGTAAATACCCGGATTCACGTCGATAGCTACACCGTCGATAACATTGTTTGGGCCACCATTGATAATGATACCTTTCACGTTTGGCAAGGCTTTTAATTCCTCAACCGTGATGTCATGCGGATAAATCTCACTATAAACGCCTAACGCACGAATAGCACGAGCCAACACCGTATTCTCATGACTACCTAAATCCAAGATAACAATCATATCTTGCTTCATGTGACTTTTAAATTTTATTGATTTTACACTTTGTTATACCTAAGACAAATGTCACTCCCACTCGATGGTTGCAGGCGGCTTCGAGCTGATGTCGTACACGACTCTATTCACGCCTTTCACCTTATTGATAATCTCGTTGGAAACTTTGGCGAGGAACTCGTACGGAAGCTGCGCCCAATCGGCGGTCATAGCGTCCGTGGAAGTTACCGCACGTAAAGCTACCGTATTCTCATAGGTACGCTCATCGCCCATTACACCTACGGATTGAATCGGAAGTAAGATTACCCCAGCTTGCCAAATCTTATCGTAAAGTCCCCACTCACGCATCAATGACATATAGATATCGTCAGCATCTTGCAGGATACGTACCTTTTCCGGCGTGATATCACCCAAGATACGGATACCCAATCCCGGTCCCGGGAACGGATGGCGCTTGATCAAATGCGGTTGCATACCCAACTCCATACCAACACGGCGAACCTCATCCTTGAAAAGATCACGAAGCGGCTCAATGATTTCTTTAAAATCAACGAAATCCGGAAGTCCGCCTACATTGTGGTGAGATTTGATCACTGCGGACTCTCCGCCCAGACCACTCTCTACAACGTCCGGATAAATAGTTCCCTGTGCCAAGAAATCTACCGCACCAATCTTCTTGGCCTCTTCTTCAAAAATACGGATAAATTCTTCACCGATGATCTTACGTTTTGCTTCAGGCTCTGTAACACCTGCCAGCTTGTCATAATATCTCTGCTGTGCATTGACGCGAATAAAGTTCAGGTCAAACTGACCGTTTGGTCCGAATACACCCTCAACCTCATCTCCCTCATCTTTACGAAGAAGACCATGATCTACAAATACACAGGTAAGCTGCTTGCCGATTGCTCTGGAAAGAAGTCCTGCTGCAACGGAAGAGTCAACACCACCTGACAGGGCAAGAAGAACTTTTCCATCCCCGACCTTCTCGCGGATTTCTCTGATAGTGTGCTCAACAAAGGCATCCATTTTCCAGTCTCCGGCACATCCGCATACACCAAGTACGAAGTTGGAAAGCATCTTCTTTCCTTCTACTGTATGAAGCACTTCCGGATGGAACTGGATCGCATACAGCTTCTTCTCCTCATTCTGTGCAGTTGCTACCGGACAGTCTGCTGTATGAGCAGCAATCTCAAATCCTGGTGCAACCTGAGAAATATAATCTGTGTGGCTCATCCAGCAGATTGTTTTGTCAGATACGTCTTTGAAGATTTTAGAATCTGTCTTATCTACCAGAACCTCTGTCTTTCCATATTCGCTCACATCTGCTTTCTCAACTTTTCCGCCCAGAACATGCATCATAAGCTGTGCGCCATAGCAAAGTCCCAGAACAGGAATACCAAGCTCAAATAATTCTTTATTGCATGTAGGTGAATCTGCCTCATAGCAGCTGTTCGGACCACCGGTAAGGATGATTCCCTTAGGATTCATTGCCTTGATTTTCTCAAGATCGGTCTTGTATGAATAGATTTCGCAGTATACGTTACATTCTCTGACACGTCTTGCAACCAGCTGGTTGTACTGACCGCCGAAGTCGATGACGATTACTTTTTCCTGGGAAAAAATATTTTCCATAGTCAGCCCTTTGTCCTCCTGTATTTTCATTTCTGTAATGTCCTGATTTTTGTCAGAACAGCATTTTTGATAGTTCCATTTTATCTGAATCTGCAAATGAAATTATCGCTCGTTTCATTGTAGCATAGTTTTGCTTAATTGGCACGCAAATTTTTAAGTTGATTGTAACCTCTACAGCTGTATCCAGTAACGCTGTACCGTCTCACCTTCTACGTTTATCTCATTTTCCAGAACTCCTCCGTTGTTCTGGATACTTTTTGCTGAACCGGTATTTTCCTTATTACATA
>ENA-OPSH01001049-OPSH01001049.1-human-gut-metagenome-genome-assembly--contig:-NODE-1049-length-13258-cov-2.714686_pt1 | contig 13258 bp, 10 predicted proteins | sample MGYA00241802_ERZ501895 | MGnify/ENA primary metagenome ERZ501895 (study PRJEB25962, sample SAMEA2042304) | human gut metagenome | biome: human gut; feature: human-associated habitat; material: faeces...
TAAAAAAGTAAGAACAAATAAAAAAGAATGTATCAGGAAAACCTGTTTTTGTGATCTTTGATATGAACTTTTATGATCCTGCTTTTGTGACATCTGCGGCAAGACCTTATGCAGGAGGATTTGCTTCTCATGAGGTCGTTGAGATAATGGAAACGGGGCTTGTTGGTCTTGACATAAAGGGCATCTCAGTATGCGGTATGCTTGATTATAATGATCCTGGAGAGACTTCGCTCAATAATCTTGCGGAATGTGCTGGCAAGCTATATGCAGTTGCGGCATACAACATAGCGTCTGAAAGGGAACTGTAACGGCTTTGTAAATGATGAGAGGGGTGATTCATATGCTGTCGGAAAGCGTTGACCTTAAAGCTGAGAAGAAGGAGTTTAACAGGAAATTTCTCAGTATCATAATGCCGCTGCTTGTTTCTTCAATATTCAGCCAATGTCTCACTTTCATAGATCAGTGGATGGTCAGCACCTTAGGTAGCACAGCTATTGCGGCGGTAGGAGTATCTACAAATTTTTTCAGCGTTTATTTTACTTTCCTATATGGCTGTAATACTGGCGCAGGAATATATCTGACACGTTATTGGGGTCAAAAAAATATCAAAGATTTTCAGCGCATAATTTGGACAGCCGTAACGGTAACGTTTACTGTTGGTCTTGTGATGTGTTTGGCGGCAATGATATTTCCTGATATCATAATAAGGCTTTTTAACAGAGACCCTCTTGTTATAGAGAAGGCAAAGCCATATATGCGTATCGTGGCGGTATCATATTTGCTTGACGCCATATGCTATGCTGTGAGCTTTTGTTTTAGAAATATAGGCAATGTCAAGATACCGATGATACAGGGCATAGGAAGTATGATGTTCAATATGCTTTTTAACTATATGTTTATCTTTGGAAAGCTTGGTTCGCCGAAGCTTGGAGTGACAGGAGCTGCGCTTGGAACGCTTGCTGCAAGAATTGTTGAGTTGATAGGACTTTTGCTATATTTCTTTCTTTCAGATAATCCGATAAGGAAAAACCTTTTTAAGGCATTGAAAACATTAAATGTTGGATTATACAAGGAGTATCTTAAAACTTCTCTTCCGTTGTGTGCGAACGATATGCTTTGGTCTCTGGGTCTTTCGTTTTACTATATGGTATATGGAACAAGAGGCACGGAAGTATATGCAGGAATGAGTATACTGAACACTATGGAGATGTTTGCAAAGCTTGCGATAATGGGCTTTGCAGGGGCATGTACTATTATGCTGGGCATTGAGATGGGTTCTGCCGATATGCCAAAAGTTTATCGCTATGCTGATCGATTCAATAGGGTTTCTATCATAGCTGGTCTTGTATCATGCAGTATCATTGTTGCTCTTATGTTGCCTGTTCAGCATATTTATGGAATAAAGGGTACCCTTGAGGGCGAATGTGTGAGAAACTGCATGTGCGTACTTGCTATATACTGCATACCTAATGCGGTGAACTGTATTAAGGTAGAGGGCATTTTTAGAAGCGGCGGAGATGTAAAGTATCTTACGCTCATGGACGCAGGCAGCATATGGATGATAGGAATGCCGCTTACACTAATTCTCGGGCTTATCTTTAAGGTCGATATTTGGTATGTTTATGCTGCTCACATAGCTATAGAGCTGTTTAAGCTTCCTCTCGGTCAAAGACGACTGAGATCACGCAAATGGTATCACAATGTTACGGAAGCTGTAAGCAGCGTTGAAAATAACTGATAAAAGCTGTCTGATATTCTTTTGGGCAAAGATGCATGAAAGAATATCGATGATGAAAATAGGGTCATACAAGGACGTTTGATAAATCAGACGTCCTTTCTTATTATTGCTATTTGCAATATCATATTAACAAAATTGCATTTTAGAAATGGCCGCATTCTTTTGCATGTGTATTGCTTGCCACGAATGCCATATTTTTAAGATGAAATAATATACAAAATCAACGATAAAGTGCTTATATCACAGCGAATTTTGTTGTTTTAAACAAAATTACTGCTAACATATTGACTTTACAGTAGCTGTAAAGTATATAATATAATCAAGATAAATTTGAAGGATTTAAAATTCAAAAATTCATTTTATGGAAAAGGGTGTTATTATGGCTTATGTAAAATACATTCTGAAAAAATTGATACAGATAGTTGTTATAACCTTTCTGGTTTCGTTGTTGGTGTTTTTTTCGTTAAGACTTAATCCAACATCTCCGCTGACTGTTATCATAGGTAACAAGCAGTCAACACCTGAACTTCAGCAACAGTATACAGAGCAGTTCGACCTTGATGAGCCGCTGCTGAAGCAGTATATTATTTGGCTCAAAGGCATTGCACATGGTGATCTTGGAATTGATTACGTTCAAAAGCAGCCGATACTCAACCAGATAATAGACAGGATACCGATAACAATAGGTCTTGTTCTTTTCTCAACGATATTAGGAACAGTGATAGCTATTCTGATAGGTGTTCTGGCGGCGATGAAGCGAGGAACATGGATAGATTCAGCGTTGTCGACTCTTATGCTGGTGATCTCAAGTATACCGACGTTTGTGCTAAGCATTCTTGCTATTCTGTTTCTTTCAAAATATGTACCTGGATACAGTTTCATAGGAACATATTCTAATACAGCAGAGTTTATATCAAGAATATCTGTTCCGGGTATCATAATGGCGGTTGGACTTGTTGCAACACTGGGAAGAGTTACACGAAGCAGCATGATATCCCAACTTCAAGCACCATATATGATAACCGCAAAGGCAAAGGGTCTCGGCAAGTTCAATAAAACATTCAAACATGCTTTTCATAACGCTGTGATACCTGTCCTTACAGTAGCAGGATATATGTTTGCGGGAGCTATAGGTTCAACTGTTCTTATTGAACAGATATTCTCGCTTCCTGGTATCGGTGGTATGCTGGTAACAGGTATCCAGCAAAACAACTATCCGATAGTACAGGTGCTTGTGCTTGTAATGCTTGTTTCATATCTTATAATGAGTTTTGTTGTAGATATTCTCTATGCAGTGGTTGACCCTCGTGTTGAGATGAAGTAGGGAGGAATGGATAATGGCTAAACGTTCAAAGGTGGGAAAGTTTTTTACTCCAAAAACGGTTATTTCAGACATAGTGATACTTATAGCAATAGCTGTTGCTATTGGTGCAAATGTCATTGTTCCTTATGATCCAAATGAAGTTGATCCACGATCCTGTTTTCTTCCTGCTTTCTCAAAAGGACATATTTTAGGAACGGACAAGCTTGGACGTGACCTTTTATCAAGGCTTATAATGGGTGCAAAAAGCTCTATGCTCAATGCTTTCCTCATAGTTGCCTTTGAGGTGGTCATCGGCGTACCTATCGGTCTTATATGCGGATATTACGGAGGAAAGATCGACGCAGTTATAATGAGAATCTGGGACGTTGTCTGTTCAATACCGTCTCTGCTTCTTTCATTCATACTTATCGCAATTTTCGGCAGAGGAAATTTCACAGGCGTTATGTCCATTGGTATCGCATTTATACCGCTGACAGCAAAAATGGCGCGTTCGCTTATCATAACGGAAAAGAAAGCGGTTTATGTTGAAGCCTGCAAGTCAATGGGATATTTGGATATGAAGATAATCTTTTTTCACATTCTTCCAAATGTTATCACCACAATGATCGCTCAGTTCACAATGGATATCGGTGCGGCTATAGTAGCGATGGCAACGCTCAGCTATTTAGGTCTTGGTATTCAGCCACCTGACGCAGATTGGGGAACTCTTCTTGAAAATGGTATGCAGAATTTCTATAACAATTATGTGCTTCTTGCTGCCCCTGCAATAATTATAATGCTTGTGACCGTAGCGGTTAATATTTTCAGCGACTGTATTCAAGAATATATCGATCCGTCACAGAGAAAGCTTCCGACATTCAAACAGTATGAAAAGAGACTTATCCATATTCAGCGCCGTCAAAAGGCAGCAATATAAAAAGTAAGTAGGTGTTCTTATGAACGAGCATAATGTAATTGAAATAAAAGATCTGTCTGTAGATTTTATGACGGTCAGAGGTATAGTTTACGCTGTTCAGGGAGTAGACCTTAGCGTAAAGGAGGGCGAGATCCATGGCGTTGTGGGTGAAAGCGGCTGCGGAAAGAGCGTTTCCACTAAATCCATTATGCGGCTCCATGATGAAAAGCATACGAGATATTCGGGACAGATCCTTTTCAAGAACGGCGAGGGCAAAGAAGTTGATGTGCTTTCGCTGTCGGAGAAGCAGATGCAGACTATTCAGGGAAAAGATATTGCAATGATATTTCAGGACCCTATGACATCTCTTGACCCAATAATGAAAGCAGGCGAGCAGATCGCTGAGCTTGTGCGCAAAAAGTTGAAAATGAAAAAGGCAGAGGCAAAGGAATATGTGCTTACTTTGTTTGAAAAAGTAGGAATACTTCCTGCTGAACAGCGGTATGAACAGTATCCATTTGAAATGAGTGGAGGAATGCTCCAAAGAGTAATGATAGCAATGGCGCTCTCCTGTAAACCTAGACTTCTTATAGCGGATGAGCCGACAACAGCTCTTGATGTTACGATACAAGCACAGATACTCAAACTTATCAAGAAACTTGCGGCAGAAAATAACACCTCGGTAATATTTATCACTCATAACCTTGGAGTTGTGGCTGAAATATGTGACAGCGTTTCAGTAATGTATGCTGGAAGGATATGCGAAACGGGTTCTGTGCTTGATATTTTTGATAATGCGGCTCACCCATACACAAGGGCGCTTCTGAACAGCAATCCTAAAGAGGCTGATACAGGAAAGTATATGGCAACTATCCCTGGAGCGCCGCCGCTTTTGTATAACAAGTTCACTCATTGTCCGTTTGCGGAGAGATGTGATAAATGTATGGATAAATGCCGCAAAGAATTTCCGACGCTGAAAACTATCAGGGCAGGTCACGAAGCATCGTGCTTCCTGTCGGACGGAGGTGAAAAGAATGGCTGAAAATATTCTTGAGGTAAGACACTTGAAGAAATGGTTCAAGATCGGAAATCCTGCGATCAAAAAGGTCGGTGTAAGCTACCTCCATGCCTGCGATGATGTCAGCTTTGAAATAAGAAAAGGCGAGATATTTGGCATTATCGGAGAGAGCGGATCAGGAAAATCAACGATAGGCAAATGCGTTCTTAATCTGCAGAGCAGCGATTCTGGTGAGATAATTTTCGACGGACAGGATATTTTCGGATATTCGCAGAAGAAAATGAAGCCCCTGAGAAAGGATATGCAAATGGTCTTTCAAAATCCGCTTGCATCTTTCAACCCAAAGAAGCGGCTTGGAAAGACGTTTGCGGAATATGGAAAGTTTCTGGGCATGACCGATGAACAGTATCAGAATAGGATAAAGGGGCTTTTAAAGTATATCAAGCTTTCTGATGATGTACTTTCAAGACTGCCAAAGGAACTCTCTGGAGGTCAGCTTCAGCGTCTTGCCATTGCAAGGGCGCTGATGTCAGAGCCAAAGTTTGTGTTGGCTGACGAGCCTGTTTCGGCACTTGATGTTTCTGTTCAAGCTCAGATACTTAATCTGATGATAGACCTTAAAGAAAATCTTGGTCAGACTATGCTTTTTATTTCACATGACTTGAATGTTGTCCGTCATCTTTGCGACAGAGTAGCTGTTGTGTATCTTGGCGTTATCGTTGAAATGGGTCCTATAGATGAGGTGTATTCAAACGTTATGCACCCATATACGCAGGCGCTTATTTCGGCAAAGCCAAAGGAACATCCGCTTCAGCAAAAGGAGCAGATAATCCTTAAAGGTGATATCCCTACTGCCATAGACGTGCCTGAGGGTTGTCGGTTTGCTTCAAGGTGCAGCCGTTACAAGCATGGTTTGTGCGACCACAGAACACCAAAACTCAAGGATATGGGCAACGGACACTTTGTTGCCTGCCATTATCCAAAAGGTCATAACTCTGATGAAGAGGATTGATATAGAAGTTTATATGAAAAGGAGAATTTATCATGAAAAACTACAGGAAACTTTTAGCAGGTTCGTTGGCGTTGTTTCTCGCTGTAGGTATCACAGGCTGTAGCAATACTTCAGGAGGCGGAACAGGTGTTGCAAATGAAGACGGACTTGTTGTTTTGAATGTTGCGTCAACAGGTCAGCCTGTATCCTTTGATCCTGCTGACGCAAACCTTGTTGTAAATGAATACACCGAGTATGATTGCTACGATACGCTCCTTGATTTTAATCAGGACGGCACAGATGTTGTACCTGCACTTGCAGAAAGCTGGGAACAGGTGGACGATCTTACATATACTTATAAGATCCGTGAGGGTGTAAAGTTCTCCGACGGCTCCGATCTTACAATGGACGATGTGTTGTATTCTCTAAATCGTGTGCGTGAGGACGCTTATGGAATGAGCTATCTTTTTGAGCACGTCGACAGCTTTGAGGTAGATGAGAGAACAAGAACGCTCACTGTTCACCTTACTCAGCCTGACAGCACATGGAAGTATGTTCCTGCAACAACGCCATGTCAGATCTTGAAGAAGTCTGTTGTGGAAGCTGAAGGTGACGCTTATGGAACAAATGAAGGCTCAGTAGTGGGTACAGGTCCATATAAGTTCGTATCATGGGCTGCTGACTCACAGATAGTTCTTGAGAAGAATGAATATTGGTGGGGCGGTGCAGACAATCTTGCTATCGACAAGATCAACTTCTATGTTATGAAAGACGCCAGCACTATCGCATTGGCAGTAAAGTCAGGAACTATCGATTTTGCACCTGGAATTACAAATGATGTTCTTCCGACTTACGAGTCGCTGAGTAATTATAATATCATTCACGATTTTGAGACTTCTACGGTTTTTGTCGCCTTAAACACACAGGTTGCACCGTTTGATGATGTTAACGCAAGAAAGGCGCTTGCTTACTGTATAGACTCTTCCCTTGTTCAGCAATCCATTGGCGGAGGGTATTCGGCAAAGCTTGATGTTACTTGTTTATCCGATAATATGTATTATATGGATCCTGACAAGTGGCACACTGCAGTGGGCGAAATTGAGGATTACACAGTTCAGGATTATGATAAGGCAAAGGAGTATCTTGCTAAGTCAAAGTATCCTGACGGATTTGAGTTCGATTTTTACACTTTATCTGCCAATGTTCCGGAAGCTGAGCTTATTCAATCTATGGTTGGTGAGATCGGTATCAAAATGAATATCAAGGAGATACTTTCAGCAGATATGTTCAGCTATTTGTACGGCTTTAATGAAGATGAAAACGGCAACAGACCATATCAGGCGTTTGGCTCTAGCTGGGTATCTGACTATCTCGACCCTGTGGGCAATCTGAAAACAATGTTCCACAGCTCAAATACAGTGCCTGGATGTGCAAATCAGGCAATGTGGAAGAATGCAGACTTTGACGCACTTATTGATAAATCTTACGAAACAACTGACGATAGTAAGAGAGTGGAATACTTTATTGAAGCTTCAAAGATAGCTGCTGATGATTGTGCTTATATCCCACTTTATGTGCCCGAGTCGGTTTACGCTGTCAGCGATAAGTTTACATTTACTCCAAGTCCTCAGTCATTCTGGAACTTCTCTTATACTGATTTTCAGGTAAACAAATGATCTGAACAATTAAAATAATACACGCTGCGGCATTTATAATACTATGCCGCAGTGATGTTATATGAAAGGATTGATCTTATGATTATGTCAGCGGATACGATCTGGATTGCCATATGCACCGTGCTCGTGTTTTTTATGCAGACGGGATTTGCAATGCTTGAAACAGGCTTTACAAGAAAGAAAAATTCCTGTAATGTTATCATGAAAAACATTATGGATTTTGCGGTCGGCTCGATCTTTTATTGGATCTTGGGATTTGGCATAATGTTTGGTGCAACAACAGGCGTTGTGGGCGTGATAGATCTTTTCTCTAATGGCGATTGTTCGGCTGCTTCACAAACTATTCCGCAGCCTGTATTTATGGCGTGGCAGTTAGTTTTCTGTGCAACGTCTGCTACTATAGTTTCAGGTGCTATGGCCGAAAGAACTGCATTCAAGTCATATCTTATTTATTCCGCAGTTATGAGTGCAGTTGTTTATCCTATAAGCGGCTGTTGGATATGGAACGCCAATGGCTGGCTTGCTCAGCTTGGTTTCCATGATTTTGCGGGCGGAACTGCCGTACATCTCTTGGGAGGTTCTGCTGCTTTTGCAGGCGCAGCCGTGCTAGGCGCACGAATCGGCAAATATGACAAAAAGAAAAAGTCAAGGGCTATACTGGGTCAGAACATACCTTTGGCGGCTCTTGGAGCGTTTATCCTGTGGGTAAGCTGGTTTGGCTTTAACGGCGGCTCTACAGTTTGCGCGACCGGTGACGATGTCCTGACATCAATGGGCAGGATCTTTGTTACTACTAATATGGCCGCTGCCTCTGCCGCGACGGCAACGATGTTCCTGACCTGGCTGCGTTACGGCAAGCCTGATGTATCGATGACCTTGAACGGCGCGCTGGCAGGATTGGTCGCTATTACTGCTGGCTGTGACGCAGTCAGTGTTCCGGGAGCTTTTGTGATCGGTATCATTGCCGGGCTTGTGATCGTTTTTGCAGTAGAATTTTTTGACCAGATTGCCAGAATCGACGATCCTGTCGGCGCAATTTCGGTACATGGAGTCTGTGGTGCGCTGGGCACGCTGCTGGTTGGTGTTTTTGCAGTAGACGGCGGTCTGCTGTACGGCGGCGGCAGTGAGCTGCTGATCATTCAGGCGACGGGAGTTGCAGCGGTAGCGGCGTATATAGGTATCGTGATGACACTGATTTTTAAAATCCTCGATAAGACTATCGGGCTGCGGGTCAGCACGCGTGAGGAAATCGCCGGGCTGGATATGGAAGAGCATGGTCTGGCCAGCTCTTATGCCGATTTTATGCCGGCAGCAGAAGATTTCCATGGTGCTGTGACTGCTCAAGAAGCAGCAGAGGCTGGTGCTGCCGTTACTCACGTTACTGCCGCTCTGCCGGCAGCAGGCAGACCGAAAATGACGAAGATCGTGATCATTACTTCGCAGCTGCGTTTTGAGATCTTGAAGGAAGCTTTGGATAAACTTGGTATTACCGGTATGACGGTAACGAAGGTTTTGGGTTACGGGCTGCAGAAAGGCAATACCGAATATTACCGCGGTGCGGAAGTAAGCGTGCATCTGCTGCCCAAGGTCAAAGTAGAACTTGTTGTTTCGGCTATTCCTGTGGCTGCGGTGGTGGCAGCTGCGAAAAAAGTGCTTTATACCGGTAAGTATGGCGACGGTAAAATTTTTATCTATGATGTAGAGAACGTCGTTAAGATACGTACTGGCGAGGAAGGCTATGAAGCCCTGCAGGACGAGCCGATCGAGGCATAATAAATAAAGCTGACTTGCGGTACTGTCCTGATATGGCGGCAGTACCGCTTTTTAGTAATCATATTTTAGAAAATAATGCAACTAATAATTATTATTAAGATTTTTGACTGTCGCTGCTTTCTGTGATATAGTGATAATAACAACAAGCGATGCTGTCATTCATTGGCAGCGCGCCGTTGATCTTGAAAAGACAGGAGTTGAAACTTATGTTGTATACCGCAGAAGACGCGATCCAGATTTATCATGCTAAATCATCGACTTTGGAATTTTTTGCGGCAAAAGTGCCGAAAGCTGACTGGCAGGGTATCCGCAAAGAAGATATTGAGCCGGCTCAGGAATATTACAGTGACGATATTATTGTAGATTTTGATTTGCTGGACCGGGACGCTTATGAAGAAAAGGTCTGCGGCGGTGCTCATAGCGATCTGCCCGATGCGGCGTTTCCTGTTCTGGTGATCGTCAAGTCTTTGGATTAAAAAATTTTTATACTCAAAAATGACCTTTGCAGGTACTGCGCTTACAAAGGTCGTTTTTTTATTTACTTCTACTGTTTCAGGGGGGTTAAGGGCTTTAAAATGCGCCATTCAGACCTGTAAAAAAGGCGGAAAAAGTATTTTTGTAAGTAAACTGTAATTTTTTTCTAGTTGATATTTAAATATTGAAAACTTCACACAGATGAAAAAGTGTATATAATAAAAATCGTAAACAAAACCTGCTCAGCAGGAAAGGAAAGAGGTCAATGAAAATGAAAAAATCTGTAATCGTAGTGGTCTGCTTATTATTGGTGGGCATTTTTGGCTGGTCTATTGCTAAAGCCAACAGTGCCGATATCAAAGTCCATCTTGGTGCAGGAACCATCGTTATGGATCAACAAGAGCTGGTATTAACTCCTGATGAAGCCATCATGGTTCAAGAAGATACAGTATACCTGCCCCTGCGTCCGCTGATGGAAAAAATGGACTACCAGGTATTCTGGGATGCCGGTATGCAAAATGTTTCGATGGAAAAAGGTGATCAGACCTATTTTATGACTATTGGCAGCAACCAATATGTACGCAATGGCCAAACCATTACTTTGGACAACGCTCCGATTTTAGTAAATGGCAAGACTATGGTGCCGGTTACATTCTTTACCAACGTCATGAACAAAACTGTTGAAGTTTCCAACAGCCATGTTTAAGCCTTAACGGCAATTACATCTCATATATAGCTTCCTACAGGCAAAACACCGCTTTTACAGAAAGCGGTGTTTTGCTTTTTTTCGGCGGCAGTGAAAAACAGTGGCTGGGCTTAAAAAATAAAGATAAAAGTATTTATTTGCTAAAAGTAAAAATGCTATAATATAAAAAATAGGTTATAATTAATAGCGGATACCTAATTGTTTTATTTTGTAGAATTCAGAGAGCATTTGTAAAAAATAGAAAGAGGTAGCTTTATGTGGGGAAAACTGCATCGTGAGCTGATCGTCATAACTATAATCTCAGTTTTGATCCTGGCGGTTTCTTTTGCATTCAATTTCAGTGCCAGTCAAAAGGACATTCTGGAACGCCAGACTTACGATTATTTGCTGGACGCAGCCCATCATACCAAGGTTATTCTGCATACCGAGATCCAGCGGCAGAATGAATTACTGGATATCGTGCTGAGAAACGCTCCTCGATATGAAGGGCAGAAGGATAATTTGATCAATCTTTTGAGTACAGTTTCCAACACAGGGCATTTTTCGACTGTTGGACTTACTTATCGTGGTCATAAAACCCTGATGAGCAATGGCGAGGAAATCAATATCCTGGATCAGGATTATTATAAAAGGGCCTTAGAGGGAGAAGAAGTTGTTGAAGGGCCGGTCGTTTTGCCGTCCAGCGGCAGAAAAGTAGTTATTCTGGCTAAGCCACTGTATAAGGATGAAGAGGTCATCGGCGTTGTCCATGAAGCCTATGATCTTGACAATGCGACGAAAACGCTGCTGGCGGTGCTGAATATGCAGCAGGACCGCATTACGATGATCGCAGATGAAAAGGGCGACGTTATTATGGGCATCGGCAATGGCAAGCAGGGAAATTTCTTTAAATTCCTGGAGCAGGAAGCCATTGGCTGCTCGATGACGGAGCAAGACCTGGAAAAAGCTATTGCCAATAAAGAAAGCGGCGCTTTCTATTATACTGATATCTTTGGCGAGACACAGTATGTAGTCTTTGCGCCTGTAGAAGTTAACGACTGGTACACTTTCCAGATCGTTTCAGGAACCAATCTTCTGGCAGATCAGCAGATGCTGAATAAGATCGCCCGGGATACGATGGGAAAATATTTCCTGCTCATCTTTCTGTGCTTTCTCGTTATCATCTATATCTGGCGGCAGATCGAAAAAGACCGTTTAAAACAGATCAACGCGGAGATAGAGGGTCTGCGGCTGACGGCGGGCTTGATGGAAGGCTGCATGTTTGAATTTGATCTGAAAGCATGTAAATTTCTGATCGTTAAAAATACCGGTGAAGGTGCGGCCGGGCATAATACCGAAAAACAGATACTGGAAAAATTGAGCGGCTTTATTACTGATACTATTGCGGAAAAGAATAGCAGCAGTTTAAATAAGTATTTTCATGAGGAAGACAGCAGTGCCGTGCAGAAGGCTCTGACAGAATTGCAAAGGGCCGGCAGGACAGTTTTTCAGGGGCGCCTGCATACTTCTGATGGAGATTATCACTGGTATCGTTTTTATATGGCGGTGGTATTTGATGATAAGCGGCAGATCAAGCGTGTTTTAGGTAATGTTCTGGATATCAACGATACGCAGAATAAATTTGCACGGATGCAGCATAAGGCTGAGCGTGATCCTTTGACGGGTATTTATAACCGGGCTGTTTTTGAAAAATATGTCAATGAGGTTTTAGCTGACAGCTCGAAACGGCAGCATGCCTTTTTCCTGCTGGATATTGATGATTTTAAAAATGTTAACGACAGCAGGGGACATGCCTTCGGTGATACGGTGCTGTGTGAGCTTACTGCCAATCTTGAGCGCAGCTTCCGCAGCTCGGATCTGCTGGGCCGTATCGGCGGCGATGAATTTGCGGTGCTGATGTGTGATATCACCAGTATGGAAAATGCCCTGGTGAAAGCCGGGCAGATCTGCAGTCTGTACACTAAAGGCGCGGCAAAAGAAGGACTGAAGATATCCTGCAGTATCGGGATGGTGTTCTGTGAATCTGACGACGGCGCTGCTTTTGACGACCTGTATCAGAAAGCGGACAGCGCTTTGTATAAAGCCAAGGGAAAAGGCAAAAATGTTTTTGTCGTATTTGATGAAAATATGCTGTGATATGAGTAGATTCATTTTAAAACTGTTAAATCTATGATTATAAAACCATCACAATTTTGTGATGGTTTTATTTTTATCCAATAATACTAGGAAGGAAAAGACTTTTATCATGCTGATAATGGTCTTTTTTGTGTTAGGGAAACGTAATCTTTTGCAAGACTTAGCAAGCTTGAGAATTACTCAAGAGTAAAAATGTCTTGCGGGGGGGACAAATAGAGTATAATACCATAAATTAAACTATAAGGAATAATATTATTGTAATAGTTAAATTTGAATGAAGCTAAAAATCTATAAACTAAATGATTTAAAATATTTTCTTCGTTCTGTATACCGGAGGAGAAGGCAAGAAAGTATTTTGATAAGTACAAAAAATTTGAAAGGAGCCGAAAAGAAAAAGTAAATATCGAAGCAAGCCGAAACTTTGTGAAAATCATTGTAGCAACAGGAAATACTCACAAAAGGGAAAGGAATTTTTTATGAAAAAAAATTTAAATGCACACGTGCAGAGGGCACTGACTGGCTTTGCG
>ENA-OPSH01001062-OPSH01001062.1-human-gut-metagenome-genome-assembly--contig:-NODE-1062-length-13157-cov-3.273012_pt1 | contig 13157 bp, 9 predicted proteins | sample MGYA00241802_ERZ501895 | MGnify/ENA primary metagenome ERZ501895 (study PRJEB25962, sample SAMEA2042304) | human gut metagenome | biome: human gut; feature: human-associated habitat; material: faeces...
AGCCAGCACGAAGTAGGTGCAGGACACAGCGCTCATAAAGGTAGCGGGAACAGCGGTGATCCAGTAGTTCTTCTTCTCCTTGAACAGGTACATGGAAGCAGCCCACAGGACGATCATAGCCAGCGTCTGGTTGGTCCAGCTGAAGTAACGCCAGATGACGGTGTAGTTGATGAAGCCCAGTGCGTTGCCGATGCCAAGGAAGGCACCAACGCCCAGCACGGGGACACACAGCTTCAGGCGGTTTGCGTAGCTGTCCTGATCGATCTTGAGCCAGTCGGCCAGAGTCAGACGAGCGGAACGGAATGCAGTATCACCAGAGGTGATGGGGCAGATAACGACACCGATCATAGCCAGTGCCACGCCGACATTACCCATGGTCTTGAGGCAGACGTCGTAGATAGCAGCAGACTGACCGGCAGCCAGAGCCTCGGCCAGACCGACCATCTTGCCATCGGTGATGGTGTACAGTGCGCAGCCGGCAGCAGCCCAGATCAGAGCGATGATGCCCTCGCTGACCATTGCACCGTAGAATACGAAGTGACCCTGCTTCTCACTCTTCATGCAGCGAGCCATCAGAGGCGACTGGGTGGAGTGGAAACCGGAAATAGCACCACAGGCAACGGTGATGAACATGAAGCTCCAGATAGGAGTGTTGGAGGGGTGCATATTGCTGAAGTTTGCCCAGATCTCGGGGATGGTGTAGGCGGGGTTGGTGAAGATACCAAAAATAACGCCCACAGCCATGATGATCAGGCAGATGCCGAACACAGGGTAGATCTTACCGATGATGGCATCAATGGAGATAAAGGTTGCGATGAAGTAGTACACCAGAATGATGATCAGCCAGAACAGGGTGGTGGTCAGCAGACCGGACATACCGCCGTTCTTGCACAGGGTAACGATCAGGCCTGCGGGGCCGACTGCGAACACGGTACCGACCATGATCAGCAGCACCACAGAGAACACACGCATGATGTTCTGCATCACGGGGCCCAGATAGCGGCCGGTGACCTCGGCGATGGAAGCGCCCTCATTGCGCTCGCTCATCATACCGGAGAAGTAGTCATGTACGCCGCCGGCAAAGATGGTGCCGAAGGTGATCCACAGGAACACCACGGGACCCCACAGAGCACCCTGCAGTGCACCAAAGATGGGGCCCAGACCTGCAATGTTCAGCAGCTGGACGAGGAACAGCTTCCACTGGGGCATCACAACGTAGTCAACGCCATCGTTGATGCGCACAGCAGGAGTTTCGCGGTCGTCCGGTCCGAACGTGTTGTCCACGATCTTACCATAGACAAAGTAGCCTACGATCAGAAGTGCCAGACACAGTAAGAAACTAATCATACCAGAAACCTCCTTTTGAATTTCAGCCGCCGACAGCTTATGCCATACTGCGGCTATGACCGATCTCTGGCTTCATGTTAACACCTTTTTCATAATTGTGTTAATATTTTTTAGGTATAGTTCCCATATCAAAAAGTATATGGCTGCTTATTTTATTTGTTTACGCAAACTTTCATTTTGTGGCGATAGCACGTTTTAATTCGTCGTTTTGTTTCTCAAAATATTTCTCCCGAGAACGGTCAAGCCCGCCCCCGCCAAACTTTGCGCCGCCTTTTTGTGCACTTTGCTTAATCGTTTGCGATTTTCTCCCCAAAACGTGGAATTTGGGACGAAAAGAAGGGAAATCCGCCCCCTCTCGTGAAAATGCAATGTCGGGCAGCCCGCAGGCTGCCCGACATTGCTCTGAATCGTTCTGCCGCAAGGGAGGCTGCTGCACAAAACAGGGTGCAGCAGCCTCCCTTTTTATGAAAATCCTGCATAAGAGACAGAAAAATCTTTTGTTGGAATTGCTGATGTATCAAATCTGTGCTATACTATTGGATGTATCACCATGAAAGCGAGGAATAAAATATTGCTGCATTATGATGCGATCCTATTTGATGTGGACGGGACGCTGATCGATTCGGCCCCCGGTATCATTCATACATTGCAAGAGGTTTTCTGCACCATGGGTGTGGATGTATCCGGCGTAAACCTGCGCCGGTATCTGGGCCCGCCGCTGCGCAAAAGCTTCGGTGAGCACTTCACCGACCCGGCGCTGATCGAAAAGGCCACCGACCTTTACCGCACGAGCTATGCGGTGAAGGGCAGCCACGAGTGTGCTGTGTTCCCGGGCGTTCTGCAGATGCTGCAAACCCTGAAGCAGGCTGGTTTTATTTTGTGCACCGCCACCTCCAAGCCCACCAAGGTGGTCACCCCTATTTTGGAGGAGCAGGGTCTGGCGCAGTATTTTGATTTTATCGGCGGTGCCTCCATGGACGAGAGCCGGGACACCAAGACCGAGGTCGTGCGTTATGTGCTCAGCCAGCCCGCCTTGCAGGGCAAGCGGGTGCTGATGGTGGGCGACCGCAACGATGATATGCGGGGCGCTGCCGACTGTGGTCTGGATGCTGCCGGTGTGCTGTACGGCTACGGCAGCCGGGAAGAGCTGGAAGCTTTCCATCCGGTGCTGCTGGCCGAAAGCTGCGCCGACCTTACCGACCGGCTGCTGGCAGCCCGGGTATGACAGGAAGTTTCATTCCTTCGGAAGGAGAATGGATAGAATATGAGAAGCAATAATCAACAGGAGAACAAGGCGCTGACCCCGATGCAGAAGCAGGCGGTGCTGGTGTGCATCGTGTGCGCACTGGCGGCGCTGCTGACCATCGGTATCACCCTTACCATGCTCAAGCGGGGCAAGAGCCCGACGGAGCAGCCGGGGGATTCTTCCATTATTACCCCTGCGCCCGCTCCGGAAGGGGAGGAGGATATCTCCGACCACTACCAGATCAACGAGACCTCCAGCGCGCTGCTCACCGGGACTGCTGATGCTGGTGACGCCTATCAGGAGCAGACCCTTTTTATCGGCGATTCCAACACGGTGCGTTTGTACGCCAACGGTCTGATCTCGCTGCAGCAGTTCTGTGCCAAAGAAGGCATTGGCACCAGCGCCGCCCTGAACGAGGGCATCGTTACCTTTAAGCGGGACGATAACCGCTACACCATCGCGCAGGCGGTGGCCAAAATGAAGCCCCGCCGGGTGGTCATTATGCTGGGCACCAACGACAACGGCATGAATACCGAGGACTTTATCAGCAACTACACCGCGCTGGTACAGGCCATTCAGGCCAGCTATCCCTATACCGATATCATTGTCAACACGGTGCCGCCGGTCCCGTCCAACCACTCCAACTACCCCAATATGGATCAGACCCGCATTGATGATTTCAACATGGCGCTGCTGACCATGTGCGAGCAGCTGGGCGTCAAGTTCCTCAACTCTGCCGAGGCACTGAAGGACGCCAACGGCTACGGCAATGTGGATTACTACCAGAGCGGGGATATCCACCTCAAGCCCGCAGGCCTGAAGGTGCTGCTGAAGTATCTGCGCACCCACGCTTACGAGACCGAGGATCGCCGCCCGGATACCAATAATATCCCCACCCGTGCCGAGTATACCGCCAACCCCAGCTCTGCGGTGGAGGCACCCAGCAGCTCGGAGACGGTCTCCTCCTCTGTTGTTGAGGAAAAAACGGAGTATCAGGCGGACTATCGCGTGGACAAAACCGGCGGCGGCTCCCTGACCTGCGGCGACGAGAGCGGCAAGTCTCTTACCGTCAAGGTGACCAGCGCCGCCCAGAGCGTTAAGGTGACCGCTGTGCCGGAGGACGGCTATGTGTTCGTCAAGTGGAGCGATGGCGTGACCAAGCGCACCCGCACTGATACCAATTTTGACCAGAACGTGGATGTGACCGCTGTGTTTGCAGCGGCCTCTATCCAGATCAGCAGCAGCGGTAAGGCTGGGCTGGGGGATTCCTATACCTTTAAGGCAACCCTCAAGGGCAAGTATCTGGATGCTTCCAGCATCCGCTGGTATGTCAACGGCAGCGAGGTAACACAGGCTGCCGGTAAGACCACCGTAAAGGGCGAGGTAGACCCCTCCATGGTGGGCGGCACCTTCCGGGTGTATGCCACCGCCAGCTATAATGACTGCACCGTCACCAGCAACAAGCTGGAACTTACGGTCAGCGGTGGAACGTCCGGCAGCACCAGCAGCTCCAGCAGTTCCAGCAGCTCCAGCGCTTCCTCTAAGGAGGATAAGCCTGCATCCTCCAAGGAAGAAACGTCCTCCTCTAAGGAAGAAAAACCGGCCTCTTCCAAGGAAGAGAAACCCGCTTCCTCCAAGGAGGAGAAGCCCGCTTCTTCCTCCTCGAACGGTACTTCTGAAAGCGCTGGCAGCTCCTCCAAGGTGGAGAAGCCTGCCTCTTCTGCGGCATCTTCTAAGGAAGAAAAGCCCGTCTCTTCTTCGCAGAGCAGTTCCTCTTCCGAGGAGGAAAAACAGACCTCTTCTAAAGAGGAAAAGCCCGCTTCCTCCAAAACCGAGGTAAGCGCCAGCAAGGAAGCTGCCAACTAAGGGCACATTTCCTCTTTGCGCCGCATAGGCTGGCGGGAGAGGAAGGTGGAGCCTTATGTACTGGGAAGCGATGCGCACGCCCGCCCTGCCCGGCGAGTATGACGTGACCGATGGCAGCGTGGATTACTACGATACCGACTGGGAAAACGTGGATAACAGCGCACTGGAGGAAGAAATGCAGAAATGCGGTCTGACGCCCTGCGAGGGAAAGACACAGTGCCCGGACAACACCCCGGCACAAACAGACCTGTCTGCGTATGAAATCGTTTCTGAATAATGGGAAGCCAGCTCTGCCGGGGGTGGGGCTGGCTTCTCCCTGTTGATACACCAAAGTGGGAAATGCTGAAAAGAAAGTGAGATACTATGGCAAAATATTATTGCATCCTGTTCGATGCAGACAATACGCTGCTCAACTTTGACGCAGCGGAAAACAAGGCGCTGACCGAAACGCTGGTGAACTACGGCATCGAGCCGGACGCCGAGACCGTGCAGACCTACCGCACCATCAACGAGGAACTGTGGCGGCAGCTGGAAAAAGGCCAGATCCGCCGCGAGAAGCTGTTCAGCGAGCGGTTCAGCCGCTTTTTAAAGGCCATCGATGCCGCCGGTGACGGCGCGGAGATGAACCGTTTTTATCTGGAGCAGCTGTCCACCCACCCGGATCTGATGAGCCCGGAGGTGCTGGACGTGCTGCGGGAGCTTTCCGAGGTGGCAACGCTGGCTATCGTCAGCAACGGTGCCCAGATGGTGCAGACCCGCCGTCTGGCGGAAAGCGGCGTGATGAACTTTATGGAGGACGTGTTCATCTCTGAGAAAATGGGCTGCGAAAAGCCCAATGCCCGCATCTTTGATGCGGCTCTGCGCGCACTGGGCGTGGAGAACCGGGAGCACGTTCTGATGGTGGGCGACAGCCTGGCCAGCGATATTCAGGGCGGCAGCAACGCCGGGCTGGATACCTGCTGGTATAACCCCAACCACGCCGAGAACCCCGGCAAGGTGATCCCCACCTACGAGATCGCCAGTCTGGAGGAACTGTATCCGCTGGTGATGGAGCAGGAGGAACTGGCCAACGTTGGCCTGAAGAACCGCCGCCACCAGTGCTGAAACCAATGGTGTAACTGAAAAGAACGGATAACGGAACAAATTATGCTGATACATTTGGAAAAACTGGGTAAGACCTTTGGCGAAAAGGTGGTGCTGCACGATGTGACCGCCAGTGTCGAGCGGGAAGATCGCATCGGCATTGTGGGACAGAACGGTGCAGGCAAGACCACTCTGCTCAAGATTCTTACCGGCGAATATCAGGACTACGAGGGCGAGTTCAGCGTGACCCACGGGGTAACACTGGGCTATCTGGAGCAGAACGCAAAGCTGGACGCCACGCTGGATATCTACGGCGAGATGCGCGCCACTTTTGCCCCGGTGCTGGATGCCATGGCGCAGATGCAGATCTTGGAACGCCGCATGGCTGCCCAGCCCGATAACGCCGACCTGCTGGCACAGCATGATGCCCTGCAGAATATCGTGGATGCCGCCGACGGCTACAACATGGACGTGAATATCAAAAAGGTGCTGTCCGGCATGGGTTTTGCACAGGATACATGGCAAAAGAACATTGCAGTGCTCTCCGGCGGTGAGCTGACGCGGCTGCGCCTGGCAAAGCTGCTGCTGGAAAAGCCCGATGTCCTCATTCTGGACGAGCCCACCAACCACTTGGACTTTGCCACCATGGAATGGCTGGAAAACTACCTCAAGGGCTATTCCGGTGCGGTGCTGGTGGTCAGCCACGACCGCTATTTCCTCGATAATGTCTGTACAAAGATCTGGGAGGTGTCCTTCCAGACCATGACCACCTACAAGGGCAACTTCTCGGCCTATCTGCCCCAGAAGGAAGCCGCCGATGTCCTGCGCCAGAAGCAGCACGATGCCGACGTGGCACTGGCTGAAAAGCTGCAGGACTATGTGGACCGCAACCTTGTGCGCGCCTCCACCACCAAAATGGCACAGAGCCGCCGCAAGCAGCTGGAAAAGCTGGAGATCACCGAGGCGCCCAAGGACGAGACCAACCAGCTGAAGTTCCGCTTTGAATATGACGTAGAACCGTGGAATGAACTGGTGATGCTGAAAAACCTCAGCATCAAGATCGGGGAGCGTACCCTGCTGGAACCCTTTACCTATACGGTCTGCCGCGGGCAGCGGCTTATCATTGCCGGCCCCAACGGTGCGGGCAAATCCACTCTGATGCAGGTGCTGGACGGCAAGCGCCGTCCCTCCGGCGGCATGGTGCGGCTGGGCACCGGAGCACGTCCCAGCATCTTTGCCCAGCAGCAGAACCGTCTGGGACAGGGAAGGGTCATTGACGTCATCTGGAACAAGTACCCCCGCATGACCGAGCTGGAAGTGCGCAGCCACCTTGCGAAGCTGGGCTTCCGGGGCGATACCGTGTTCAAGCCCTGCGAGGCACTGTCCGGCGGCGAGCTGGCCCGCCTGCGCTTTGCGGAGATCGTGCTGGAGCGCCCGAATCTACTGTTTTTGGACGAGCCTACCAACCACTTGGACATCTATACCCGCGAGAACCTGACTGAAGCACTGATGGCCTATACCGGCACCCTGCTGCTGGTCACCCACGACCGTCACCTGATGAACAGTCTGGCCTGTCCCATCCTCTACCTTGAGGACGGCAAGGCGGTGCTTTACCCCAGCTACGATGCCCTGATGGGTCGTGCCGCCCCGGCGCAGGCCGCCCAGAAAGCTGCCGAGCCTGCCAAGACCGGCTACGGCAAGGAACAGCGCCGCCGCCGCGCCGAGCTGCGCGCCAAGATCAAGGCCTGCGAGGACGAGATGGAGGCCTGCGGTGCACGCGAGGTGGAGCTGGACAACGAGATCAACTCCCCGGAGGTGTACAACGACCCCGACCTGCTGCGCCAGAAAAGCGATGAGCTGAGTGACCTGCGCTTCCATCAGGAAGAGCTTTTTGCCGCATGGGAAGCCGCTATGGAAGAGCAGGAAGCCTACGAGCAGACGCAGCAGCCCGAAGAATAAAGGAGCGTATCCTCTATGCCTAAAAATCACCGCAACTATCAAAAAACACGGCACATCGCCCTGTCCGGTCTGTTGTTTGCGCTGGCCATGGCGCTTTCCTTCATCGAGGGAACGCTGGTCATCCCCGGGCTTTTGCCGGGCATGAAGCTGGGGCTTGCCAACATCGTGGTCATGTACGCTTTGTTCTTCATGGGTCCCCGACAGGCACTGGTGCTGGATGTGCTCAAGGCGCTGTTCGTCTTTCTGGTGTCCGGCTTCACGGCGGGCTTTCTCTCACTGTGCGGCGGGCTTTTGTCCCTTGCGGTGATGTGGGTGCTGTACTATCTTCTGCCGGTGCGGCCCACATGGTTCATCCTGTCGGTCTGCGGCGCACTGGCGCATAACGTGGGGCAGCTGCTGGGCGCAGGGGTCATCATCTCCTCGTCCTTGTCGCTGTACTACGCGCCGGTCATGCTGGTGCTGGGGCTTGTCATGGGCGCGCTCACCTCGGTCACCCTGCGGGCGTTGCTGCCCGCGCTGGGCAAGATGGGCTTCAACACCCACGAAAACCGCCCCGAATGACCGACCATTCCGGCAGGGCAGTTGCATTTTGGCCGGAAATCTGTATAATAAGGAAACAACTGTATTTTTATCAAAAAGACCCCAAAAGATAGAGCTGCCGCAGCATGGGAACTTGAGCGGCAGTCGGGAGGTGTTTGTATATGTCTGAAAAAGTTACCATCAAGGTCGAGCGAAAGGAGCTCCATCTGCCCACCATCGCACTGCGCGGGCTGGTGGTGTTCCCCAACAACCTTGTTCATTTTGAAGTCGGGCGGGAAAAGAGCATTGCCGCCGTGGAGTGGGCCATGGCCAACAACTCCAACGTATTTCTGGTAGCCCAGAAAGAGATGGAGACCAGCGAGCCCACCCAGCAGGACCTGTACACCTACGGCGTAGTAGCTGAGGTCAAGCAGGTGCTGCGCGTGTCGGACGAACTGGTCAAGGTGCTGGTAGAGGGCAAGTACCGCGCCAAGCTGACCGAACTGGATACCACCGGCGATTTTCTGCTGTCTGCCGTGCGCTCCGCTCCGGTGCGTGCCGCAAAGCCCGAAGAGGCTGTGGAGACCGAGGCGCTGCTCCGCGCCCTCAAGACCGGCTTTGACGAATATCTGGGTATGAACCCGCGCCTTGCCAAGGACGTGGTGTTCACCATCGTTTCCAGCGATGACCCCATGTTCCTCACCGAGTATATGCCGGCAAACCTCTTGTTCCGCTACGAGGACAAGCAGGCCGTGATGAACGAAAACACCCTCAACGGCCGTCTGCAGCGCCTTGTGGAGATGCTGCGCCGCGAATGCCAGGTGATGAAGATCGAAAAGGAGATCGCGGAAAAGGTCAACGAGTCCATGGACAAGAACCAGCGCGATTACTACCTGCACGAGCAGCTGCACATCATCAACGATGAGCTGGGCGAGGGGGACGATACCCACGCTGAAGCCGATGATTACCGCCGCAAGATCCGGGAGCTGCACCTTGCCGAGGACAGCGAGAAAAAACTGCTCAAGGAGGTAGACCGCCTGTCCCGGATGCAGAGCAGCAATCAGGAAGCCACGGTCATCCGTACCTATCTGGATACCTGTCTGGATCTGCCGTGGAACACCATGACCGTGGATGATCTGGATATCCACCGCGCCCAGCAGATTTTGGATCGGGACCACTACGGCCTGAAAAAGGTCAAGGACCGCATTCTGGAAATGCTGGCCGTGCGCAAGCTGGCACCGGACGTGAAGGCACAGATCATCTGTCTGGTAGGCCCTCCGGGCGTTGGCAAGACCAGTATTGCGCGCTCCATCGCCGAAAGCCTTGGCCGCAAATATGTGCGCATCAGTCTGGGCGGCGTGCGGGACGAAGCCGAGATCCGCGGTCATCGCCGCACCTACATCGGTGCTATGCCCGGCAAGATCATCAGCGCCATGATCACCGCTAAGTCCTCCAACCCCCTGATGCTGCTGGACGAGATCGACAAGCTGGCAGGGGACTTCCGGGGCGACCCGGCGGCTGCGCTGCTGGAAGCGCTGGACCCGGAGCAGAACAGCACCTTCAACGATCATTTCATCGATATCCCGTTTGATCTGAGCCATGTGCTCTTTATTACCACCGCCAACGACTTGGGCAGCATCCCCGGCCCGCTGCGGGACCGCATGGACGTCATTGAGCTGCCCAGCTATACCCGCGTGGAAAAATACAACATTGCCCGCAAACATTTGCTGCCCAAGCAGCTCAAGGCCTGCGGCCTGACCGGCAAGGTCACCATGAACCAGAGCGCACTCTACGGCATCATCGACGGGTACACCCGCGAGGCCGGTGTGCGTAATCTGGAGCGTACCATCACCAGCGTGCTGCGCAAGTGCGCCCGCAAGATCGCTTCCGGCGAGGTGGAAAGCGTGGCGGTGACTGCCGCCATGCTGGAGGAACTGCTGGGCCCCCGCATCGTCAAGCCGGACTTCCTCAACCGCACCAACGCCGTGGGCATCGCCAACGGTCTGGCATGGACCAGCGTGGGCGGCGAGACCCTGCCCATTGAGGTGCAGGTCATGGACAACGGCACCGGCAAGATCACGGTCACCGGCTCTCTGGGCGATGTGATGAAGGAGAGCGCACAGTTGGCAGTCACTTGGGTGCGCGTCCACGCCGAGGAATACGGCATCGACCCCGAGCGGCTGAAGAAGTGCGACCTGCACATCCACGCCCCGGAGGGTGCTGTGCCCAAGGATGGCCCTTCTGCCGGCGTCACCCTGACCACGGCACTGGTGTCCTGCCTGTCCGGCGTACCGGTGCGCGGCGATGTGGCCATGACCGGCGAGATCACCCTGCACGGCAATGTGCTGCCCATCGGCGGTCTGCGGGAAAAGAGCATGGCTGCTTACCGCGAGGGCATGAAGACCGTGCTCATCCCCAAGGACAACGAGCCTGATCTTTACGACGTGGACGAGGAGATCAAGAAGAATCTGACCTTCCTGCCCATGCAGAACCTCTCGCAGGTGCTGGCTGCCGCCCTGCTTAAGCCGAAGGCAGCAAAGAGCACCGCAGGCCGCCCCCGCACCAAAAAGTCCAAAGCAGGGGAAAGCCGCATCCCCGCCGCGCCTGAGAAGAACCAGCCGGGCGCTGTCTGCTGAAATACCAGAAAGGAACACGCCATGATCTTCAATAAAGCTGATTTTATTGCCAGCTATGGCATTTCCAGCCAGCTGCCCGAGAGCGACCGCCCTGAACTGAGCTTTTCGGGGCGCTCCAACGTGGGCAAATCCAGCCTGATCAACAAGTTGTGCAGCCGCAAAAATCTGGCGCGCGTGTCCAGTACGCCGGGCAAAACGGCTACTATCAATTTCTATTCGGTGGACGACTGCTACTTTGTGGACCTGCCGGGCTACGGCTACGCCAAGGTGAGCAACGCCGACCGCGAGCGCTGGGACGACCTCATCAACAGCTACTTCGAGGCACCCCGCCACCACACCCTGCTGGTGCAGCTGCTGGACTGCCGCCACGCCCCCAGCGCAGACGATTTACAGATGCTACGCTATCTGCACTACCACCGCATCCCCTATGTGGTGGCGCTGACCAAGGCGGATAAGCTCAAAAAATCTGAGATGACCGCCCAGCTGGAAGAGTTCCGCATCACCTGCGCCCCCTATGGCTGCAAGCAGGTGTTTTTGACCAGCGCCGAAAAGGGGACCGGGGTCGAAGAACTGCGCCAGTATCTGGATGCCTGCCTGGCACCGGAGGCCTAAACCATGGCGTATCAGGAATTTGCCTATTTTTATGACGAGTTCAACGGCGCAGCCGATTATGATGCGCTGTTCGCCTATGTGACCGGGGAGCTGAAAGCCCACGGCATCCAGGATGGCATTGTGGCAGATTTCGGCTGCGGCACCGGCGAGCTGACCCTGATGCTGGCCCAGGCTGGGTACGATATGATCGGCATTGACGTTTCGGAAGAGATGCTCAGCGTCCTGCGGGACAAAGCCGATGCCCTTGGCCTGCCGCTGACCAACCCCATGCTGCTGTGCCAGGACCTTTTGCAGCTGGACCTGTACGGGACCATCCGCGCCGCGGTTTCCACTTTCGATACCTATAACCACATCGGTCCGCTGGAAAACTTTGAAAAGGCCATCGCAAAAGCCGCGTTCTTTATGGAAAAAGACGGCGTTTTTGTGTTTGACCTGAACACACCCTATAAGCATGAAAAAGTGCTTTCCGGCCAGACTTTTGATTTTGATGAGGATGACGCCGCCTGCCGCTGGAGCAACCGCTATGACCCACAGACAGGTCGCGTGGACCTCAGCATTGATATCCACTATAAAGATACCGGGGAAGACTTCCATGAATCTTTCTCGGAATACAGCTACCCGCTTGATACCGTCAAAGCGCTGCTAACCAGATACGGCTTTGACCCGGTCAAAATTGCCGATGGCGAAAGCTTTGGCCCTGTCCGGTCGGACAGCCAGCGCTGGATCATCACGGCAGTCAAGCAGTATACACAGGAAGCAGACGGCAACCCCGCCTAACCGCCGCACCCCTGCTTCGGGAGGTCATTGATTCTATGTGTGAAACAAAAAATGAAAACAGCAGCAACCTGCTGCGCGGCATTTCGGAAAACGGCGGCATCCTGTTCTATGGCATTGATTCCACCGCCGTTGTGCGCCGAATGGAGCAGCTGCACAAAACCAGCGCCGTTACCACCGCAGCCCTGGGCCGCCTGCTGACCGGTGTTGCCATGATGGGCCAGATGCTCAAATCGGATTCTGATTCTGTCACCGTACAGATCAAGGGCGGCGGCCCGGCGGGCCGTATTCTGGCCGTTTCCAACGGCGCGGGCGATGTAAAAGGCTATGTCGAAAACTCCATCGTGGAGCTGCCCCCGCGCGCGGACGGCCACCTGAACGTCGGCGCTGCCGTGGGTAAGGATGGCACGCTGGATGTGATCCGCGACCTTGGTATGCGGGAACCCTATATCGGCCAGGTGCCGCTGGTTTCCGGTGAGATTGCCGAGGATATCACCAACTATTTTGCCATCAGTGAGCAGACACCAACGGTCTGCGCACTGGGCGTTCTGGTCAACCCGGATCTGACGGTGCAGTGCGCGGGCGGTTTTATCGTGCAGCTCATGCCCGGCGCAACCGAGGATGAGATCACCCGCCTGGAAAAGAATATCGGCGCAATGCCCGGCATTACCACCCTGCTGCAGCAGGGTAAAAGTATTCCCGATATCCTGAATATGGCGCTGGACGGCTTTAACCCCGAACTGCTGGATTCCACCCGCATTGACTATTGCTGTGATTGCAGCCTGGACCGCGTGGAGCGCACCATCCGCAGCCTTGGCAAAAAAGAGGTGGAAAAACTGCGCGATGAAGACCCCATTGCCGAGGTCAACTGTCAGTTTTGCGGCAAACAGTACAAAGTAGACCTGAATGACCTGCTGAAAAACTGGCCGGACACCGTAGAAAAGCAGTAAACGTATGACTTTTTGAAAAAATAGGCGAAAAAAGCTTGACTTTTTACATCGAATGCCATATAATAGCATTCGTCGCCCGGAGAGAGCGCGACAAAACCAAACTCTCCGCCATGCGGCCGTAGCTCATCTGGTAGAGCGCCACCTTGCCAAGGTGGAGGTAGCGAG
>ENA-OPSH01001063-OPSH01001063.1-human-gut-metagenome-genome-assembly--contig:-NODE-1063-length-13155-cov-2.566947_pt1 | contig 13155 bp, 8 predicted proteins | sample MGYA00241802_ERZ501895 | MGnify/ENA primary metagenome ERZ501895 (study PRJEB25962, sample SAMEA2042304) | human gut metagenome | biome: human gut; feature: human-associated habitat; material: faeces...
GCAATTCATATATCATACCGTACAGGTTCAATGCCGACGGACACCAAAATCCGATAATCATGACCGATGAACACGGAAATCCGCTGCCCGAGTATAAACACATATCTCACGACAAGAACTATATACATTTTCACGAAATATATAACGATATGCCAGACAAAAAGGATATCTACTACGCACAGGCTTACCGCTACAGCCACACATATGATTCCGAGCATATGACTCCCACGCAGCAGGTCATTGTAAAGCATGACGGAATACTCTTGATACGAGAGCTTCCCGATACCGTAAAACTCAAGGAGACTGAGGCTGAGGCTTACTCTGCTGTATGGGATCTGATGATACAGATTGAAAAGGAGCTTCCTATGGCATATGTTTTTTACGGTCAGGACTCTCTTGTGGAAAATGACAAGCGGTATGATGAAATTGGTATTTTCCTGCGAAGCTCTCATTTCCTAAAAAATCTAGAAAAACATGTCCAAAAGGCCGAGGCGATAATTTATGGCAGATAACAGCTACACAGATATCATGGAAAAAAATCATATGGAAATCCCCTGGCATGATTATGCCAGACAGGATGGAAATATACTCATAGATAAGGCGGGACTGATTGAAAAAGCCTCTGTAATCGGACGTGTCGGACTCATCATGCTCTCCTGCGGCACAGGAGCCTGGCGTGTGAGAACCTCCATGAACCGGCTCTCAAAGGTGCTTGGTGTCACATGTACAGTGGATGTCGGACTTATGTCAATCGAGTTTAACTGTTTTGACGGCACTGACTGTATATCGCAGTCACTCAGCATAGCAAACACAGGTGTAAACACCTCAAAGCTCTATCGCATGGAGCAGTTTGTCGACAATTTTCCTAACGAGGAAGCTCATCTGACCGGCGAAGAAATCCACCGTCGACTCGATGAGATAGAGCAGATTCATGCCATTTACTCCCCTGCAAGGCTTGGGCTTGCAGCCGCTATAGCATGCTGTGCCTTCACGTTTTTGCTCGGCGGAGGCCCTATCGAGATGATGCTGGCATTTATAGCAGCCGGCATCGGAAATCTCATACGAACCAAGCTTATAAAGCATCATTTTACCTTGTTCCTTAATATAGCGGTATCAATTTCTGCCTCATGCTTCATATATGCGGCACTTTTAAAAATAGCAGAGATGGCTTTCAATGTACCATCAATTCATGAAGCCGGATACATCTGTTCCATGCTCTTTATCATTCCGGGATTTCCGTTTATTACAAGCGGAATCGACCTGGCAAAGCTGGATCTGCGCTCCGGTCTTGAACGCCTTGCCTATGCAATAATAATAGTCATGGTAGCCACGATGTTTGCATGGATTATGGCGCTGCTTCTGCAGCTTAAGCCTATGGACTTTGAAGATTTGGATCTGGGCCCCGTACTACATCTAATCCTGAGGCTTATAATGAGCTTCTTCGGTGTGTTTGGATTCTCAATCATGTTCAACAGCCCTGCTTCCATGGCTGCAACAGCTGCTCTTATCGGTGCCATAGCAAATTCACTGCGGCTTGAGCTGGTAGACCTGACAGGTATGCCGGCTCCTGCTGCCGCATTTGCCGGAGCTCTCACAGCAGGGCTTCTCGCATCATTTATCAAGGAAAACAACGGATATCCAAGAATATCCCTTACTGTTCCATCCATAGTCATAATGGTTCCGGGACTTTATCTGTATCGGGCTATATACAATTTCGGCATAATGGCACTTTCGGATGCTGTTTCATGGTTTGCATCAGCAATCATGATTATCATTGCACTGCCGCTCGGACTCATCTTTGCAAGAATACTAACTGATAAGACGTTTAGGTATTGCACATAACAGAATCATACACATTATAAGCAGACTTGTTTTATACCATTCAAAATCCGGACAGTACAAGCTCTGCACCAACATCCAAATATTAAACTCAAAAAACAAGGAGGCATTCATCATGCTTACAGCAGTTACAGGAATAAACTGGGGAGACGAGGGAAAGGGTCGTGTCATCGACCTTCTCGCAGAACATGCGGATATCGTAGTCCGCTATCAGGGTGGTAACAATGCAGGACACACAGTAGTTAATAAACAGGGAAAATTTGTCTTAAATCTGCTTCCATCCGGAATACTTCACCCAGATGTAGTATGTGTGCTCGGTGACGGAATGGTTATTGACCTAAACCATCTGTCCAATGAAATTGCACAGATCAGAACACAAGATGTATCTGTTTCACCAAAAAACCTGAAATTATCAACAAGAGCCACAATTTCAATGCCGTGGCATAAAATACAGGATGAGCTTGAGGAAGAGCGACTTTCAAAGTCCGGAGCAGCCTTCGGCTCTACCAAACGCGGTATTGCCTATGCATACAGCGATAAATACCGTAAAAAAACAATCCGTCTCGGTGATTTACTCCACTTAGACGAAGAGAATGTACAGGCCAGACTTAAGACAATGCTTGAAGCTAAAAACCTTGAGCTTGCAGGCTGCTATCATCAGGAACCTATGTCTCTGTCAGCTCTTTTGTCATGGTGCAGGCAGAAGGCTGCAAAATATGCACCTTATATCACAGATACCGGTGCATTCATTGAGGATGCACTATCAAAGGGAAAGCGTGTTGTACTTGAAGCACAGCTTGGTGCAATGAGGGATATAGACTATGGTATTTTCCCATATACTTCAAGCTCCTCCACCATCTCAGCTTACGGTCCTATAGGTGCCGGTATCCCCGGTGCCTCATTAGATCATGTGGTCGGTGTACTAAAGGCATACTCTACCTGTGTCGGAGCCGGACCATTTGTCGCAGAAAAAGCTATGAACGGTGAATGGACTGAAATGGTCCGCAAGTATGGAGGCGAATATGGTGCTGCCACTGGAAGACCACGTCGTGTGGGTCCATTTGATGCCGTTGCAAGCCGCTATGGTCTAAAATGCCAGCATGCTGACAAAATCGCACTGACCAAGCTAGATGTCCTGAGCATCATGGATCAGATTCCTGTTATCACAGGATATCAGTATAAAAATGCCGTAACAAACGTCTTTGACCCTACCGAAAATCTCGAAAAATATACCCCGGTAGTCAAAATGCTGCCGGGGTGGAAAACCGATATATCAAATTGCAGGTCATATGATGAGTTGCCTGTAAATGCTAAGCGCTACATAAGCTTCCTTGAGGACATGCTAAGACACGAAATACAATTTGTCTCAGTTGGAGCTGAGAGAAATCAATATCTTCTCAATGGTAAGTGGCTGTAATTGCCTTTAACCGACCTTTGCCTTGTTCTTCTTAGTCGCTGCCTCTGTCATCGCATACGGATTAAGCACCACATCAAGCTGCTTTTCCTTCATAAGTCCGTGATTTAAAAGCAGCTTCCGGCAGCGCTCCTCATTTGCGGTTATTCCAATTATGCAGTTGTCAGTAAGTATGTCTACAGCATGCGTGAGTGTGCTTATCGAATCAAAAAGATTATAGAATTGATTCCGTGATTCTAAAAAAATACTATATTATTTTTCTGATTTACTAAGATATTGTATACACGAATGTGCTGCCACATTTCCTTCTCCGACAGCCTTCGTATACTGGTATGGCCTGCCCGTGCAGTCTCCCGCCGCAAAACAGCCTGCTACATTTGTCTGTTGGGCTCTATCCACCAATATATGTCCGTTTTCTATTTCAAGCTGCGGCATAAGCTTTGATGGTGCGATGGCGTTCCTGAGGCAGAATACTCCGTCTACGCTCTCAGTCTTTCCGCTTCGAAGCGTAATTCCTTCCACAAATGAGTCACCGATTAATGCTATAGGTGCATCCTTTGATATCTTTACATTTTGAAGCTCTATTTCACTGTCATTATAGGCTGGGAAATACAATACCTCTGCCGCAAGATCCGCAAGATATTTCACCTCATGCTCATACTTTTTGTCATTGCATATGACAGCTATCCTTTTATCCTTGTAAAACATGCCATCACAGGTGGCACAGTAGCTGAGCCTTTTTCCAAGCAGCTCATCCTCCCTGTCCAGCTGCTTTGCAGACATCACACCCATGCAAAGTATGAGAGTCCTTGCCTCATACATCTCATTGTCTGCAAGCACCATAAAGCCGTTTCCTGCAGGCATGATATTGGTCACAGTCTTTTCTGTTATATCAATTCCCGCAGCTCTCCTATGAGCGTCAAAGCGTTCAAACAGCTCCTGTCCGCTTATCTGTGGAAATCCGGGATAGTTTGTGATTTTCTCTGCCTTTTGCACCTTTTCGCTTAGGTTCTTCGAACCAAACCAAATAAAATCCTTTTTATATGTTTTTAAATTCAGGGCTGCCGACAGTCCGGCAGGACCTGTTCCTATTATTATACTATCATACATGCTATGCTCCTTGTACCAAATGTTTGTATATATTTAGACCTTATATATTGTGGGACACTAAGGTATACATCGAATTGCATGCAAGCATGCATCGATGATATCTTTTGACCCTATAATCATATTATATTATTGCAATGTCACATACAGTGCGCCTTCAATGCTTCGATATACTCCCTTGCATATCGTGAGAGTACCACACCCTTTCTGCTGATAATGCCTATCCTCATATACTCCTCCACATCAAGTGGCTTTGATATAATATTCCTTCCATTCAACTCAGCGGAAATCACTCCTGAGCACACTGTGTAGCCATTTAAGCCAATTATCAGATTAAAAAGTGTAGCTCTGTCTCTGACTCTGATATTCTTTCTGCTGTCAAGAGTGCTGACAAACTCCTCCGAAAAATACTGTGAATTGTACTCTCCCTGCTCATACGTCAGGTACGGATAGTCCTGCAGATCATCCATCGTGATGCTCTTTTTTGAAGCAAGCGGGTGACTGTCACATATGAATACATGCGGTGTGGCTGTAAAAAGCTCTGTGAACTCCAGTTCATTACGCTTTAGCATCTTTGAAAGCACCTCCGTATTCTTGGAGCTTAGATATATGACTCCCAGCTCACTCTTTAAATTCGTGACATCCTCAATAATTTCGTGAGTCTGCTCCTCCCTGATGGTAAAATCATACTGATATGCATCAAACTCTCTGATTACATCCACAAATGCATTCACCGCAAAGGAATAGTGCTGACACGATACCGCAAAGTGCGGCTTACTCACCACATCATCCTTGTAGATTCCCTCTATGAGATCTACCTGCTCGAGCACCTGTCTGGCATGACCGAGAAATCTCTCACCATCTTCTGATAGTATCACTCCCTTGTTTGTCCTGATGAAAATAACTATCTGCATCTCTTTTTCCAGGTCATGTATAGCGCTGGTCACAGTGGGCTGCGAGACAAAAAGCTGCTTTGCAGCCTCTGTTATATTGCCGCATTCTGCCACTGTCACCACGTATTTTAATTGTTGCAGAGTCATGCTCATTCTCCTCCGGTTACATATCGAAATATTATTTTACACATTAAATGTCTTACATCGCTTAAGTCATCTCGAAACTATTACTGTATACCGATAATCTTTCTCAGAATCTCACCCAACAGCTTTCCAAGCATAAGCGGAATGACAACAAGCACCACATACCACAGCAGCTTGTCATACCACACCCTGCCATCATTTATCACACAGATAAAGTGCATGGCAACAACTGCCACTGCAAATACAGATGCAAGAAGCTGCAAAAAGCTCGCCACATGAAGCTTATTTGTTACCTTGCCGAACGTAAATAAAAGCATCGCACCAAATAACATCGCTATATCTGCCTCCCACGGTATCATTTTACTATACGAAAACAGCTTAAACATATCACGAAACTCCATATGCAGCTCAAGAAACAAATCCACTGATGCTATCATGAGCAATACTGCTCCTATTGTCGAAAATACCGCTGCCAGATATACATAATTGTTTCCAATCCTGTGCTGTCTGAGCTTATATTTAAGCATACCCTTTTTCTGCACATACTGTGTACGCAGATAAGAATCTGTCGCAGAGGCAATAGCCCTGTCGCAGTACTCGGCTGCTGTCCTGTATACTTTGACTCCGGCATCGTTATTTTTAAGGGCAAACTCCACAAGGCTCTCTCCTGCCCTGTTGTTGCCACGCTCCGTCGCAGTAACCAGATACCCTGCACCAAGCTTCTGCTCCTTGCCATCAAAAAAGGTAGCGACCAGATACTGTCCGTAATCGGCAAGTGCATCCACATTTCCAAGCTCCACCGCTTTCTTCCACCAAAACACTGCTCGCCCGGGATCTCTGTATGTGCCCTGGCCTCTTTCAAACATATTTGCTACCATATTCATTGCATCTGCATCTTGCGCCTCTGCCAGCGACAGAAACTGACGAAATGCGCTCTCCATATCATTTTGTCTGTATGCCACCATAGCCATATCAAACGCTGTGCTTTTCATATTATTCTCCTTGACAGCCTTTGCTGTTATTTTTTTATTATAATATATTTAAAGCAATGATAGCAATATAACTTCTTTCCCAATTTATAGTAAATGCCGCACCCGAAGGTGCGGCATCTAAGAGGTTTATAAAATGTTTAGTTTAAAAGCTGTTTTAGTTGCAAGCTCTCTTCTTGCGATATGTAGCTGCTGTGATTGCAACCATTGCAAGTCCGAGTAAGCATACATATGTAGCTGCTTCATTGTCATCGCCACTCTTTGGAGCTGCTTTTTTAGTGTCATTCTGCTGTTTACCTGCAGTTTTCTTATCAAGAGTAATTAATGTTGCAGAAACCTTTTCCGGTGTTGGATCTGTCTTGCCCGGGTCTTTTGTTTTCTTCACCTCAGTAAGAATGACTGTTCCACCATCCTTTGCTGCCGGAATTGTAACAGCAACTGTTTTATCACTTCCTACAGTATATGTAGCACCGCTGTATAAATCCTTTACCTCTGTTCCTGCTGCTAAGCTAACCGGAACTTTTACTTCTTTTGCGGTATCCTTGATATTCATACCAACATATAAGGTTGTTCCTCCATAGGATCTTGAAACTACATCATAGCCTTCCTCATCAGAACCTGCCACAACTGTTCTGCTTCCTCTTGCAAATACATCTGTGTATGCATTACGGATGCTAAGCAGATTCTTATAATGCTGATATGTGACATTGTCCTTTGTTGCCTTAGAGAAATCCATGTCATATCTATTAGTCTGATATGGATAATTATTTAATCCACTTAAACCAACTTCTTCACCATAATAGATCACCGGAATACCCTTTGCAGTAAGCTGTAAGGTAGCTGCAACTAACGCTGCTGATGTTGCTTCATCCTCGGTATAGCCTTTTCCGTTTATTAAGGAAGCCTTAAATCCATCTTCATCATGACTGCTTAAGAACTGACCTGTCATGTATGCGTTATTAAGTGCTGAATTTCTTGCAGAAAGGAATTTCTCTACAGAAGAAATATTGCCACTTACAAAGCTTGTTGCCTGGTCATTAAAATCGAAATCAAGATCTGCATCCATCTGACCACTACCTAAGGTACTACCATTTGACGCATATCCTGCACCATAATATTCTCCAATCATCTTGAAAGACGGATTTACTTCTGTTGTAGAATTTTTAAGTGCTGCCCATGTTGTACTGTCAACATGCTTTACAGTATCTACACGGAAATAGTCAACACCATAATCCTTCATCCATGATGTCTGCCATTCTACTAATTTTGCCCTGACATCTGCCTTTTCTGTTGCAAAATCCGGCAATCCAGACTGCCATGATTTAATATCGCCTTCACTGACGCTCTTATCCCTAAGCATATCAGCAAATGTTGATTCTGTACCATATCCTGCATGGTTTACAACAATATCAACCATAATACGCATACCACGTTTATGTGCTTCGCTAATCATAGTTTTAAATTCTTCTGTTGTACCCATTGTAGGATTCAATTTTGTAAAATCACTTGCCCAGTATCCATGGTATGCTGCATTATAAGGAACATCTTCTTTACCCTCATCTGTCACAGTTACACCTGCAATATTCTTTACAATTGGTGTAAGCCAGATTGTATTTACTCCTAAATCCTGTAAGTAATCTAACTTAGCTGTTACACCGGCAAAATCTCCACCATGATACAGTCCAGGGTTGTCTCCGTATGTATCTGTACCACTTGCTGTATTGTTAGATTCATTACCATCAAAGAATCGGTCTGTCATCATAAAGTAGACAACAGCTTCATCCCAGTCGAAATCATTTTCATTTTTCTTCACACGGTCTGTAATTTCAACATCAACTGTAGTACTGAATTTATTACCATACTGGTCTGTTACAGTAATTGGTAATGTCTTAGTACCTAATGTTGTATCTACAGTTGCAGAAATTGTAACAGCCTGGAGCTCTGGCTCAATCGGCATCTCACTACTTCCACCAAGTGAAGAAACATCAATACTTGCACTTGCAACTTCAAGTTTCTGAGTATCTGTATCAGCCTGTTTAACCTTAAACTTAACTACATTATTCTCATTGTAGTTAAATGACTTATTCATAACTTCTGCTGTAACTGTTGCATTTAATTTATAGTATTCAAAATATGAGTAATCTGCGTCATTATATTTTTCACTATTTGAATTGAATGCATCTACAACATAATTTCCATTTGCTTTGTAACGATAATGTGTTTTGCCATTTGTTAAACCATTCTTTACATACTCAAAACGCTTTGTTGTATCATTGTATGTCATTGGATACTCTGTTCCGTTTACGTCAACAGATACTTTCATATCCTTTAAGGTGCCATCTACAAATGCATCATCATCACGATAGTAGTATGATACCTGTTGATTTTCTGCATCTACTTCATAGCCAACATTATATGGCATAGCAATTTCCGGCTCACTGCCGGCTTTCATGCTGGCATAGATAACCTTCTGATCAGAAGGGAATGTAACTGAATGGTCTCCACCATCTTTAATCCATGGGTCACCTGTTGAATCTAATGCAATACAAAAATCAACCTTTGTGCAGGATGGTTTTGCTGGGATTGTTACTGTCCATTTATCTCCACCTACATATGTAAAATCGGTTAATACTGAAGCATATCCTGATGACCATGTATAAAACTGTGGTGTAATACCTTTTTCTTTTAATCCCGGATTCTCATAATCCAATACAAGGTATCTCTTTTCCGTTGGTACGATTACCGGTTTCTCATGAACCGGATCGGAACCATCCACATAATATAATACCTCATTCTCATCACCGCTTATTGTAAAAGAACGATCTGCAGTATCAGAGCCGCCATCCCATCCTTTTGTATTATCATAGCGTGCCTTTAATCCTACCGTTTTTCCTACATTACTGCCGGCAACTGTAATGGTCTGTTTAAACCATGTCACTTTATTTTCAGCATCATAATATGTTCCGTCAAAAACATAGGAACCGTCTAATCCGGCATTCCACATCCACAAATCAACTTTTCCCATGTCTGTGTCTGTTGATAAATCCTCATTGTAATAATAAATAGTAAATGTGTGGTCTGGAACCGGTGCCTCCCAGCTGTCCGGTGCTGTTTTATATACGGTTGTATCACCTTTTGTTCCGGTAACCCAGAGCTCAGTACTAGTTGATGTCACAGAAACATCAATATTATCCGTCTGTGTTCCGTTGTTATTATTAAAAATACAGCTGAAATTCTGTTTTACATCCTGTGTATATACTACATCATACCATCCCAAATGATCAGCATTTGCCGAAATCTGTCCGCCCGGCCATTCTTTTCCAACACCTGCTCCTGTTGCAGAGGCATCTGCTCCCCACATATAATTGTAAATAGTACTTCCCATTCCTGAAGCAAGATAATGAATGGTTGTTACATATTTCCAATCAGCAGGTTTTGTCTCTGACAAAGAACCATCAAACCAGTACTCTGCTTCTGCCTTTCCTTTTGTAGAAAGTGTTACGTCTTTTAACTGGTTTCCATGTCCATCATCATTTAAGATAAGATTATAATCTGTACTGTTATCTAATGTCAGATGCATTGTATACCAGCCTTCATGTCCTGCTGTTGCAGTCATGGTTTTTCCCGGCCATTCACCTGCCGGCTTATTAGTCTCCTTATATATATATGCTGCAACATCATCGCCTAATGTGCTCTTATAATTAATAGTCAGATCACATTCTGTTGGTACAGACTCCGGAATCAAAGTTTCCTTCTTTGAAGCATCCTTATACCACTGATATTTTCCATTGTCATCCAATAAACAATAAATGCTTGTATCAGAAGTAAAAGTCTTAATCTGCTCGATTGCAGCTCCTTCTGTCTTTATCTCCGGTGCAGACTCATCTTTAGAACCTGCATCAACAAACTGAAAACCTGTCCACTCACTGCTCTGTACATCTACATAATAGAGTCCAGAACTTTCCTCATATGCAAGCTTTGGTTTTTCCTGATTCCCCCATTGTGAAATGGTGGCATTTCCTGCGCCATGGTTATCTACCGCAGCACCGGCAGCCCAGACATGGACAACCGGAGTATTCCATGTACTTGGTTTGTCCAAATACAACCGGATTGTCGGGCTCGCAGCATATGCAGTGGTTGCACCACCGATTGCTGGAACCATGGTCATAATCATAGCAAGCGCAAGTACCATACTAAAGATACGGCTTACAATGCCATTTTTCCTGTGAAAACGTTCTTTTAACTTTCCCATATTTCCTCTCCTTTTCTTATTATGTTTGTACGAAAATCCCCTTTCGCACGTTTTCGTATTTATATTATAATCTTTTCGTTGGTTTTCGGCTATTGGGATAAACAGAGATTTTATTCACGTAATTTTGTTAAAATTTACTATTTATTCATTTTTATGTAATATATGCGAAATCTTTTTAGTACTAAAAGTCCTAGATATAGTAGATAATTTTTCATTTGAAATTTTGTGAATTATTTTTTAAGCTATTTCCGGTTTTATTCGAAATCCCGGAGCTGCACTGATCTTTGAAAGGAAAGTTCTCACATTGTTTTTATTGAAGGAAGCTCTTACTTTTCCTGTGTTTTTTCAAATAAAAAGGCACGGACAAGAAGCTGATATTCACTTACATCATCATAACCACCGTTGCATTTTTGAAGCAAACAGTCTGCGTCCAACAGAATTGTCTTGAGACGTTGGTTATAATATTCCTTCCTCTGCCGGTAAATCACTTTATTGTAATCAGCCGGATCATAGTAATACTCCAACCGGTGTATTTGGACGTGATTTTCTCCATTTTCTCTATATCTATTGTACCACTTATAAAGAACGAATTTATGGTTATGTGAAGTTTTCAAGGTACCAATTTATGGTTTACAAGAGATTGATAGCATAGTAGGCAGACCTTGGGGAGCTGTAATCCTTAAATCTTTTAAAACAGCACCCAAAATTCAGCCCAAAAGCCGGAAAAATTGCGAGAAAAAGTAGCTGAAATCACTATAAATCCCAAAACAGCTCAAAAATATGAGGATTATGGCATAATGGTGGAAGCCTTTAATTATTTCACACAAAAAGAGCCCGCACATTTCCGTGCAAGCTCCTTTTGAAATCTAAAAAACTATAAAACTAAAAACTATAAAAAAGTATATTGTTATTTTATTATATATTTAATCTCTAAATCAACTATCCCCAGATGATTTCTTCCTTGGCGGCCTCCACATTTTCCTCGGAATGCTCCACTTCCTTTGAGAAGATCCTTGCCACCTCCATCTGGTCCTCTATGGTGAAGCTGCCACCGTTTTTGTAGAAGCGAGTGGCATTCATATCCCTGACTATCATGGTAAACATGACGCTTAAATATGCATAAACCATGATATTTGAGTCATAGATGGCATTCATGATATATCTGAAGGTAAAGTATACAAGAAGCTGCTCAATATCGTTTTCACGGTAATCGCCGCTAGCCATGTACTCCTTCATGCGTTTTTCCAATTCCTTGGTAAACTCCAAGTTGTCCAACATTTTGCCGATGCTTCCGATCGCACCGGAAGATCCATCATGAATGAGACAACTGGTATGAGGAAAGACATAGCGCTTATGGCCGGCCATCAGCAGAAGTCCGCCAGCGCTGTATACTCGGCCCATACCGATCGTGTAAATCGGTGTCTTGGACAGGTGGATCATGTCGATGATGTGGAGCACCGTGTCCACGCTGCCACCATCCGAATTGATGAAGATTTTGATGGGCTTACGCTCTTCCGGCGCAATTCCCTTATCCTCGGCGTTCCACTTTTTGATATACAAAGCGATATCAATAGTGACGTCGCTGATATCGTCATTCCAAAGAATCTCACGCTTTTTCAACCGGCGATAATATTCCACCATAGTGGGGTCAGGCAACGTGGTGTCTAATACCCCCCCCACGTCGATAAAATCCTCGTTAAACTCCTCCATGAGCTTCTTGGTCATCTCGTTCTTTTTCATTGAAGTCGTCCTCGCTTCCGATTTTGATATTGTTTACGACGTAATGCCCAATCATCGTGGCGTCCGCCAAGTTGTCGTTTTCAGTAACGATCCCATAAATATCCCTTGCAGCTTGCAGCGATAGGATTTTTGATGTCTTTTTGCCCGTAGGTTCGACAGATGTGATCTTTGACTTGATCTCCTTTGTCGTCCTACCTCTTGCTTTGCAGTAATTTTGCCATTGTGTGGGTGCTACCAAATTGTACAAAATATTCGTTTTTTCACACATATTCACGAGTACGCCCTGTAGTTGAGCCAGTTTTTTGAAAGATTGAACATTCTTTCTAAGCTGAATGTCTTCCAAAAACACCGCATCAATGTCGTGCGTTCGGATCACCTCACTAAGCAAAGCCTCAATGTGCAAAATTGCCTGCTCGAATGTATAGTTCTTGCTATCAAAGCCCCACGTCCCATAGTCCAGCAGTTTCTTTCCCTCATAGTCATAAACCGCCCATGCGCCGTGTCTGGCTTGGTCAACGGCCAAGATTTTCACCCGTCTCACCACCTTTCTTTATGAGTCTGAAAAGGAGGGCCGAAGCCCTCCCTCCCATTACTCCTGCTGCGACTCAGCCTCGTTATTCACCTGTTCTTCGGCCTTGGTTTCCTCCGCTTCGACTACTGCTTTCTTTGCCCTACTGTTTTCGTGCGCCAAAGCATAGATTTCCGCCAGCAGTGCTTGCACACTCGGCGTATATTCTGCCGTATTACGAAGGTCGATGCCGCGTTTCCGAAGAGCGC
>ENA-OPSH01001066-OPSH01001066.1-human-gut-metagenome-genome-assembly--contig:-NODE-1066-length-13130-cov-2.549981_pt1 | contig 13130 bp, 7 predicted proteins | sample MGYA00241802_ERZ501895 | MGnify/ENA primary metagenome ERZ501895 (study PRJEB25962, sample SAMEA2042304) | human gut metagenome | biome: human gut; feature: human-associated habitat; material: faeces...
AACCCCGACTTCCGCAAGGCGGTGAACAACGGCGAAATAGCCTACAACGACCTCCATCTCTCGCAGATGGCGCAACGCGTACGCTACAACTTCCTGGGACATGTCGACACTGCCATCATCGAGGCGTGCGACGTGACACCTGACGGGAAAATCTACCTCACCGCCGCCGTCGGCATCGCACCCACCGTGGCCCGCCTCGCCGACCGCATCATCGTCGAACTGAATGCCGCACACAGCAAGAACATGATCGGCATGCACGACGTCTATGAGCCGCAAGACCCGCCCTGCCGCCGCGCCATCGAGATTTACAAGCCGAGCGACCGCATCGGTGTGCCCTACGTGCAGGTGGACCCGGCGAAAATCGTGGGCATCGTCGAGGTGAACAAGCCGGACGAGGCACGTGCCTTCACTGCCCCCGACCCGGTGACCGACCGCATCGGACAGAACGTGGCCGACTTCCTGGCTGCCGACATGCGTGCCGGACGCATCCCCGACACCTTCCTGCCGTTGCAGAGCGGTGTGGGCAACATCGCCAACGCCGTCCTCGGCGCGCTGGGACGCAACCCCGACATCCCCGCTTTCCAAATGTACACCGAGGTGTTGCAGGACTCCGTCGTCGGGCTCATCAAGCAGGGACGCGTGAAGTTCGGCAGTACGTGCTCGCTCAGCGTCACCAACGAGTGCCTGAACGACATCTACGGGAACATCGACTTCTTCCGTGACAAGCTGGTGCTCCGCCCCTCGGAAATCTCCAACAACCCGGAGGTCGTGCGCCGTCTGGGTCTGATCACCATCAACACCGCGCTGGAGGTGGACCTCTACGGCAACGTCAACTCGACGCATGTCTGCGGAACGAAGATGATGAACGGCATCGGCGGTTCGGGCGACTTCACCCGCAGCGCCTACCTGAGCATCTTTACCTGCCCGTCGGTGGCGAAGGAAGGCAAGATAAGCGCCATCGTCCCGATGGTTTCTCACCACGACCACAGCGAGCACTCCGTGAGCATCATCGTGACGGAGCAGGGTGTGGCGGACCTGCGCGGCAAGAGCCCGATGGAGCGTGCAGAGCTCATCATCGAGCACTGTGCCCACCCGTCGTACCGCGAGATGTTGTGGGACTATGTGAAGGGCAGTGCGAAGGGTCACACGCGCCACAGCCTGAGCGCAGCCTTCGCCATGCACGACACCTTCCTCCGCACGGGAGACATGCGCCTGACGAAGTGGGAAGAGTACATCAAGTAAGGACCTAAACCTTCCAGCTCCCGCACGCATCCCCCGGCGGACTTTCCTCCGGACGGACGGCGGAAGGGACTGATATATCATACACAAAAACATTTTAATGAAGAGGAGACAGCTTCATGGTTCGTCCATGCTGTCTCCTCTGTCTGTATATACCCCCTTCGTCCGGTTGTACGGACGGAACCGTCTCCGTCCGGCGTGTGTATGCACCCATCAGGCGACAATTGATAATTGACAATTGACAATGGACAATTGACAATTGCCTTTCGGCGTGTGTATGCACCCATCAGGCGATAATTGTCAATTTTCAATTGTCAATTGTCAATTGCCCAACAGGCCTTGCAGAGCCTCTGCCGCTTCGGGTTGAGAGGGACGCGGGGCGTAGGCGTCGGCGATGTTGAAGTCGCGGTCGATGAGCACGAAGCGCGGGATGTAGTGGATGCTCCAGCCCGTGCGGAGCGCCTCGTCGGTGCTGTTGTACTGCGGCAGCTGTTTGTCATGCGCCTTCAGGTAGGACAGCCACACCTCCCTTCCGGTGTCGGTCGAGATGGGGATGAACACCACGTCGGCATCCTTGAACCGGGTGGCGAGCTTCTCGAAGTGGGGCGACTCCTGGATGCACGGTCCGCACCACGTCGCCCAGAAGTCCAGGTAGAGCACCTTCCCGCGGAAGTCGGACAGGCGGTGTGCCTTGCCCTCGGTGTCGGTGAAGGAGAAGTCGATGGCGGGCTGCCCCTTCAGCAGGCGCGCTGCCTGGTCGAGCTTGGCGCGCAGCTCGTCGGCGAAGTCCGTGTGGGTGAGGCTGTCGGAAAAGGCTCGTGCAGCCTGCAACTGCGCTTCGTCGACCCGGTGCCGCAGCCGGTTCACCTGTCCGGCGGCGGCATAGAGCTCCCGGGCACGGGGGCTGAGCGTCACCTCGCCGGCGATGGCTTCAAGGGCGGGAGTGTAGGGCGTAGCGAGGCTGCCGAGGACATCGCGGACGACTGCCACGTCGAGCAGTTCGTCGTCAGTCAGCGTGCGGAGCAGCGGGACGAGGTCGGGCTTGAGCGTGGCATAGACCGAGTCCAGGCTCTCCGGCGTCATCTGCAGGTAGCCGCGCATGGCGGCATAGGACGGATAGGACAGGAAGCTGTTGGCGACGTCGGCTGTGATGCGTGCCCCTTCGAGCCGCTTGAAGGCGTCGGTGGCTCCCGTCAGCGTGTCGAGTTGGGCACGGCGGACGGCAGCCAGGCTGTCGACGAGGGCTTTCGTCCGGGCGAAGTCGGGGCGCAGGTTCGAGCCTCCCTCCAGGAAGGATCCGCCCTTGGGGAAGAGCCGTCCCTTCATGTACGTGTTCACGGACGCTCCCTGCCCCGTGAACTCCGCCTGCCGGTTGTCCTGCGTGATGCGCAGGGTCAGGTCGTCGCCGGGTGTGAGGTAGAGCGTGTTGCGGCTGATGCTGTAGTACGTCGGCGCAGTCAGGGTGAGGACCGTGTCGAACCGTCCTTCCGCGTCGGTGTGCAGGATGATGTCCCGGCTGTCACCGACGAGGGATGCCGCCCCGTCATAGCGCATCGGCACGTCGGTCGTGCCCATGTCGACGAGTTGTCCCTGCAGGTGTACGGTGGTCGGTGCAGGTGCCGGCTGGCAGGCGGACGCCAGGAGGGCGGCTGTCGCGAGTGTGTGGATGAGGTGTTTCATACGTATGTCTTTGGGTGGTTGAGTCTTGTGATGGATGCGTCCGGAGGGCATGCGGGACAGGCGTGTCGCGTGTGCCCCGGCATGTCCCCGCGGACAGTGGTCAGATGAACGCGATGTCGGTGATGGGACCGAAGCCCGTGTGTACCTGCGTCGAGGGGTAGGTGTGGTCGCTGTCCACATTGCCCGCCGTGTTGAGCTGCAGGACGATGAGCTGGCCCTGTCCGTCGCCGGTGTTGACAGCCACGCCGAGTGTACGGCTGAAGGGGTGTCCGTAGGTGTCCGCCCCGTTGGTGTCGGCGTCGTTCTGGAACACGGAGTTGTGCGCCATCAGCAGGGCGGAGATTTTAGCCGACGCGTCCTCGTGCTGGTAGATGACCGTGCTGTTGCCCGAGGTGAAGTCGAGCCGGTAGACCTTGTTGCCCACGGCGTAGAAGAGCAGGTTGCTGTACGTCGGTCCCGATGCCATGGGTGTCTGGCGGTCCACGCCTTCGGGGGTGGGGAAGTCATAGCGTCCGGAGACGGTCGCCACGTCAGAGTGCGTCAGCGAGTAGTAGCGCATGACGTAGATGTGCGACTGCCCGTCGGGCGACACGGTCCATGCGTAGGTGGAGTACTTCTGCCAGGGGGCGATGCCGCTGACCTCGTAGTGGTACCCGCCGACGAACTTGAGAATCTCCTCCTGCGGGTCGATGGCGTTCGGGTCAGCCACGTCCAGTCCGCTGCGGTAGGTTATGGGCACGATTTCCCCGCCATACATGTCCGCGCTGGGCGCATAGCCCGACCACGAGTCTCCCGTCTGGAGGTTGCAGTGGACGAAGCGGTGCCCGAGCTTGTCGAAGGCGATGGCGGTGTGCGGTCCGCCTGCCACCTGCTCGATGTAGTAGTCCCCCGAGAGGCTGACGGAGGGCAGCATCTCGAACATGACGGGCGAGGTGTTGTTGGCACGGAACACGTGTCCGTTGCTGCACATGGTCATGCCGTTCTGCGAGGCGGAGCACTGCATGCGGTCGAAGTCGACCAGCCCCAGCAGGTGTTCAGGCAGGAGGCTGTTCCAGTCCGCCATGAGGCTGAGCCCGTCGACCTGGTTGAGCAGCCCCGACTCCGACAGGTCGGTCGTCTGGACGTAGAGCTGCGAGGGCGCTTCGTAGAGCCAGGTGTACTTCTGTGTGTTGTACTGGCGCGAGCAGAGGCGGACGGGCCGTCCGGTGAAGGAGGTTCCGCTCTCCTGGGTGTAGGCATCCGGGGTGATGAAGATTTCCCCGTTGGCATACTCGACCGAGCCCAGTTCGGCGTGTCCGCCGGTCTCGTGGAGCACGATCCAGGAGTCGGTGAAGGGCTTGAAGATGACCAGTTCCGTCGGTCGCATGACGGTGATGCCCCGCCGGTTGTCCTTCACGTAGAGACGGAAGTAGTAGTTGTAGCTGAAGTCCTCCGACTCGGGGTCGATGGTCACGGTGAGCGCCTCCTCGCGGGAGATGGTGTCCTGCGGGAGCGACATGGGTGCGGAGCCTTGCGTCCAGGCGTATTCGAGGTACGACTTGTCGCCGTCGGGCGTGGTGATGTCGGGCGTGATGGTGTAGGTGAACGCCTCCTTGTCCATGCGGACGTTGAAAGCCTTGTCGAGGCTGACGCTGATGTCTTCGAGCGTGTCGTCGTAGGTGTAGTTGCCTTCGTCTTCATAGCATCCCGCGCAGAGGGTCGCGGCGGCGATGCAGAGTGCATATCTGATGGTCTTCATAGGCGTTAGTTGTTAGGGAATGATACCGGTGTGCCGTCGGCTTCGGCGAGGGGTGTGTCGTGTGTGCTGTTCCACTCGTCGAGGGCGGAGGTGAGGATGCTCATGTAACGTCCGAAGCCGTAGGAGGGCATCATCTGTGTGAGGTTGTAGATGGTCGTGACGTTGTCGGCGCTGTAGCCTGCCTCGCCCATGGCGACGAGGATGAAGCGCGCCTTGACGGGTCCGAACGTGCCCAGTGTGGCGGCGTAGTAGCTGTTCCACTCGTCTGCGTTATCGACGTACATGGACTCCCAGTCCGTCTCGTCGGTGAGGATGAGGGTGTACTGCTGACGTTCCTTCGTGCCGGGCACGACGTCGGAGTTCTCATAGTCGAAGGTGAGGATGGCGCGGTACTCGGTGTCCGCCACTTCGGGCTTGCGGATACCCAAGGTGATGGTGCGCCGGTATTCGCCCGCGGCGATGGCGGAGTCTCCGGGCAGGATGACATCGGCGAGGGGGTATCCCTCAGCCTCGACGACCCGCAGGCGTACGTTGACCGGGTGGTCGGGGATGATGCCTTCGAGCTGCACGCAGACCTTCGTCGTGGTGTCGGTGAATGCCATCCCCTTGGCAGCATAGTAGTTGTAGAAGTTGACCTTCGTGGTCAGGTTCTGGTAGTTGTCTACCGGTTGTCCGTAGCTGTCCCAGGCGAGGAAGTTGATGCCCAAGGCGTCGCTGTAGGGCGCGATTTCCTCCTCGTTGCAGGCGGGCAGGAGCGCCGTCAGGCAGAGGAGCAGGATGTATGTGAGCTTCTTCATAATCGTTAGCGTATGGTGGTTAGTAGATGTTGCCCAGGGCTATCTCGTCGTCGGGCAGCGGGAAACGGTAGTTCCCCTCGGTCATGTTGGCAATGGGGCAGCCGAGGAAGGTGGTGTAGCCCAGCCGCTTGTAGAAGAACCAGAGCTGTCCCTCGGCATAGAACTCCTTGCGGTACTCCTTCTCGATGGCCTGCATGCGCTCGGTGTCGTTGCGGAAGGTCTCCAGGGCGTCGACGCCGCGCATGGTGCGCACGGTGGAGATGAGGCTGGTCGCCTCGCTGAGGTCGTCCGTGCACTCGGCAAGGATATAGTACATCTCCGGCAGGCGGATGAGGGGGATGTTGTTCTCCAGGGCAAAGGAGAAGAGCTGGTTCTGACTGTACTTCAGCGTGTAGGCGCCGTTGGCGTTGATGCTGAAGCCCATGCCCTCCTTCATGCGCATGTCGTTCTGTCCGTCGGTCTCGACGTCGAAGATGTCGTACAGGAAATTGACGTCAGTGATGATGTAGTAGTTCCACATGGTGATGGCGAACTCGCTCTCGATGCGGTCGGCAAAGGTGTTGGAGTCCATATTGATGGCGAACATCAGCTCGGTGGAGCATATCTTGTCCTGTGTGTTATCGGATATCAGGGTGAACATGTCCCCTCCTCCGGGTTTCTGCGCGTCGATGACCTCCCGTGCGTAGCGGGCGGCATTGGTCTTGTCACCTTTCCACAGGTAGGCGCGGGCGAGCTCTCCCTTGACGGCATACTTGTTCATGCGGTTGAAGCGGTAGTTGAGGAAGGGGTCGATGCTGGTGTCCTCGCTGTATGTGGGGAAGGAGATGTTCATCGGGTCGTTCTCCAGCAGGGCTTCCGCCTCATGCAGGCAGTCGATGATGCTGTCGATGACCTCCGTTGCCGGCAACAGCTTGGCGACGTTGCGGTCGAACTGCGTGCGGTAGGGGAGCGAGGGCGACGAGGCGTTGTCGCGGTAGATGGGCCCGTACATGCGCAGCAGGTCGAAGTAGATGAATGAGCGCAGTCCGAGCGCTTCGCCCTTGATGAGGTCGTGATAGCCGTCGGTGACGATGACGTTGCCCCTGCTCTCAATGTTCGCCAGCAGGTTGTTGATGTTGGCGATGGTGTTGTAGCCCTCCGTCCAGAAGTCGTTGATGTAGGTCTCCGTACGCGTCGACGGGTAGGTGTACCACGTGTCCTCGTAGTAGTCCGCCAGTTCATTACCGTCCGAGAGATAGTTCTGTGCGAGTTGCGAGAGGAATCCGTAGGTCAGTTCCCGTCCGTAGAGTTGTGTCTCGCTCATCTTGATGTAGATTCCCGTGAGGGCTTCCTTGAAACCCTGTTCGTTCTTGAAGAGGTCCTCTTCCTCCACGTTCGTCTTTGGCTTGACGTCCAGCCAGTCGCTGCATGAGGTGCAGAGCGCCAGCAGGCAGGCTGCGAGGTAGTATAGTTTTCTCATTGTTTGCACGTTGTGTTAGAAGGTTAAGTTGAGTGACATGGATATTTGGCGCGACATCGGGTACTCGATGCCCCGCTCCTGCCGGATGGTCGACCAGTGGAAGAGGTCCTCCATGTAGAGTCCCACGCTGGCGCTGCTCAAGCCGAGTCGCTTAATCCACGGAGTGTAGCGCTGCTCGAAGCGGTACTGTATGTTGATGGTGTTGAGCACCAGCTCGTTCTGGTCCATGAGGAAGCGGGTGCTTGCCTTCGTCTGCGAGCCGTTGACGTCCTGCGTCACTGCCTTGAAGACGGCAAGGTCGCCCACGTTCTGCCAGCGGTCGGTGTAGGCGCGGCGGTCGACATTGTAGCGCAGGTCGGCGTTCTCCACCTTGTCCACGAGGGTCTTGTTGTAGTACTGTCCGCCGTAGCGGTACTGTGCGGCGACGTTCACGCTGAGCCCCTTCCAGTTGAAGTTGAGGCTCATGGTGCCCTGCAGGTCCGGTTCGGTGTCACCCACGGGGACCTGGTCGGCGGCGTTCCACTCGCTGGTGCGTTCCCCATCGCGTGTCAGGAAGATTTCGCGTCCGGTAATCGGGTCTATGCCCAGAGAGCGGACCGCCCAGATCATGGACTGCGAGTAGCCCTCCTCGTAGCGCGGCAGGGGGCGCGACAGCTTGTTGGGGTTGTCGGGGTCCTCCTGCATCTGCTCCTCGTTGCGGGCACGAAGGGCGTTGGAAATCTTCTTGATGGTGTTCTTGTTGTGGCTTCCGTTGACCACGAAGCTCAGGTTCATCTGCTGTGCCACGTTGTAGTAGGGCATCCAGCGCAGGGTAAACTCGTAACCTTCGTTCGAGATGTTGCCCACGTTGTCCTTGATGGTGTTGAAGCCGATGGAGGGTGCGAGCGAATAGTCGAGCACGGTGTTCTCCGTCAGCTTGTAGTAGTACTCGAAGCGTCCGCTCAGCCGGTTGTTGAAGAGGGTGAAGTCCAGGCCCACGTTCCACGAGTCGGTCGTCTGCCACTTCAGGTCCGGGTTGCCCATGCCGTAGAGCAGCGTGCCCACCACGTCGGAGCTCTGGTAGATGCGCATGGAGTTGGAGTAGTTGTACATCTGCAGTGCCTGGTAAGCCTGGAAGCCCTGTTCGCCCGTCACACCGTAGGTGGCGCGCAGCACCAGTTCGTCGACGAAGCCCAGGCGGTGTATCCAGCTCTCCTTGTCGGCGTTCCAGCGGAGACCTGCCGACCAGAACGGGGCGTAGCGGTTGTTCCGTCCAAACTCCGAAGAGGCGTCCATACGCCCGTTCACGTCGACGGCGTACTTCTGGTCATAGGTGTAGCTCAGCGTCGCCACGCCGCCGAAGGAGCGGGTGGTGTTCTCACTGCCTTCGTTCTGCTGCACCTTCGCACCGAGGAACACCTCGTCCATGTTGTCGTTGGGGAAGCCGGTGGCATAGGCGCCGGCGCTGTGGTCCTTGGTCTCCTTGATGTTGTAGCGGAAGAAGGTGGCGAGTACGTGCCTGTTCTGCCACACCTTGTTATAGCTGGCTGTGAAGGCGAGGTCCCAGTCGAGCGACGTGGCGTTCGTCCAGCGATAGGAGCCGCGCTCCTCCAGGTCGGTCACCTCGATGAAGTCGGTGTGGTTGGCGGACTTGAAGATGTCGGTGTCCGACGTGGTCTTCGTCACCGTGAGGTCCATGGCGAGGCGCAGGTTCTGCAGGGGCGAGTACTCGGCACGGAAGGCGTCGCGCACCTCGAATGCCACGTTGCGGTCGATGGAGTTGTAGAGCGTGTTGTACATGGGGTTCCCCACGGTCATGCCGGCGGAGTTGATACCACTCTCGTCATAAACTGCCTGCTCCAGGTATTGCTGGATTTGCCCGTGCTCGTCGCGAATGCGGTAGTAGGGGTTCAGGCGCGCGTACTGGTCGAAGGTGCCGTAGGGCGACGTCCGGTCCGAGGTGGTATAGTCCACGTAGGCGATGTTGCTGATGAGCAGCCCCTTGTAGCGGTAGCGGATGTCGATGCTGACGCTTTTGCCGTTCACGCCCGTGCCGCGCATGATGCCCGGGGCGTCGTTCAGTCCGGCGTATATCTTGTAGCGCAGCTCCTGCGTTCCGCCTTCCAGGTTGATGCCGTGGCGGTGTGCGAAGACGGTCTCCAGCGGCTGGGAGAGCCAGTAGGTGTCCACGCCACGCTGCACCTCCAGGTACTTGCGCCGGTACACGTCGTAGCGGTTCTCCACGTTGGTGATGGTTCCGCTCTCGTCATAGTAGCCCGCGCGCCGTTCCAGCTCCAGCTTCTCGGCGGCATTGAGCAGGTGGTAGTCTGTCAGGTCGGGATACTCCACCTTGTAGTTGCCGTTGTAGGTCACGCGCAAGCGTCCCGCCTCGGGTGCCTTCGTCTCGACAACCACGACACCGTTGGACGCCTGTGAACCGTAGATGGCCATGGCGGCGGCGTCCTTCAGGAGCGTCACGCTCTCAATCTGTGCCGGGTCGAGGTCCATGATTTTCGTCACACCGACGTCGATAATGCCGTCGAGCACGAACAGCGGCTGGTTCGGGCGCGTGTCGATGTCGCCACGCATGATGACCGTCTCGTCGGTCGAATAGTCGCCCATGCTCGACTGTCCGCGCATGGTGAAGTCGGGCACGGAGCTGGGATTGGAGCCCGAGAGCATGTTGTCCCCCATGCGGAAGCCCGGGTCAAGCATCGTGATGGCGTTGAGTATGTTGCCCGACGAGAGGTTGCGTATCTCGTCGCCCGTCATGCGGTTGGCAGAGCCGGTGAAGCCCTCCTTCTTACGTTCGAAGATACCCGTGACGACCACCTCGTCCACCGTCTGCGCGTCCTCCTCCAGGGTGACGTTCAGCGGACGTCCCTTGAAGGCGACCGTCTTGCTCTTCATACCGATGAACGAGAAGGCGAACGACCGCACGTCCTTCCCCGCGGGGAGGTTGATGGCGAACGTTCCGTCGGCTCTGGTGATGCCCTTCAGGCTTCCGTCGTCCGAGACCACCGACACACCCGGGATGGGGTTCCCCCCGACGTCGCTCACCTTTCCCGTGGCAGACCGTGCGGCGCCGGTGCTCCCCGTCTGTCGGGCAGGCACCACGGTGATGTAGCTCCCCTCCAGGCGGTAGGTCAGCGGATGCCCTGCGATGAGTGCGTCCATGATGTCGCTCACGGGACTGTCTTTCACCGACACTGTGGCACGGTAGGACTGCACGTCCTCGTAGGTGAACAGGATTTTGTAGCCGGACGCCTGTTCCAGTTTCCGGAAAGCCGATGCCAGGCTTTCATTCGTACACTCGAAGGAGAGCCGCTCCTTCAAGGTGCCCTGTGCCGAGGTGGGAAGGCTGACGCAAAGCGCGAGCACCACCATCAGGCACCATTTTACTCTCTGATGCAATTGTTGCTTAAGTAGCTGTTCCATGCATGATTCGTGTTAAGTTAATAAATATTCGCGCTGTTTAACCTCTATACGTACACACCCGGGAAATGGGTACTGCAAAAGTGAAGAAATTTGAAAGAAAATTGAAGTTTGTGCCCCGGCAGGCCCGAAAGAATGTCCGTCAGCCCTTCCGCTGAAACAAAAAAACACCTACATTTGCGCCGGAATGACAATCCGGAACCTGTACCGCCTCTCCGGCGTCAGACTATTAGAGAGATGAACCTGTATACGAACAAAAAGAAAGACACACTATGCTGAGCTTTACACTTTGCCTGCTGGCACTCATCGCCGGCTACTTCCTCTACGGCCGCTTCATGGAGCGCCTCTTCGGTCCCGACGACCGCCCGACACCCGCCCTGACCAAAGCCGACGGCGTGGACTTCATCGCGTTGCCGACGTGGAAGATTTTCATGATTCAGTTCTTGAACATTGCGGGCCTCGGACCCATCTTCGGCGCCATCATGGGCGCCAAGTTCGGCACCGCATCCTTCCTCTGGATTGTCCTCGGAAGCATCTTCGCCGGCGCCGTGCACGACTACCTCTCCGGCATGCTCTCGCTCCGTCACGGCGGGGAAAGCCTGCCCGACATCATCGGGCGCTACCTGGGTCGGACGACCGAACAGGTCATGCGCGTCTTCTCCATCATCCTGATGATTCTCGTGGGAGCCGTCTTCGTCGCCGGTCCCGCGGACCTGCTCGCCAAGCTGACGCCCGACGCGCTCGACACGACCTTCTGGATTGTCGTTGTCTTCCTGTACTATATCCTCGCCACGATGCTCCCCATCGACAAGATTATCGGCAAGATTTATCCGCTCTTTGCCGTCGCACTGCTCTTCATGGCTGTCAGCATCCTCGTGATGCTCTACGTCCACCACCCTGCGTTGCCCGAGCTCTGGCACGGGCTGGAGAACACCCACCCCGACGCCGACACGCTGCCCATCTTCCCCATCATGTTCGTCAGCATCGCCTGCGGAGCCATCAGCGGGTTCCACGCCACGCAGAGTCCCCTCATGGCACGCTGCATGACCAGCGAACGCCACGGGCGCCCCGTCTTCTACGGTGCGATGATAGCCGAGGGCATCGTCGCCCTCATCTGGGCGGCGGCAGCCACCTGCTTCTTCCAGGACCATGGGATGGGAGAGACCAACGCCGCCGTCATCGTCGATGCCCTGACGAAGGACTGGCTTGGCACCGTGGGCGCCGTGCTGGCAGTCATCGGCGTCATTGCCGCACCCATCACCAGCGGCGACACTGCCTTCCGCTCGGCGCGGCTCATCGTGGCGGACTTCCTCGGCATGGAGCAACGCACCATCCGACGCCGCCTCTACATCTGCATCCCCATGTTCACCCTGGCGGTGGGGCTGCTCATCTACAGCCTGCGCGACGCCGAGGGCTTCAACATCATCTGGCGCTACTTTGCCTGGGCGAACCAGACCCTGTCCATCTTCACGCTCTGGGCGGTGACCGTCTACCTGGTGCGCGAGCGGCGGAAGCCTGCCTTCCTTGTCACGTTCTTCCCCGCCCTCTTCATGACGGCGGTCTGCACGACCTACATCTGCATCGCGCCCGAGGGCTTCGGCATCCCCGTCAGTGCCACGGGCGTCGTCGCCATCCTCTCCGTCATCGGCGCCACCCTGTGGTTCTGCCTCTGGTACCGGAAGGCAGGGCGCCGTCCGCTGCAGCCCTGAGCCGTCAGCGGAGCACGATGCGGTTCCCCTCCAGGACCGCTGTCAGGCGTTGCAGTCCGTTGAGGCGCTTCAACGCCTCCTCCAGCGTGCCCCTGCGGTCGGCGACGTAGTGCAGGTGGAAGTCGAGCAGCTCCGGGTCGGCGTTCACCTCGATGTCCACGTTGTACCACCGGCCCAGCCCGCGGAGTATCTCCTCCAGCGATGCGTGGTCGAAGTAGAAGTAGCCCTCCTTCCACTGCGTGCGTGCATAGGGGTCGACGTTATGCAGCTCCGACGAGCCGTCCGGCTTCAGCGTGAACTCCTGCCCCGGCTGCAGGTTCACTTCCTCCCGTCCGTCCGGGTCCTGCACCACCACGCTGCCCCGGACGAGGGTCACGTGTGAGGGCGCGTCGGTGTAAGCCTGGAGGTTGAACTCCGTGCCCAGCACGCGCGTGCTGAACTGCGTCGTCTCGACCACGAAGGGGTGACGCTCGTCGCGTGCCACGCGGAAGTAGGCTTCCCCCTCCACCCGGACGCGCCGTTCGCCGCCCGTGAACCGCGAGGGGTAGTGCAGGCAGCTCTCGGCGTTCACCCACACTTCCGTGCCGTCCGCCAGCACGAGGTGGAAGTCCTTGCCGCGGGGGACCGTCAGGGTCTGCATCTCCACACGTTCCACCTCCCGGTAGTCCGCCACGCGCCCGTCCGTCCGTATGCCCTGTTCCTCCAGCGCCTTGACGAGGGACGCCTCTGTGTAATGTGCCGGCGGCTGTGTAAAATGCTGCTGAGGATCTAATCCAGATAACGTAATCTCTGTATCCTTCGTAATTTTTTTCATTGCGGCATTCATTGTTGATTTTTCACTATCATAGCTATATACCGTCATAAATCCATCAAACTTGACTTTAGATGCTGCAACATTAAAACGGTAATCTCCAGCTCCAATTTTAACAGATGTTGTCTCATATACTGCTTCTGCCATCCGGCTTGCTAAAAATCTCGTCCAGATCAACTGATACAAACGGAACAAATCTCTTGGAAGCTGTTCTTTAAGCATTGCTGGTGAAAGACTGCTGTCAGTTGGACGGATTGCTTCATGTGCATCCTGAATCTTTCCT